>Ga0210378_10000065_pt1 | contig 44535 bp, 71 predicted proteins | sample PLM1_60_b1redo_FD_155465 | JGI IMG/M metagenome (GOLD analysis project Ga0210378, IMG submission 155465) | Groundwater sediment microbial communities from an aquifer in East River, Colorado, USA - PLM1_60_b1 redo | ecosystem: Environmental > Terrestrial > Soil > Riparian zone | place: USA: East... | reverse complement strand
CCGCGACTGGTGCCGCGTTCGCCAGTACGGTGACGGCCTACGTGACCATCGACGGCGGCACGCAAGCGATCGGCACCGTGGCCAGCGGCGTCTGCACCAACGAGGGGAACGGATATTTTACGTACCAGCCCACGGCGGCCGAGTGTGACGGTGCGGTCGTCGCGTTCACGTTCATCGGGACCGGCGCGATTCCTGTCACCGTCAGCGTCTATCCCGAATCTGTCACGGCAACACCCGCCCCGTCTACCACCGTTACGGGCGAAGCCGTCACCACAGCCATCACGCTCATCAGTGACGCCTTCGACCTCTTGAACGTCTTTCAGCCGGGCGACTCGATTCCAGACACCGACGCGCAATATGGCCTGCGCACGCTCAACCGGATGATTGGCTCATGGCGACAACAATCATTGTTGGTGCCTGCGACGATTCGCGAAGTGTTCTCGTTTGTGTCCGACCAATCGGTATACACCATTGGCGTTGACGGTGATTGGGATACAGATAAACCGCCGAATCAGGCGAGTGTCACAGGTGCGGGCCTCATTTACACGACCCCTTCGCCCAACGTTGAAATACCGTTGTCACGCTTGACAGACGATCAATACAACGCTCTGCCGGTGAAAGGACTGACCAGTTCACAGCCGTGGGGACTGTATTACAACGCGACTTTTACGGACACATTCGGCCGAATGTACCCAGTGCCCATCCCGGATAATGCCATCAATACACTGGCACTCTATACGAATCGGCCGATCATGAGGTTTAGTGATCTCACGACGACGTACGCGTTCCCTGACGGGTACGAAGAGGCTCTGATGTGTGCGCTGGCCCGCCGATTGGCCAAACCATACGGAAGGCCCGTTGACGAGGATCTGAAGGATAGAGCCGATACAAGTTTGGCCGTGATTAAGCGCAGCAATGTGAGATTGGCTTCCATGACGAACTCATTCGGATCTCGTGGCTGGTACAATTTTGACAGTGGTCAGATCATGTGATATGTCGCCAGAGCCTATGAGTCTTAATGTGACTCAATCAGGCCAGATGATGTGAGGCTCCCCGATGACTGTCGTCCTCCCCGACAAACAAGCGATTTCCACCGCGACGGCCGGCGTCGGGAATGCGGCCACCTGGCCGATTGAGAACGCGCCGTCCGTGACGATGGCCATCGGCGGCACCTTCAGCGCGACGTTGACGTTTGAGGCCACGGTGGACGGGCTGACGTGGTTCGCCATCGGGGCCGTGAAGCTGTCGGATAACACGGTCGTGGCGACGACGACCGCGACGGGATTGTTTGGCTTCACCAATACCGGGTTGCAAGCGGTGCGCGCGCGCTGCACGGCGTATACGAGTGGCGCGGCGAACGTGAGCCTGGGCGTCGGGGTCTGGTGATGAGCGCGAAATCGATGGGTGGCGCCTTTGTGCCGAGTGCCGATTACACGGTGAGCGGCGCGTGGGCGTTTGAGCAAACGCCCACGGTCAATGGCGTGGCGGTCGGAGGCGGAACATCTCTCCTGCAAGTGGCCACCGTCACGCTGACCGACGCGCAAATTAAAGCGCTGCCGCATCCCACGCCGATAGAGATTGTCGCGGCACCAGGCGTCGGCAAGATGCTTGCATTCGTCTATGCTCAACTTCAGACGAATTTCGCGGGCGCCACGTATAGCGGCTCAGCCAACAACGACTATCTTGGACTGTTCATGTTGAACGACGGCAGTCCGTCCGGGGCGGGTAGTAGTGCCCTGCTCTTTAATGGGGCCGAAGGCTCGCCAGCAGGACTCAACGCATTTCTGAGTAATAGCGGTCGGGTCTGGCCACTCATTCCGTGGTTCGCGTATGACACCGCTTGGGGAGGGCCTGACCCTAGCCAAAGCGGTTACGCACAAGGCTCGTTTGAGAACAAGGGGCTTTATCTATTCGCAAGTAACGCTGCAGGCGATTTCACCGGTGGCCACGCCAACAACACGCTGAAATGCGTCGTCTACTATTTGATTGTTGATCTGTGATGCAGACGATCATCGCGACGAACTGGCTCGGCGTGCTCTCGCCGAATATCCCCAGTAACGTGGTGATTCGGTGTCTCGCCTGCAACCAGATCGTCATGTCAGGCTTCGGCGACGTCAACACGAACGATGTCGATCATGTCTGCCCCGACACGGCCAGCACGTTGCGGGAACTCGAATGCACTTGGGAGAGCCCATCGCCATGACCCCGGCCGAACTCGATTACGTCTGGCACAAAATCGACGCGGAAGGCTTCGAGCATACGTTTGTCGATCACTTCGAGTTCACGCGCGTGCAGGATGAAACATTCCATGCGCTGCGGCGAGCGTATATCGAGGCGCACAAGGCGCTTGAGAAATACTTGAACCGGAAACCACAGGTGACGAGCACTGTAGAATAGCGGCGAAGCCGCGTGCTGAACTCACGCGACCTCGCCTGACCATGATGAATGAAGGAGGTTCACCGATGGCTGACGAACAGAATATCAAACTATGCGAGTGCGGCTGTGGACAACCGGCGCCAATCGCACAAAAGAACCATACGCGACATGGCACAGTGAAAGGGCAACAACTACGTTTTGTCCGCTGGCATCATTTGCGTGGGCTTCCGAAGCGACCGATCACAACAGCCAAATATTGCCACATGCGCGTAGCTGATGGGCGTCTACTGATGCAGCATCGCGTGCGAGCAGAGACCGCACTGGGCCATTCCTTGCCGGCTGGCGCGGAAGTCCATCATCCTGACGAAGATTCTAATAATCCGACTGCGCGACTGGTCATTTGCCCTGATAGGGCGTATCACGGGTTATTGCACGCACGGATGCGAATCAAGAAGGCTGGCGGGAATCCGAATACCCAGGCCATTTGTGCCAGATGCCAACAACTGCGTTTCTTGACTGAATTCAATCGGAATCGTTCACGCTCAGATGGGCGTGATTCGATTTGTAAACCGTGCTGGCCGGTCTATCGTCAGGAACGGCGAGCGGCTGGATGGATTCGACGTCACTAACGATGTCTCCACTTTGGAATCAATTCATCGGAGGTTCTTTTCAATCGCGTAGCCCAACGCTAGACGCGGAGGCGACGATCAATCTTATGTCTGTGACGATCGACTCCGCGTCCAATGCCAAAAAGTCCATGTTGTTGGGCACGCCGGGGCTCCGTCGTTTATTTTCAGTTGCGACAGAATCATGTAGAGGCATGTTTTCACAAGACGGGAGAACGTTTGCCGTTGTAGGTGCAACGCTCTACGAGTTGGATCTCACCGCCGACACAGCCACCACTCTGGGCACGGTCGCTGATGATGAACTCCCTGTCTCATTTGCTAGCAATGGACGCGGAGGGGAACAGCTCGCCATTTGTAGCGGAGGAGAGCTGTATGTGTTTGAATTGGATACGAACACATTTCTCGGCGCTGTGACGCTACCACTGACAAATGCCGCAGCATCCGTTGACTTCATAGACGGCTACGGTCTTGTGTTGGAGAAGGACACCGTTCGCTGCTGGTTCACGGCGCTGGAAGATTTCACCGACGTAGACGGGCTTGATTACTTCGCCCGGTCGCAGACCTCCGATAACTTCGTCGCCATGAAAGTGCTGCGCGATAAAGTCTGGCTCTTCGGCTCGCAGACGACGGAGCTGTACTACGACTCAGGCGATGCTGACACGCCCTTCGTGCCGTATCCCGGCGCGCTACTCCGCGAAGGCTGCGCGGCACCGTGGTCTGTGACCATTCAAGGCGAAGCCATTTACTGGTTGGCGCAAGATGCCGAAGGCCGAGCGCGCTTCGTGCGCGCGGCGGATCTGGACGCGCAGCCGGTCAGCACGGATGCGATTGACTTCGCGCTGGCGCAAGCGCCACGGCTGGACGACACCGAAGTGCTTTCCTACTGGCAGGAAGGGCACGGGTTTGTGATCTGGACGTGTCCGAGCCTGTCGAATTGCGGACGCACGTTCGTGTTTGATACAAAAGAACAGCTCTGGCATGAGCGGGCCAGCCGCGACACGATCGTTTCAATCTTTTACCGTTGGCGGGCCAGAGGTGTCGCATCGACCGATCAAGGCGTGATCGTGGGCGATTTTGAAACTGGTGAGATATATCTTCTCGATTTGAACTACTTCTCCGATAACGGCAATCCGATCTGGCGAGTGCGGCGAACACCGTATTTGAGTGCCGAGAATTCGTGGCTGTTCGTAGACCAATTCGAGTTAGGGATTCAGGCTGGTGTGGGACTCAATTCAGGGCAAGGTGTCGATCCGCAAGTTGCGTTGCGCGTGAGTCGCGACGGCGCGATGACCTGGGGACCTGCAATTACGGCCTCGGTCGGTAAGCAAGGGAATTATTTGAATCGTGCGGTGTGGCGAAGACTTGGACGTGTGCGCGGCGATCGGCTAGTCATCGAAGTGAGTCAGACTGATCCAGTTCGAACAGTTTGGGGTCCAGGGGCTTGGTTGCGAATTACGCAAGGTTCCGACGCTGCTTAATTAGCTTAGTCGCGCGATGCGGAAGTGTGATGGCATCAACAAACGACAGGCCCGATTGTAATCGTTGTTGGAGTTTTCCGTGTGACACACCAATCCGTTTTGCCCAATCAGTTATGTTGAGAGTGACGCCTTCGTGAGTGAAGAATCGTGTGGTGCGTCGATTCGCAGCTTGTTCCTTTCGCGTCGCCCATCGGCAATTCGCCTTGGAATAGCCGAGCGAATTGTCGATGCGTTCGAGCGTATGCGCGGGCGTCGGCTTTGGTCCCATCTCTGCGAGAAGGGTTTCAAACGAGTCAGACCACGAATCGCACGTAATACCGACAGCGCCGTATGTCGCATAATCCGGTGCCGCTGGATTTTCGCAGCGCGTTTTCATGTTGTGCCATGAACTATATTCGGAGCTTTTCATGCCTCTTCTCGTGTGTCCGTGTTTGATTTGTAATGGAATCGGCGGCACACCACATCGGCAGGAAAGTGAGGCGCCACGAATCAGGACACTGGCACGCACGAGAGATCGGGCGCCGCATTGGCATTGGCACCAGTAGCGACGATGATGATCGCGATCTTGTGGTCCTTCGTCTTGCACCGTCCAGCGACCGTAACGTGTTCCAGGCTCAATGATTACAGGGCGCATGGGTAGATTATAGATGAGTCCAGCCATTCAAACGCCACCGTTCAACACGCCGCTGACGGGTCGCGATGGGAAGATTCACGATCTCTGGTCACGGTGGGTCACGAAGACGCAACAAGTCGTGACAACTGGGACAGCACCAGTGGACGCGGAGTATTGGGTGGCGACGGCGAATGCCAGCCTCACGGCGGAACGGAATTTGGGTGGGCTCTCGTCCGGCTACGTCAAAGCCACGGTGGCCGCAGGCACCGCAGTTCCCAGCACGACGGCCACGATTCCTGCCACGGACCTCTCGGGCACGATTCCGACCGCGAATTTTCCCGATCCCTTGCCTGCCCTGTCGGGCGTAAATCTGACGAGTCTCACGGCTGGGAATCTCATTGGTTCATTACCGGCGATTTCCGGGGCTGCCCTCACGGCTCTCCCGAATCCTCTTCCAGCGGTGTCGGGTGCGAATTTAACGGCGCTCAATGCCAGTAACCTGAGTAGCGGCACCGTCCCGCAAGCGCGGCTCCCGTTCGTGCTGGACGCTGATGTCTACACGCCCACGCTGACGAACGTGGCGAATCTGGACGGCTCAACGGCTTATAGCTGCCAGTATTTGCGAGTAGGCTCCGTAGTGACCGTCTCCGGACAGGTCGATCTTGACCCCACCACGACCTTAACGGACACGCAGCTCGGCATCAGTCTGCCGATCGCGTCGAACTTCGCGAACGCGAACGAGTGTGCAGGCAGTGGGAGCGCGCCGGCCATTGCGGCGATGACGGTGGCGATTCTGGGCGATGTGGCCAATAATCGCGCCACGTTGCAGTTCAAGGCAACGGATGTCACGAATCAGCCGGTGTTTTTCTCGTTCATCTATCGAGTGATCTAGATGGCCAATCAATACAGCCAGCCGAATCCCGGCAAAGCTCCACCCGGCAAAGTCTGGATTCCGACGCCGCTTGGCCCGATTGCCATGACGTTGGACGAAGCCCGGACGTATCTGCGCACCCATCCGTCGAGCTTCACGGACCCGAATAACCCGAATCTCTCGCCGTGGTTGCGCGAAGCCATTCAAGACCCACGGATCCAACAGGCGCTGCAATCGGGCGCGACCACCAGCGTCAAAGTGGGCGAGACGACGTTTGACATTCGGAATGGGCAGGTCACGCACTACACGACGGGCGGGATCACGAAGCCCATCGTGCTCGCGCTCGCGACGGCAGCGACGGCGGGATTGGCGGGTGGCGCGTTTGGGGGCGGGGGCGCAGCGGCCGGTGGGGGCACGGCGGCCAGCACGACGGCACCCGTCACGGCCGGCGGGGCTGGTGCGGGTGGGGCAGGGGCAGCTGGCGCTAGTAGTGCGGGCACGGCCGCCGGTGTCGCGGGCCTCGAAGCCGGCGTGCCATTGTCCACGATCGCTCCGTCATCATTGCCGGGTTTTGTGCCGGCCTCACAGATTGGGCCACAGAGCACGGGCATTCTCGGCGGAATCGGGCGATTCCTGGGCAGTGCCGGGGGCGCGACCGCGCTCGGCGTGGCTGGACAACTCGGCGGCGCGGCCATTCAATCGAGCGGCATCGCCAAAGCCGCCGAAATCGAAGCGGCGTTTCAGCGCGAAGCCCTCGCCTACGAGAAAGAGCGCGACAAATACCTTCAGAATCTTGAAGCGTCCCGTTACGGCGAACTCTCAGGACGTTTGCAGCCTTACATCGCCACGGGACAATCCGCCAACGACCGCATGGCCATGATTCTCGGGTTGGACCCGTCCGGTCACGGCTATACACCTCCGGTGTCCGGCGCACCCACGACAGGCGGCGGGGCAGACCGCGCGGGCGCGGCACCGCCGGTCGCTCAGCCTGCGCCAACGAGTATGGCGGGTTCAGTAGGTGGAGGCGTCATTCAGGCGCCCGCGTGGCCGGGAGCCAAAGGATCAGCCTCGCCTGGGCAGACCGTCATGCTGCGCGCGCCGGACGGTTCCACGCGCGCCGTGCCAGCTGACCAAGCTGCACACTACATCCAGAGGGGTGCGCAGCCGGTGATGGGCTGAACAACATGGCCAATCGATACGCTCCAGGACAACCAGGTGGCGGTGGATGGTGGGAGATGAACGACCCAGCCATTCAAGGCCCGACCGGCCGATACCCGTCCAGCGGCAATACGGGCATCGCAGGCGGAATGACCACGCCGAGTATCGGGGGGGGGCCGATGCAGCCGTCGATGGGCGGTCCAGCGCCCTACAGCCAGCCCGGAAGCGCCAGCGTGATGCCCGGTGCCGGTCAGCCGAAACTGGGAGAGACGCCAGCTGCCGGTGGCGGGGCGCAAGGCCCGGAAGCCTTCGGCAACGACTACCAGGCGTGGTTCAACAGTCTGCTGCAAGGCAGACCGTTCAACCAGCAAGCCCTGCTCGAGCTCGAGCCCATCCTGAACCAATACGGGATGCATCTGACGCCACCGAACTCTGTCGGGGAGCGCACGAAGATCCAACTGCCGTCCGGCGAATGGGTGCGGGTCGGGTTCGGCGAAGGCCATCCCGTGTGGATTCCACAAGGGATGGCGGGGCAAGGGGGCGGCGCGGCCGATCGCGCGGGCGCGGCGCCGCCAGCGGGCGGAAGCCCCTACACCGGCCCAGGCGCCATTCCGCCACCGTTCCAGGCGCCATCGATGGAAGATTTCAACGCTATTCCAGGCCTTCAGGCCCGCTATCAAATGGGCCTGCAAGGGCTGGAACGTGGAGCCGCCGCCAAAGGGAGTCTGCTCTCTGGTGGAACACAGAAGGCGATCAACCGATACGGGCAGGAATTCGCGAGTGGGGAATATGGGAATCTCTTTAACCAGGCGCTGCAAACCTACGGGACGAACTTCGAGACACAAAGTCGCGATCCTTGGCGCCGGTACCAAGACTTATATCAGGGCGGCTTGCAGGCCATTTTAGGTAGCAAAACAAACACCCCGCTTGGTTGATAATAGGCCATGAAACTTCTGGACCTAATCAACAGTCCCGACAAAGCCATCGTTGATGATGAGGATTACGAACGTTGCTTGCCATTTCAATGGCGGCGATTACCGTTGCGTCCACCACATTCGCCTGGTGGCCGTGGCGGCTATGTCTGTTGTTATCCTGCTGACAAAAGCCTGCCGCGCATCTTCTATTTGCATCGATTCCTTGTTCATGCCATTCCAAAGGGCGAATTGGTTGACCACATCAATGGCGAGCCACTCGACAATCGTCGGAGCAATCTTCGCGTTGTATCGGTCACGCTGAATATCGCCAATCGTAAATACATGCATCGTCGCAATACGACAGGCGTGCGAGGCGTGCAGTTCGATAAGCGCGGCCTCGAAACGCCGTGGTCAGCATCGATTTTCGCGAATTGGAAGAATCATTCCCTTGGAATGTTCGCCACCGTCGAAGAAGCTACTCTGGCGCGTCAGTATGCCGAACTCAAGTACTACGGCGAACTGTGCCCACTCCCTGGCCGCGAGTTCGTGGAGTGGGGCGGGATGGAGTGCTGAATGCCCTCTCGTGTAGCGGACATCTATTTGCGCTTAGGCGATGTCCAAGCGCGTGCTGCTGAAGGAAAGCGTGCGCTGTGGGGGCAAGCCCTCAGTAATTTGACTCAACTTCCAGGCCAGATCCTCGGCGCGCGCCAACAACAGCAGCGCGAGCAACGGCGTATTGAACATGACGATGCCATGCTGGCCCTCGAGCGCGCAAAAGCGGCTCGCGCCGAAGGCGATTACCAACGCGCCGACCGCGAATTCAAGCGCAGTCAGCAATTGCACGAGCTTCAGTCGCAAGTCTTGCAGGCGGCCACCTCGAAAGACCCAAATACGTGGGACGCAGACGCGGCGACGCAAGCGGCGGCCTCCGTGAGCAACACGATGCCCGACTTAGCACCCGATGTGATGGGGTGGGCGCGTGATCAGAATCTCAAATTCAATCCGCCGCCAGTCTTTCATCCGGCCGGCAGTGTTGGCGTCAGTCCGACCACGGGCCAGCCCGTGCCTGGTGCCAAGATTCCCGAGAAAATCACCTACGGGGCGCCGCAGCCGATGATGATCGGGGGCAAGCGCACGATGGTGCGTGCGGGCTCAGATGACAAACTCTACGACATGCAGGGGAAGCCGGTGGACGCGGCGATTGAACCAGATCAACCGCCAATGACACCGTATCAAGGGGCAACGCTCGGCATCCAGCGAGAACGGCTCGCCGCCGAGAAGGCAAAAACAGCGCAAGCCGAAGCCGACAAGACGGAGTTGACACCCGAAGGACTCGATGCTGCCGCACTCATGTTCTCGAAAACTGGCGTGTTGCCCGCGCTTGGCATGGGCGACAAAACGACACGCAAAGCCATCATCAACCGGGCGGCTGCGCTGGTGCCCGGTTTGGATATCGCCAGCGCGAAAGCCGATTACGGCGCAAACACCGCGACGCTGACGCAGCTCGAAAAGCAACGCGCAGCCATCGGCGCCTTTGAGCAGACGGCCAGCAAGAACATCGACATCTTTCTCCAGACGGCTGGCAAGGTGGTGGATACCGGTTCGCCACTCGCGAATACGCTATTGCGACAGGCGAGTGGATCGCTGCTCGGCAGTCCCGACCAAGCGCAATATGATGCGGCGCGTCAGGTGGTCGTCAACGAAGTCGCGAAGATCATCACGAATCCGAATCTGAGCGGGCAACTCTCAGATGCGGCACGGCACGAAGTCGCGTCGTTCAATCCGACCGGCGCGACACTTAAGCAGACCGTGGCGCTCATGCGTTTGCTCAAACGTGACATGGCGAACCGCACGGATGCACTGGATGATCAGATTCGGGCGATTCGCGCTCGCATCAAGCAAGGGGCTCCAGGAAGTCCAACGACGCCAAGCGCCGATCCGCTCGGCCTCTTTGGGCCAAAGAAATAAATGGCTGATCCCCTCCTGACGCCAACGGAATTCGCGCGACAAATCAAAGCGAAGTATCCCGACTACGCCAACGTGCCGGATGACGAGCTTGCCACTCGAATGCTTGAGAAATATCCCGAATATCGGGATCGCGTGCGCCCGCCAGATTTCACCGCCACGAATGAACCGCCGTCAGAATCTCTCTTAGCACAAGCCGGCCATCTCGGTGCCGGCGCGGTGCGCGGTGCGGTCAGCACGGTGCAAACCTTCGCCAAGCCGATTCGTTGGGCGACAGGTATGGCATCTGCGACACCACCACCCGCCGAAACCACCACAGCGGGGCAGATTGGCCGCGGCCTTGAGCAAGTCGCCGAGATTCTTGTGCCAGCCTCGAAACTCTCGACGGCTGGCCGTATTGCCAGCGCAACGCTCGCTCCACGACTCGCGCCCATCGTGGGGAAAACGGCCGCAAAGTTCCTTCCGGCTGCGGCGGTGGAAGCGGCCGGATCGGCCGGGTTGGCGACGATGCAAGGTGGTAGTCCCGTAGTCGGTGCGATCGGCGGGGCCATCACGCCCGCATTGGGTGCAGCCGTCGAATCACTCCCAACTGGCCTGAAACAGCAAGCCCTGAAGCAAGTCACGCAAGCGCTCGGACCAACGAAGGAAAAATACAAAGCCATTGCTGCCAGACTCGCTCCAGAAATGCTGAAGCGCGGCTTGCGTGGTAGTCGCGAAACTTTGGGGGAATTCGCGGCCGGGAAACTCGAAACTGTGGGCGACGAACTGGATGCAGCCCTTCAAGCCATCGGCTCAAAACAAGTCGGCACCCAGCCAATTCTTGACGCACTGGAAACGGCGAAGGATGCGTTTCGGGCGACGAATATCGCGGGTAAGGTGGTTGAATACGAACCGCGAGCCATCCGACAACTCGATGGACTGCGAACGATCATCACAAAACTCGGTCCCGATGCCACAATAGACCAGCTCGTCGCCGTGCGTCGCGCTTGGGATCAAGTCGTCGCGCAAGCTGGCGGATTTGCCCATCGCGCGGGCGGCGCCATCGGCGTCCCGTTGAAAGACCAGAGCGAGGCATGGGCAAAACGTGAAGCCACGGGCGCGATCCGTGAGTTGTTGAAAACAGAAGCACCAGACCTCGCGGCGGTGAACAAGGAATGGTCGTTCTGGAAAGACCTGAGCGATGTGCTGACGCAAACCCTTCAGCGGACGCAGCCGCAAGGTGTTGGCGTCGGCAAGATGCTTGCGGAGAGTGCGGGAACCGTCGTCGGTGGAACCGTGGGCGCCACGGGTGGCATGGGGACTGGTATCGGCGGGGCGTTCGCCTTCGGCAAACTTGCCGGTTGGGCCAAGTCCGTCATCGCCTCTCCACAATGGCGCTTGGCCAGCGCTCAGGCGAAGGATCGATTAGCTGACGCGATTGCGAACAATGATGCCGGCAAGATCGCGATGGCACTCTCGCGTATCACGACCGTGCAAGCTTCGAAAGTCGGACAGTAGATTACGGTTCTTCCATCCACCCGCCGCGGCGCAGCGCCGATTCAATTCCATTGAAAAAATTGATCACCATCACTGCCAGTAGGACGCCTGCCGCGATGTCTAGAATCATGGGCGTTTCCTCTGCCAGCATGATGCCAGCAGAACCGCTGGACTTCACAGGGATTCGCACGCGGGCCTGACGAAAGACCCGAATCAGGCTGACTTTTGTCGGGCAAATCGCTGACTTTGCGTTATACTGCCGGGCGCGACGATGTGGATGCACCGTCGCGCCCGTTCCCACTTCGATTCAGGAGATCGAAATGGTGCAGCCTCTTGATTTAACCGGAAAAGTCTACGGTCGCCTCACCGTTCTCGCCTTCGATCACTCAGATTCACTGTATCGCCGGTTTTGGCGCTGTCGCTGTCAGTGCGGCGCCATTGTCGTGGTGTATGGCGTACCTCTTCGAGACGGCCGAACGCAATCATGCGGCTGTCTTCGCAAAGAAGTGACGGCTGATCGCTCGCGAACCCACGGCGGGTCGAAACGCCCTGAGTTTTTCATTTGGGCAGGCATGCTCGATCGCTGTTATCGGCCGAGCAACAAGAACTTCGCCCACTACGGTGGGGCTGGTGTGACGGTCCATGCCAGATGGCGACATGATTTCGCCACGTGGTTTGCCGATGTTGGTGAACGACCCTCGCCGCAACATTCGATCGATCGATGGCCAAATCCCGCAGGCAACTATGAACCCGGCAACGTGCGGTGGGCGACACAGACCGAACAAGCTCGTAACAAACGGACCAATCGGCGGTTGACATTCAATGGCCGCACATTGACAGTTACTGAATGGGCGCTGATCGTTGGTCTTTCTCGCGCAACTCTTGACGATCGATTGAGGCGCGGCATGACGGTGGATGAAGCGTTATCAACGCCGCCGAAGCCTCGGCCAGTCAGGACACCTTCTCGATAATCAGCCATGCTGTTCCACCGGCATTGGCGACGAGCGTCACGCCCTTGTACTGCGCGTTGAGGCTGTAACTGGTCGCGCCATCGATGGTGTCTGAACCAGCACGGGCAACCGTAATGGTCCCAGCGCCACTGTTTTTGACAATGACGGTATTGTGTCCCGCCGTGGCTGTGCTCGCAGCGGGCAACGTCACGGTGAACGTGCCCGATGTGCAGTTGACGATGGTATTGAGCGCGGCGGTGTGCGTGGCGGTTGCAGTGACAACACTGAGGCTGTTTGCCGTCACTTGCGCTTGGAGCGTCGCGATGGTGGCTTGCAAAAGTTCCCCGACATCCCAGATGTCGTCCTGATCGAACAAAAGTTCGCCCGTACTCGTACGCAAGACGAAGTGATACGCCTGGGCCAGCAGATAAATCGGACCGAACAATCCGCCGGCATCAGCGATCAGAGGGTTTGGATTGGCGATGGTCAGCCCCGAGTCGTTATAGGTGGCCAATGGCGTAACACTTGAGCCTGCCACATAGCTGTAGAGCCGGGCGCCATTTACGACGACGCCAAGGCTGCTGAAAATGCGTTGTCGAGCGTCTGGTGCAAGAGCTGCTAACGTCATGACCGCATAGCATAACCGTTCCAGGTGCCGCGGGGGCAAGACATAGCCCGTCAGGCTGAGGCTGGCGCTCGCGTCAGAATCCGACCCTGATGCCGCAGGGGGCAGCGTCACCGCCATGGTGCCGGTCACGGTCCCGATTGGCGGGCTGGTCGCTCGCAGGATCAGGAACGGGCACGAGAAACTGTGCCCGAAGCGCTCCGGGTCAGCTGGTGCCGTGAGGGTGGTGCTGAGCCAGACGCCGAGCTGAAATTCGCGCACCGTGAAGGCGCTGATCGTCGTGCCGTCGGTCGTGTTGACGTTCGTGAACCGGCTGACGCCCGCATTCTTCGTCCAGATCCAGACGCTCACCGGGTCGTCCAAGGCGGAGGCCAGATGCACGTCTGCGCTGCGATCGCCCGTCATCGTCCAGGTGTGCAGCACGGTCCCATCCGTGGCGTAGTGCGTGATGACCGGGGCTGTGGCGGGCGTTGTGGATTGGTAACTGACGACAACGGTGTCATCAGCGAGCACGCGCAGATCGCACAGGGTCGTCCACGTGGCCCCTAAGCCCGCCACCAAGTCGGTAAGAGCCACATCGTTGATCAAATCCCATCGCTGCACGGGGCTGTTGGTGCTCGTGGTCTGTCCGGTGAAATAGAGGATCGTCCCAGCGACATTGGGTGCAATCCCGGTCAGCCCTGCGGCCGGAAGCACCCAGGTCTGCGGCCCGAAGGCGCCCGCGCTACTGACCGTCGTCACCGTCGCCACGTTTCCATGTGTCGGGTCTACCAGCTTCCCGACATAGAACTGACTGCGGTCATGATCGGCGCTGATGGGATACTTCCTGAGCGCGCCTGTCGAGGTGTAGGGCAGATCCGCCAGGAGGTCGAAAGTGGGCGAATAGAGCTTCAGATGATCATCCGCGCGATCGTGAACAAGAATGCGCCCGGTGTGCGCCCCAGACGCGAGGACGTCCCCGTTCTCACCCGCCGGAAACGGGGACACGAAATGCAGGACACTGCCATCCACGACTGAAAGCAGCGCGAGCGGATACCCGGCGTGATCGTCGTTGACGAAAATGGAGCCAGCTGGGGCTTCGAGGTTCGGGCCGGCGATGAGCGAGAACGTGTAGGCGCCGATCTGGTTGTTGACGTTGAAGTAATACGGCGTCCCCGCGACGACCGGGATTTGGAACGGTTTGGTGCGCGGCGCGGCCACGAAGCCGGGCGGATAGGTCGTGACGCCGTCCGGGGAGTAGACGTGCGTTTGCATGCCCCCCGACGACGTCGTCGTCATGAGCCCGCCGACGACGGTGAGCAGGCTGGATGCGGGTGTGAACACGTACCACAAGCCAGCGAGCGTGGGGGACGTGTCGCTATCCGTATAGGGGAGGCTTGAAATGATCGTCGCCGTGCCGGCTGTCGCGCCCCCAGGCATCGTGCTAATTCAAGGCCACTGTGACCACGCATGAGGTGATCGCCACGCTCCCGTGGTGGATGAGATCGGCACTCGACACGACGCAATCGGTATCCGCCGTGCCGACACTCCCATCCAGCACCGTCGCCGCGCCACTCGTCAACGCCCGGAACCAGGTGGACGTTCCCGAGGCGTTCGCGTCGGCGTCAGCGGTGATTGCATGCGCGGTGGCCACGCCCGCGACGGCTGCGGCAAACGCCGGATTGGCAAAGGTCATCTCGGCCAGCAGGGCTTGTGTCGTGATGGCGGTGTCGGCGGTGGCGGGCTGGGTGCCGTCATAGAGGCGCAGGGTGCCGCCATTGAGCAACGCACAGACGGCATCAGCCGCCACGGCGGCAGCAGTAGCCGAGAGTTGTGGATTGAGAGCCATCGGTCAGGACACCCGCGGGAACCAGCGATTGACCCATTTCGTGAGCGGTTTCGCGTGCAGGTCCCGCACAGCCGTTTCCAGCCGCAAGAGCCGCTGATGCTGGATGTCCTGCATGTCGGCCAACCCGGAAATCTTGACCGCCAGCTCCGCGTAGCGGGCGTCGAGGTTGGCCAATCGTTTCGTGACGTTCTCGCCGTTGCCCATACCTAAAAATCCCACTCATCAATCTTTCATGTATGCCCAGGTCAAATCCGCAGGCGACTTGCCTAATTGTCGTTTCAGTTCTTCAAGCCGCTCCTTACACTCGTCAGGCATCTCCAGGCCACCCACTGGCGCTCGTCCACTGGCGTTCCATCGTGGATCGGAGACGCTGGTTAACGCCCACGCCCCCATTCTTAGCATCAGCATCGTGTCACTACTCAAATATCCAAGCGGTCCACGAGGGCTTTCACGTCCGCGAAAGTCCGCTCCGGCGCATCGTTCCAAGCCGCGAGCGCGAACTGATCAGCCACATTGAGATGCTCGCGCACATACTCCAAGACCGCCCAGGTTTCCACCGTCTCACCAAAACACACTCGGATCGCGCTCGCGAGACACCAGCACACGGCGTCGGGATGTCCCCAATCCACGTCCGTGCCGTCAGGCAGTCTGGCATAGGCCTGCTGCGTCCATTTCGATGCATCGCTGAGGAGGTCGCGCACTTTCATCGTCTGCTACTCATCGCCGCCCCACCGATCCGCGAGCCACGTCACCATGATCGCGACGGCGAGCAGGCCCAACACGATGACCAACGTGAACAGCCAGCCATCCATCACGCCTCCGCAATCGGTTCCTCGACTGGCAATTCTGGCGCGTCGTCCTCGCCGTTGTCGTCATCCTCGTCGTCGTCTGGCGGCGGCTCGTCCAGCGGGATGTCCCCGTTGCCGGGATGCAAGAGCACCAGCAGCTCGGTCTGGGCGCGCACGGCCTCGTGCAGCGCAGCCACTTGGCGTTGCAGCGCGGCGAGTATCGCGGCCATCTGCGTCAGGAGGTCAGGGGCAACAGGCGTCATGGCGTCATTCTACTGACAGAATACATCCTCGGCACAACCAGCGTCCGTCACCAAAGGGAGTGCATAGACGTCGGCGTCCACACTGAGAACAACACCGCCGTTCCATCGTCCAGGCCGGCAGCTTTTGAGCCATCACGTCACGCTAAGACGGCCACGCCTGCGGGCAAGGCTTCAACCAGCCATTCCCGAATGCGTTCAATGGCTTTCAGCCGCCACGTTCCGCCGTCCGCTTCGAACAATCCGGCCTCGGGCAACCCGCCCGTATGACCTGCCTTGACGCGCAGCACAAACAGTGAAGAGGGCTGCACGACATCGCGGAAGGTCCGATACGGTGTGAGCAGCACCGGATTCGGCACGGCGACTTCCGACACCAGCGCCACACCGGCGCGTGCCTGGACGACTTGCGTCACGCCATCATCCGTAGCGGTCTTGACGGATTCGTGTTTGACGTTGCCCATCAGCGCCAGAATGCGAGAGCGGTCGTCCGCATCCACGAAGCGGACTTGAAGTCCGACCAAGAAGTCTTGGAGCGGATGATAGTCGTCGAGCCATTCTTCAGTCAGGTCCGCGCACGTCGCGCCGAGATACGTCGCCCTGCCCATATCGCGAATGTTCAGCGGGCCGAGGATCTGCACCAGGTTCGGGTTATTGACGTGGACAGACAATGTCGCTAGGGACAGGCCGTCTTTGTTGGCGGTGAGATAGTCGCGCACGGCACCGAGCGTCGACACGTCGACCGTGACTGGCACAGGACCAGATTGAATCAACGATGCTGGATCGCGCAGTGTCCAACCGCTCGGCGTGGCAATGACTCCGCCAATTTCAATGGGCCGAGGCAGACGGGTTCCAAGTTCTTTGATCGCCTCGCCGTTCATGCACCTTCCTCCGGTTTCTGAAACGCGACGGCTTTCGGGCCATCGGCATCAAAGAGCGTCGTCTGTCGCGGATCGCTTTCGACGGCAATCAACTTGCCTTTCTGTTTGCCGAGGAAGAGTTGACTGTCCACCGATTGAATGCCCGCCAACTTCGATTCGCATTTCATTGTCACGTCGGCGATATCGCGCTCGCGGTTCGGTTTGAAGCTCACGGAGAGCGTGATCCGCCGCTGCACCTTGGTGTCGGTGTTCGGGTCCGCAATGTTGGCGAGAATGCGTGAGAGTTCCGCGTCGAACAGTTCGACGAGTGCGCCGCCGCCAATCGTGTCGAGACTGACTGGTTTCATTGATCCTCCATTTACGGCAATTCCGCGCGACGCATCGGCCACGCGGGTAGCTTCTGAACTATCATGTGACCTTCGGGTCTGTCGGTATTGGCCAATCAACGTATTCTGCATGGCCCATATCCTTCTGCATCCAACGTCCTCCCCATCGGCATCCCAATTTTTCGATGATCGCGCCGATGACTTGCCAGACCGGCGACTCGGTGTCCCATTCCAGTTTATTCCGACCGTGCAATTGATATTGACTATAGGGGCAAATATCGATCGCGAGTCCATCGAGGTGCTTGGAATGCTTCGTCCAACTGACGCCATTCGCCAGATTCTCTGCATGTTCCGCAGGCGTGCGCAAGGTATCCACGATCATCACCGGAAGACCGGCTTCGGCGCAGCGGGCAATCAGCTCGAATGCGAGCGGGCGGAATCGCGGAGCGAGATCGTCTAGTTTTCTCGACATTTCATGAGGTCGTAACTGGCCACTTGGGTGTGCTATGCGCGGCGAGCGGATGCTTGACCTGATCGCCGAAATAATGAACCGCGCAATACATCACGCTCGCCCGCCACTGGGACACACCGGAAGCAGTCATGGCTTCAAAGAATAATCGGTCTGCCCAAGGTTTCGTCAACCAGATTCGCTCTCGATTAATCGTGATCAATGCGCCTGCGTACGCCCCATCATGGAGTACGGCAGGCGCATCATATAAGCCAACGCGCGGAAATAAACCACCCAGCCACGTTGGCAGTGAGGCGAGATCCGTCTGAAAAGCGCGAGGAACGCAAAACACACCTAGCAACAGCGATGATGAAAACACTAGATCATCGATGAGCAGCCAACGGCGCGGGCCAATCTTTTCAGTCCGCAGCGGCGTCAAGAAGGCGGCCTCAGTCATCGGTGCTTCGCGAGTTTCATGCTGCGAGTCTCCGTGCCCGCTGGCACGTTCGGCAGTAGCGTTTGCCGCGATGGATGTAGAGATTCTCGCCCGCGTACGGATGTCCCTGCGGGCAATGGGTTTTGCCCATCTCGCCGTTACGTCCACGGCCCTTCCATTTCATGTCGGCCATGTTGTCCGCGTGCGTCCCGAGAAACAAATGGTCTGGCCGCACGCACGGCGGATTGTCGCAGTGGTGGCAGACGTACAGGCCATCTGGGATGGGACCGTGATGAATCATCCAACTAATGCGATGGGCGAGGAGATGTCCGTACGCGTTTGAAGCAAAGACCGCCTGCGACTGTTTATTTCGAGTGCCCCGCCAGAGCCAACAGCCATCGGTCTTCTCGACACGCTTCCAGAATTGCTCGTGCAAGAGATTGCGCGATCGATGTCCACGACGATACAAGCCACGGACTATCTCCCCACAACCGCAAGCGCAAGGATGATAATCAGGTTCGGCCGTCCGGTCTCGCGTTTCCAGCCACTTATCGCTATTCATGGGCTTTATATTTCTTCACCTCGGCGGCGAGGCGATCGGCCCAGTGCTGCGACTCGCTCCAGACCGATTGCATCCGCATCTGTTCGACCAGCACGTCGAGGGCTTTCAGCAATGCCGCGTGCTGTCGCCGCATGGCGATGCCATCCAGCGCGTGCTGCTCCAGTTCGCGCAGACGCAGCGGCGAGATGTGTTCGGTGTCGGCGTGCATCAACTTCATTCTCCTCACAACGCCCTGAACCAGAGCCACAGGAACCACGCAATCAACGCGAACACCGCGAGCACGAAAATCAACTGTGCCCAGACAGGCCACGTCTCAACCATCACACCTTCGCGCCAAGCGCCTGCATCAGTTCGTCAACCGTGATGGTCGCAGTGAGCGGCCCAGCCTTCACCATCACGGTCTTCGTGCTGCATGCGCCAGCCCCGAAGTCAATCGTCAAGCGTTCCGGCACGGGCGCACAGGTCGGTGTGGTCACTTGCGCAATGAGGCCACGTTGGGCCAGCAGCGAGGCGACGACGGAGAGCGTGGTGCGGCGGGTCATCGCGTCAGCGAAATGAGCCATTCCATGATAAAGACTCTGGGCGCGATCCACGCGGTGATGGCCCACCGTGCGCTATCGTAGAGGCATGATCGCCAACCCGTCACGAACCGCACACGATACGGACGCCCGGTCCAGTCATCAACCAGCCACCGGTACCACACGCCACTGAACACGCCGATCATGAGCGGGTGTTGTTGCCACAGTTGAAGTCGGCGGCCGGTCATCCATCCTCGCCTTGCGCCAAGATGCGCCGGAGCCGCTCGTCGAGACTCACGGCCCGCAGGCTCCTGAATCCGGCCGCCTCCGCGCGCCGTGCGAGTCCCGCCAGCGCGTCGGCGCTCTCCAGATAGTCCGACCACGGATGATGCGCCCATTCCTCACACCACACCCTCAGACTGTACTCAGCCAGCCGCGGGCCTTGTGGCCGTCTGCCGGTGGCCTCTTCCCGCTGCCGGCGTCGCCGTTGCCCGAGCTGCCGCGGCGTCAGGATGGCCATTAAGGTAACTTGGAAATCAAGTCTGTCGGCATACCGATGACAGTCAAGCTCTGTCCGTCGCGAAACCGCACGATCATCGTCGGTTCTACATGGCGCGACTCGCACGGCACTGCTGAGACAACCTCATTCAGATTGATGACGGATTCCACCGACGGTGGACAGAAGTCGTATCGCGCGGTGTAATCCAGTACGCGCACCAGTTTTAGGCTCACAGCAGCTTCGGCGCCTCGTACTGGACCAACGCGAGCAGGTCTGGCTTCAGTCGCCGAATGGCCTCGCGCTCCGCTTCCGTCAAGTGATGCCCTATGGTCACGAGGAGTTCATGATCACGCTTCGTCAGAATCAGACCGCGATCCTCAAGGTCGATCGCCAGCCTGATGGCCTCCACGTCCACTGTGGGGCCATCGCGAAGAACGACTTTAGGCGATGCCGGTTGGTTCAAAGACAATCCTTAGAATCTCTCGCGTCCGACGCGACCAGTCCGCTTCAGTGAATTCATAGGTGCTCCCAGCCGGGTCGTAATCGACGCATCGAGTCGTGCCGAGCCGAGCCTCAGGCACACGACTGTAAGCTTCACGGAGCAGACTTATCAGTTCGTCCACCGTGGGGCCCTCGCGCAACGTGATGCGCTCTGTCACGGCCGTGATGTGCCAATCAACATCGGCTCCAAGACATCTTCCGCCGTGCGTTGGGCCATTGCGGAGATCTGAATGAGTTCTTTCATCATGTGAAGCAGATCGCGGTCATCGCGTTTCTTCCGGACTTCCTCGAAGAATTCATCAAGTTCTTCGAGAATCACTGCATAGCCTTCGTGGGCGCTGTTGATATTCGCGTGCAGGATGCGCGCCTTCGACAATTCAACCGCGACAGCCTCATGGAATTTCACGGCTGCGCACTCACGGCCTGGACGGCGCTCAGGAGGCTCGTCAGGCCCGTCTGAAGCTGTCTGGCTTCGTCCAGCGACATCAGCATCTCCTGACCACTGAACCGCACCACGACGCGCCCTTCGACCTTCGGCACGCCATTGCCAGGCGCCAGCATGACTTCGTGCCCGCCATGCTTGGCAGCCAGATCGCTCAGCGTGACATTGGCCACGAACGTCTCAGGCTGTCGCGGTCGGCGCACACGGCGCGGATGCGCCTTCGTGCCCGCCGCGCGGCGCTTCCGCCAATACTTCTGCATCCGCTTGCTGACTGCTGCTCGCTGCGCTGCACTCCATGTCATACGATCCTCCTTCACGTTGTCGGTCGTCGTTCGCCCCGACGCACATATGGGCACGTGGGCCAGTACCCACACCACTTTTCGGAGCACATCCACGAATCCGCTGGCGCGGGCATAAAAACCCCCCGTTCAACAAGATTCACGGCACTTTGAAGTCTCCGACCAAGGACCTGCAGGTCTTCATCGTCCCGCGTCGTGGTCAACGGCACATACGACTTCTGCCGTTTCGTCGGCGTGCGAACCAGATGATCTAAAACTAACCGTTGCGGCAGATGGCCGGTATCCGCTCGCCAGATTGCGGCATACATGGACAACTGAAGGCTTTTGTCGGCGGTATCGGCGTTCGGGCTCCGCTCACTGGTTTTCAAATCGCGAATCACGTCCGCGCCGTGTTCTAAGTCAATCAGGTCGATGATGCCATGCACGACTATATCCGATTCTGGCAAGGTGACCGTCATCTTCTCTTCGACGGCGATGGGATGCACGGCGGGTGCAACCCGTTCAACGTGATAGCCAGAGAGGTCTATGGCGAAGTCTTTTGAGGCATCTTTCGTCTTGGCTTCACCGATAATCTGTTCATCTGGTTCGAGTTGGACGCCTTCGGACCATGCGGATTCAAAGTGCGTGGCAGCCGTGTCTTCCGCTTCCTCGCGGGTGGGGAGGGCTTGTTCATTGAGGGTGCGCGTGTAGGAGCCCTGTGCGACCGTATGCACGACGCGCCCGCGAATCATGCGAGCATTCGGCGGTGTCCGTTCGCCCTCGACATACCGGCGCCTGAAGGCTTCACCACAGGCTGAGAGCAGCGACAGCGAGGACGTTGACCATTTGAAGTCAGCCATCAGAACGACTCCTGATCGAGCACGCCCGGCATGTCGGGCGATTCGGTCTTCGCGTGTGTGTGTCGTTCGTGATCGTTGATCAGGCGATTGCAAATGGCATCGTAATCCGCTCGGTTGATATCCTTGATGCTGGTGAGGTGATACTGTGCGAAGAGCCACGGTTTCAGCACATCCTCTTTCCAGCCCGCTTGCTTCGCGATCGCCCACAGTCTTTTCTGCTGCGAGACACTGATGCTATCCGTTGTCACGGGGTCAGGCGTCTGCATGGCCGGCGAGTTCTGCGGCTGTTTGATGGACTGCGCCTCGACGTTGACAGACCGCTCAGGCTGAATCTCGTCGAGATCTTGTGTAAACAGGCCGGATGATCGGGTCGCACCGATCACCGCGTCAATCTTCGCCCGCTTCTTTGCCATCTTCAGCGCGGTGTTCCGTGCATCGATGATGTCGAGATTCTCGACTCGCCCGATCGTTTGATCGGTAATGGCCTTGTCATCGTCAGCGAATTTGCACCCGCAGCCGCCCTTCTTGGCCCAACACAACCAGCCGCCACCAAATTGCGCTTTCCCCTTGATGATGGCCGCCTGTCCACAGTGCGGACATCGACGCTGTTCATCGCGCCAGCGATACTTCGATTCATAGGTGGAACAGGAGCCGACGCCTTCACCGACGAGACTATCGTCGCGGCGACTTTTCAGGACGCACTTCAGCGTATACGCGAACAAGCCGCGGTCCCATTCCTCGACTTCGCGCAGCATGATGTATTCATCGGCGAGGCCGTAGATTTCGCAGAGTTTTTCGGCGCCAGATTTCAGGAGTGTCTTCTTCTTCGTGCCGGGAATGATGCCGTAGTCCCCGCCGTCTTCGCCACCGTCTTTCGATTCCTGCAAGTATTCGGCACAGAAGGCTTGGAATTCCTTCAGGCGGGCAAGAGCGGTCGGAATGTCCATGACCGGCATGAGCAGGACGGAATCGCGGCGAACGAGGGCAGTTGAATGGCCGACGTCGAGAATCTGGTCACTCATGATGCGGGTTTCTCCGTGTGCTTGACGGCGCGTAGTTTCGGTTTCTCTTGCAATTTGACCAGTTCGGCTTTCGCCGCTTCAAGGATGCGAATCTTGTCGTCCAGCACGGCGATCGCTTTCATCAGGGTGGAGCGTTTCATGTGGATTCTCCACGAGTGGGCCATTGCGCGTCGAGTATCAGCGGCCGGATATGACGTTCTTCGTACATGATTTGTGCGAGCATGACCGCTTCACGAATTTCGGTCGGTGTGTATCGAGCCTCACACACTTGGTGATATAGCGCATCCACAAGCGTGCGAAATACCGGATCGGCGCGGTAGCGGTCTATGGGTGACAATCGTGCAGTAGTGATCATGCGGACTCTCGCTTTCGGAGCAGCTCGAATTGGTCCACGCGCTTGTAGCCCAGCGCCAGTGCCAGTTTGTCGCCGGGGTCGCTGCCGGAAAAGATCACGCTGCGAATGGCGGTTTCACTGACACCGAGGATACGCGCGGCCGTGCGCACGGAACCGAGCGCGTTCACTTTCTGGTGGAGCAGCGCGCGCAATTGGTCCGCTGAAATCGGCGTCATCATCAAAATGGGTGTCCAGTGTCGGGCGTGATGATGTCGTCCTCGTCGCGAGGCACGAGACTGAGCACGGTGTCTTCGATGCGCTGTGCGAGGCGCTGTGATCGCAATGTCGGATCAAGCTGCTCACAGAGATCAAGGAGCGGCTGGAGCGTCGCCGCGCTGATCGGGGCCATGTAAAAGGCGCTGAGTGTTCGGCGAATCTGCTCGCGTTGCGCGCAGAGTTGATCGATGTTCTCGCACAGCAGTTCGACCGATTCCTCCAGCGACAACGACGGATCATCGGCGCTGGGCATCACGGTGGGATCGTGGTCCGGATCAACGAGTCTCATGGGCGTTTCCTTCCATTTGCGGCTCGATCGCCTCGCAATCGCCGAGCAGGGGACGGGCGTTGCTGTTGACGAACAGGTGCGGGCCTTGATGCGCGGTGTGCAGACAGCAGCGGCGCGAGATGGGCCGCAGGGCGCGGGCGACCGCTTCACGCTGGAGGCGCCGGTCTTTGGTGTTCATGCGCTGTCGGATCACTGAACCGTCAACGAATCGATGTCCCATACGGACGAGTCTACGCGCCCATCTCCCGACAGTCAACAGTATTTTTGTTGTTATCGTGAACGAGATGAGATTTTACACAGCCACAAGCGGTCGCGGTGTCCGGCTCAGTGCGGCAGATCTGGCTTGAGCGAGATTTTCAGCGGGCCTAGACTGCCCGTATACGGTGGCGGGACTTTCGCGGCGACGGCGCTCAAACGGGCCTCCAGAGCCGCCAGACGGGCGTCTACGCGCGCTAGACTGGCGAGGATGGCCATCGGGTCGGTCGGAGCGCTGGGCGCCGCTGGGGGCGTCGGCGCGGGCTCGGGAACGGTGCGGAGATGATCGATGGGTTCGACCGGTATGAAGTGTTGACCGGCTAAATCGAGGAACACGGGCGGATGCAAGGGTGCCCCAGGGATGTGGGTCACGCTGCCATCGCCATCGGACCACCGAAAGCCGACAAGCCCAGTCGCCGCATTGAACGCGATGTTTGAGGGACCCTGCGGATTTGTCGGCGTCGAGGCTTTGCACCCCCACAGCGGCCCGAGCTCGAAACAGATCTGTTCGGCCATCAGGCGGGTGAGAAGCCGTTGCTGATTCAGATCGCCCGTGGCGAGCGGGGTATTCATCGCCCACAGCGCATCCACAATCGCTTGCGCCCGCGGCGGAAACTCCAATTAGGATCGCTCGCCTTCTTGTTGCCGCGTTTTGATCCACGCGATGGCCAGCTCGATCAGTAACCGTGACAGCCACTCGGGCGTATGGAGATGCGTGCGCAGATAGATGACGGCCCATTCGCGGCGGTCGTGATTCGTGGCGTAGGTAACTTTGGCTTGATCGACGGCACGCACGGCTTCGGCGACGAAGGACGCGGGCACATGCTGCGCGACGAGCGCGGCGGGATCGATCTCGGTCATGACGATGCGTGTCGTCGTTCGAGAAAGCGTCGTTCCCGGTTCTCGCGTTTGCGCCGATTGCGAGACTCCTCGAGTAAATGCGTCAGCCGTTCCTGCGCCGCGGCGGTTTCCTCGCGCACCTTTGCGCGATCATCCGCTGAGGCTTGAAGGTCCGCTTTGACTTTTGGCCGCATGGTCAATCGCTTTCTTCGCGATGCCCAGATTGGTCAGGGCAATGGCTTGCCATTCATCGCGATCTTGCTGCATCGCATTTCGGTCCCGGCTCCAGCACCACCAATCGCGCCAACTGGCATACAGCACAATCGTCAGCAACGACGCAAAGGAGACGCCGGAGAGCTTGTTGACGATTTCAAGAATCTCGACCACATCACATCGTCCGGTCAGGCTCTGGGCTGCGCAATCGGCGCTCATGCTTGTGGCGCGTGGGACTGACGCACGTTCTGGCCCACGCGGTGCAGAGCGCGTCACCCATCAAGACGATCGGGATGCTCGCTTTGAGCGGGAGTCGCACCACCAAGCACCCGATCAAGATCGCCAAACGGAGCCCATTGATCATCGCGACGGGCTCGCGCTGCGCGTGGTCCTTCGCCTGAGAGGCGACCCGACTCGAAAATTCCAAGGCCGCGAGTGCACGGTGTCGCACAGAAGGGCGCTGATGATCGTCGGCAAGTTCCAGCATGGGATAATTCTACGCCCATGCCGAGCCGATACCTGAGCTATGACTCAGCGGGTCTCGAACTGGACGGACGCGTGTCGGTGTTTGCGGCTCTGTCGCGGTGGTGGCACGCGATGATCCGCCGGGTGCGGACGTTCCTCCGTCAAACCTTCTGCCGGCATGAATGGACGCGCGTGCGTGCCACGTCGCAGGGACGGCTCTACGTGGAATGTTCACTCTGTTCGCACAAATCACACGGTTCTGAGCCCTACAGAATCATTCGATAATTCTGCTACAATAAAACGGCTCAGCCGCGAGTTGAACCCTCGCGGCGAGCCTCACCAGCGTTGATGCGCTAAGGGCGCATCCCACGATGGCTCCACTTAGTGTACGGCAGTGCGTGCAATGCGGACGTTCGTTTCCGGTTCGCACAAATACACGGTCATTTTGTTCGCCTGAATGCGCGAGGATACGGCATTCCCCACTCCCTTACGTAGACGCCAAGGCACGAGTGCAAGTGCGGCCCCCACTCCAACGTGTGTTTGTTTATTTCGTTCAAGTGGATGCCTTCATAAAAATAGGGGTATCGACGGATGTGTCACGGCGAATGCTGTATTTAGAGGCGAATTGTCCGCTGCCCGTTCGGTGTCTTGGGGTGATTTCTCACGCAACACGCGACATCGAAAAACGTCTTCACGAACAGTTCGCAGCGTTTCATCATCGACACGAGTGGTTTCATGCGGCGCCGCAACTGTTGAGTTACATCGCCAAGCATACGGAGTCACTATCTACTACATGATTGCTCAGCTATTCATGGCGTTCCTACATCTGGTGTGCGCCAGTCGCCAGCGGACAGCCACGAAAAAAAGACAGAATCGCGATTGATTTTCAGCACGACGTGGGCGTAACGTCTGCGTTTTGCTCCGTGCGTGAAACGGCGGGCTGACGTGGCAAGCGCCAGCCCAAAGTGAAGCGTCGCGAGCGCAGCAGAAGAGGTGCTGCATGGGAAAATCTAGCACAAGTCCGTCCTTCCGCATCCCGCCAGATTCACTCTCCACCCGACTCACTATCAACGCCCTCGCCGTCGATTTGGTTGAATGGCAGCACCGAGCCACAAGCTATCGGGTGCTGGCCCTGGAAGCCATACAACAACTTGCGCTTGCGCATCGCGAACGGCTGCGACTCGAGCAGCGCGTGCGTGAGCTCCGTGAGGAACTCCGTCGCTACACCGCCGCCGCCGTAGTCGACAGAAAGGACCGCCGATGACACCGCCGATCCGCATGACGCCCAATCCGACCAGCATCCCCTTTCTGCGCAATCTCAAACAGATTCCCTACAGTCATGTGGCCAATGTGATCATCGCCTTCGAGCATGATCCAGAGTTGAAAGAATCGGTCTGGTATGACGAATTTCTCGATCGACTCCTGACGGGTGATCCGGCGCAGTTGTGGTCAGATGCCGACGATACGCGCGTGGCGGCTTACCTGCAACGCCGTCACGGATTTCATAGCATCGGTTCTCGTCAGATTCGAGAAGTCGTGAATTACTATGGCCGTCAGCGGGCGCGTCATTGCGTGCGTGATTGGTTGTCGGCTTTGCAGTGGGATGGTGAACCGCGCATCGCGGACGCCTTCACGGATCATTGGGACGCCCAGCCCACGAGTTCGCAACCCGCGAATTATTTGACCGCCATCAGCCGGAATTTTTTCATCGGTCTTGTGGCCCGCGTCATGCGCCCTGGCTGCCAACTCGATGAAATGGTCGTGTTCGAATCCCCGCAAGGCTCGTTCAAGAGCTCCGCGCTGCGTATTCTCGGCGGGCCGTGGTATGCGGCCACGCACGAGAAATTATCCGGCAAGGATTTTCTGCAAGACCTGCAAGGAAAATGGATCATCGAATTTTCGGAGCTCTCAGCCTTTTCGCAAGTGCAGGCGGAACGCATCAAGCACATCATTTCGACGCCCACGGACTACTATCGCGGCAGTTACGGGTATCGCTCTGCCGACCATCCCCGACAATGCGTGTTTTGCGGCACGACGAATCGCGATGATTGGGGTCACGACGAGACAGGATTGCGCCGGTTCTGGCCCGTGCGCTGCGGTCCTGTCGAATGCGAAGCCTTGACTGCGGTGCGAGAGCAATTGTTCGCGGAAGCGGTTCAAGCGTTTCGGCATGGCGCGTCCTGGTGGGAGGTGCCAGCCAGCGCAGCCGCAGTGCAAGCTGAGCGGCAAGATTACGACTCTTGGACGGACCTTGTGGCCGAATGGCTCGAGGACTGGAGGCGAAAGTCCATGCCCTCCGTGCTCGAGGATGGCTTAAAACTCTCTGAAATCTTCATGGGCGCCTTGAGACTTTCGCCTGACAAAATGGACAAACGGGCTGAGATGCGACTCAGCCGTATCATGGTGGGATTCGGGTATCAAAAGCAACGCTGTCAATACTTTGGCCAGCGTTCGAACCGCTGGAAACAGCCTGTTACAGGTGTGGCAGGTGTGGCGTAGCTATGGCACACCTTAATCCCTTAAAAATCTATGGCTTGCCATACATGGCATACCTGCCACACCTATTTAGAAGAATGTGCGACAGAAACCGAGGAATGCTCCGAAACACATCGACCTCGATTTGAGGTGTGGTATGTCAGCCATCTCAACGGTAGAATGGGCGAGGTCATGACCTTTCAGGAATTTCTCCGACGCACACGCGCCCATGACACGCCGGAAGGGGATTTCGTGCGGGATGCTCGGGAAGACCGGTTTCTTCCGGTCACGTTCGACTCATGGGAGGATTTGGAGTATTACCTCACGAAGCGTCGCGCATGTGGTGGGGCATTCGATGCCGCTCGAGTGGTGTGGCGGCGATATCAACGCCTGCAACGTCGAAGGAATCCAGCCCATATTTCCGGTCATATCGACTCAGCGTAAAATACCCCGGCAATGCCCTTCCGAAAAGGTGGCGCCGCCAAACGCCGCGATGCCCTCGAGCCTGACCTGATCGCCGCTCTTCGCGCCGCCGGCGTCCAAGTCTGGCAACTTCACGGCACCGGCCTCCCTGACCTTCTCTGCCTCTTCCGCACTCGCTTCTACGCCCTCGAAATCAAAAGCTCACCGTCTGCGAAGTTAACCGAGGCTCAGCAACACTGCCCCTGGCCCGTCGTCCGCTCTCTCGAGGACGCCTTCGCTGCCCTCGGTATCGCCGTGCGCCCCTTCGACCGCGTGGCGTAAACTACCGAGCACCTTGCGAAAAAGGCCGCCATTCCTGAGATGCACTGTCCCGTTTCTGATGTCTCTGTCCCGTGGCGAAAGACGGTAGCCGTCGTCGGGCGGGCCCCGGTCTGCCGAAGGGCTATAAGTTCTCGTCGACACTGAAAAAAGAAGAAGCTCGCGAACTGGTGCGCGAACTCATCACGGCGCACATGCAACCGATGATTGCCGCGCAAGTGCACCATGCAATCGGCATCAAACACATGTTCTTGCGCCGGCCCGATGGCACGTTTGAGCGCTCTGATGATCCCGATGCCATCCTCACGGCCCTCAATAGCGGCGACGACACGAGTTATTACATCTTCACCAAAGACCCGAGCGTCCAAGCGTTCAGCGACCTCATGAATCGCGCGATTGACATGCCGGCGAAGCCTCCGGAGAATGTGGACCTCAAAGCCGAAGTCATCATCAAATGGCTCGAATAGAGTGCATCGTCCCCTATAAACCCCGCACCTGGGCGCGGCCCTTTCATCAGTCCACCCATCGCTTCAGCGTCCTGATTCTTCATCGTCGTGCCGGCAAGACGACCGCGGTCATCAATCATCATCAGCGTGCGGCCACCGATGACGCGTGGGAACGACGTCGCCTGTTAGCCCTCCGTCCAGACCTCGCGCCCGCTGACCTCGAGACCCTGATGCATCCGCCCGGCGGCCGGCACTACGGCCACGTCATGCCACAACGCAATCAAGCGAAGCTCGTCGTGTGGGATCGCCTGAAATATTACGCGGGCGTGATTCCCGGCGTGAAGTTCAACGAGTCCGAACTCCTCGTGCGCTATCCCACGGGCCACAAAGTGCAACTCTTCGGCGCGGATGATCCCGATTCACTCCGCGGTCCAGCCTTCAGCGGTCTGAGCTTCGACGAATACAGTCAGCAGTCGGCGAACATCTTCAGTGAGGTCCTCTCGAAAGCACTCGGCGATCATCTCGGGTATGCCATCTTCATCGGGACCATCAAGGGCAAAGACCATCTGTATCAGACATGGGCGGCGGCGCAAACCGCGCCAGACTGGTTCGCGCTGTGGCAGGATGTGGACGCCTCGATTGCGACTGAGGACGACATCACGGTGCAAGTCCTCCAGCATGCGATGGACGATGAGCGCAAACTGATCGCGCAAGGGCTCATAACGCTCGATGAGTTCGAGCAGGAATGGTTTCTCTCAACCGATGCCGCCATTAAGGGCCAATGGTTCGTGACAGAACTTCGCGCTGCGAAAGACGAAGGGCGTATTACGACCGTGCCGTATGATCCGCTCCTGCCCGTCGATACCGATTGGGATCTCGGCGTGGATGATGCGACCGCGATTTGGTTTTCGCAATCCCTGCGGTCGGGCGAAGTGCGGTTGATCGATTACTACGAAGCGACCGGCGAAGGCTTGCCGCATTATTTGCACGTCCTGCAAGACAAGCCCTACGTCTATGGCACGCATTGGGCACCACACGACATTCAGGTGCGCGAACTCGGAAGCGGAAAGAGTCGGCTCGAAGTCGCCGCGGGCCTCGGCCTCAAGTTCAAGGTGACGCCGTCGATTAGTGTGATCGATGGCATCCAAGCGGCCCGTCTGCTGTTCGGGCGCTGCTGGTTTGATGCCACGAAGACGGCGCCCGGGCTCGAGGCGTTGCGGCATTACCGGAAACGCTACAACACGGTGATGCAGGAATTTACGTCGACGCCGATTCATGATGCGGCGTCGCACGGGGCGGATGCGTTGCGGGGGTTGGCGGTGCGACACAAGACGCCAGAAGCGAAGCGCGCGGTGCGCTGGGGCGCGGTGCCGCAGTCGTGGCAGGCGGGCGCATAATCGGGGTAGGGCTGGGCGGCGCGGCTGTGGAGCGTATCCGCACATGTCGAGCGCTGACGTGGGATGGCGCTCAGGCTGGGGCTTAAGGTCGTCGCGCCGTTTGGCCCGATGAGCTGGCCGATGATTTCTGTCCGAGGCCGTCTGCTGCGTCTGGCGTGGGTGCCCGCGTTATGGCGGCTCTATCGGGTCCTCGGTCTGCCGATGCGCGCTCGTCTCCGACTGCTGTGGGTGACGCTTGGGTTTCCGATACACCTCGACCGATGATTCCCGTCGATACGCTGACTTGGCTGGCCATTCTCGAGGCCCTGGTTAGGCGGCATCAACGGCCGTGCGTGCCATTGTCTAGGATGCCCCATGAAGCTCGCTGCGCGCGTGCTGGCGGGCTCTGGGGCGACGAACGGCACGCGGGAAGGGGTAGACTACCCGGCGCGTGGTGGACGCATCATCACGAGAAGGAGGCAGTCATGCCGGCGTTTCCGAATCTCGGGGGCAAAACGGCTGCTGAAGCCAACACGGTTCTGTCGAGTGGGGGCTGGATCGGCGGGCACACAGGGTTCGGCGTGCGGTTTCAGTCGGGAGGCACCCACAAGGTCGTGTATCAGGAGCCGGCCGTGGGCAGCGAGAAACCCCTCGACGTGACGGTCAATTGCGGGTTTGATTCGACGCCGAGTTATTACAACAGCACCGACGTCATTATCTGGGGTTCTTGATGCGAACTTTGGCGCCTCCGGAGCAAGTGCGGCTGATCGCGCTCTTGCAGGAGGAGGCCCATCGGTCGCCGCCGACGCCTGATCAATTAGCGGCCGATTGGGTGACGCTGGTCCGGTGGACCGCTGAACTCTGTCCTCGGCCGCCTGAGCCGCGTGAGCTGCCGCTCCGTTCGCGCACAGGTGCGCCACGCGGACGGTTGTAGAATCAGCCGCCATGCCACGCTCGCCAGTGTGGGAAGCCATCAACCGCTGGATTCAGGACGATGAACTTCGGCAAGCTCGGAATCTCATCGCGTTCGCGCACAGGTGCGCCGATGAGGCGCGAGGTGTTCGATGCCACTCAAGAAGGGCAGTTCCCCGCGCGTCATCAGCGAAAACATCCGCGAGCTGCACCACAGCGCGACCAAGCGACCGAACAAGCAAATCGTGGCGATTGCGTTCAGTCAGGCGCGGAAATCTGCGACGGGCAACCGCTACAAAGCGTTGATGCGGAAAGGCTAAGGCGATGACACGACGTGGCTTCTTCGGACGACTCGCGGCCTGCGGGGGTGCGGCGACCGCACTGGCAACAGTCGCCGTTGACGCTGAACCCAATATACCGATCCCAGACATGTGGACGTGTTCGCCGCCGTTAAAGCCCGGCGACACCATCACGATCAGTGGGAGTCCGCACACGTATGTCGTGACATCCAATGTGAGCGCTCGAACCACGGTGTCATGGCCGCGGAACATTCCAGGACCAGGTGGGCGCTTTACGTGGAGCCTGCATGGCTGAGAAGACCTCGACCACCACATCCACCGCGCCGAAACTCCCGAAACCCGTGCTCTGCCCAGGGTGCGATCATGCGGTCGTCGTGGCCATCGTCCTCGGCCACGTGACCATCTGTCAATTCTGTGGCGCGAGTCTGGTGCAGACGCCCGATAGCGGCTACACACGGGCAACATTTGCGACGATTGACCAGTTGACACCACAGGATCGGGCAGCGTTGACGAAAGTGCGCGGCAAGATTGCCCGCGGCGATCGATAACGGGTATGGCGCGGGACGACGACTTCCTTGAACTTGCCAAAAAAAGATTCGAGCAGTCTCAACAAAGTGACCGTGAGCAGCGCCAGCGCGAGTTAGACGACCTCAAAGCCTATACGGGCGATACGTGGGACCAAGGCACCCTCGATGCGCGCGCCGCGCAACCTGCCAGCGGCAACCTTCCTCCGCTTCCCGCGCGCCCGAGCCTGAAAATCCCACTGCTCAAAGAACCCATTCGCCAAGTGCTCAATGCGGAGCGACAGAGTGAACTCGGCCTTGAGATTGTGCCTGCCGACGACTTTGCCGGCCTCATCGGGCCGTTGGATGACACCGAAATCGAGCTGCGCGAAGGGCTCGTGCGGCGGATTCAGCGCGAGAGTGCCGCGGCCGATGCGCGGACGTGGGCGTTTACCCGCGCGGTGATTGCGGGACGCGGCTATTACGGCGTGATGACGCGGTATCTGCCCGGCAAGACATGGGACCAGGAGATTTACGTCCATCGGTATTACAACCAAGCGAGCGTGAGCCTCGATCCTGCGCATGAACAGCCGGATGGCAGCGATGCGGAGTGGGCCTTCGTCGGGAACGACTTGCCGTGGGATGAATACAAAGCCCGCTGGCCTCAGGCTGTGAACGAGGGTCGCAATCGCGTCACGAATGCGAGTGAAGACGAATTCCGCGCACTCGGCGATGACGCGCCGGGCTGGTTTACGACCATGGGCGATGTGCGGATGTGCCGTGTCGTGGATTACTGGTATACGGTGCGCACGACGCGGACGTTGTGCCGGCTGCCCGGCGGGGTCCGTGCGTGGGAAGACGAACTCCCGAAGGGCCTCGACATTCCGGCTGAAGATAAGCGGAAGGTCACGGACAAACAGATCAAGTGGGCGCAGATCGATGGCATCCAGATCCTCGATGAAACAGACTGGCCGGGACCAGACCTGCCGATCGTGAAAGTCCTGGGAGAAGAACTCCAACCTTACGATCAGGAACGCCGCGCGGAAGGCATGGTCAGACCGGCGCGAGACAGTAACGCGGGCTTCAACGCGATGATGTCGAAGTGGGTGGAAACCATCGGCTTGTCGCCCATTCCGCCGTTCCAGGCCACGCCGGACCAGATTGAAGGGTTTGAACCGCTGTATCAGCAAGCAAACATTCGGCCGGTGCCCGTGTTGTTTTACAACCTCGTGTCAGACGGCGGGAAACCGCTCGGGCCGCCGACGCGGACGCCGGTCGACACGCCGATCCAGGCGATCGCGAGCTCGGTGCAACTGTTTCGTGACCTGATTCAGAGCACGACGGGGATCCACGATCCGCAACTCGGGAAAGTGGACCCGAGCATCAAGAGCGGGCGGGCCATCAAATTCCTGCAAGAGCAGTCGGCGCATGGGACGAGCAATTTTCTCGACAATCTGAAGCGCTCGATTCGCTATGAAGGGCAGATCATCAACAACCTGCTCTGTGGGATTTACGGCACGCCGGGACGCATTGCGCGCATTCTGAACGCGGAAGGCGAAGCACAAACGGTGCAGATTGGCTCGCCGAATGGGCAACCCGCGGGGGCGGCGATGATGGGTGGGAACGGGCAGAAACCATACAAGCTGACGAAAGACGCGAATTTCAACGTCATCATTCGCGTGACTCGTGCGTATGACTCACGACGAACTGAGGAAGCCTCCATGATTGGCGACATGCTCACCGCCAATCCAGAGTTAATGACCGTATTTGGCGATTTATTCTTTGCGAATACGGACGGCCCTGGTCATCAACAATTGGCGGATCGGGCAAAGTTGATTCTGCGACCTGAGATTCAGCAGATGTTGCAGGAGAAATCACAGGACAAAGGGTTGCCGCCGGAAGCGCAGATGCTGGTGCAACAACTCCAGCAGCAACTCCAACAGGCGCAGCAGATGCTTCAGGCGCAAGGACAGGAACTCCAAACCCGGCAAGGGGAGCAACAGACTAAAGTACAGATCGCGCAGATGGAGATTCAAAGTAAAGAACGCATTGCTGAACAAGATCGCGCGGCGCGGATTGCGATTGCGCATATCGCCGCCGCATCCAAGGGCGCGGCCATCGACGCCCATGCCGATGAGGAAGCCTTAGCACTCGGGCACCAAGCGATGCAGGCGGATCTATCGAGGGACCATGAGCGCGAAATGGCCGCACGCGGGCAAGTGCATGAAGCGGCAACAGGCATGATGCAGCAGGACGCGCAGAGCGCCGAAGCTGAGCGCGATCGGCAACATCAAGCGGAGTTAGCGCAACAAGCGGCACAACAAGCGCCACCACAGGAGACGGCATAGCGTCATAATACGGTGCCGCTGAACGGTGACACGTTCAACGGCCCCTGACCGAATCGCAGAATGGAGGTTCTACGATGGCTGACTCAACGATAGCACTTTGCGCTTGCGGGTGCGGACGACCGACCTCGATTCAGACGCGCAATGACCCGAAACGCGGATATGTCAAAGGCGAACCCGCGCGATATGTCACCGGCCATAGCACGCGGACCAGTCGTGTCACGGGATACAAGCAATGCACGCCAACAACGAGCGCGGTCTGGCATCGGGTGCGGGCAGAACAGGCGCTCGGGAAGTCATTGCCGCCCAGCGCCATCGTGCATCATCCCGATCGTGATGTTTGGAATCCAAAGGCTCGACTGGTGATATGTGAAGACCAGGCGTATCACCTGTTGTTACACGCTCGAATGCGTATCAAGGCTGCAGGCGGCAATCCCAATACCGATCGCGTGTGCGCACGATGTCATCACGCCAAGCCGCTGACCGAGTTTTCACCGACGAATTGCCCCACGTCGCGGTCACAATACGTGCCCCATTGCAAACCGTGCAATCGGGCATTGATGAAAGAGAAGTACCGTCGTTCGAAGCTCAGCCGACTGAATGAATTGACAATTCCGCATGACAGGCTGACACTCAAACGCTGATTTTGGCTGAAGACCCCTTACCAATCGAGTCGCCTGCTGACAGTTCGCCGCCGCCTCCAGCGGACGACAGCGGCTCGCTTAGCGATCACGAGGCGCAATTCCACGGCACCCGCGAGGCCCGCGCCGAACCGGTCTCACCGCCCGCCGAAACGGCTCCACCCGAGCCAGAGACGCCGGAAGCTGGCTCAGCCGAAACAGAAGAGCGGGACGAAAAGGGGCGATTCAAGGCGCGCACGCCGAAGGAACGGCGTCCCGCCAGTCACGACGCGTCACCCGGCGATGTGCCGCGTATCAGAGAACTGACCGCGCGGCTCCGAGCGGCGGAGGCGGAACGGGATGCCCTCAAAACGCGAACGGGGAGCAGTCCTGTAGCCGCTGCGCCCCCACCGCGTGAGGCTGCGCCCGTTCCGCCCACGCCGAAACCGACCGCCGATCAGTTCACCGATTACGGGGATTACATCGAGGCCCTGACCGATTGGAAAACCGATCAGAAATTCGCCGCCGCTGAACAGAAACGCGCCGACACCGAGCACCAGCGGGCCCTCGTCGCCGAGCAGCAGCGCATCACAACCTCGTGGACCCAGCGCGTCACCGCCGCGAAAGCGAAATATCCGGACTTCGAAGACGTCGCCTTGCTCGCCGATACGCCGATTCCACAAGGCTCCCTGATCGATGCTTGGATTCTCGAGCACAAAGTCGGCGCCGACGTGCTCTATCACCTTCAGAAACATCCAGACGAACTCGACACCCTGATGGCGCAGCCGCTCTTTGAGCAGGCGGAGGCGCTGGCGCTGCTCTCGCAGCGGTTCAATGGCTCACCCTCGCGCAGTGTCGCTGCCCCGACCGGATCGGTGCCTGCGCCTCCCTCGCCTCCGGTACCCCGTCCACCTAATCCGGTGCGGACGGGCCCGATGCACAGCGGCGACGAACCGCCCGACGATGAACATTCATCCCTCGCTGACCATGAAAAGTATTACCAGCCGAGGCGTCGTCGTGGGTAGGTAACACGCTGCGAGGAGTCTGTGAAAAAAGAGTTGCCGTTGTTTCCCCTACGGACTGAGTGGTCCGTCGAAGAATTGGCATACTTCGCTGGGGTGCTCGATGGCGAGGGCAGTTTTAGCATTGGTGGGAGTTCTCGCAGTCACATCCACGCGACGCAAATCAACGTGGGCAATACGGATTTGCGCTTACTTCATTGGATTGTGGAACGCTTTGGCGGGAATGTGCATGTCGAACGACGCCACAATCCCGCACACGCGAAAATCTGGCGCTGGTATTCACATGTGGGCAATTTAGATCAGATGATCCGGGCTGTTTTGCCCTATCTCGTGATCAAGCGAGAACAAGCTGAGTTAGTACTCGCTTATCGCAAAACGCTTGCGAACGGCATCGCAGGATATCGAAAACATCCGGTACTTCCTGAGAGTGTGAAACAACAACGCCATGAATTGCAGTCAGCGCTCCACGTGCTCAACAAACGAGGAGCCTAAGTGTGAACACTACAATCAATCCAACTTGGGTCACGAAAGACACTGCCGTCGCGTGGAAAAATAACATCAAGCTCGTCGCGAACTTCGATCGCCAGTGGGATCGCACCTGGGAGAATCTTCCGCAAGGTGCGAAGATTGGCGACACCGCGCAAGTGCGCTTACCCCAGCGGTTCGTCGTGTCTGAAGGGCAAGCGTTCGTCCAGCAGGCCATCCTGAATCAGACCGTGCCGGTCAGTGTGAACCACCAATATCAGGTGGGCATGGGCTGGTCGAGCGCCGACAGTGCGCTGCGCATCGAAGAAGTGCAAGAGCGCTACACCACGCCGGCTGGCCGGGCGCTAGCCTCGAAGGCCGACGTGCAGGCTGGCGCCGAAGTCTACTTCAGCGTCTACAACAGCGTCGGGACACCGGGCACGGCCATCACCGACGATGTGACCTACACGGACGGCGTGGCCAAGCTTCGCAACATCGGCGTGCCCGAAGAACTGATCGCGGTGCTCGACCCGAAGTCGCAGAGCAAACTCCTCGCGGCGAACTTTGCGTTGTTCAACCCGCAGGCGCAAATCAGCAAGTATTTCCGCAACGGCCAATTCAGCGGGGCGGCGCTCGGGATCGATGAGTGGTTCTGGGACCCGCTCCTGCCGACGCATACGACGGGCACGTTCACCACCTCGACGCCGCTCGTGAATCTGGCGGGGCAGACGGGCTCCACGCTCAACATTGATGGCATGGGCACGTATGCCTTCAAGAAGGGCGACAGTTTCACGCTCGTCGGCGTCAACAGTGTGAATCCGGTCGGATATACCGATACGGGCGATCTCCAGCAGTTTGTCTTCACTGCCGATCTCTCCGGGTCTACCACGGCGGCGCTGCCGATTTCTCCGCCCATCATTACCAGTGGGCAGTTGCAAACCGTCACCGCGTCACCGGCCAACGATACCGCCGTGACCTTCCTCGGGGCGACGGGCACCGTGGCGGCGACGATGGCTGCGACCGCGAGCAAGCAGAGTCTCGTGTTCAATCCTGGTGCGTTCACGTTTGTGGCCGTAGATTTACCGAAGAATCTTCCGGGCGCGAATAGTAAGCGCGTGAATGATGCCGATGTCCGCATCTCACTGAGATGGACGGAGCAGTATCAGTTCATGAGCGACCAACTGCCGAGCAAAGTGGAAATGCTCGTAGGCGTGGCTCCGATTGTGCCGCAATTTGCTTTACGCTGTTTTTCATGATTTGCGAGGCTGGATTGGTGTCGTGAGCGTTTTTTCAATCGGCCATTTCAAGGTGTAGCGGCGTTGATGCAGTGCGGTGTAACTCATATTGAGATGCGTTGCCCAATCTTTTAACGTGCGCGTTTCACCGCGAAAGGTAATCAATTGCGTGCGCGTTTGATTGATGCGTTGTTCCTTCGCAGTCGCCCATCGTGTGTTTTCGGGCGTGTAATCACCATGAGGATCGGGCCAGCGATCAATCGAATGCTGCGGCGATGGTCGTGGGCCTCGATCAGCAAGGAAGGCCAAAAAATCCTCACGCCAGCGGTCAGCTACGCGAACGCCTGTACCGCCGTATTGGGGATAACTCTTGTTGTTCCGGTCATAGCACCGGGCGATTATCCCGATCCAAATCCAGTACTCGTCCGTGTGCGAGAGGCCATGCGTCTTCGCCAATTGTCCGGTGATTTCACGACGCAAACAACCGCAGGATTTCGTCAAGCCGCTGGTCAGGGCTCCCCATGTTGGTTCCGTGATTGTGCCGCAATCGCACACACAGCGGACGTGAGGATGTTTGGGATCATCGGCGAGAAAGCGGATCACCATCAATCGACCGAAGCGATCGCCGCGTTCGGGTTTCGGTCGCCATCGCAACAAACCGAAGCGTTCTCGTTTCGCGCAGCCGCACGAAATCGTGTGTCCGCCGGTCAACTGGTCGCCGGTCACAACGGTGAGCCGACCACAGTCACATCGACAGCGCCACGCCGCTCGGCGCGGGTGACTGCTGCGTTGAATAACTACCAGTCGGTCAAATCGTTGATTGGTCAAGTCTCGCAATGGCGGCATAGCCGCTATTGTCCCATAGGAGCATGATATGGCGTTAGTCCATACTACGAATAGCGCCGCAATTACGGCCGCGGCGACCTCCATCACGGTGGCCGATGCCTCGGGCTTCGCGGCCGGCTACGGTGTCCGCGTCGGCGACGAAATGATGCGCGTCGGTGGGGCCTACGTGAGCGGCACCATCATTCCGGTCATTCGTGGCCAAGAAGGCACGCTTGTGGTCGCGCACGCGGTCACGACCGGCGTGGTCTGCGGCACGGCGGCGGATTGGAGCACGCCGGGTGCGCAGACCACGGTGCAGTATCCGCTGGCCGGCCGAGCGCGGCGGGTGAGCACCTATGGCGCGGCCGGCGCGATTGCCTTACCCACGCCGGGCTGTGATGAAGTCGCGGCGATCAACGGCACGTCCGCGCTCGCCATGACGTTAGCCGTCCCGACGAAAGACCTCGACGGCTCCATTCTCTACATCATCGGCGATGGCAAGGCCGCGCACACCGTCACGGCTGCTGGCGGCTTTGGTGCTGGCAGCACGGGCTACACCGTGGGCACGTTCGACACGAACGCGCAATGCGGGATCACGCTCATGGCGATGAATAGTGTGTGGGTGCCCATCAGTTCACCGCTCTCGGGCACCTTGACCGGCATGGACATCGCCATCGCGTAGGGAGAAGGACACCTCATGAGTGCTGGACCCAGCGTTGGCGGCAGTTTCAACCCCGCGAACGATTACACCATCACCGGGACCTGGATTTACAACCAGGTCCCGACGTATACCGGCCTCGGGACGCAAGTCACCACCGCCGCCACGCAGACGTTGACGGCGAAGACGCTGACTTCGCCCGTGCTGACGACGCCCGTGATCAATGGCCTGGTCACGGGGACGGCCTTCGGCGATCGCGTCACCCGTTGCGTGGTCACCGCGTTGACGGGTGCGGCGATTCACGCGGGCACGGGTGGCGTGATTGCCGTTGTCAACCCCGAGTCGGCCTCAATCATCATCACCCGTGTCGTGTTGGACTTGACGACGGTCAACACGAGCGGCGCCTGCACGTTGGACATCGGCACGACGGCCGTGAGTGCCACGACGACCTCAGACACACTGATCGATGGCGTGGATGTGCAGACGGGGGTCGGCACGTTTGACAACATCAGCAATGCGGGCAGTAACGGGAAGGCGTTGCAGAAGTTGGCGAGCGGGAAATGGATCACCATTGACGAAAAAACCGGCGACGTCACGGGTCTGGTGGCCAATCTCTATCTCTTCTACGTGTTGGCGTAGCGGATGCCAGCTCCCTCGATGGGCGGCGCGTTTGTGCCGAGTGCGGATTACGCCATTACCGGCGCGTGGACCTTTGACGGTCTCTCGCGCCTGAGTGGCGTCGTCGCGCCCATCAGCGGTCCTGCTGGCACCGGCGCGGGCGTGGCCGTTCGCGGTTCGACTTATCTCAACACCCATAAACCCGTCGTCTACGTGAACGAGGCCGATGCGGACTCGCCGTATTGGACGCCGGTGAATCTCGACCAACCCGACCTGCTGTCGGGGTTTTGCGATTTCCGCGATGGCCTCGGCGTCGCGTTGTCCAGCACGGCGGCGTCCACGACGCTCGCGGGCACGGGCCTGCGGCTGTTCGGCTCCGGCATTGAGGAAACGGATTCCGGCGTGGTCGTGACCTATGCCACGAATGGGCCAACCGCGCGGCTGACGACGAGCGCGGCTGATGGCAAGTTGGTAGCGTTGTCGTTTCTGGCCAACGGCACCAGCAATCTGCCGATGCGCCCGAATCTAGTGGCGCCGATGGTCGTGGAAATCGTGTGCCAACAAATCTCCGCCGTGACGTTGCGTCGATTCTTTGTGGGCTTTCTCGGCACCGTGGCCGATGCCCTCGTGTCGCCGGCCACAGGCGCGACGACCACGATTACCTTGGTACAAGATGACCTGGGCGGCTTGTTCTTCGATGCCGGGTTAATGGCGGCCGATACGCTGTGCGCGATTTCGAACAATAACGATGCGGCGTCCTCGCAAACCGTGGCGGCGACGACGACGGGCACCACGGTGGCGGCGGCGGGCACGAGCATGTTGTTTCGCGTCGAGATTGACGCGGCCGGGACGATGTTCGCGTTCAGGAATCGCGCGTTGGTGGCCACGGTGCCGGGGGCCGTGGATATCACGGAGGAATTCGCGCCCGTGGCGTTGCTGGCGTCCACGTCGTCGGCTGTGAAGAGCTTGGATACGACGCGGTTCGGGACGTGGTGCCATCGCCCGAATCCGTAAGGAGGAAGCCGTGTCTGTGTTATGGAGTCCCGATTCTGCCTATGCAGCCGAACGCCGGAAGTGGGAGACGACCCATACTGAGTTCGGACCGCCAGGTCGTGCGGCTGTCTTCACGGAGTTCCCGCTCATGTTGTACCGCGCGAAGCGGTCGTCGTCGGGTGGGGCGCCGATTCTCGAGCATCACATCGTCGGGGACGAGCAGGAAGAGCGCAACATGCTCTCGCGTGGCTTTGTGCGCGGGCCGGACCATGCCATCGCGTGCTTGGAACACGACGAGCAGGAAATCGCGCGACTGGCGGCTGAGCGGGCGTATCAGGAACGGCGCATGAGTGCTCGGGCGCAAGCGGAAGCCGAGGCGCTGGACGAGACGACGATTCAGCATGTGGCGGCGATTCCCGAAACGCCGATTCACAAGGGGGGCTGGCCGAAAGGGAAACCCCGAAAATCGCTGACGCCTGACGAGGAAGGCTGATGGCCACGACGTAGGCCGATGCCGACAGCCAAACCTGCCGTCGTCTCGTTGAACGCATCCCATGCGTTCGCTGAGCATCTGCTCCTCATGGTCGCGTTCACCGAGGGCACCGGACAACCAGGGATCGTTCGCGGCGCGGATGGGGTGACGGCCGGGGCTCCGACGAGCACGTCATGGGACGGCAACGCCGGCACGTGGACGACCAACAGTCAGGGCGCATGCATCCACGGCATCAGTGGCACGACAGGGAAGTTACAGCTTGGCGCGGATGGAAATTGGCTACCAACTACTGAATGTACCATCGCGATTGTGCGCGGGCGTACCGGCGGCCTGCCTGTCGAACGTTTCCTACGAGTATCAGCTGGCAGTACGGCGACGTTAGGCTTGTACCTGCCCTACAATGATGGCATTGTGTATTTCGATTACGGTGGCGTGGGAGCACCAAACCGCATCACGAAAGCTAGCCTCAGCTTCGCCAGCGACCCGCCGGATACGTGGGTGCTTACGGCGGGCACGACGGGCAGTGCGATCTATCAAAACGGTACCAGCGTCTACAGCCAAGGGTCCAGCGTGTCTCGGACGTCTGACAGTTCGGCACTTGTGCTGATGTATGCGGGCGACACGCAAGACGTGAACTTTTTTCAGATTAGCGCGATGCGATGGGACGATGCAAGAGTAGCAGCATGGGCCGCAGACCCCTACGCCCATCTCGTCGCGACGGCCAAACCTAGTAACTACTACGCGCAGCAGCGCCAGCAGGCAGACTAAATGCCAGGGTTTCTCAGGCAGGCCACGGCGAGCCAGTCACGGGCACTTGGACCGTTCCTCGATGACACGGACTTCAAAACCACGGAGACGGGGCTCACTATCGCAAACACAGACATCAAGCTCGTCGTGAATGGGGCGGCGAGCGCGAACAAGAACAGCGGCGGCGGCACGCATCGCGTCAATGGTGTCTACGGTGTGACCTTCGATGCGACCGACACGGCGACGGTGGGCGAAATGGACGTCTCGGTTGTGGTGGCCGGCGCCCTGCCCGTGTTCGACAAATTCACCGTCATCGAAGAAGCGGTCTACGACGCGCTCTTTGCGGCCGCTGCCGCCGGCTATACCGTCGTGGCCGACATTCCCACCGCGAACCAAAACGCCGATGCCATGCTGGACCGTTCGGCCGGCATCGAAACCGGCCTGACGCCGCGTCAAGCGCTGCGCCTCACGGCGGCGGCACTGGCGGGCAAGGCCAGCGGCCTCGACGCGCTCGCGCCGGTCTATCGCAACGCCGTGGCCGACAGCAAGAATCGCATTTCAGCCGTCACCGACGCCTATGGGAACCGCAGCGCTGTCACGACTGATGTGACCTGATGTTTGGTCATGCCTTTTTCGGGGTTCGTTACTTCGGGCCGTCGTATTGGGGCGGGCCGGCCGTGCATGGGTTGGCGTCCCGCTGGCATTCCGCCTTCGGCGCACGGAAAAAGATCCGCCGTCTGAAAGCGCGGCACTGACATGGGCATCGTGCGCGGCTCGAGCGGGAACGTCGTCGGCGCCGGGATGGTCACGGCCGCGACTGGTGCCGCGTTCGCCAGTACGGTGACGGCCTACGTGACCATCGACGGCGGCACGCAAGCGATCGGCACCGTGGCCAGCGGCGTCTGCACCAATGAGGGGAATGGCTATTACACCTATACACCGACCGCGAGCGAGGTCGACGGCGCCGTCGTCGCGTTCACCTTCGTCGGGACTGGTGCGATTCCTGTCACGGTCAGCGTCTACCCCGAATCCGTCACGGCAACACCCGCGCCGTCCACCACGGTCACGGGCGAAGCCGTCACGACAGCCATTACGCTGATCAGTGATGCGTTCGACCTGTTGAACGTCTTTCAGCCTGGGGAGTCCATTCCTGATACGGACGCGCAATTCGGACTCCGCACGCTCAACCGGATGATCGGGTCGTGGGCGCAACAGTCCATGACGATCCCTGCGCAGAGCCGGGAAGTCTTCGACCTCGTGGCCGATCAGGCGAGCTACACGATCGGCACAGACGGCGACTTCGACACGCCGCGGCCACCGAATCAGCAGAGTCTCACGGCGGCGTCGCTCGTCTACACGACCTCGGACCCAACGATTGAAATCCCGCTGGGCCTGCTCACCGATGCCGATTACGCCGCGCTGACGCCGAAAGGCTTGATGGGCACACAGCCCTCGCTGCTCTACTACAATCCGACGTTCACGGCCACGTTCGGCACGATCCATCTCTGGCCGATTCCAGACAATGCGACCAACGACTTGGCGCTGTATCTGCAACGGCCGCTGTCCACGTTCGCGAACCTGACCACGACGTATGCCTTTCCACCGGGCTACAGCGAAGCGCTGCTGTATAACCTTGCGCGCCGCTTGGCGAAGCCTTTCGGGCGCCCCGTGGATGAAGACCTCATGGACATGGCCGTCAAGTCGCTGGCGATCATCAAGCGGGCGAATGTGAAATTCCTGTCGATGGCGAATGCCTTCGGTGGGGGCGGCTGGTACGACTTCGACTCCGGTCAAATTATGTGAGGGTTCCCGATGACTGTGGTCCTCCCCGACAAACAGGCGATTTCCACCGCGACGGCCGGCGTCGGGAATGCGGCCACATGGCCGATTGAGAACGCGCCGTCCGTCACGATGGCCATCGGCGGCACCTTCAGCGCCACGTTGACGTTCGAAGCCACGGTGGACGGGCTGACATGGTTCGCCATCGGCGCGGTGAAGCTGTCGGATAACACGATCGTCGCCACGACGACCGCGACGGGGCTGTTTGGCTTCACCAATACCGGGTTACAGGCCGTACGGGCGCGCTGCACGGCATATACGAGTGGCGCGGCGAACGTGAGCCTGGGTGTCGGAGTCTGGTGATGACGCCGGCTGACCTCGATTATGTCTGGCACAAGATCGACGCCGAAGGCTTCGAGCATACGTTTGTGGACCATTTCGAATTCACGCGCGTGCAAGACGAAACATTCCATGCGCTGCGGCGGGCGTATATCGAGGCGCACAAGGCGCTTGAAAAGTATTTGAGCCGGAAGCCACAGGTGACGAACACTGTAGAATAGCGGCGAAGCCGCGTGCTGAACTCACGCGACTCCGCCTCACCAGTCTCGGAATA
>Ga0210378_10000063_pt1 | contig 44717 bp, 36 predicted proteins | sample PLM1_60_b1redo_FD_155465 | JGI IMG/M metagenome (GOLD analysis project Ga0210378, IMG submission 155465) | Groundwater sediment microbial communities from an aquifer in East River, Colorado, USA - PLM1_60_b1 redo | ecosystem: Environmental > Terrestrial > Soil > Riparian zone | place: USA: East... | reverse complement strand
CCGCCGTGGAGCAGCTTGGCCAGGTCCGCGCGGCCCTGCCTGGTCGCCGCCGCCGCCAGCTGCTCGGCCATCAGGTCGTCGTACACGGGCCGCTGCACGTCGCGGAACACCCCGATCGGGGTCGGCCCGTCGGCACCGTGGGACAGCCGGCAGAGCATGAAGGCCAGGCTCGGCTCCTCGCGGTGCTCGTCGTGGACCAGCAGCGCGTCCTCGCCGACGTCGGCCACCTCGACCAGCTCGACCCGGCAGTCGTCGGTCAGCCGCACCCCGTGCTCGCCGTCCTTGCCGAAACGGATCGGCTGCCCGTGCTCCAGCCGGATCTGGTTGTCGGCCCTGGTGTCGGGCTCCTTCAGGAGGTCGAAGGCGCCGTCGTTGAAGATGTTGCAGTTCTGGTAGATCTCCACGAAGGCGGTGCCGCGGTGGGCGGCGGCCTTGCCCAGCACCTCGGTCAGGTGGCTGCGGTCGGAGTCGATGGTCCGGGCGACGAAGGTCGCCTCCACGCCCAGGGCCACGCTGACCGGGTTGAACGGGTGGTCCAGCGACCCCATCGGCGTCGACTTGGTGATCTTGCCCAGCTCGCTGGTGGGGGAGTACTGGCCCTTGGTCAGCCCGTAGATCTGGTTGTTGAACAGCAGAATCTTGAGATTTACGTTGCGGCGCAGGGCGTGGATGAGGTGGTTGCCGCCGATCGACAGGGCGTCGCCGTCGCCGGTGATCACCCACACCGACAGGTCGGGGCGGGTCACCGAGAGGCCGGTGGCGATCGCCGGGGCCCGGCCGTGGATCGAGTGCATCCCGTAGGTGTTCATGTAGTAGGGGAAGCGCGAGGAGCAGCCGATGCCCGACACGAACACGATCCGCTCCCTGGGGATCCCCAGCGAGGGCATGAAGCCCTGCACGGCCGACAGGATCGCGTAGTCCCCGCAGCCGGGGCACCAGCGGACCTCCTGGTCGCTCTTGAAGTCCTTGGCGGTGAGCTTCACGGCGGCGCCGTTGCCGTGCCCGTTGGCATGAGTCACTTGCCCGCTCCTTCGTCCAGCAGGCCAATGATGGCGTCGGCCAGCTCCTCGGCCTTGAACGGCAGCCCCCGGACCTTGTTGTAGCCGATGGCGTCGACCAGGTACCGCGCGCGCACCAGCATCCGCAGCTGCCCCAGGTTCATCTCCGGGACCAGCACCCGGTCGTAGCTGGCGAGCACCTCGCCGGTGTTGGCCGGTAGCGGGTTGAGGTGGCGCAGGTGGGCCACCGACACCTTGACCCCCTGGGCACGGACCCGCCGCACCGCCGCCCCGATCGGCCCGTAGGTCGACCCCCAGCCGAGCACCAGCAGCCGCGACCCGTCCTGGTGGTCGACCTCCAGCGGCGGGATGTCGGCGGCGATGCCGGCCACCTTGGCCGCCCGCAAGTTGATCATGCGGTCGTGGTTGTCGGGGTCGTAGCTGATGTTGCCGGTCCCGTCGGCCTTCTCCAACCCGCCGATGCGGTGCTCGAGACCGGGGGTGCCGGGCACCGCCCACGGGCGGGCCAGGGTGGTCTCGTCGCGCAGGTACGGCCAGAACTCGCCGTCGTGGTTGGGCTCGGTGGCGAACTGGACCGAGATGTCGGGCAGCGAGGCCACGTCCGGCAGCAGCCATGGCTCCGACCCGTTGGCCAGATAGCCGTCGGACAGCAGCACCACCGGGGTCCGGTACTTCAACGCGATCCGGGCCGCCTCGACCGCGGCGTGGAAGCAGTCGGAGGGCGTGCACGGCGCCACCACCGGCACCGGCGCCTCGCCGTTGCGGCCGTGCAGCACCTGCAGCAGGTCGGCCTGCTCGGTCTTGGTCGGCATCCCGGTCGAGGGGCCGCTGCGCTGGATGTCGATCACCAGCAGGGGCAGCTCCAGCGAGACGGCCAGGCCGATGGTCTCGGCCTTGAGGGCGATCCCCGGGCCGCTGGAGGTGGTGACCCCGAGCGCCCCGCCGAACGCCGCCCCCAGCGCCGCCCCGACCCCGGCGATCTCGTCCTCGGCCTGGAAGGTGCGGACCCCGAACGCCTTGTGCTTGGACAGCTCGTGGAGGATGTCGGAGGCCGGGGTGATCGGGTAGGCCCCCAGGAACAGCGGCAGCCCCGACAGCTGGCTGGCCGCGACCAGCCCATAGGAGAGGGCGGTGTTCCCGGAGATGTTGCGGTAGGTGCCCGGCCGGAGCTTGGCCGGCTTGATCTCGTAGGACACGGCGAACGCCTCGGTGGTCTCGCCGAAGTTCCAGCCGGCCTTGAACGCGGCCACGTTGGCCTTGGCGATCAGCGGGCGAGAGGCGAACTTCTTCCCCATAAAGGTCACCGTGGCCTCGGTCGGGCGGTGGTACAGCCAGGACATGAGCCCGAGGGCGAACATGTTCTTGGCCCGCTCGGCCTCCTTCTTGGAGATGTCGAACTCCTTCAGCGCCTCCAGGGTCATGGAGGTCAGCGCCACCGGATAGACCTGGAAATCGGCCAGTGTCCCGTCATCCAGCGGGTTGGCCGCATACCCGGCCTTGTCCAGGTTGCGGGCGCTGAACGAGTCGGTGTTGACGATCAGGCTCGCGCCCTTGGCCAGGTCGCCGAGGTTGGCCTTGAGCGCGGCCGGGTTCATCGCCACCAGCACGTCGGGGGCGTCACCAGGGGTGAGGATGTCGTGGTCGGCGAAGTGGATCTGGAACCCCGACACCCCGGGGATCGACCCGGCAGGGGCGCGGATCTCGGCCGGGAAGTCGGGCAGCGTCGACAGGTCGTTGCCGAACGCCGCGGTCTCGCTGGTGAATCGGCCACCGGTGAGCTGCATACCGTCACCGGAGTCGCCGGCGAAGCGAATCGTGACGCCATCCAGCACCTGGACCGGCTTGGTCATGTAGATTCCCTCGATTCGGAACGGACGGGTCACCTGCACCCGGTCGCCGCCAGTTCGAGGCCGCCCGGGGCGCGAGTACACCCGCCACCCGAGGGCAGGGGGCCGGCAACCGGCTCTCCCAGCATATACCGATCCGTTTGAGAAGCTCGTACGCTCGCGACCACGATGCCGACCTGCTGCTGCTGCCCGCCGGCCTCGACGACCCCGGCGTCGGGGAGCGCCTCAAGGGCGAGACCGTCGAGCAGGCGGTCGAGGAGGCGGAGGAGACCGCGGCCGGCCTGGCCGTCGTCCTGGTCGCCCCCGACGGCTCCACCGAGCTGGCCGCGGTCCGCCTGTAGCGCTTGCGCAGGCCGCGTGGTTGACGCCGCTTGCGGCATGTGCAATCTTCCGCGGCGAGCCCACCACGAGCCCCGCGAAAGGGAGCCGCCGCCATGTATGGGCCATTGATCGTCGCCGCCGCGATCCTGTTGTCGATCGCCGGCATCGTCCTGTTCCTGCACGACCTCGTCGAGGCGCGGTCGCGCAAGGCGTTCGACCGCATCTTCGAGGAGGGGAGCAACCGGCGCCGGTAGGCGCCCCGGGTTCACCGCGGTCGGCCGCATCGTCGCGGCCCTCCGCAATACGCCGACCCGGGGCGCGGAGCCGCCGCCAAGCGAGCCACCGACGCCCCGGGTCGGCCCACCGCATTATGCCCCGGTACCCCCCACGGGGCGAACCCCCCGGGCCGGGCAAGATGCGTGGAGGCGCCGGTGGTCCGGCCGGCCGCGGTGAACCCGGGGCTCAGCCGAGGATCTCGTCCAGCTGGCGGGCCAGGCCGGCCGGGGTGAGCTCGCCGAGCTGGTGGGAGGCGAGGGTGCCGTCGGGGCGGACGAAGAAGGTCTGGGGGAGGCCGACCGCGCCCCAAACGGCGGCCGTGCGGCCGGCCGGGTCGATCCCGACCGGCCAGGTGGCGCCGTGGCGGCGGACGAAGATGCGGGCCGCGTCCGGCTGGTCGCCGGTGAGCACGCCCACCACCACCAGGCGGTCGGCGCGGTGGTCGGCGGCGGCCTGGCGCAGCAGGGGGAACTCGCGGACGCACGGCTCGCACCAGGTGGCCCAGAAGTTGACCGCCACCGGCCGGCCGTGCAGCGCCGACAGGTCGACCCGGTCCCCGTCCAGGGTCTGCAGGCGCAGGGCGGGGGCGGCCCGCCCCGGCGGGTAGGTCTGGACCGAGGTGGACCGCGCCGGCGGGTTCCGCGGCTCCAGCCGGGTGGCTGGCTCGCCCCGGTCGAGCAGGACCGCCCCGACGGGCAGGACCACGGCGACCACCACCAGCACGGTTGCGATCAGGAGCCGCCCCGACCGCTCACGGCTGCGCGGCTCCGCCCGGGGCGGGGGAGCCCGGTCGGGTGGGGCGGAGGTGGCCATCAGCCGTCTAGAGGTAATCCCGGTGATAGGTGATGCCCGAAGGGCCGACCTGGAGGACGGTGGCGCCGGGCTGGTCGCTGACCCGGCGGTCGCCGTGGCGGAACGACCAGGTCCACTCGATGATCGCGCTGTCACCGTGGACGCCCATCCGTCGCACGTCGATCTTGAGGTTGCGGTGGCCCTTGAGGAGGTCGTTGAGGTAGCCGCGGATCGCCTCGCGGCCCTCGTGGGGCGGGTTGACCGGCTCGTAGTAGACGGCGTCGGGGGCGTAGGCGGCGGCCGCCCAGTCCGGGTCGCCGACCTCCATGGCCTCCCTGACCTGCTCGAAGAAGTTGGCCGGGCCGGGCGGGGTGGTGTCGACCTCCGGCACCTCGGGGTGGTCGGCCAGGCCGTGCTCGGCGCCCGTGGGACCGCCGTGGGGGGCCAGCCGGGCCTTGGTGTCGACGGCCACGTTGCGGTACCAGATGACGGTGGCGCCGAGGAACAGGGCCAGCCCCAGCCCGATGCCCCACGGCCCGAGGGCGGCCAGCTGCTTGCGGTAGATGAACCCGCCGAGCAGGAAGGTCGCGGCCAGGGAGTAGACCACCGGCGCCCAGGTCGGGGCCATGTGGTGGATGGTGCCGTGCTCGTCGGCGGCGCCGCGCTGCTGGTCGGCCGACCCGGGCAGCCCGGTGTCGGGCGCTGGGACGCGGCGCCGGTTGGCCGGGCTGGCCGACCACAGGGTGGCCCCGATGAACAGGCAGGCGAAGAAGAAGGCGCCGAGCAGCCCCACGCCGGCCAGCTCGGGGTTGTCGTTGGCCAGGTAGTAGATGGCCCCGGCGGTCAGCCCGAACAGACCCATGACCACGAACAGGCGGCTGGCGATGATCACCGGTCGCTCCCTTTCCCGGTCATCTGAGCAGGTAGATGGTGCTGAACAGGCCCAGCCAGACCACGTCGACGAAGTGCCAGTAGTAGGAGGCCATCTCGACGGTGTCGTGGTAGCGGGCGGTGAACTGCCCGGAGCGGGCCCGCAGCAGCACGATCAGGATGAACGCCGCGCCGCCGGCGACGTGGGCTCCGTGGAAGCCGGTCAGGGTGAAGAAGGTGGAGCCGAACACGCCGCTGGACAGCGACATGCCCTCCCCGATCAGCTTCGAGTACTCGTAGGCCTGACCGGCCAGGAAGCCGGCGCCGAGGATCAGGCTGGCGGCCAGCCAAAGGAGCAGCCTGCGCTGGTCGTTGCGGCGGATCGCCCAGACCCCGAACTGCATGGTGACGCTGGAGCTGACCAGGATGGTGGTGAGGATGGCCGCGTACCAGGTCTCCAGGTGGGGGGTGTCGGGCGGCGGCCACTGGGTGGCGGCGCTGCGGATGGTGAAGTAGGCGCCGAACAGGCCGCCGAAGAACATCACCTCGGAGGCGATGAACAGCACCATGCCCAGCAGCGAGGAGCTGATCCCGCCTGGCTTGTGGTGCTCGGGCTCGGCCGGGCGCTCCTGGAGCGCGGCGGTGTCTGCAACTGCCATCAGCGTGCTCCTGTGGTGGTGGAGTCGGGATGGACGGTGAGCTCGTCGGCGTGGCGCAGGTCGAACAGCGGCCGCTCGGAGTGGATCTCGGGCAGGCTGTCGAAGTTGTGGGCCGGCGGCGGTGAGCTGGTATACCACTCCAAGGTGTTGCCTTCCCAGGGATCCTCGGGATCCTTGTCCTTGCGGCGCATGGTCATCACCACATTGGCCAGGAAGGGCGCGGTCGACAGGGCGATGATCAGGGCGCCGACGGTCTGCAGCTGGTTGAGGCCGACCCAGTCGGGCAGGGCGGCGTAGTCCTGGATGCGCCGGGGCATGCCCAGCAGCCCGAGGATGTGCATCGGGAAGAAGGTCAGGTTGAAGCCGATGAGCTGCAGCCAGAAGTGCAGCTTGCCCAGGCCCTCGTTGAGCTTCTTGCCGGAGAACTTGGGGAACCAGTAGTAGACGCCGGCGTAGACGGCGAACACGCTGCCGCCGAACAGCACGTAGTGGATGTGGGAGACCACCCAGTAGGTCTCGGTGAGGGCGAAGTCGACCGGTGGCGAGGCCAGGAACACGCCGTCGATGCCGCCGATCAGGAACATGGTCAGGAACCCGACGGCGAACAGCATCGCCGTCGAGAAGGTGATCTGGCCCTTGACCATGGTGGCGATCCAGTTGAAGAACTTGACCCCGGTCGGCACCGCGATCAGGAAGGTCATGATGCTGAAGAACGGCAGCAGCACCTGGCCGGTGGCGAACATGTGGTGGGCCCAGACGCTGAAGCCGAGGGCGCCGATGCCGGCGGTGGCGAACACGAACGCCTTGTAGCCGAACAGCGGCTTGCGGGAGAAGACGGGTAGCACGTCGGAGACGATGCCCATGCCGGGCAGCACCATGATGTACACGGCCGGGTGGGAGTAGAACCAGAAGACGTTCTGCCACAGGATCGCGATGCCGCCCTTGGCCGGGTTGAAGAACGACCCGCCGAGGTTGCGGTCCAGGAACAGCATCGCCAGGGCGCTGGTGATCACCGGGGTGGCCAGCAGCACCAGCAGCTGGGTGACCAGGACGGTCCAGGTGAAGATGGGCATCCGGAACATCGTCATGCCCGGCGCCCGCATGTTGAAGATGGTGGTGAGGAAGTTGACCGAGCCGAGGATCGAGGACGTCCCGACCAGCAGCAGGGCCACCACCCACAGGTCGACGCCGATCGAGTTGCCCTGGGCGCCGATCCCCTCCGACAGCGGCGCGTACTGGGTCCAGCCGCCGTCGGCCGGGCCGCCCAGCAGGTAGCTGGAGAACAGCACGATGCCGGCCAGCGGCAGCATCCAGAACGACAGCGCGTTGACCCGCGGGAAGGCCATGTCCAGGGCGCCGATCTGCAGCGGGACGATGTAGTTCCCGAACCCGGCCAGGATCGGGATGATGAACAGGAAGATCATGGTGGTGCCGTGCATGGTGAACAGCTCGTTGTAGCGCTGCTCGGCGAAGAACTGGGTGCCCGGCTGGGCCAGCTCGGCCCGGATGAACACCGCCAGCAGCCCGGCCACCCCGAACCAGAAGTACGAGTTCACCAGGTACATGATCCCGATCTTCTTGTGGTCGGTGGTGGTGAGCCAGACCGCGATCGGGTGGCGACGTGGGCTGATGCCGTGCGCGTCGGCCGCTGCGGCCTCGGGCTTGGCTTCCGTGATCGCCATCAGGTGGGCTCCTTACCGTGACCGTACGACGAGCTGGCCTGTCATCGCGGTGGGGTGGGCGTCGCAGTGGAAGAAGTAGCTGCCGGCCTTGAGCGCGGGCAGCCGGTAGGTGGTCGTCCTGGGGCCGGGGAACAGCGGCGTGTCGCTCTCGGGGAGGATCCGGGGGGCGTTGGCGTCCCTGCCTTCGAAGAAGGCGACGTTGTGGGGCACGCCCTCCTGGTTCTCGAAGTCGATCTCGAACCCCCGGTTGACGGGACCGGCCAGGCAGTCCTTGTCGAAGGCGATGTCCTTGGCCGCGATCTTGCGCGGGTTGGGGTCATCCGGGCAGCCGCTGGCCGCCTCCTTCTTGGCCTTGGCCAGCCAGCGCTCGTACTGGGGGCGGCTGACCGCCTGGATGGTGAAGCGCATCGCCTGGTGGGCCAGCCCGCAGTACTCGGTGCACTGCCCGTGGTAGGTGCCCGGCTTGGTGATGGTCACATCGAAGGTGTTGGGGTGGTCGGGGAAGGCGTCGCGCTTGAACAGGAACTCGCGCACATAGAACGAGTGGATGACGTCCTGGGCCTGGGTGGTGAACCGGATCGGCTCCCCGACCGGCAGGTACATGACCGGCGGCTTGGCGATGGTGCCCTTGACGGCGAGGTCCTCGGCCGGCTGGCCGGCGGGCAGCTCCAGCCGCTCGCCCTGGTAGGTGAACCTCCACTGCCACTGGAAGCCGAGCACGTTGACCGTCACCCGAGGATTGTCGGCCTTGGCCTCGACCCGGTTGAGGACCCCCCAGCCGAGGACGAACAGGGCGGCGACGATGATCAGCGGGACCACCGTCCAGGCCACCTCGAGCAGGTTGTTGCCGTGGACCTGGGGCGGGAGCAGGTCGCTGCGGCGCCGGTAGCGGACCGCTGCGAACACGATCGCCGCCTCGACCAGCACGAAGACCACCGCGGCGGCCACGAACAGCAGGTTGTAGAGGTCGCGGACCTCGCGGCCCTGCTCGGTGACCGGGGTGATCGAGCCGCAGCCTGCCAGCACCAGCACCGCCACGCCAACGATGCCGATCAAGCGCGCGCGTCGCATCTGGATCCGGTCGCCTCGCTTCCTGGGTGGTCGAGGGCCGCCGACGCTCGGTGGCAACGAGCGGGCTGGCCTGCGCGTGTCGTGACGACTGTACCTCATGCCCCCCCACGCACCACCGCATCGAGCGCCATGGCGCAGAACAGCAGGGCCAGGTACTGGTTGGAGAAGCTGAACAGCCGGATCGCCCGGTTCCCGGTGAGGTCACGGCGCAGCTCCAGGGCCCGCCAGATGAACGTCCCGCCGAGCGCCACCGCCGCGGCCAGGTACAGCGCGCCCATGCGCCCGGCCGGGTACAGCAGCAGGGTCACGGCGACCAGCAGCACCGTGTAGTAGAGGATCTGGGTCGAGGTCTCCTTGGCCCCCCTGACCACCGGCAGCATCGGCACCCCGGCGGCCGCGTAGTCGTCAGTGAAGCGCAGCGACAGGGCCCAGAAATGCGGCGGCGTCCAGTAGAAGATGATCGCGAACAGCACCAGCGCCGGCAGCTCGACCCGGCCGGTGACCGCCGACCAGCCGACCAGCACGGGCACGGCCCCGGCGGCGCCGCCGATCACGATGTTCTGGGTCGATCGGCGCTTCAGCCCCAGGGTGTAGACGAACACGTAGAACAGGATGGCCGCGGTGGCCAGGGCGGCCGAGAGAAGGTTCACGGTGACCCACAGCCACACGAACCCGGCCACCCCAAGGACCAGCCCGAAGCGGAGCGCGTCGGCTGGGTCGATCCGGTGGGCCGGCAGCGGCCGGCGGGCGGTCCGCCGCATCAGGGCGTCGATGTCGCGGTCCAGGTAGCAGTTGATGACGTTGGCGCTGGCCGCCGAGAGGGCGCCCCCGACCAGGGTGGCCGCCACCAGCCAGGGCGACGGCACCCCGCGGGCGGCGATGAACATGGTCGGGACGGTGGTGACCAGCAGCAGCTCGATGATCCGGGGTTTGGTGAGCAGGAAGTAGGCCGTGGTCGTCTGGCGGGCCGAGCGGGCCGGGGCCGGCAGCGGCTCGGCCGGGTCGCGCTCTGCGGCGCCGGCGAACCGGTCGGCGTGCAGCAGCAGGGCGAACATCGTCCCCCAGAGCGCGCTGCCGACGGCCAGGTGGGGGACGACGGTCAGGGCCGACAGCCGGTTGGCCACGTTGGCCAGGCCGAGGCCGATCTGGATGGCCACCAGGCCGGCGGCGTAGCCGGCCAGCCTGCTCACGGTCGGGTGGGCCCGCAAGCTCGCCTTGCGCAGCTCGCGGCCGCTGCGCCGTGCCGCCAGCCAGATGGCGACCACCAGCACGCCGACCAGCACGGCCAGGGCCCGGTGGGCCAGCTGGATGCGGGCAACGCCCGGCCCCAGGTCGGGCCAGAGCAGGTTCAGCGGGTAGGCAAGGCCGGCGTCGTGCCCGGTCACGGTCGAGCCGACCAGCATCTGGAGGTAGGTCAGGGCGGTGCCGGCCGCGACCAGGCGCACGAAGCGGCGGTCCGGGCCGCCCGGCCCGCCGCCGGCGTGGCGGGCCCGGAAGTCGATGTAGATCAGCAGGGCGACGAGGGCCAGGGCGGTGGCCAGGTGGAGGGTGACCGAGTCGGCCCGCAGCTTCCACCAGACCACGAACGCGCCGATCATGGCCTGGGCCAGCACCATGGCAAGGGCGGCAACGCTCGCCCTCCGGACCGCCCGCTCCTGGCGGGTCCGGTAGGCGGCCACGACCAGCAGCGCGACCAGCACCATGACCACCGAGGCGATCAGCCGGTGGGAGTGCTCGATCCAGGCGTGGAGCTCGGCCGGGGGGACGAGCCTGCCGAAGCAGCGCGGCCAGTCGGGGCAGCCGAGACCGGAGTCGGTCGCCCGTACCAATCCCCCGACCGCGATCAGCAGGAAGGTCGCCGCGATCGTGACGACCGCAAGACGGCGAAACCGGCTCACGTCTCCTCCTGGGCGCCGCCCGGCGCCGCTGGATCGGGATTGCAGCCATAGTCTATAGAGCCCTCGGTGACCATGGCACAGGCGCTCCTGGGGGGCCGTGGGGGGAGCGAGCTCCCTCTAGGAGCGGCGATCACCCGGTCCATGGCACAGGCGCTCCTGCTAGGAGCGGCGATCACCCGGTCCATGGCACAGGCGCTCCTGCTAGGAGCGGCGATCACCCGGTCCATGGCACAGGCGCTCCTGCTAGGAGCGGCGATCACCCAGTCCATGGCACAGGCGCTGTTGGGGGGCCGTGGGGGGAGCGAGCTCCCCCCACATGGATCGGGGGCTGCGGTTTGGCCACATACTGTGATCATGATGGACACGCGGACCACCGACGGGCGGTTGGCGGCCTGGGTCTTCGACCTGCCGGTGGTGGAGCTGCGGGCCGGGTACCGGGCCGCGGTCTACTTCGACCGTTCCCGGCGGATCCTGGCCGCCGAGGGCGACGACTCCGAGGTCACCATCCAGGTCTTCCAGCGCTCGGACGCGATGGTGGCCTGCGGCGTCGACGAGGCCCTGGCCGTGCTGGCGCTGGGCGCCGGCTCGTTCCGCGACCCGGCCGCCGCCGACCAGGCGTTCGCCGCCTACCTGGCCGCCCGCAACCGGACCCGCAGGGCCAGATCGCGCGGCGGCGACGCCTGGGTCGAGGCGGTCCGGGTCCAGGTGGAGGCGGAGGCGGCCTTCGACCGCCACTGGCGGCCGGCCGGGCCGGGCGAGCTCCAGGTGGCGGCGCTGCGCGACGGCGACCGGGTCGACGCCTGGGAGCCGGTTGTCGAGCTCACCGGGCCCTACCGGCTGTTCGCCCACCTGGAGAGCGTCTACCTGGGGGCGCTGGCCCGCCGGACCCTGGTGGCCGGCAACGTACGCCGGGTGGTGGACGCGGCCAGGGGCAAGCCGGTGCTGTTCTTCGCCGACCGTTTCGACCACTGGGCGACCCAGGGCGGCGACGGCTACGCCGCCTTCGTCGGCGGCGCGCAGGGCGTGGCCACCGACGCCCAGGCCGCCTGGTGGGGCGAGCGCGGCCTCGGCACCATCCCGCACGCCCTGATCGCCACCTTCGGGGGAGACACGGTGGCCGCGGTGGCTGCGTTCGCCCGCCAGTTCCCCGGCGTGCCCCTGATCGCGCTGGTCGACTTCGACAACGACTCGGTGACGACCGCGCTGGCCTGCGCCCGGGTGTTCGGGGAGCGGCTGTGGGGGGTGCGGCTGGACACCTCGGGCACGATGGTCGACCGCTCGCTGTGGTCGGAGCTGGGCGATTTCGAGCCCACCGGGGTCAACCAGCGCCTGGTCGAGAAGGTCCGCGAGGCGCTGGACGCGGAGGGCTTCAGCCATGTCCGGGTGATCGTCTCGGGCGGCTTCACCGCCGAGCGCATCGCCGCCTTCGAGGCTGCCGGCGTGCCGGTCGACTCCTATGCGGTCGGCTCCTCGCTGCTCAAGGGCACCGCCGACTACACCGCCGACGTGGTGCTCCGCCAGGGCCGCCCCTGCGCCAAGGTGGGCCGCTTCCACCGGCCGGCGGAGCGCCTGCGGCCGGTCGACCTGACCGCCCACAGCGGCGCCAGGGCGCCGGTATAGACTGCGCGCCATGCCACTGCTTCCCGCCGGCGCCCGCCGCCGCCTGCGCGACAAGGCCCTGGCCGCCTCAAGGCGGCTGTCCACCGGCCCGGAGTGGGAGCGTCACGTCCGCGACGAGTTCGCGCTGCTGGCGCCCTGCCAGGGCTGGCGCGAGCAGGTGGTGGACGGCTTCCACGAGCTCTACTACGAGCAGGGCGAGGCCGGGGGAACCTGGAAGGACACCACCTGGTTCGGGGTGCCGACCTGGAAGGTCCCGCTCGACCTCTGGGTCTACCAGGAGCTGCTGTACCAGCTGCGGCCCGACCTGATCGTGGAGACCGGCACCGCCCACGGTGGCAGCGCGCTGTACCTGGCCACGCTGTGCGAGGCGCTCGGCCGTGGCCAGGTCGTCAGCGTCGACATCGGCCACTGGCCGGACCGGCCGGACCACCGGCGCCTCACCTACCTGACCGCCTCGTCGACCGACCCGCAGGTGGTCGCCCAGGTGGCCGAGCGGGCCGATGGCGCGGAGCGCGTGCTGGTGGTGCTGGACTCCGACCACCGCCGCGATCATGTCCTGGCCGAGCTGCGGGCCTACGCCGGGCTGGTGACCCCAGGTAGCTACCTGGTCGTCGAGGACACCAACGTCAACGGCCACCCGGTCTTCGAGGCCTTCGGCCCCGGACCGATGGAGGCCGTGCAGGACTTCCTCAAGGAACGCGACGACTTCGAGGTCGACCGGTCGAGGGAGAAGTTCTTCCTCACCTTCAACCCCGGCGGCTGGCTGCGCAAGCTCGGCTGACCGTGTGCCGGCTCCGCGGGGTCGTGGCAGGCTGGGGCGACCACGAGACAGCGAGGAGGCCGCATGCAGTTCCGGAGGCTGGGGAGGGAGGGACCCGAGATCTCGGTCGTCGGCGTCGGCGCCTGGGCGATCGGGGGGCCGTGGCAGCTCGGCTGGGGGCCGCAGGACGACGACGAGTCGATCGCCGCGCTCCACAAGGCATTCGACTCCGGGGTGACCTGGGTCGACACCGCCGCCGTGTACGGGCTCGGGCACTCCGAGGAGGTCGTCGGGCAGGTGGTGCGCGAGCACGGCGGCGAGGTGCTGGTGTTCACCAAGTGCGGCCGACCCTGGTACGGCCGGGAGCACAACGAGCCGACCTATGACCTGCGACCGGAGACCATCCGGTTCGAGCTGGAGCAGAGCCTCAAGCGGCTCGGCACCGACCACGTCGACCTGTACCAGTTCCACTGGCCCGACCCGGAGACCGGCACGCCGGTCGAGGACTCCTGGGCGAGCATGGCCGAGCTGGTCGAGGAGGGCAAGGTCCGCTGGGCCGGGGTCTCCAACTTCGGCGTCGGCCTGCTGGAGCGCTGCCAGCGGGTCCGCCGGGTCGACGCCGTGCAGCCGCCGTTCAGCCTGCTGGACCGGCGGGCCGCCGCCGACGTGATCCCCTGGTCCGCCGAGCACGGGACCGGCGTCATCTGCTACAGCCCGCTGCAGTCGGGCCTGCTCACCGGCAGCTTCGACGGCGACCGGGTCCGCGACCTGCCCGCCGACGACTGGCGCCGGGGGAGCGGGGACTTCCAGCCGCCGGATCTGGAGGCCAATCTCGAGCTGGCCCGCCGGCTCCAGCCGGTGGCTGCGCGGCACGGGGTCCCGGTGGCCGCGGTGGCGATCGCCTGGGTCCTGGCCACCCCAGGGGTGACCGGCGCGATCGTCGGCGCCCGCCGCCCCTCCCAGGTCGACGGCTGGCTGCCCGCCGGCAACCTCCGGCTCACCGACGATGACCTGGCCGAGCTCCAGCGCGCCATCGACGAGACCGGCGCCGGCAAGGGCTAGGCATCAGCCACCAGGCCGACCATGGCACCGGTGCTCTTTGGGGGCGGCGATCACCCGTCCACGGCACAGGCGCTCCTGAGTGGCGGTGGCGGGAGCCGGAGCTCCCCCCATATGGATCCGGGACCAGAGGTTGGCGAGCGGCCCAGGACGTAGGTGCACAACGTCCGGCAAAAGGAAAGGGCCGCGGTGGCTCCGCGGCCCTTCCTTGGCGTCGTCGAAACGACTGACGCTTCCGCCCCCAACGGCGTTCACCGGGACCCCGCTACGGGCCTGATCCCCCAGAGCAGGCCGCCGGAGAAGAACGGTCCCGGGTTCGCGCCGTTCCCCATATTGGGGGCGGTCTGTACCCGCACCGCGGAGTCTAGTTCTAGGTAACTAGTCATTGCAAGTCCCTCTTGGTCAGGTACCGTTGACGGCGATGGCCCGTACCTACGTCCTCGACACCAACGTGCTGATCGCCGACCCGGAGGCCCCGGGTCGCTTCCACGAGCACGACGTGGCCATCCCCCTCACCGTGGTCGAGGAGCTGGACAAGCTCAAGACCCGCCCCGACGAGACCGGGGCCTCGGCCCGCCGGGCCATCCGCACCCTGGAGCGGCTGCGCCAGCAGGGCAACCTGTCGCAGGGGGTCGAGCTGCCGGGCGGCGGCCGGATCTGGGTCGAGGTCAGCCAGGCGTCCCGGCTCGACCTGCCGGAGGCCCTGTCCTCCGACTCCGACGACAACCGGATCCTGGCCACCACCGCCAACCTGGCCAAGGAGCTGGCCGGGGAGCGCTCGGTGGTGCTGGTCTCCAAGGACGCCAGCCTCCGCATCAAGGCCGAGGCCCTGAAGCTGGCCGCCGAGGAGTACCGCCACGAGCGGGTCGCGATCGAGGAGGGCTACCTGGGGGTGGCCACCTGCGAGCTGGCCGGCGGCCTGGACGCCATCTACGCCAGCCGGGGCGGGGAGATCACCGCCGACCAGCCGCTGTGGGCCAACCAGTTCGTGGTCATGCGCACCGGCAGCCAGAGCGCGCTCGGCCAGGTGCGGCGCACCGTCGAAGCGGGCCAGCCGGTCGAGATCACCCTGATCGGGGAGGCCCCGGAGACCTTCGGGGTGCGGGCCCGCTCCAAGGAGCAGCACTTCGCCCTGCACCTGCTCCACGATCCGAAGGTGCCGCTGGTGTCGCTGGCCGGCAACGCCGGCACCGGCAAGACCTACCTGGCCGTCGCCGCCGGGCTGGAGTCGACCCTTGAGCAGCGCGCCTACGACCGGGTGCTGGTGTTCCGCCCGGTGGTCCCGGTCGGCCGCCAGGACCTCGGGTTCCTGCCCGGCGACGTCGACGAGAAGATCTCCCCGTGGATGAAGGCCATCCACGACACCCTCGCCCAGCTGTTCCGGGGCAGCCACGACTCCGACCGGCGCGAGAGCTACACCCAGGACCTGGTCCAGGGCCTGCTCGACGACGGGACGGTGCAGCTGGAGCCGCTGACCTTCATCCGCGGCCGCACCTTCGCCCGCACCTTCGCCATCCTCGACGAGGCCCAGAACGTCGAGTACGGGGTGCTGCGCTCCCTGGCCAGCCGGCTCGGGGAGGGGTCAAAGCTGGTCCTGTGCCACGACACCACCCAGGTCGACCACCCCTACGTCGACCCCGACTCCGGGGTGGCGGCCATGATCGAGCGGCTCAAGGGCGAGCCCCTGTTCGGCCACGTCACCCTCGTCAAGGGCGAGCGCAGCCCGGTCGCCGAGCTGGTCGCCCGCAAGCTGTAGGAGGACCCCGGCATGCCCGAACCCGACGACGCCCTCAGCCCGACCGACCGGGAGCTGCTGGTCAGGGCCGAGCTGGCCCTCAGCCAGGTCAACAACCGCCACGGCCTCGAGGCCGACCAGTCGGCCACCCTGACCGCGATCCGGCTGCGCCTGGAGGGCAAGTCGCGGGCATCGCTCGACGACCTGCTGGTGGCCGGCAAGGACCTCGGCGGCAAGGACCCCCTGACCGAGGCGATGACCAGGCGCCAGCAGGGCCCGAGCTTCGACGACCTGGTCGCCGGGGCCGAGCAGCAGCCCAAGAAGTCGCTGGACGACCTGCTGTAGCGCTGCGGACAAACCAAGCCAAAGGTTGCATGGTGGACTAGACTCCGAGGGCTGCCGTCGCACCTGCCGGAGGACCCGCGATGAAGCGCCCCACCCGTGCCCTGCTGGCCGCCCTCACCCTCGCTTTCTGCCTGGTGGCCGCGCTGGCCGGACCGGGCGCCACCACCCCGGCCGCCACCGCTGCGCCACCCGTCAAGCAGCCGGTGGCCACCGGCACCGGCGGGGCGATCGCCACCGTCGACCTGGACGCCTCAGCCGCCGGCCTTGACGTGCTACGACGCGGCGGCAACGCGGTGGACGCCGCGGTCGCGGCCGCGGCCACCCTCGGCGTCACCGAGGCCTACTCGGCCGGCATCGGCGGCGGCGGGTTCATGGTCGTCTACCTGGCCGGCCAGCGCCGGGTGGTCACCGTCGACGGCCGCGAGACCGCCCCGGCCGCCTTCGAGGAGGACAGCTTCATCGACCCGGCCACGGGGGCGCCGATCCCGTTCGCCGAGCGGGTCACCAGCGGCCTCGGGGTCGGGGTGCCGGGCACGGTCGCCACCTGGCAGCGGGCGCTGCGGAACTACGGCACCCGCCCCCTCGGCAAGCTCCTCGGGCCGGCCATCCGGGTCGCCGAGCGCGGCTTCGTGGTCGACCAGACCTTCCACGACCAGACGGCCAGCAACGCCGCCCGCTTCGCCGCCTTCCCCGCCACCGCCGAGCTGTTCCTGCCCGGCGGGGCGCCGCCGGCGGTCGGGTCGGTGCTGCGCAACCCCGACCTGGCCCGCACCTACCGGCTGCTGGCCCGCCACGGCACCCACCCGTTCTACCGGGGCCGGATCGCCGAGGCGATCGCCGACACCGTCCAGGACCCGCCGGTCGACCCCGCCTCGACCCTCAACGTCCGGCCCGGCCTGATGACCGAGGACGACCTGGCCGCCTACCGGGCCCTCGAGCGGGCCCCGACCCGGGTCGGCTACCGCGGCTACCGGGTGGTCGGCATGGGCCCGCCGTCCAGCGGCGGCTCCACCGTCGGCGAGGCCCTCAACATCCTGGAGGGCTACGACCTGGGCGCCGAGTCCCGCACCCGGGCTCTGTTCCATTACCTGGAGGCGACCCGGCTGGCCTTCGCCGACCGCAACCGCTGGGTCGGCGACCCCGACCACGTCGACGTCCCGCTGCCAGGGCTGCTCAGCCAGGGCTTCGCCGACGAGCGCCGCTGCCTGATCGGCGACACCGCCAACCTCAGCCCGGTGCCGCCCGGCGACCCGTTCCCGCCGTTCGGGCCCGGCTGCCCGGCCGGTGCGGTGGCCGTGGCCAGCCCCGCCGAGCAGCCGGCCACCACCCACCTGTCGGTCGCCGATCGCTGGGGCAACGTGGTCAGCTACACCCTGACCATCGAGCAGACCGGCGGCAGCGGCATCGTCGTCCCCGGCTACGGGTTCCTGCTCAACAACGAGCTGACCGACTTCAACCCGGCGCCGCTGTTCGCGGGCGTGCCCGACCCCAACCTGCCCGCCCCGGGCAAGCGGCCCCGCTCCTCGATGAGCCCGACGATCGTGTTCCGCGACGGCCGGCCGGTGCTGGCCATCGGCTCGCCGGGCGGGGCCACCATCATCACCACCGTGCTCCAGATCCTGGTCGAGCATCTGGACCGGGGGGCCAGCCTCCCCGAGGCGATCGCCGCTCCCCGGGTCTCCCAGCGCAACAGCAACCCCGGCGACGCCGAGCCGGCCTTCCTGGCCACGCCGGAGGCAGCCCAGCTGCAGGCCCTCGGCGAGCTGTTCCGGGTGGTCCCGGCAACGGCGCCGCTGCCGCCGGAGATCGGCGCCGCCGCCGGCATCGCCTTCGGCCGCCACGGCCTGCTCCAGGCGGCCGCCGAGCCGGTCCGCCGCGGCGGCGGCAGTGCCCTGGTGGTCCATCCACGATGAACCGGCCTGGCGGTGGCTGGCCGCGGTCGCGCTGGGGGGGCTGCTGGTCGCCGGGGCCCTGACCCTGCGGAGGGCCCCCGATGTCGGGACCCATCATGCGCCGGAGCCACGGCGGATGGCGGCGACCTCGGCGACGGCGGCGTCGCACTCGTCGTCGGTGGTGTACAGATGGGGGCCAAGGCGCAGGCCGGCGCCGGGGCGGTAGTCGCAGGTGTAGCCGCGGGCGATCAGCTCGGCGGTGGCCTGCTCGGCTCCGCTGAAGTCGACCACGACGCTGCCGCCGCGGTGGGCCGGGTCGGTGGGGCCGCGGACCACCGCCCCTTGCGCCAGGAAGCCGTCGAGCATGCGGGCGACCTGTCGTTGCGACTTGGCCCTGATGGCGTCGACGCCGGCCTCGGCGACGATCCGGTAGCCCTCGGCGGCCATCGCGTGGGCCGCGACGTTGGGGGTGCCGGTGACGAACCGGCCGGCGCCGCTGGCGTAGGCGATCGGGCTCGGCTGGAAGCTGAACGGCGCCTGGTGGCCGAACCAGCCGAGCATCCGCGGGGCCAGCCCGGCCGCCACCTCCGGCCTGGCGTACAGATAGCCGGTGCCTGGCCCGCCGAGCAGCCACTTGACCGAGCCGCCGACCATCAGGTCGACCTCGAGGGCGCCGACGTCGATCGGGACGGTCCCGGCCGACTGGTAGGTGTCCAGCAGCACCAGCGCGCCGACCTGGTGGGCGCGGGCGGCGACAGCGGCCGCGTCCAGCAGGGCCGACGAGCGGAAGGCGACGTGGGTGACGGCCACCAGCGCGGTCTGCTGGTCGATCGCCTCCAGGAGCCGGTCGAGGTCGACGGTCAGGTCGCGGGACGGGACCACCTCGACCTTGGCCCCCGCCGCCTCCTGGGCCCGGTACAGGTAGTCGCAGGTGGAGAACTCCAGGTCGGTGGTGACCAGCCGGCTGCGCCGCCCCGACCAGTCGAAGCAGGACAGCACCTGCCCGGCCAGGACCGAGACGTTGGGCCCAAGGGCGACCGAGCCGGCGGGGGCGTTGAACAGGCCCTCGAGGATGGCCGCGGTCGCCCTGACCTGCTCCAGCCACCCGCTCCAGGCCACCACCCCCTGGTCGGCCCACTCCCGCGCGAACCCGGCCAGCGCCTCCGGCACGGTGTCCGGCATCGGCCCCAGGGTGTGGGCGGCGAAGTAGGGGCCGCGACCCAAGGTCGGGAAGCGGTCACGGTAGGCGAGCAGCTCGTCCGCCACGGCAGCCTCCTCAGGGTGGGTCGGGACCGGCCCGGCTCATGCTCCTAGGCGGTCGGCGGATCGGCAAGGTGCGCGGCGGCGCCGACCAGGTAGTCGACGATGCGGGCGGCCTGGCCGCCGTCGGGGTCGAGGTCGGGGTTGTAGATCGCGACCGTCCAGCCGGCGCACCCGGGAACCGCCAGCGCGGCCTCGGTCATCTCGCGCAGCTGCCGCCAGGAGAGGCCGCCCGGCTGCCGATAGTCGACCGCACCGAGGTCGGCGGTGGCCAGCACGTCCAGGTCGACATGCAGCCACCAGGCCCGCGCGGTCGCGGCCAGGTCGTGGGCCGCCTGGGCGGCGACCTCGGCCGGGCCGCGGACGACCAGCTCGACGTCGGACCAGAGCGGGACCATGCCCCGCAGGGAGGCGACTCCTTCGCGGGCGATGGTGGCCTCGTCCCGCGGTCCGAGGAGCGCCACCTGGCCGGGGGCGAGCAGCGGGGTGAGCGCGGCCAGCCCGTCGGGCAGGCCGTCGGCCAGACCGAGGGCCAGCAGCAGCTCGGAGTCGGCGGCCTCGCCGGTCGGGGAGCGCCGCGGCGGGTAGGCGTCCTGGTGGCCGTCGATCATCAGCAGGCCGACGCCGCCGTGGCGGTCGCGGGTGGCGGCCAGCCCACCCAGCAGGACCGGGCAGTCGCCGCCGAGGAGCAGCGGGAACCCGCCCGCATCGTGGACGGCGGCCACCGCCCGCCGGGTGCCGGCCACCATCGAGACCAGCGCCCGCTCGGCCAGCAGCCCGGAGCTGGGGCTGCGCTCCGGCGCCGGCGGGTCGAACCGGACATCGCCGGTGTCGGTGGCATCCACCCGCTCGGCCAGGCCGGTGACCAGGCCGGCCCGGCGCAGCGCGGCCGGCGCGCGTGCCACCCCGTCGCCGCGCCCTGAGGAGTTGAACGGCACTCCGACCACCGCGACCCGCACCATCTGCCTCCTCCGGTTCAGTCGCCGACCTGGCGGCGGCGTAGACGCCCCTGAGCTCCACCGCCGCCGTGGCCCGCCTCCTCGCTCCGGCAACTCGCTGCCGACGCATTGAACCATCAACCAGCCACCCGACCCTGCGGCTCCGGACATCCGAGCCTGGTGCGGCACGGCGGCCCCGAGGTACAACGTGCCATGACGTCCGCGACCACCAGCAGCGGCGCGGGAACGTCGTCGGGCAGGACGACGTCCCGACCCGAGGCCGTGCTGGCCGCCCTGGCCGCCGGGATCCTCGGCCCCGGCCACGACCCGCTGGTCCCCGCCCGGATGCTGGAGCTGTTCGACCGGACGGCCAGCCGCCGCGACCGCGACCAGCTGCTCGGCGTGCTGCGGGCCCTCGACTCGCGGGCCGGCGCGCTCGCCCTGACCGGCCGGCCGGCGCCCGTCTCCCGCCGCTCCCCGGCCGCCGCCGAGGCGCTGATGCGGCGCTGGCAGACCGGCCGCCTGCCGCTGCAGCGGCGGCTGGCCGCCGCCGTCGGCCCGGTCGCCCTGCTGGCCGCCTATGCCTGGCCCGGTCCGGCCAGGGCGGCCACCGGCTACCCGGGACCGCTCGGGCCGGCCCCCGACATCCCCAGGAGGCTGGCGCCGCTGCGGGTGGACGGCGACGAGGAGCTGGACTGCGACGTGGTGGTGGTCGGCTCGGGCGCCGGCGGCGGGGTGGTGGCGGCCGAGCTGGCCCGGGCCGGGATGGCGGTGGTCGTGCTCGAGAAGGGCGGGTACGCGGCCGAGCGCGACTTCCACCACCAGGAGGGCGAGGCCTACCGCGACCTGTACCTGTACGCCCTCACCCTGACCACCGACGACCTCGCCTGCCGGATCCTCGCCGGGTCGACGCTGGGCGGCGGCACGGTGGTGAACTACTCGACCTCGTTCGCGACCCCGCCGCCGGTGCTGGCCGAGTGGGCCGAGGTGTCGGGCATCGACGCGTTCGTCTCCGGCGAGGTCGCCGCCTCGCTGGAGACGGTCGCCGACCGGCTTGGCGTCACCACCGGCCAGAGCGACCCCGGCGCCCGCGACCAGGTGCTGGAGCGGGGGCTGGAGCGGCTCGGCTGGCACGTCGGCCCGCTGCCCCGCAACGTCCGCGGTTGCGCCCAGGACGCCGGCTGCGGCTGGTGCGGCTTCGGCTGCCGGCTCGGCGCCAAGCAGTCCACGCTGGTCACCTACCTGGAGGACGCCGCGGCGCAAGGGGCCCGGCTGGTCGTCGGGGCCGAGGCCCGCCGGGTCCTCATCTCCGACGGTCGGGCCGCGGGCGTCGAGGCGCTGGGGGAGGGCGGCCACCGGCTGCGGGTCAGGGCGCGGGCGGTGGTGGCCGCCGCCGGGGCCATCGAGACCCCGGCCCTGCTGCTCCGGTCGGGCCTGCGCGGGCAGGTCGGCCACCACCTGCGCCTGCACCCAGGCACCGCCGCCATGGGCCGGTTCGAGGAGCCGGTCCGCTGGTGGGAGGGCACCCTGCAGGCCCGCTACTCGGCCCAGCTGCGCGACCGCCTCGGACCGTACGCGCCCATCTTCGAGACCGTGCCCATCCACCCGGGGACGGCCGCGGTGGCCCTGCCCTGGCAGTCGGCCGCCGCCCACCGGGCGCTGATGGAGCAGTCCGCGAACCTGTCGCTGGTCGGGGTGCTGTGCCGCGACACCACCGCCGGCCGGGTCCGGGTCGACCGCGACGGCAGCCCACGGGTCCGATGGCGCCTGAACGCCGCCGACGAGGCCCGCATGGCCGCCGGCCTGGCCGCCGCCGGGGAGGTGCTGGCGGCCGCGGGGGCCAGCGAGGTGTTCAGCGTCCACCGGCAGCGGTTCGCGTTCCGGCCCGGCGCCGCGGACGCCCACCGGGCATGGGCGGAGGCGACCAGGCAGGCCGGGTTCGGCGGCGGCCGGGCGACGCTGGCCTCCTACCACCAGATGGGCTCCTGCCGGATGGGCACCGACCCGGCCACCTCGGCCGTCGGCCCCGACCACCAGACCCACGAGGTGAGCGGCGTCTACGTGGCCGACGCCTCACTGTTCCCGACGGCCGCCGGCGTCAACCCGATGCTGTCGGTCATGGCCCTGGCCCACCGGGCCGCCGGCCGGGTCGCCGCCCGCCTGGCCTGACCGTTCGCGCGGGCGCTAGCCGCAGGAATCGACCAGCCGGGCGCCGGCGGCCCGCCAGTCGAAGCCGGACGGCCACTGGGTGTCGCCGCTGGCCTGCGCCCCCGCCAGGTGGGCGCCACGCAGGTCGGCGCCCTGCAGCTGGGTGCCGCACAGCAGCGACTGCTCCAGGTGGACCCCGACCAGGTCGGCGCGCTGCAGGCTGACCCCGCGGATGTCGGCGCCGCGCAGGTCGGCCCCGGCCAGCTTGGCCCAGCCGAGCCGGGCCCCAGGCAGCAGCGAGCTGCCGAGGTCCAGCGGCGGGTCGCCGGGCAGGACGGTCCGGCGGGCCAGCACGGTGGCCGCGGCATGCACGTCCGCCTGCCGAGCCTGCAGGGATGGAGACGCCGCGGCCGGCCCGACCGGCGGGCGGTGCGAGTGCGCCCGGACGTAGGCGGAGAGGATCTCGAACACCTGGACGCGGTCCTGGGACGACCAGCCGACGGCGGGGGGCTCGGCCACCGGCATGCCCCCCAGGCCCGACCCGTCCTGCGACTGCCCCGCTGAGGCACGGGCGGCGATCCGCTCCAGGCCGTAGATGCCGCCCAGCCTGACGTCGAGCTGCTCGCTGCCGAGCTGGTCGAGCGCTCGGGCGAACCGCTCGCCGGCCTGCTCCTGACCGGCGACGGCCAGCTGCTGCCGCAGCTGCTGGCGGTCGGTCTCCAGCTGCTGCCAGGTGACCGCCACGGCGGCGATCACGGCGACGCCGGCGACCGCCTGCAGCAGCCCGATCCGCACGTCGTTCTGCAGCTTCAGCCGGTCGTCCTCCAGCCGGCCGCGGGCCGCGGAGTCGGCGACGCCGGCCAGGGACGCTGGCGACCGGGCGGGCACGAACCATCGCGGGACCAAGAAGACGAACACGAACAGCCCGACCGCCAGCACCCGCGGCCAGTGCTCGACCAGCCACGGCGACGGCGCCAGCCAGCCGACCAGCAGCAGCCCAGCAAGCGACGACAGCGCCACCAGGCCACGCCGCCGAGAACGAAGCCCTCCGGCCATGTGCCCCCCCAAGCTCAGGGTCCGGTCCGGGCAAGTCTCTCACACTCCCCGAGCCACCCGATGTCCAACGCACTGGACGGTCCAGGCCGCCGAACCGTAGGCTCGGCGGCGATGAACCAGCGACTACGGGCGATCTGCGACCTGGCGGCGTCGAGTGTGCGCGAGTACGTCGGCCGCCACGAGTACGACGGCAGGATCGAGGACCTCTCCCCGGAGGGGGTGAAGGCCGGCCTGGCCCGGCTCGGCGCGGGGCCGGAGCCCGACCACCCGCACGACGCGGCCCACCTGGCCGCCTTCGAGCGGCTGACCCGGCTGGAGCTGGGCGAGCTGGAGCTGCACCGTTCCAACCCGCTGTACCACATCGGCGCCCTCGACGTGTCCTGCTACGACCGCGAGTACGCCCCGGAAGCCGAACGGGCCGAGGCCAGCCGGCGCCACCTCGCCGCCTGGCCCGACGCGGTCGACGCCGCGGTGGCCGCCCTCGACCGGGTGCCCGCCCCCGCCGCCGAGGCCCTGCTGCCGGCCGCCAAGGGCCTGATCGCCGAGCTCGACCCGGCCGGCGGGGACGCGGTCGTCGAGCGGGCCATCGCCGCCCACGCGCGCCTGGTCGGCCACCTGGAGGCGGCCGCCGCCGGCGGGGACCGGGACGCCGCGCTGGGGCGGGGACCGCTGGAGCGGCTGCTCGGCACCGGGGAGGCGCTGCCGGTCGACCTCGGACGGCTGGAGGAGCGGGCCGACGCCGAGCGGGACCGGCTGCGGGAGCTGCTGGACGATGCCTGCGGGCGCCTGCAGCCCGGCCGTCCCACCGCCGAGGTGGTGGACGCGCTGCTGGCCGACCATCCCGACGCCGACGGGGTGATGGAGGAGGCCCGCTCCTCCACCGCCGAGTCGATCGCCTTCACCGTCGACCACGACCTGGTGCCCGGGCTGGATGGCGAGTGCCTGGTCGCGGTCTCGCCCAAGTCGCGCCGCTGGGCGATCGCCATGATGTCCTGGGCCGCCCCCTACGAGCAGGACGCCCCGTCCCGGTACTACATCTCCCCGCCGGAGCCGGACTGGCCGGCCGAGGAGCAGGACGACTGGTTGAAGGTGTTCAGCCGGACCACCCTGCCCGCCATCACCGTCCACGAGGTCGCCCCCGGCCACTTCGCCCACGGGCGCTACCTGCGCCGCGCCGCCTCCGACGTCCGCCGGACGCTGCACTCGATGGCGTTCGTCGAGGGCTGGGCCCACTACGGCGAGGAGCTCTGCGTCGAGGAGGGCTTCCACGCCGGGGACCCGCGCTTCGCCGCCGGGGTGGCCCTGGAGGCGCTGCAGCGGGTCACCCGCCTGGCCGTCTCCATCGGCCTGCACGCCGGGACCATGACCGTCCAGGACGGCGCCACCCGCTTCGAGGCCGACGCCTTCTGCTACGGCCCGGCGGCAAGGGCCGAGGCGGCCAGAGCGACCTTCGACCCCACCTACGGCCGCTACACCTGGGGCAAGCTGGAGATCCTCCGGCTCCGCGAGGAGGCAAGGGCCCGCTGGGGCTCCACCTACTCCCACGCCCGCTTCCACGACGCCCTCCTGCGCCTTGGCTCGCCCCCGCTCGGCCTGATGGCCGCCGCCCTGGACGGCAACCAGCCGGCAACCTAGCCACACGCCTGCCCGGGGGCGGCTCAAGGGGTAACCGGCGGGGTCGAGACAATGAACGTCGCAGGTTGCGCAGGGACCACCGCTATGCAAGCTGCGGCTGAAATGCCACCATAATTGGCTGAACCACGCTGATCCGAGCCAGGAGCAGAGCCGCCGTGCCCGAGACGACCGCCACCGCAACGCCGAGCGGGGCAGAAGACCCGGTTGCCGACGAACGCGACCTGTACGACCCCTACCTGTACATCAACCGCGAGATCTCCTGGCTGCAGTTCAACGACCGGGTCCTGGCCATGGCCGCCGACCCGCAGTTCCCGCTGCTGGAGCGGCTGAAGTACCTGGCCATCTTCTCCAGCAACCTGGACGAGTTCTTCATGGTCCGGGTGTCGGGGCTGCGCGACCAGGTCCAGACCGGCATGGTCACCCGCGGCTCGGACGGCTGGACCCCCAGCGAGACCCTCGAGGCGATCGCCAAGCACGTCGGCCCGACCATCGAGCATCAGGTGCGGGTGTTCCTGGACGAGGTCAGCCCGGCCATGGCCGAGGCCGGCATCCGCATCGCCGACATCTCCGAGCTGAACAGCCAGGAACGCGACTTCCTGCACGACTACTTCCACCGTCAGGTGTTCCCGGTGCTGACCCCGCTGGCCGTCGACCCCAGCCACCCGTTCCCCTACATCTCCAACCTGTCGCTGTCGCTGGCCGTCACCGTCCGCTATCCCGGCACCTCCCGCGACCGCTTCGCCAGGGTCAAGGTCCCCGGCATCCTGCCCCGCTTCGTGCCCCTTGGCGACGGCAGCACCTTCGTGCCGCTGGAGCAGGTGGTCGCCACCCACCTGGACAAGCTGTTCCCCGGCATGAACGTGGTCGAGGCCCACCCGTTCCGGGTGACCCGCGACGCCGACATCGAGCTGGCCGAGGACGAGGCCGACGACCTGCTGGTCGCGGTGGAGCAGGAGCTGCGCCGGCAGCGCTTCGGGGCGGTGGTCCGCCTGGAGGTCGAGGCCACCATGCCCGACCACATGGTCCGGCTGCTGCAGCGGGAGCTGGAGGTCGAGGACGACGCGGTGGTCACCGTTGAGGGCCCGTTGGGCCTGCACGACCTGATGGGGCTGGTGTCGGCCCTTGACCGCCCGGAGCTGGCCGACGAGCCGTGGGTCGGCACCACCCAGCCGCGCCTGCTCGGCACCGAGGGGGACTCGGTCAACCTGTTCGCCACCATGCGCGAGGGCGACCTGCTGGTCCACCACCCCTACGACGCCTTCGCGACCTCGGTGCAGCGCTTCATCGAGCAGGCCGCCGACGACCCCGAGGTGCTGGCCATCAAGCAGACGCTGTACCGCACCGACGGCGACTCGCCGATCGTCACCGCCCTCATCCACGCCGCCGAGACCGGCAAGCAGGTGGTGGTGCTGGTCGAGCTCAAGGCGCGTGGCGACGAGGCCTCCAACATCGGCTGGGCCAGAGCCCTTGAGCGGGCCGGCTGCCACGTCGCCTACGGCCTCGTCGGGCTGAAGACCCACTCCAAGACCGCCCTGGTGGTGCGGCGCGAGCACGGCGGCATCCGCCGATACGTCCACATCGGCACCGGCAACTACAACGCCAAGACGGCCAGGCTCTACACCGACATCGGCCTGCTGTCCTGCGACGAGGACCTGGGCGCCGACCTCACCGACCTGTTCAACTCGCTGACCGGCTACGCCCGCGGCAGCCGCTACCGCAAGATCCTGGTCGCCCCCAACGCCCTGCGTGACAAGACCATCGAGATGATCGAGCGGACCGCCGAGCGGCACACCGCGCGCCGCCCCGGCCGCATCATCATGCAGATGAACGCCCTGGTCGACGCCGCCTGCATCCGCGCCCTCTACGCCGCCTCCCAGGCCGGGGTCGAGATCGACCTGATCGTGCGGGGCATCTGCCGGCTGCGGCCGGGCGTGCCAGGGGTGAGCGACCACATCCGGGTCCGCTCGATAATCGGACGCTTCCTCGAGCACTCCCGCATCTGGACCTTCGCCGGCGGCCGCCGGCGCGAGTACTACATCGGCTCGGCCGACCTGATGCCCCGCAACCTGGACCTGCGGGTCGAGGTGGTCACCCCGGTGACCGACCCCGACCTGACGGGTCGGCTCCAGGAGATCCTCGACGTGATGCTGGCCGACAACGTCCAGGCATGGGAGCTGTCGGAGGACGGCTCCTGGCACCGGCGCCAGCCGGAGGAGGGCGAGCGCCGGGTGGCCACCCACAAGCGGATGCGCGAGCTTGCCCTGCGCCGCGGCACCGAGGCCCGCTCCGGCAAGCACGAGCAGGAGCGATAGACCCACGGACAAACGGGTAGCCTGGGGCCTTGGCAGGACCCTGCATCCCGCGCCCCCGAGGAGCTCGCCGTGACCACCGAGACCGCCCGAGGGACCGACCTCGATACCCTGGCCGTCGACACCGTCCGGACGCTGGCCATGGACGCCATCCAGAAGGCTGGTGACGGCCACCCGGGCACGGCCATGGCCCTGGGCCCGGCCGCCTACGTGCTGTGGACCCGGTTCCTGAAGTTCGACCCCGAGGACCCGGACTGGTTCGACCGCGACCGGTTCGTGCTGTCCAACGGCCACGCCTCGGTGCTGCAGTACATCGCCTTGCACCTGACCGGCTACCAGCTGGGCATCGACGACCTCAAGCGGCAGCGCCAGTGGGGCTCGATCACCCCCGGCCACCCCGAGCACTTCCTGACCCCCGGGGTCGAGGTCACCACCGGGCCGCTCGGCCAGGGGGTCGGCAACGCGGTCGGGCTCGCGATCGCCGAGCGGTTCCTGGCCCACCGCTACAACCGGGGCGACCAGCAGGTCGTGGACCACCGGACCTGGGCGTTCTGCTCCGACGGCGACGTCATGGAGGGCGTGTCGGGGGAGGCGTCCTCGATCGCCGGGTTCCTGCGGCTTGGCAAGCTGACCCTGCTCTACGACGACAACCACATCACCATCGACGGCCGCACCGAGATCACCTTCGCCGAGGATGTCGAGGCCCGCTACCGGGCCTACGGCTGGCACACCATGGCCGTGGTGGACGCCAACGACCTGGAGGCGATCGCCGCCGCCTACCAGGCCGCGGTCGACGAGCCGGACCGGCCCAGCTTCATCCGGCTGCGCAGCCACATCGCCTGGGGTGCGCCCAACGCCCAGGACACCGCCAAGGCTCACGGCTCGGCCCTGGGCGAGGACGAGGTCAGGGCGACCAAGCAGGCCTACGGCTGGGACCCGGACAAGCACTTCTACGTGCCCGACGGCGTCTACGACCGCTGGCGGGTCAAGGTGCCAGGCAACCAGGCGGCCCGGGCTGCCTGGCAGGGGCGCCTTGACGGCTACGCCAGGGCCGAGCCGGAGCTGGCCGCCGAGCTCCGGGCCGGGATCGCCGGCGAGCTGCCCGCCGGCTGGGACACCGAGCTGGACAAGCTGTTCGGAGAGCCGAAGAAGCTGGCCACCAGGTCGGCATCGCAGGAGTGCATCAACGCCATCGCCCGCCGCCTGCCGACCTTCCTCGGCGGCTCGGCCGACCTGGCCGAGTCCAACAAGACCGACATCGAGGGCGGCGGCAGCATGGGCCCCGAGGAGGTCGGGCGCAACCTCCACTACGGCATCCGCGAGCACGCCATGGGGGCGATCAGCAACGGGCTGGCCGTGCACGGAGGGCTGCGGCCGTTCGCCGCCACCTTCCTGATCTTCTCCGACTACATGCGCCCGAGCGTCCGCCTGGCCAACCTGATGGAGCTGCCGGTGGTGTACGTGTGGACCCACGACTCGATCGGCCTCGGCGGCGACGGCCCCACCCACCAGCCGGTCGAGCACCTGGCCAGCCTGCGGGCCATGCCGCGGCTGCGGGTGATCCGCCCGGCCGACGCGCCGGAGACGGCCGAGGCCTGGCGGGCGGCCATCGCCCGCACCGACGGCCCGACCGCGCTCGCCCTCTCCCGTCAGAACCTGCCCCCGATCGACCGGACAGCGCACGCCGGGGCGAAGGGCCTGCACCGCGGCGCCTACGTGCTCGCCGACGCCGACGGCGGCTCGCCGGAGCTGGTGCTGATCGCCACCGGCTCGGAGGTGTGGGTGGCGCTGGAAGCCCGCGAGCGGCTCCAGGCCGAAGGGGTCGCCACCCGGGTGGTGTCGATGCCCTGCTGGGAGCTGTTCCAGGACCAGGATCAGAGCTACCGCGACCAGGTGCTCCCCCCGGGGGTACGGGCCAGGGTGGCGGTGGAGGCGGCGGCCAGCTTCGGTTGGCACCGCTGGGTCGGGGAGGACGGCGAGGTGGTCTCCAGGGACGACTTCGGCGCCTCGGCCCCGGGCGAGCTGGTGCTGGAGAAGTTCGGCTTCACCCCCGACAACGTGGCCGACCGGGCCAGAGCCCTGCTGGGGCGGCTCGGCGGCAAGGACTGAGGAGGAGGACGGTCATGACGTCCCGCTTGCAGCAGCTCACCGACCAGGGCGTCGCCGTCTGGGTCGACTCGATCGCCCGCGACTGGATCCAGAAGGGGGAGCTGCGCCGCCTGCGCGACCAGTTCCAGGTGGTGGGCGTCACCTCCAACCCGACCATCTTCCAGAAGGCGATGGGGGAGGGGTCGTTCTACGACCAGGACATCACCCGCCTGGCCGGCCAGGGGCTCGACGCCCGGGCGATCTTCGAGTCGCTGGCCCTTGACGACATCCGCGCCGCCGCCGCCGACATGGAGCCGGTCTGGGAGCGGACCGGCGGGGTCGACGGCCGGATCTCCTTCGAGGTGGCGCCCGACATCGCCGACGACACCCAGGCGACCATCAGCGAGGCCCGGCGCCTGTTCGACGAGCTGGCCCGGCCCAACGTGTTCATCAAGATCCCGGCCACGGCGGCCGGCGTGCCCGCCATCCGGGCCTCGATCGCGACCGGCATCAACGTCAACGTGACCCTGGTCTTCTCGATCCAGCGCTACCGGGAGGTGATCGAGGCCTACCTGGGCGGCCTGGAGGAGCTGGCCGAAGCCGGGGGCGACCTGACCGAGGTGGCCAGCGTCGCCTCGTTCTTCGTCAGCCGGGTCGACACTCTTGTCGACAAAGAGCTACAGGCACTTGTCGACAAGGGCGGCGACCAGGCCGACGCGGCCCGGGACCGGCTGGGCACGGCTGCGATCGACAACGCCAAGCTGGCCTACGAGGTGTTCGAGCAGACCTTCCAGGGCGCACGCTGGGCCGAGCTGGAGCGGCAGGGCGCCCGCGTCCAGCGGCCGCTGTGGGCGTCGACCTCGACCAAGAACCCCGACTACCGCGACGTGCTCTACGTGGAGGAGCTGGTCGCCCGCGACACCGTCAACACCATGCCGCTGGAGACGATCGAGGCCTTCGCCGACCACGGCGAGGTCCGCGGCCAGACCGCCAGGGAGGACCTGGACCGCGCCCATCGGCTCTGGAGCGACCTGGCCGAGCTCGGCATCGACGAGGGCGAGGTCGGCTGGCGCCTGGAGCGTGAAGGGGTCGAGAAGTTCGCCGACAGCTACAACGGCGCCGTCGACACCATCGAGGCCAAGCGGACCAGGCTGGGGGGATCCACGGAGGGCCGGGAATGACCGACAACCCGCTGGCGGCGGGGGAGCGGATCAGGGCCATCCCGCCGCCGACGGCCATGGTGGTCTTCGGCGGCTCCGGCGACCTGGCCCACCGCAAGATCGTCCCCGCCCTGTACAACCTGGAGCTGCACCGGCTGCTGCCGCAGAACTTCGCCTTCGTCGGGTCCAGCCGCAGCGAGTTCAGCGACGAGGAGTACCGGGCCGACATGCGCAAGGCGGTCGAGGAGTTCTCCCGCACCCAGCCGGTCCAGCACCAGGTCTGGGAGTCGTTCGCCAACCGGCTGCACTACATCTCCGGCTCATCGGCCGACCCGGCCACCTGCGCCCGGATCGGCGAACTGCTTGACCGCTTCGACCGCGAGCACGGCACCGACGGCAACCGGCTGTTCTACCTGTCGCTGATCCCCAAGCTGTTCCCCGACACCATCCGCGGCATCGGCACGTCCGGGCTGGGCGGCCGCGGCTGGGACCGGGGCTTCTCCCGGGTGGTGGTCGAGAAGCCCTTCGGCCACGACCTGACCTCCGCCCGCGAATTACAAGATTTGGTCACCCACGTGTTCCCCGAGCGCGACGTCTTCCGGATCGACCACTATCTGGGCAAGGAGAGCGTCCAGAACATCATCGCGTTCCGCTTCGCCAACGGGATCTTCGAGCCGGTCTGGAACCACCACTACGTCGACCACGTCCAGGTGACCGTCTCGGAGTCGCTTGGGATCGAGCACCGCGGCAACTTCTACGAGACCGCCGGGGCGATCCGCGACATCTTCCAGAACCACGAGCTCCAGGTGCTGGCCCTGATCGCCATGGAGCCGCCGGCCAGCTTCGAGCCCGAGGATGTCCGCAACGAGAAGGCCAAGGTGCTGAAGGCGCTGCGCCACCTCGAGGGCGAGGCGGTCGACGCGCGCGTGATCCGCGGCCAGTACGGGCCGGGATGGATCGACGGGAAGGAGGTCCCCGGCTACCGGGAGGAGCCCGACGTGCACCCGGACTCGGTGGTGGAGACCTACGTGGCCGCCGAGCTGCGGGTCGACAACTGGCGCTGGGCCGGCACGCCGTTCTACGTGCGCACCGGCAAGCGCCTGCCCAAGCGGGCGACCGAGGTGGTGGTCCAGTTCAAGTCGGCCCCGCACCTGCCGTTCGGGGAGGCCGCCCAGGACGGCCTCGAGCCGAACGCGCTGGTGCTGCGCATCCAGCCCGACGAGGGCATCACCATGCGGATCGGGGCCAAGGTGCCCGGCCCGTCCATGGAGGTCCGCTCGGTCAGCATGGACTTCTCCTACGGCACCTCGTTCTCCGACGACCTGCCCGACGCCTACGAGCGGCTGCTGCTGGACGTGATGCTGGGCGACCCGACCCTGTTCCCGCGCTGGGACGAGGTCGAGCAGGCCTGGCAAGCGGTGCAGCCCATCCTCGACCGCTGGGCGGAGGCGCCGGCGCCGGAGTTCCCCAACTACGAGGCCGGCAGCTGGGGGCCCAAGGCCGCCGACCAGCTGATCGCCCTCGGCCGGCCGGGCCGCCGCTGGCGGCGCCCATGACCAGGGGGGTGCCCCGGTGAGTCAGGGCCAGGTGGCGGAGTCGTTCGAGGAGGTCGCGCCCGGCGACATCGAGCAGACGCTGGAGCGCCAGCGTCGCCAGGGTGAGAACGGCGGCGGCGCGGTCGTCAGGGCCAGCGTGGCCAACCTGGTGGTGGTCACGGCCAACCGGGCCGCCGGCCAGCGGGCCCTGGCCGCGGTCGAGGAGCTGGGCGCCCGCGCCCCCTCCCGCTGCGTGGTCCTGATCGCCGAGCCGCCCGAGGGCCGGCAGGGGGTGCGCTCCTGGGCCCGGGTGGTCAACCGCCGGCCCGACCAGGGGCCGGAGCTGGTCTGGGAGGAGGTCGTCGTCCAGACCAACGTCCATCCGCGCCACCTGACCGCGGTGGTGCTGCCGCTGCTGCTGCCCGAGCTGCCGGTGTTCACCTGGTGGGAGGGGACGCCGCCATTCGGCCAGGAGGTGTTCGACGAGCTCACCTCGGTCACCGACCGCCTGATCGTCGACTCGGCCGCGTTCACCGACCCGCTCGCCGACCTGGTCCGGCTGGCCGGGGCGGTGGCGGCGCTGGAGCCGGCGGTGACCGACTGCGCCTGGGGGCGGCTGACCCCCTGGCGGGAGCTGCTGGCGGCTCCGTTCAGCGGCCCCCACCTGCGGCCGGCGATCGACCAGGCCCGCTGGCTGCGGGTCGACTCGGTGGAGCCGACGGCCGGACTGGAGCTGGTCGGCTGGTTCGCCTCCCGGCTGGGCTGGGAGCTGGAGGCCGTCGAGCAGGCCGGCGACGAGCTGGAGGCCGACTACCGCACGCCCGCCGGCGGCTGCCGGGCACGGGTGGTCTCGGCCATCGGCTCCTCCAACCTGACCCGGGTCCACCTGGAGCTGGAGACCAGCGACGGGCCGGCCAGCGTCCGGGTCGAGGCCCCGCCCGGCCACCTGGTCGCCACCGTCGAGGCTCCTGGCCAGCCCACCGGGCGGCGCAAGGTCGGCCGCGGGCTCGGCCCTTCCACCGGCCCGGCCGGCCTCGGCCAGGAGCTGCAGCTGTTCGGCCGCGACCGGGTCTTCGAGGACGCCCTGGCCCAGGCGGCCGCCCTGCTCCAGCCGGAGGGTGTGGGCCGCAGGGGTGCCCCGGTGTGAGCGCCTCGGAGCGGGTCGAGGTGGTGGCCGACCAGGGCGGGCTGGCCGAGGCGGCCGCCCGGCTGGTGATGGCCGACCTGGAGGCTGCGGTGGAGGCGCACGGGTCGGCCACCTGGGTGCTGACCGGCGGCGGCACCCCGATGGCGGCCTACCGGCGGCTGGCCGCCCACGACCTGCGCGCCGGGGTCGAGTGGGACCGGGTCCGGGTGGCCATGGGTGACGAGCGCTGCGTGCCCGTCGACCATCCCGACTCCAACTGGGGCCAGGCCGCCGCGGCCCTGCTGGACCACGTCCCCATCCCCGACCACCACCGCCTGCGGCCCAGGGGCGAGCTGCCAAGCGACCAGGCCGCCGAGGACTACCAGGCCGCCCTGGGCGAGCTCCCGGAGGCGGCCGGCGGGGTACCCCGCCTGGAGGTGGTCTGGCTTGGGGTCGGGGAGGACGGCCACTGCCTGTCGCTGTTTCCCGGCCGGCCGGAGGTCGAGGCCGACGACCGGCTGGTGGTGGCCGTCCACGACGCCCCCAAGCCGCCACCGGACCGGGTCAGCCTCACCCTGCCCGCCCTGGCCGGGGCCGAGCGGCTGCTGGTCCTGGCCGCCGGCCCGGCCAAGGCCGACCCGGTCGCCCGGGCCAGGGCCGGCGACGACCGCCTGCCCCTGACCCGAGCCGTCGACACCGTCCGCGGCGCCGGCGGCTCGGTCACCTGGCTGCTGGACCGCGCGGCCGTCGGATAGCGCTGGACCAACGCAGGGTAGCCTGCTCAATGAGCAGGCGGGTGCAGCCGAAGGAGTACCAATGACGGGCGAACAGGGCCAGAGCACGCTGAGCGTGACCGACAACCGGACCGGGCGGACCTACCAGATCCCGATCAAGGACGGGGCCATCCCGGCCATGGCGCTGCGCGACATCAAGGTCGACGACGACGACTTCGGGCTGCTCTCCTATGATCCCGCGTTCATGAACACGGCCAGCTGCCGCAGCGCCATCACCTTCATCGACGGCGACAAAGGCATCCTGCGCTACCGCGGCTACCCGATCCAGGAGCTGGCCGAGCAGGTCAGCTTTCTCGAGGTGGCCTGGCTGCTGATCGAGGGCGAGCTGCCGGACCACCAGCAGCTCGACGCCTGGACCGACGAGATCAACCACCACACCTTCGTCCACGAGAACATCAAGAAGTTCATCGACGGCTTCCACCACGACGCCCACCCCATGGGCATCCTGGTCGGCACGGTTGGGGCGCTGTCGACCTTCTACCCCGACGCCAAGAAGATCGACGACCCGGCCGTCCGCCGCCGCCAGGTCATCCGGCTGATCGCCAAGATCCCCACCCTGGCCGCCTACGCCTTCCGGCACGCCCGCGGGCTGCCCTATCCCTACCCCGACAACGAGCTGTCCTATGCCGGCAACTTCCTGAACATGATGTGGAAGATGGGGGAGCCGAAGTTCCGGCCCGAGCCTGCCCTCGAGCATGCCCTCGACGTGCTGTTCACCCTGCACGCCGACCACGAGCAGAACTGCTCGACCAACGCCATGCGGGCGGTCGGCAGCTCCCGGGTCGACCCCTACTCGGCGGCCGCGGCCGCCGTCGCCGCCCTGTACGGGCCGCTGCACGGCGGAGCCAACGAGCAGGTGCTGCGGATGCTCAACGAGATCGGCTCGGTGGACAAGGTGCCGGCCTACATCCAGCGGGTCAAGAAGGGCGAGATGCGCCTGATGGGCTTCGGCCACCGGGTCTACAAGAACTACGACCCGCGGGCCAAGATCATCAAGCAGGTGGCCGACGACGTGTTCAAGATCACCGGGCTGAGCCCGCTGCTGGAGATCGCGGTCGAGCTGGAGCGGATCGCCCTGGAGGACGACTTCTTCATCGACAAGCGGCTGTACCCGAACGTCGACTTCTACTCGGGCATCATCTACGAGGCCATGGGCTTCCCGGTGGAGATGTTCCCGGTGCTGTTCGCGATCGGGCGGATGCCGGGCTGGCTGGCCCAGTGGGACGAGAACCTCAACGACCCGGAGCAGAGGATCGCCCGGCCGCGCCAGATCTACATCGGACCGGGACCCCGCCACGTCGTCCCCGCCGCGCCGACGGCCGGCTGATCGGGGCCGCGGCGGGCGTACGGTCAGGGTGAGGGGACTCGAACCCCTGACGCGCCGGCTGGCCGCCGACGTGGCCGACCTTGGCGCACCCTGGTGCCGTCAGGTGTAGGAGAGCAAGCCTGCCCGCCCGGCTCGCGATTGTCAAGACATACCTCGCATACCTCCTGGTCGGGCGGGTCACGACCCCTGGAAGCCGGCCAGGAAGGCCACCGCGTTGGCCCCAAGGGCGTCGAGGGCGTAGCCGCCCTCCTGGACCACCACCGTCGGCCGGCCGGCCCCGGCAAGGGCGGCCCCGATACGCCGGAAGCCCTCGGTGGTCACCTGGAAGGCGCCAAGCGGGTCGCCGGCGAAGGTGTCGAAGCCGAGCGAGACGACCAGGGTCGCGGGGCCGAACCCGGCCACCAGCTCGATCGCCTCCTGGAGGGTTTCCAGATACTGGTCGTCGCCGGTGCCGTCGGGCAGGGGCAGGTTGCGGGTCGTGCCCCGGCCCGGCCCGCCGCCGGCCTCGTCGGCGGCCCCGGTGAAGTGCGGGTAGTGACCGGCCGGGTCGCCGTGCAGCGACACGTACAGCACCTCGGCATCCTCCCAGAACACATCCTGGGTGCCGTTGCCGTGGTGGAAGTCGACGTCGACGATCGCCACCCGTCCCAGCCGGCCGAGCGCCCTGGCCGCGATGGCGGCGTTGTTGAGCAGGCAGAAGCCGCCGTAGTAGCCGGGGCCGGCGTGATGGCCAGGCGGGCGGCACAGCGCGTAGGCGGCGCCGGCCCCGCCGGCGACCAGGTCGACGGCGGTGAGGGCGGCGTCGGCCGCGCCCACCGCGGCCGTGAAGCTCCCGGCGACCAGCGGGGTCGCCGTGTCGAAGCAGTACCGGCCAGGCCGGCCGACCCCGCCGCCCAGGTCGCGGCCGCCTCCTCTGGCCAGCCGGGGGATGGCGAAGGAGTCGGGGATCAGCACCGGCGGGCCGCCCGCCGCCCGCCAGGCCGCCCACGCCCCCTGGAGGAACTCGACAAGGGCCGGCTCGTGCACGGCCAGGATCGGCTCCATCCCGTGCAGGGCCGGCTCGACGACCGGGTGGCCGGCCGCGGCCAGGCCGGCGCGGAGCAGCTCACCCCGCTCCACCCGCTCGTACACCGGCCGCACGACCTCGCCGTAGTTCACCTCGTAGGGCGGGTCGTGCTCGCGGTGGGCGTCGCCGGCCACCACCGGCATCGGGTCGTGCTCGCGGTGGGCGTCGCCGCCCACCACCGCCGTCGGGTCCATGAGCACGCACCCTACCGGAGTCGGCGCCGCCCCGGTCCTGAGGACGAACTCCCTCGATCGCGGTCTCGGCTTGGCAGCTGGCGACGTCGACGGGCCGGTACAGGGACCAGCCCCAGGCGCTGGCCTGGCGGCCTAGACGCCCTTCCCCCGCAACCGGACCGTCACACTCTGCAGCAAGGCACCGCTGGCCGGGTCGCGGGCGGTGACCAGCAGGGTTGCCGTCTGCCAATGGCCGGCGAAGAACTCCGAGGGCTGGAAGCCGACCACCGCGACACAGCTCTCCCCGGGCGCCAGCACCTGGCCCTCCAGCGCGATGCAGGTCGAGCCGGCCAGGTTGCCGAAGTTGAAGTCGTCGGGCAGCTGGACCGCGTCCACCAGCACCGACAGGCTCACCGAGCTGGTATTGGTGACGGTGACCCCCGCGAAGGTCAGCGACCCCACCGGCTGGGTGCCGAAGTTGACCTGCTTGGGGCTGACCTGCAGCAGCCTCGGCGCGGCCAGCGCGGTGGGCGCCGCCAGCGCCCCGATCGCTGCGATGACCCCGATGACCATGAAGGTGGCGACCAGCCGTCTCATCTTGGCTCCCTGCTCCTCGTGAATACTGATCCGCTTGGCGCTGGCTGCCTAACGCTGATGGCATCTCTGCAGCCGGATCGTCAGGCTGTCGCTGCTGTTGGCTGGGTTGGAGTCGGGGCTGGTCGAGGAGACCCGCACGTCAACCGTCGCGTCCCTGGTGAGCGACAGGCCACACGGGTTGGTCAACGCGAACACGAGACCGGTGCCTACCGATGAAGACGGCGCTGGCCCAAGGCAACCACCTCCAACATGGGCCGAGCCAACCAGGACCGGCCAATCGCCGCAACCAGCAAGTGCAGTACCAGTACGTGCTTCGCGGCCCTGCCCTGGCGCGATCACGGGCTCGCCTTCCTCCGGGCCCGTCAGTGGCCACGGCGCCGACCAGCCCACCATGGAGACCCAGAGCAGCGCAGACTCGCCCGCCGCCGTGCCGCGACGACGAGGCCCCGTTTCCGCAACAAACTGCGAGCCGTCACGGCCTGTCACGCCGATCGGCTAGGGTTTCCGCACATGCCCGACTCCCTCTCCCTCGACCAGGCCAGGCGGGTCGCCCTGGCCGCCCAGGGTCTGGCGGCGTCGCCCCGGGCCAGCCGGGCCGGGCCGGCGAGGCTGCGCGCCGCCCTGGACCAGCTGGGCGCCATCCAGATCGACTCGATCAACGTGGTCGCCCGCAGCCACGAGCTGGTGCTGGCCGCCCGAGCCGGCGCCTACGACCGGGCGGCCTTCGATCGGGTCGTCTACCGCCGCCGGGCCGGCTTCGAGTACTGGGGGCACGCCGCCTCGTTCCTGCCCATGGCCCAGTTCCGGCTGTGCCTGCCCCGGATGCGGCGGCTGGCCGCCGCCACCCGTGGCTGGTGGGCGGACATCCGCCAGCGCAACCACCAGCTGTACGGCCCGGTGCTGGACCGCATCCGGGCCGAAGGGCCGCTGGCCGCCTCCGCCTTCCGCGACCCCGACGGCCCGCGCCGCGGCAGCTGGTGGGACTGGGCGCCGGCCAAGCATGTGCTCGAGGACCTGTTCGACCAGGGCGTGGTGCTGGTCCACGACCGGGTCAACTTCGAGCGCCGCTACGACCTGGCCGAGCGGGTCCTCCCGCCCGGGGTCGACACCTCCGAGCCGACGCCGGGCGAGGCCGCCCTCGAGCTGACCCTGCTGGCCGCCCGTGCCCTTGGCGTCGGCACCGCCGCCGACCTGGCCGACTACTACCGGCTGCGGCCGGCCGAGGCCCGGGCGGCCCTGGCCGAGGCGGTGGCCGCCGGCCTGCTCCAGGAGGTCGCCGTCGCCGGCTGGGCCAAGCCGGCCTACCTGCTCCCGGGAACCCGGGTGCCGCGGCGGGTGGCCCACCCGCCGGTGCTGCTCAGCCCGTTCGACTCGCTGATCTGGTCGCGCGAGCGCACCGAGCGGCTGTTCGGCTTCCGCTACCGGCTGGAGGTCTACGTGCCCGCCCCCAAGCGGGTCCACGGCTACTACACGATGCCGGTGCTTGCCGGCGGCCAGCTGGTGGCCCGGGTCGACCCCAAGCACGACCGCCAGGACGGCCGCCTGCTGCTGCGGCGCCTGCACCTGGAGGCGGCCACCGCGCCCGACGCCGCCGTGGCCGCGACCGCGGCCGCCGCCGCCCGGCTGGCCGTCCACCTGGGCGCCGACCGGGTCGAGGCCGGCGACGCCATGCCCGCCGACCTGGCCAAGCAGCTGCGGGTGGCGCTGGAGACCGTGGGGCCCCTGGGGGCGGCCGGCGCCTGAGCCCGGCCGACCCGCGCTACCCTGCGGGGTGTCCCGTCGAGCCGCCAAAGGGGGCGAGCGGATGATCCCGCAGCGCAAGGGCATGGCCTCCAAGCAGGCCCACGTCGACCTCCCCGAGGGAACCTGCGAGGAGGAGCACGGCCGCCAGGCGTTCACCGGCCGCGCCTCCCACCTGTACCGGACCGCGCCCCCGACCGCCTGGGTCAAGGTCGAGGGCCCGCTGCGCCCGTGGGCGTTCGACTGGAACCAGCTCACCCCGCCCGACCAGACCGACCCCGATGGCGACCCGCTGGTGGTGCTGTCCAGCACCGACCTGTCGGTGCTGGTCTCGCGCCGGTCGGCGCCGATGCCGTTCTTCGTCCGCGACGCCGATGGCGACGTCGTCTACTTCGTGCACCGGGGCGAAGGCACGCTGGAGACCGACTACGGCCCGCTGCGGTTCCGGGCCGGCGACTACCTGGTCGTGCCCAAAGGCACCACCCACCGGGTGGTCCCGACCACCACCGACAACTTCTTCCTGCTGATCGAGGGGGACGAGTTCGTCCTGCCCGACAAGGGCCTGCTCGGCCACCACGCCCTGTTCGACCCGGGGGTGCTGGAGACGCCGGAGCCCGAACCGCACGACGAGCGGGGCGAGTTCCGGGTCCGGGTGCGGCGCCGGGGCGAGGTCACCACCTTCACCTTCCCGCACCATCCCCTGAACGTCGTCGGCTGGCAGGGCGACCTGGCACCGTTCCGGCTCAACGTTGCCGACTTCCGCCCGGTGGTCAGCCCCCGCTACCACCTGCCGCCGAGCGTCCACACCACCTTCCGGTGCCGCGGCTTCGACATCGCCACCTTCGCCCCCCGCCCGTTCGAGACCGACCCCGGGGCGCTGCGGGTGCCCTTCTACCACTCCAACATCGACAACGACGAGCTGCTCTTCTACCACGACGGCGACTTCTTCAGCCGCAAGGGCATCGACAAGGGCATGGCCACCCTGCATCCGGCCGGCGTCCACCATGGGCCCCAGCCGGGTGCGGCCGAGGGTGCCGCCACCAAGGAGATGACCGACGAGGTGGCGGTGATGATCGAATGCCTGGAGCCGCTCACCGTCAGCCCCGAGGCCGAGAAGGCCTCGATCCAGGCCTACGCCACCTCATGGGCCAGAGGGCTCGGCCTGCTCGACGAGTGACCACATCACGGCGCAGCGTTGGGCACCGGCGGGGGCCCGGGTTCGGCCGGGGGGTCGGGCTCGGCCGGGTCCTGGGGATCCCGGTCCGGCTGGACCTCTCCTGGTTCGCCGGGCTGGCGCTGTTCGTGGGCTTGAGCCGGGAGCTGTGGGCCCCGGCGGTGGTGGGCCCGGCCGCGGTGGGGCTGTCGCTGGCGTTCACCCTGGCCTTCTTCGGCTGCGTGCTGGTCCACGAGCTGGCCCACGCGCTGGCCGCCGGGGCCCTCGGGGTGCCGACGGCCGAGATCAAGCTGTTCGTGTTCGGCGGGGTGGCCAGGATCGTCGGCGAGCCGGCCGACGCCGGCGGGGAGGCGCTGGTGGCCATGGCCGGACCGCTGGCCTCGGTGACCCTGGCCGGCCTGCTCGGCCTGGCCGGCTCGGTGGTCGGCGGGGGCGCCGGGGACCTGCTGGCGTTGCTGTTCGTCGGCAACCTGGTGGTGGCCGGCTTCAACCTGCTCCCCGGGTTCCCGCTGGACGGCGGCCGGGTGGCCCGAGCGCTGGTCTGGCGGCTGACCGGGCGGCGGCTGCTGGCGACCAGGGTGACCGCCTGGGTCGGGCGCGGCCTTGCCGGCCTGCTGGTGGTCGGCGGGGCCGGGGGGGCGCTGCTGCAGCAGACCCCGCGCTGGCTGCTGCACGTGGCCCTCGGGGTGTTCCTGTGGCAGGCGGCCGCCGAGGGGGAACGCTCCGCGCGCCGCCGTGAGCGGCTCGCCGGGTGGGCCGAGCACGGGTAGCCTCATGCCATGCTCGTCACCGCTCGCCTGCGCCCACCCGACCGCACCGTCGAGGTGGCCGACGTCCGCCGCGTGGCCGACCTGCTGGCCCGCCTGGAGGTGCTCCCCGGAGCGGTGCTGGTGATCCGCGACGGCGCCCTGCTGATCAGCCAGGACGAGCTGCACGACGGCGACCGGGTCGAGGTCCGGTTCGCGATCTCGGGAGGAGGTTGAGCCGATGGCCATGCGTTGCAAGCGCTGCCGCGGCCAGGCCGTCATGGAGCTCCGCCGGCACAACGCCGCCTTCTGCCGCGACTGCTTCTTCCAGTACGTCGGCCAGCAGGTGACCAGGGCCATCGCCAAATACCGGATGCTCGGCCACACCGACCGGGTGCTGGTCGCGGTTTCCGGCGGCAAGGACTCGCTGGCCCTCTGGGACCTGCTGCTCGACCTCGGCTACCGCGCCGACGGCCTGTACCTGAGCCTCGGGATCGGTGCCTACTCCGAACGGTCCAGGACGGTCTGCCAGGAGTTCGCGGCCGCCCGCTCCGCCACCCTCCTGGTCCACGACCTGGCCGGCGAGCACGGCTACACCATCCCGGAGGCGGCCGGTCAGGGCGGCCGGCCCTCCTGCGGGGTGTGCGGGCTGTCCAAGCGCTACGTGTTCAACCGGGCCGCGCTGGACGGCGGCTACGACGTGGTCTGCACCGGCCACAACCTCGACGACGAGGCGGCGGTGCTGTTCGGCAACACCCTGCGCTGGGACACCGCCGCCATGGCCAGGCAGTTCCCGGTCCTCGAGGCGACCCGCCCCGGCCTGGTCAAGAAGGCCAAGCCGCTGTACCGGGTGGCCGAGCGGGAGACCGCCGGCTACTGCGTGCTCAAGGGCATCGACTACGTGGTCGAGGAGTGCCCGCTGGTCGCCGGCAACACCCAGATGCGGCACAAGGAGACCCTCAACCAGATGGAGGAGACCGCGCCCGGCACCAAGCACACCTTCCTGTTCGGCTACCTGGACCGGGCCGCCGCCCTGCTCAAGGTGGCCGACGTGGCCGAGCTGGCCGAGTGCGCCCGCTGCGGCATGACCACCCAGGCCCCGGACGACCCGGCCGAGCCGCCGGTGTGCGCCTTCTGCCGTTCCAAGGACCGGCTGGTGCGGTCGCTGCCCGTGGTCGAGGTCGCGTCGCGGTGAAGCCCCGGAGGGGTCCGGGGAACCCCAACGGGGTGGCCCGGTGAAACCGATCCAGGTCGGGGAGCGGGTGCTGCTCCAGGACGTCAAGGGCCGCCGCTACCTGATCAGCCTGGAGCAGGGCGGGACCTTCCACACCCACAAGGGCCGCCTGGCCCACGACGCGCTGATCGGCGCCGCCGAGGGCACCGTCGCCCGCACCGACCTCGGCCAGCGGCTGTTGGTGCTGCGCCCGACCCTGGCCGACTGGGTGGTCAAGATGCCCCGCGGCGCCCAGGTCATCTACCCCAAGGTGCTGGCCCTGATGGTGATGGCGGCCGACGTCCAGCCCGGTCAGACCGTGGTCGAGGCGGGCGCCGGGTCGGGGGCGCTCTCGATCGCCCTGCTGCAGGCGCTCACCCCCGGCGGGCGGCTCCATTCCTTCGAGCTGCGGCCCGACTTCGCCGCCACGGCCAGACGCAACGTGGAGAGCTGGTTCGGCAAGCCTCCGGAGGGCTTCCAGCTGCACGAGGGAGACGTGGTCTCGGGCATCACCACCCTCGGGCAGCTCGACCGCGTCCTGCTCGACCTGCTCGAACCCTGGCTGGTGGTGCCGGGCGCGGCCGACGCCCTCGCCCCCGGCGGGACGCTGGTCTGCTTCGTGGCCACCGTGCCCCAGGTCATGCGGGCCGTCCAGGCCCTGGAGAGCTCGGGCAGCTTCGGCCTGATCGAGACCTCGGAGGCGATCTTCCGCCCCTGGCACGTCGACGGCCTGGCCGTCCGGCCCGAGCACCGCATGGTCGGCCACACCGGCTTCCTGGTCTCGGCCCGCCGCGTCGACGGCCCCTGGCCAGCCCCCGGCCCGATCCGCTGACCAGTTTGGGTGGGGAGAAGGTCAAGGACGCCATCAAGGACGCCTGACCCAGCGCCGATACACGACCGGGCCGCCGTCCAGAGGCGGCCCGGTCGTGGCAACTGTGGAGGGTGTTTGTGCTGCTCAACGGGAGTTCCCGCCGCTGGTCGGGAAGGCCGGGTAGCATGGCCATGGGATGACTTCCGTGTCCCCCCGAACAGTTGGCGACCCCCCGACCTCGATGCGTTCCCGGGCGCGTCTCGGCGGGCTACTCCAGATTTGGTCACAAGCGCGCTATTGGAAGAGCCGATAGGGTTTAGGCAAGTCTACCTAGCCATCCATCGGTAGCCTCCACCACCGCCGAAGGGGGGACTCACGTGAAGGACGCCGACCGCTCCAGGCAGTCCCGTTCCCGTCGCGACCCCGATCCCAACCCCGAAGAGGCCCTGGAACCAAGCGAGCTGCAGCGGCAGATCCAGTTGCTCGAGGAGGAGACGGCCTTGCTCCGCCGCCGCCTACAGGACTCGCCGCGCCAGGTCCGCGTGCTCGAGGAACGACTGCTCGAGACCAAGGGCCAGCTCGCGCAGGCGCTCTCCCAGAACGAACGCCTGGCCGCCACCCTCAGGGAGGCCAGAGAGCAGATCATCGCCCTCAAGGAAGAGGTCGAGAAGCTCACCGCCCCGCCCTCAGGCTTCGGGGTGTTCCTCGGCGTCAACGACGACGGCACCATCAACATCTCCTCGGGCGGCCGCAAGCTACGGGTCAACGTCCACCCCGAGATCGACCCCAAGTCGCTCCAGCCCGGCCAGGAGCTGATGCTCAACGAGGCCCTGAACGTGGTCGAGGCCTGCACCTACGAGATCCAGGGCGAGGTCGTCCAGCTCAAGGAGATGCTCGGCCTTGACCGGGCGCTGGTGATCGGCAACGCCGACGAGGAGCGGGTCGTGCAGATCGGCGAGCCGCTGCGCAACCGCACCCTGCGGGCCGGCGACTCGCTGCTGCTGGACGTCCGCTCCGGCTTCGTGCTCGAACACCTGCCCAAGCCGGAGGTCGAGGAGCTGATCCTGGAAGAGGTGCCCGACATCTCCTACCAGGACATCGGCGGCCTCGCCGACCAGATCGAGCAGATCCGCGACGCGGTCGAGCTGCCGTTCCTGCACGCCGACCTGTTCGCCGAGCACCAGCTCAAGCCGCCCAAGGGCATCCTGCTGTACGGCCCCCCGGGCTGCGGCAAGACCCTGATCGCCAAGGCGGTGGCCAACTCGCTGGCCAAGAAGGTGGCCGAGGTGACCGGCCAGCCGAGCGGGCGCAGCTACTTCCTCAACATCAAGGGCCCCGAGCTGCTCAACAAGTACGTCGGGGAGACCGAGCGCCAGATCCGGCTGATCTTCCAGCGGGCCAAGGAGAAGTCCAGCGAGGGTGTGCCGGTGATCGTGTTCTTCGACGAGATGGACTCGATCTTCCGCACCCGCGGCTCGGGCGTGTCCTCCGACGTCGAGAACACCATCGTTCCCCAGCTGCTGAGCGAGATCGACGGGGTGGAGCAGCTCAAGAACGTGATCGTGATCGGCGCCTCCAACCGCGAGGACATGATCGACCCGGCGATCCTGCGGCCCGGCCGCCTGGACGTGAAGATCAAGATCGAGCGGCCCAACGCCGGCGCCGCCCGCGACATCTTCTCCAAGTACCTGCTGGCCTCCCTGCCGCTGGCCGAGGACGTGGTCGAGTCGACCGGCGGCGACCGCGAGGCCGCCCTGGTCCGGATCATCGACGAAGGCGTCAAGCGGATGTACTCCGACGCCGACGAGAACCGCTTCCTGGAGGTCACCTACGCCAACGGCGACAAGGAGATCCTGTACTTCAGGGACTTCAACTCCGGGGCGATGATCGAGAACATCGTCAGCCGGGCCAAGAAGATGGCCATCAAGCGGTTCCTGGAGACGGGGGAGAAGGGCATCAAGGCGGCCGACCTGTT
>Ga0210378_10000062_pt1 | contig 44795 bp, 35 predicted proteins | sample PLM1_60_b1redo_FD_155465 | JGI IMG/M metagenome (GOLD analysis project Ga0210378, IMG submission 155465) | Groundwater sediment microbial communities from an aquifer in East River, Colorado, USA - PLM1_60_b1 redo | ecosystem: Environmental > Terrestrial > Soil > Riparian zone | place: USA: East... | reverse complement strand
CTTCGAGGACTCGGTGCCCGGCATCGCGTCCGCCCTCGCCGCGGGAATGAAGGTGGTGGCGATCACCAACTCCTACCCCGTGGCCAAGCTACGCTCCGCTCATCGTGTCGTAGACTCGCTCGAGGGATTGACGCTCGCGCAATTGCAGTCCCTGTTCGCAGGCGGATAGATGCCGTCGCGCTTCCTCGACGCCGACCAGGTCCGTCGCCACGCCGAGCACCGCTATGACTTCAGCCGGAAGGCTCTGGCCGGCCGCGTGATCCTTCTCCCCGGAGGCGCGGGCGGCCTCGGTGCGGCCATCACCGCCCTGCTGCTCCAGGACGGGGCCCTGCCCGTCGTGGCCTATCGCTCGTCCCGCGGTCGCGCCCTCGCATTCCAGCAGAAGCTGCAGGACCTCTACGGGGGGCCGGTGACTCTGGTGGAGGCCGACGTCTCGCGGCCCGAAGGCCGGCAACGCTGCCTGGACGCCGCCTACGACGTGAAGGGCGAGCTCTACGGCCTGGTGGCCCTCACGGGCGACCCCGCGCGGATCAAGCCGCAGGAGCTGGACGGTCCCGCGCTCGAGGCGTCCTTCGCCGCCAACTACGAAGCGCCCGTGCTCCTGGCGCGCGCGGCCGCCGAGCGGATGCTGGCCAAGGACACCCACGGCGCCATCGTGCTGTTCTCGAGCATGCAGGGCACGCATCCCTTCGAGGGCAGCCTCGCCTACGCCGGCCCCAAGGCCGCGCTCATCCATGCCGCGCGCATCCTGGCCAAGGAGTACGGGGGCGAGGCCGACATACGGGTGAACGTCGTCGCCCCGGGCGCGACCACCGCCGGCATGGCTCGCGCTTCCATCGACTCCGGCAAGTACGACCGGTACGTCGAGCGCGGGGTGATCCCCCGCTTCGGGCGGCCCGAGGACGTGGCGAAGGTGGTGCGGCTGCTCCTCGAGCCCGACTCGTACATCACGGGACAGGTGATCACCGTCGACGGCGGCTTGACGCTCCGGCGTGACGCTCTGCCTAGCGGCTAACGAAGGTCTCGCCGCCGTCGTCGAGGCTCTCGACGTCGAGCCAACTCCGGTGCGCCGCGCGCCAGCGGGCACGGACGAGGCTGGCCTGGTAGCTGGCGCGATGAGGCTCGTGCCGCGCGGCCTCGGCGTACAGTCCCGCCGCCACGCTCCAATCCCCCGCCCGCGCTCTCTCGAGGGCCTGCTCCGCCGGCGGCTCTCCGGCGGCCGGCCGCGCCGGCTCGTCGGGACCATAGACGAACACTTCCCACACCGTCAACGGCGGGCCGGACTCCTGGAAGATGATCCGCGCCTCGCTCGCGCTGCGGTCCCCGATGGGCACGACGAGCAGGCCCTGCTTGCCGGCCCGGGGCACGCCGCCGACCCACTGCAGCCCGTAACGGGCGGGGCCCCGGGCCACCACCTCGCCGTCCACCGTGCATACCCACGGTACGCCCAGGGGTGAGCGCGAGAGCTCGACGCCGAGGACGATCGCCGACATTCGCCGCGGCTCGGCCACGCGTACGGCGAGGCCCGTCCCGCGGGCGATGCCGAGGGGGGCGCGCCATTCGGTGGCCGCGTTGCGGTCGAGCACGGCCGCAGAGACGGGCGCACCCTCGAGCGTCCCCACCCAGATCGACTCCTCGGCCACCGGCCGCATCTCGTCGTAGGGCGGGACGAAGCGCCGGAACACGACGAAGTCGCCGGGGGCGTCCTCCTTCCAGGTGCCGCCCATCTCCTTCAGCAGATCCCGGAAGCCCGCCACCCGCGGCATCCCCCGCGACAGGTGCGGCGAGAGCACCCAGGCCGCGCGCGGATCCAGGTCCACCTCGTCCTTGAAGCGCAGGGGGTCGCCAGGGATGCGCTCGTTCCAGGCCTGGCTGGCGATCACCCGCTCGTCCGATTCGAGTGGCAGGCGAGCGGCGAACTGCAAGCTCGCGTAGGCGCTCCGCACCCCCGCGCGGTCGAGGGTCGACAGCACCGGGTCCAGGGGCGGGACCTGCCAGACCCTCGCCGCGTGCATCGGATCGCGCCAGGTCCGCACGAGGATGGCGTGGCCGAGGCACCAGGGAACGACGACGGCCGCCGCGAGGAGAGCCGCCGGACGATGGCGGGCCCAGAGCCACGCGAAGCCCGTTCCCGCGAGCGCGAGCACCGGCAGCACGAGACCGAAGAGGTAGCGTATCTCGTCCGGCCCCGTGCGCCGGCTGACGGCAAAGGCCACCGCGAGGGCGACGGCCCATCCGCGGAGTGGCCAGGAGCGGGGCGAAGCACTGCCCGCCGCGAGCAGAACGAGCAGACCCAGTCCCAAAGCGAGGACCGCGAGCAACGGCAGCGTGGCCCGCTCGGGGCCGTCGACCACGAGGGGAACCTGCAGTCCGAAAAGGCCCTGCGCCGCGCGCGCCAGCGCCGTCACGCCGTCCGCCCACAGCCACCGCGGACGCAGCGCCGTCACCGGGCTGGAGCCGGAGGCTCCCACCAGCCTGGCTACGATCACCGGGCTGACGCCGGCGGTGAAGCTCGAAGCGAACAGAGCCATGGCGGCGAGACGGGGCCGGAGCCCCGCGAGAAAGAGCCCACCTCCGACGCCGATCAGGGCGGGCAGGGCGAGGGCGGAGTCCCATACCGCCAGGCCGCTCACGAGGCCCGCCACAGCCACCGCTCCTCCGCGTAGGGGGGTTCCATCAAGACGCCTCAGACCGAGAAGCAACGGAATCGCGACCAGCAACGGGACCAGGAAGTTGGGAGTGGGCCCCGTGGCCGCCATGAGCGCCATGTAGGGCGTTCCCACCGCGGCCAGGAAGCCCGCCGACCATCCCGCCGCCTCGCCTCCCAGCCGGCGCGCCGACAGGCCGACCAGTGCCACCAGCAACAGGCCGCACGCCGCCTCGTAGGCGCGGAAGACGGCATGGGGAGACGCCACGAGCAGGGCCGGGGCCAGCAGGTATGCGTCGAGCGTTCCGTTGTAGGGCTGGTTCCAGAGAATGGTCGCGAGCTCGCCCGTCAGGATGTGACGGGCGATCAGGAGCGGGATCGCGTCGTCGTTCGAAACGGGAAGGGCATGCGTGACCGCGTGGAGCGGACCCCGTGCGAGGGCGAAGGTGGCGGCGAGGGCCAACCCGAACAGCAGGCGGCGAGGCGTCATGGCCGCCCAGTCTGCCCGAAGGCGCCCCGCGAGTACACAGAGCTTATGAAAAGTGGCACCGCCCGGCCTGGCTTTCGTGGCGGAAAACGTGTCAATGGTGTCATACTCGGCCCGCGGACTCCGGATGAACCCTGGCACGCCTTCACACCCCATCAACCGTCGGATCGTCGCTGGCTTCGCCGCCGCGCTCGCAATCCTGGTCGCCATCGGCGTCGATTCGTACCGCAGCGCCCTCGGGGTCGCGGAGAACTCGCGCATGGTGGCCCATACCCACGAGGTGCTCTCCATCCTCTCGGCGCTGTACGCGGACATCCTCGCCGTCGAGAGCGCCCGGCGCGGCTACATCCTCGCCGGAGACGAGGCCCAGGCCGAGCGCGCACGCACGACGGCGAACTCCGTGCGTAGCCGCGTTCCGGAGCTGCGGCGCCTCACCGCCGACAATCCTCGTCAGCAGTCATTGCTGGACCGTCTGGAGCCGTTGATCGCCAGGCGGCTCGCGCAGATCGAGGAGTCGATCGAGCGGAGGCAGCGGAACCCGAACGATCGCGAGGCCCAGTCGGCGGCGACGATTGCGGGGACGCGGGCAACCGACCACCTCCGCGGGACGCTGGGCGAGATGTTCGCAGAGGAGCGCGCGCTGCTCGGCTGGCGCGACGCCGACGTGAACGCGAGCCTTCGACGCGCCAAGTGGGTGATCACGCTCGGCAGCGTGTCGGCGGGCCTGCTCGTGGGCGTCGCGAGCCTCTTCTTCCACCGGGAGTCGGTCCAGCGACAGCAGGCCCAGGACGCCGTCCTGCGGCTCAACGCGGAGCTGGAGCAGAAGGTGGCCGAGGCTCTCGCCGCCAACCAGGAGCTGCAGGCGTTCAGCTATTCCGTGTCCCACGACCTGAGAGCGCCGATCCGTCACATCAACGGTTTCGTGCACATGCTGCGGCGGCGCTCCGCCGACGCCCTCGATGCGATCGCGCAGCGTCACCTCGAAACGATCGGCCGCGCCTCCCGCCACATGGGCCAGCTCATCGACGATTTGCTGGCGTTTTCGCGCATGGGGCAAGGGGAGCTGGTGCGCACCCGCGTCGCCCTCGGTCCGCTCACACGCGAGATCATCGAGTCGCTGCGACCGGAGACCGAAGGGCGCGCGGTGGAGTGGAAGGTCGACCACCTGCCCGAAGTGACCGGGGATCGCGCGCTGCTACGCATCGTCTTCAACAACCTCCTGGGCAACGCGGTCAAGTACACGCGCCCGCGGCCGCACGCGGTGATCGAGATCGGCGGTGGGGCCGGGTCCACGGGGGAGATCGTGGTTTTCGTGAAGGACAATGGGGTGGGCTTCGACATGCAGTACGCCGACAAGCTCTTCGGCGTGTTCCAGCGCCTGCACCGGTCGGAGGAGTTCGAGGGAACCGGCATCGGCCTCGCCACGGTCCGGCGCATCATCCGGCGCCACGGCGGCCGCACGTGGGCCGACGCCGCCGTCGACGGCGGCGCCATCTTCTACATCGCGCTCCCCGCGCCTAAGGAGGGGGCCAGGGGGGGTGCCGAGCGCCCCCCCGCTGGATTGGCGAGCGCGGATTCACTCCGCGCGAGAGAAGGATAGACATGACCCAGTTGAAGCGGATCCTGCTCGCGGAGGACAACGAGCACGACGTGGAGCTGACCTTGAACGCCCTGTCCGAGAACCGCCTCGCCAACGAGGTGGTGGTGGTCCGGGACGGAGCGGAGGCCCTCGACTACCTGTACCGTCGCGGCCCGTACAGCGGCCGCGAGGAGGGAAACCCGGTGGTCGTCCTTCTGGACCTCAAGATGCCGAAGGTCGACGGGCTGGAGGTCCTCCGCCAGCTCAAGGGGGACCAGAGCCTCCGTCAGATCCCGGTCGTCATGCTCACCTCCTCCCGGGAGGAGAACGATCTCATCCAGAGCTACCGCCTCGGCGTCAACGCCTACGTGGTGAAGCCGGTGGAATTCAGCGGTTTCGTGCAGGCCGTGGGCGAGCTGGGCGTGTTCTGGGCGATGATCAACGAAGCCCCGCCCGGGAGCGTCGGGAAGAGCCCGTGACCACGACGGCGCCGGTCCGCCGGGTGCGCATCCTGCACCTGGAAGACGACGACATGGACGCCGAGCTCATCGAAGCGACCCTCGGCGCCGGGCTCGATTGTGAAGTGCGCCGCGTCGTCGGCCGCGCCGAGTACATGGCGGCGCTCGAGGAAGACGGCTTCGACGTCATCCTCGCCGACTACGCGCTGCCCGCCTTCAGCGGCCCCGCGGCCCTTGCCGCCGCCCGCGCCCGCCGCCCCGAGCTGCCCTTCATCTTCCTTTCCGGTACTCTCGGCGACGAGCGCGCCGTGGACACCCTCAAGGCGGGAGCCACCGACTACGTCCTGAAGGACCACCTCTCGCGCCTGGTGCCGGTCGTGCGCCGGGCCCTCGACGAGGCCGCGGAGCGCGCGGCCCGCCGGCAGGCGGAGCAGGCCCTGGCCAGCAGCCAGCGGTTCCTGCAGCGGGTCATCGACGCCACGCCGCATGTGGTCTTCGTGTTCGACCAGGGCGCGCGTCGGGTCCTCTACGTGAACCGGCAGGTCACCACTATGCTGGGCTACACGCCGGAGGAACTGGAGGCGATGGGCTCCGACATGCTCGCGAACCTCACCCACCCGGACGATGCCGGCCGGGTCGAGGCGCGCCGCGCTCAGCTCGCGGCGGACCGCGACGACCAGGTGACCGAATACGAGTTGCGGGTGAAGACGGCCGGAGGGAGCTGGCGGTCGCTGCAGTTCCGCGACATCGTGTTCAGCCGGGACACGCAGGGGTCGGCCACCCAGGTGCTGGGAGTGGTCGAGGACGTCACCGACCGCCGCCAGGGCGAGGAGCGGCTGCGCGAGCAGGCCGCTTTGCTCGATCTGACCCACGAGGCCGTCTTCGTCCAGGACATGGAGTACCACGTCCGCTACTGGAACCGGGGGGCGGAGAAGCTCTATTCCTGGCCGGCGGAAGAAGCGATGGGGCAGGACGTCACCCACCTGCTCGACGTCGGCAACCGAGGCGACCTCTTCGAGGCGCGCAGCGTGGTCCTGCAGGACGGCGTCTGGACCGGCATCCTCCAGCAGCGGACGCGGGACGGCCGGGACCTGGTCGTCCAGAGCAGCTGGACCCTGGTCCGGCACGAGTCGGGGACGCCGCGCTCCATCCTCGTCGTCAACACCGACGTCACGGAGATGAGGAAGCTCGAAGCCAAATTCCTCCGAGCGCAACGCATGGAGAGCATCGGGACGCTGGCCGGGGGCATCGCCCACGACCTGAACAACGTGCTCTCGCCGATCCTGATGGCGGTGGGCCTCCTGCGGCGCCAGATCAACGATGCCCGCGGCCGGCGCATCCTCGAGACCCTCGACACGAGCGCCCAGCGGGGAGCGGACATGATCCGCCAGATCCTCACGTTCGCCCGGGGGGCCGAGGGCGAGCGGGTCCCCCTACAGCCGGCGCACCTCATCCGGGAGATGCAGAAGATCGCGGAAGAGACCTTCCCCAAGTCCCTCACCGTCCGCGCGGACCTGGGGGAGGGGCTGTGGGTCGTCTCCGGCCAGGCCACTCCGCTGCAGCAGGTGCTGATGAACCTGTGCGTCAACGCCCGCGACGCCATGCCCCAGGGCGGTACCCTCTCCCTGTCGGCCGAGAACGTGTCGCTCGACGAGCGGGCCGCCCGCAGCAACCCCAAGGCGCGGCCGGGCCCGTACGTCCTCATCAAGGTGTCCGACACCGGCACGGGTATCCCGCCGGAGATCATGGACCGCATGTTCGACCCGTTCTTCACCACCAAGGGCCTCGGGCACGGGACGGGGTTGGGCCTGTCCACCGCCCTGTCCATCGTCGAGAGCCACGGGGGGTTCGTCGACGTCTACAGCGAGGTCGACAAGGGCACGGCGTTCAACGTGTTCCTTCCCGCCCTTCCCGCCGGCAGCGCGGAGCGCGCGGCGGCAGCGCCCGAGACGGCGCCCCCCGGCTCCGGGGAGCTGGTCCTGGTGGTGGACGACGAGCCCTCGATCCTGGAGATCACGCGGGAGACGCTGGAGGACAACGGCTACCGGGTCCTCACCGCCCCCAATGGACGGGCGGCCCTCGCCGCCTACGAGCGCCATCGGAGCGAGGTGCGGGTCGTGCTCACGGACATGTCGATGCCGCTCATGGACGGACCCACGACGATGAAGGCGCTGCTCGCCCTCGACCCGGACGTCCGGATCATCGCCTGCAGCGGGCTCCGCTCAGGGCCGGGCTCCGAGCAGGTCAAGGGCCTGAAGGTCAAGGCGTTCCTCACCAAGCCGTACACCGCTTCGATGCTTCTCGCCACGCTCCAGAAGGTCCTGGCGGTTTGACGAGGCGGATGCGGGCCGCTACGCTGGTCGGATGACACGTCGCCTGCTGTTCTCGACTGGCCTGATCGTGCTTCTGGGCGCCCTCGGATGCTCCCGCGCCCGCACGGCGTCGCCCGCCGACGGGCCGCCCGACGCGGGCAAGGTCGTCGGCGAGGTCGGGGGAGAGAAGATCACGCTGGAAGAGGTAGACCGCCGGGCCGCCGCCCGGCTCCAGCGCGTACGGAACGAGGAGTACGACGCCCGCCGGCAGGCCCTCGACGAGATCATCTCGGAGAAGCTCATGCAGAAGGCGGCCGCGGAGCGGGGCCTCACGCAAGACGCGCTGCTCAAGGCCGAGGTCGACGGCAAGGTGACACCTCCGACCGCGGGGGAGATCAAGACCATCTACGAGCGGAACAAGGCCGCCGCCGGCGGCCGCAGCCTGGAAGAGGTCACGCCCCTCATCGAGCGCTCGGTGCGCCAGCAGCGCCTGGCCGAGCGGGCGGCCGCATTCCGGGACGAGCTGAAGTCCAAGGCGGGGGTGAAGGTGAGCCTGGAGGCGCCCCGGACCGCGCTGTCGCTGCCCGCCGACGCGCCCGTCCTCGGCCCCGCCAATGCGCCCGTCACCATCGTGGAATACCTCGACTACCAGTGCCCCTTCTGCCACCGGGCCCAGGGAGTGGTGGACGAAATCATGGGTCGGTACCCGGGCAAGGTGCGCTTCGTCCACCGCGACTTCCTCCTCGGCAAGCCGCGTTCGCTGCCCGCCGCGCGGGCGGCCCGCTGCGCCGGCGAGCAGGGCAAGTTCTGGGAGTACCACCGCGACCTGCTCGTGACCCCGGGGGACATGGGGGACGCGGACCTCAAGAACCGGGCGGCGGGAATGGGGCTGGACGCGGGGAAGTTCTCGACCTGCGCGGCCTCCGACCGCTTCGACGCGGACATACGCAGCGCCACGGAGTCCGGGCAGTCGCTGGGCATCGATTCGACCCCCACCTTCTTCGTCAACGGGCGGCGCCTGGTCGGGGCGCTGCCGGCCGACCAGTTCGCCGAGGTGATCGAAGACGAGCTCAGCCGGAATAAGTCCTAGTTTTCCACTTGCGATCCCCCGGCGCCGCGCTACAATTTTCTGTGGTGCGAGTACGCGCAGGAGGTGCGAGAAACGTTGCAGACTGAGCTGAGAGCCTGGACGGTCAAGGATTCGCTCGAACTGTACAACGTCAACGGCTGGGGCCGTGACTTCTTCACGATCAACGAGGCCGGCCACGTCGAGGTCACCCCGTCCGGTCCCGGCTCCACGCGAATCGATCTCAAGGAGCTCGTAGACGACCTGAGAAGCCGCGGCCTCAACCTCCCCCTCCTGATCCGGTTCTCCGACATCCTCCGCACGCGTGTCGAGCAGCTCTCCGGCTCGTTCCAGCAGGCCATCGCCGAGAACGACTACAAGGGGGCCTATCGCGGCGTCTACCCGATCAAGGTCAACCAGCAGCGCCACGTCGTCGAAGAGTTGATCGAGTACGGCCGGCCCTTCAACCTCGGGCTCGAGGCCGGATCCAAGCCGGAGCTGCTGGTGGCCCTAGCCCTGCAGGAGAACCCGGAGGCCCTGATCCTCTGCAACGGGTACAAGGACAAGGCCTACATCGAGACCGCTCTCCTCGCCCAGAAGCTCGGCCGCAAGGTCGTCATCACGATGGACCGCATGGCCGAGATCGATACCATCCTCGCCGCCGCCCGGGAGCTGGACATCCGGCCCGTCATCGGGGTGCGGGCCCGGCTCACCACGAAGGGCGCGGGCAAGTGGGTGGAGTCCACCGGCGACCGCTCCAAGTTCGGCCTCACGACCGCCGAGATGGTGGCCACGGTGGAGCGCCTGCGTGCCGAGGGCATGCTCGACTGCCTGCAGCTGCTGCACTTCCACATCGGCTCCCAGATCACGGCCATCCGAGCGATCAAGGATGCGCTCCGGGAGGCGAGCCGCATCTACGTGGAGCTGCACGCGCTCGGCGCGAGCATGAAGTACCTGGACTGCGGCGGCGGCCTCGGGGTGGACTACGACGGGAGCCAGACGAACTTCCACTCCTCGGTCAACTACACGCTGCAGGAGTACGCGGCCGACGTCGTGAGCCAGATCGCCGACACGTGCAACGCCAAGGGAGTTCCCCACCCGGACATCATCACGGAGTCGGGCCGCGCCCTCGTCGCCCACCACTCCGTGCTCGTCTTCAACGTGCTGGGCACGAACGAGATGCTTCTGGGCCAGATCCCGGACACGGTCGGCAAGGACGAGCCCCTCGTCATCCGGCAGCTGTATGAGACCTACCAGGGTGTTTCGCGCAAGAACTTCCAGGAGGCGTACCACGACGCGCTGCAGCTCAAGGAGGAGGCCATCACCGCCTTCAACCTGGGCGTGCTGGACCTCAAGGCGCGGGCGCGGGTCGAGCAGCTCTTCTACGCGGTCTGCGAAAAGATCCTGAAGATCGTCCGCGACCTGCCCTACGTCCCCGACGAGCTCGAGAACCTCGAGAAGCAGCTCACGGACACGTACTACTGCAACTTCTCGCTCTTCCAGTCCCTGCCCGACCACTGGGCCGTGCGGCAGCTCTTCCCCACCATGCCGATCGACCGGCTGAACCGGGAGCCGTCCCGGCGGGCGGTGCTCGCCGACCTCACGTGCGACAGCGACGGCAAGATCGACCAGTTCATCGACCTGCGCGACGTGAAGAACTTCCTCGAGCTGCACCCGCTGAACGGCGAGCCCTACTACATCGCCACCTTCCTCGTCGGGGCCTACCAGGAGATCCTGGGCGACCTGCACAACCTCTTCGGCGACACCGACGCCGTCCACGTCAAGCTCGACGGCGACGACTACCGCGTCGAGCACGTCGTGGAGGGCGACTCGGTGGCCGAGGTCCTCAGCTACGTCCAGTACTCCAAGGACGACCTCATCTCCCGCGTGCGGCGCGCGGTGGAGGTGGCCGTGCGGGACAAGCGCATCACGCCCGCGGAGTCGGGCCGCCTGATGCGCCGCTACGAAGAAGGCCTCGAGGGCTACACGTACCTGACCGTCAACGACTGAGCCGGACGGCCCTCCCCGTGCGCGCGGATTCACGCGCGGATTCCAGGATCTCGGTGACGACCAGGTTGTTCTCCAGCGACGAAAGCCCCGAGGGCTTGAGCCGCCCGCGGACGACGGCCGCCAGGTAAGACAGCGAATCGCGCTCGTCCGTCGGCAGCTCGGCGGGTGTCAGCCCCTCCTCGTCCGCCTGCCCCGGCCGGCGCACGCGCAGGACTCCCCCGCCGATCGCACGCGCGTACGCGTTCTCGCCGTAGACGTCGAGGTCCTTGCGGTTGAAGGGCCAGTTCCAGGACGCCTGGATGATCCCCTGCGCGTTCGGGTACTCGACGAGGACGGTGGTCTCGTCGTCGACGCGGGGATAGATGTGGGGCTTGATGCGCTGGACGAGCGCCGTGACCGAAAGCGGCCGCTGTCCGTCCATCAGCCACGTCATGAGGTTGCCGCCGTAGCAGCCGAAGTCGTAGAGCGCGCCGGCGCCGTTCTTCACCGGGTCGGTCAGCCAGCCGAAGAACTCGTCGGGGACGCCGATCTCCTTCGGCCCCTGGTGCCCGTCCATCGCCACCATCCGGCGGATGTCACCCCCGACGCGCTCTCCCTTGATGAGCTTCCACAGCGCGCCGTGGCTGCGATACCAGGTCGTCTCGTAGTTGACGATCACGTGGATCCCGCCGGCCGCGGCCGCGCGCTGAATCCTCCGGGCGTGCTCGACGCTCACCGCCAGCGGCTTCTCCATCATCACGTGGACGTGGCGCCGCGCACACGCCTCCACGATCTGCGGGTGGTCGTAGGTGCTCGTGAACGCGGCGACCGCCTCCGGCTTGACCCGCTCCAACATCGTCTCGAGATCGGTGAAGAACAGGGCATCCGGCAGGGTGTGACGCTGCGCGTACTTGCGATGGAGGGCGGCGTCGGGATCCGCGATCCCGACGATCGCAACGCCGGGGCGATCTTTCGCCGCGCGCAGGAACCCTTCGACGTGGCCGTGGACGAGCCCCGCGATGGCGAGCCGCAGCGGCTTCTCGTTCACCGGGCCCGTCGGCTCGGCCGCGCTCGAGACCGTGGCGAGGAAGCCCAGCGACGCGAGGACGGCGATCAGCGTGCGCACGTGGCGACCGCAATCATATCGCTTACAATCACCGGCCTGCCTCCCTCACCCACCAGGATCCCCCTCGCCGCCCTTTTCGGGGCGTGCCTTGCCGGCCCCGCCGCGTCCGCGCCCGCGGCCGCTCTCCACGGCGAGCCCCTCGTGCACGCGGAGCGGGCCCGAACGCCGATCGCCGTGGACGGACGCCTGGACGAAGAGGCGTGGCGACATGCGCCGGTCCAGAGCGGCTTCCGCCAGCGCGACCCAAGCGAGGGCGAGCCCGCGAGCGAGCTCACGGAGCTGCGCATCCTCTACGACGAGGACGCGCTCTACGCCGGCGTCCGGCTCCACGACCGCGACGCCGGCCGAATCGTCCGTCAGCTCTCGCGGCGCGACGTCGTCGCCGAGGCGGACAGCTTCTCGCTGTTCCTCGATCCCCACCACGACCACCTGACCGGCGTGGAGTTCCAGTTGAGCGCGGCGGGCGTGCAGCGGGACTCCATCATCTACGACGACAACTTCGAGGACGACTCATGGGACGCCGTGTGGGAATCCGCGGTGACCGTGGACGGCGAAGGGTGGACGGTGGAGATGCGGATCCCGTTCTCGCAGCTTCGCTTCCCGGCCGCGGCGAGCCACATCTGGGGCATCAACGCCCGGCGCGTGATCCATCGCAAGAACGAGGCGTCATGGCTGGCCCTCGTCCCGAAGAACGAGAGCGGCCTCGCCTCCCGGATGGCGCACCTGGGCGGCATCGAGGGGATTGCCCCCGCCAAGCACCTTGAGCTGCTTCCCTACGCGTCGGCGCGCGAGGAATACATCGCACCCCCCCGGGCCGGCGATCCCTTCAACGACGGCTCCCGCGCGTTCGGCGGCGCGGGCCTCGACCTCAAGTACGGCCTCACCACGAACATGTCGCTCGTGGCCGCGTTCAACCCCGACTTCGGCCAGGTCGAGGTGGACCCGGCCGTCGTCAACCTGACGGCCAACGAGACCTTCTTCGAGGAGAAGCGGCCGTTCTTCACCGAAGGAGCGCAGGTGTTCACCCACTTCGCCCATAGCGGGGCGAGCGAATACCCGTTCTTTTTCTACTTCGAGCCCCAGATCTTCTACTCGCGCCGGATCGGGCGGACTCCCCAGGGTCGACCAGTGAACGCCTACGCCGACCTCCCGACGGCGACGACGATTCTGGGAGCGACGAAGCTGACCGGCCGGACGAGGAACGGCTGGACGGTGGGGGTGCTCGAAGCGTTCACCGGCCGCGAGTTCGCGCAGGTCTCGGACGGCCTCTCGAGAGGGAAGCTCGAGGTCGAGCCGCTCACGAACTACTTCGTGGCCCGCACGAGGCGCGAGCTGGGGCGCCGGGCGGCGATCGGTCTGCTCGCCACCGCCGTGAACCGGAAGCTGCGCACACAAGACCTGGACGGCCTCCTCGTCGGGCAGGCCTACGTCGGAGGCCTCGACGGCCACGTCTTCATCGACTCCCGGCGCGACTGGGTGGTCTCCGGCGGCATCGCGGGCAGCACGGTGTCCGGCTCACGCGAGGCCGTGCTCCGGCTGCAGCGAGGGGCCCTCAGGTACTACCAGCGGCCGGATGCCCCCCACGTCCACGTCGATCCCGCGGCCACGTCGCTCTCCGGCTGGAACGGCAGCCTGAGCGTGAACAAGAACAGCGGCAACGTCACCGCGAATGCCGGGGTGTGGGGCATCAGCCCCGGCTTCGAGCCCAACGATCTAGGCTTCGCCACCCAGGCCGACCGCGGCGGCGCCCACGGCCTCGTCCAGTTCCGCGAGCTGACGCCCGACCGCTGGACCCGCAGCCGCACGGTCTGGTTCTCGAAGTGGTGGACGTTCAACTACGGCCGGGAATCGCAAGGCGACGGTGTGCAGACGACGGCGAACGTGCAGCTCCTGAACTACTGGCGGCTCATCCTCAACCTCCAGCGGTCGTGGGCCACGCTCGACGACCGGCTGACGCGCGGCGGCCCTACGGTCGTCCGCCCCGGGATCCAGAGCGCGAACCTCGCGGTCACGACCGACAGCCGGCGCCGGTTCTGGGTGAGCGCGAACGGCATCCTCCAGAAGCGGGACTTCGGGAACTGGAGCCGGCAGGTCAGCGCCCAGCTGAACTTCAAGCCGTGGGCGGCGCTGACGCTCTCGGCGACACCGTCGCTCCTGAAGGTGCGCTCGGTGGCCCAGTACCTCGCGACGGTGCCGGACGCCACCGCCACGTCGACCTTCGGCGCGCGCTACGTTTTCGGGGACCTCGGCCAGACCGAAGTCGCGGTGCCCCTGCGCGCGAACCTCGTCCTGTCGCCGAAGCTGTCGCTCCAGCTCTACACGCAGGTCCTGCTGTCGACGGGCGACTATTCCGCCATCGAGGAGCTGGCCGCCCCGCGCACCTTCGACTTCCCCGCCTACGGTGTCGACGCGGGGACGCTCGAGTACGACCCCGCGGCCGGCACCTATCTCATCGATCCCGACGGCGGGGGTCCAGCGTCTTCCTTCCGGATCGCGGACCCCAAGTTCAACCTCAAGTCGCTGCGCGTGAACGCGGTGGCGCGGTGGGAGTTCCGGCCCGGCTCGAGCCTCTACGTCGTGTGGACGCAGCGCCGGCAGAACCAGGACCACCCCGGGGACTTCGCCTTCGGCCGCGACACCGCCGACCTGTTCCGGTCGCCGTCCGACGACATTTTCCTGATCAAGGTCGCCTGGTGGCTGGGGCGCTGAGGCGCCCGACTCCGAACTGGTCGCCAGCCCGGACGGGCACGCCGCCCGCGAAGTCGATCTCGAGCAGCTTCTCGCTCTGCACCTGCCGGCCCTCCTCGTCCCTGAGGTGAGCGACGATCTTCCGCGTCTTCGTGTCGATCACCTCCCCCGTGGAGGGGTAGGCGTAGGCCCCGTCCAGGCTGAAGGTCACCCAGCCCGGCTGGTCCACGAGCAGCTCGATGCTGGCCAGGTACGCGGGCGGCATCGCGGTCGCGTCGAAGACGTGCAGGCGCTGGTTGGAGCCGTCCACGACCCACAGCTCCTTCTCGTCCGGGGTCAGCCCGACGCCGTGGCTCGGGCAGCCGTGGCGCTTGACGGGGCCCGGCCGGTAACCGGGGACCTCGACGCGGTGGAGCATCTTCCCGGCGAGGATGTCGCCGACCTCGAAGCCGAGCAGGCCGTTGAGGTTCACGAAGGCCAGGGTGCCCGCGGAGTTCACCGTGAACGGCCGGATGGGCGCCCGGAACGGGCCGACGCGGTGAACGATCTCGTGCGTCGCGGGATCGGCGCCGACGAGCGTGGGCGATCTCAGGTCCGCCATGAAGACCCGCTTCCCGCTCGGCAGGCAGAGCGTGTTGTGCGCGCCGGAGCCGATCTCGAGCTTGCGGATGACGGCGCCCGTCGCCGCGTCGACCACGTTCCAGTGCGGCCCTTCGAGGGACGGGACGTAGAGGACCTTGCCGTCGGGTGTGATGGACAGCCGGTCGCAGCCCCCCTCGAGGGCCACGACCCAAACCGGCTTTTCGGTCACGAGGTCGATGCAGGCCAGGCGCGACAGCGTGGTGATGTACAGCCGCCGGGTGGCGGCGCTCGCGCACATGCCCTTGACGTTCTCGACCTTGCCTCCGAGATCGTCGAAGGGCGAAGGAATGCGCTTGACGAAGGAGTGGCCGCGGTCGATGTCGTAGACGAGGACGCCCTTGCCTCCCCACTCGACGTAATTGCGTATCCCCGGCGAGGCCACGTAGAGCCGCCGCTGCTCTTTCGCGGGGGACGCCGCAACGCAGCCGGCGGCGAGGACGGCGCAGAGGAGCTTCCGCACCGCGGCCTCAGCCGGCGTGTGACGTGTCGCGCGGCACATGGTCGCGGAAGCGATCGCGCAGCACCTTCTTGTCGAACTTCCCGACGGAGGTCTTGGGCACCTGGTCGATGAACACCACGTCGTCCGGCAGCCACCACTTGGCGACCTTGGGTCGGAGGTGCTCGAGCACCGCCTCCCGCGTCAGCCGGTCTTTCGCATCGGGCCGGGCCACGACGCAGGCCAGCGGCCGCTCGCACCACCGCGGGTGGGGCACGGCGATGACGGCCGCCTCCGCCACGTCGGGATGGCCCATGATCATGCCCTCCAGCGCCACGCTGGAGATCCACTCCCCGCCCGACTTGATGAGGTCCTTCGTGCGGTCGGCGATGCGGATGTAGCCGTTGGGATCGAGCGAGGCGACGTCGCCGGTGCGCAGCCACCCGTCGTGGAAGCGCTCGTCGGACGGATCCCGGTAGTAGGCCGACGCGATCCAGTTGCCGCGCACCTCGATCTCGCCCACCGCCTTGCCGTCCCACGGCAGCTCGGTACCGTCCTCGCCCACGATGCGCAGCTCGATGCCGAAGACCGGCCGGCCCTGACTGGCCAGCAGCGCGTCCATCTCGTCCCCGGCCAGCCCTTCCTGCGCCACGATCGCGCGGCAGACCGAGCCCATCGGGCTCGTCTCGGTCATGCCCCAGGCGTGGGTGATCCGGATACCCAGGTCGCGGTGGTACGCCTTCTGGAGCGCGGGCGGCACCGCCGATCCGCCGCAGATGATGTAGCGGAGCCGGCCCAGGCGGTCGCGCGCCTGCTTCATCGGCTCGAGCATGGCCTGCCAGATCGTCGGCACGCCGGCGGCGAAGGTCACACCGCGCTCGACGATGAGCGACGTGAGGACGTCGGGCATGAGGAAGCGGCCGGGCATGACGATGTCGGTTCCCGCCATGAAGGCCGCGTAGGGCAGCCCCCACGCGTTGGCGTGGAACATGGGGACGATGGCCATGACGACGTCGCTCTCGCGCACGCCGAACGCGTCGGACATGCACAGCGCCATCGAGTGGAGCACGTTCGAGCGGTGGCTGTAGAGCACGCCCTTGGGGTGGCCGGTGGTGCCCGAGGTGTAGCACATGGCCGCCGCCTTATCCTCGGCCACCTCGACGAGCGCACCCGGCTCCGCTCCCGCCAGGAGCGCCTCGTAGTCCAGCGTGCCCTCGGGCGAAGGCCCCGGCGCGTCCTCGATCACGATGGTGTGGCGGATGCAGCTCACCTTCGCCGCGACCTTCTGCCACGCGGGCCACAGGCTCTTGTCCACGATCACGACCTTGTCCTGGGCGTGATCGACGATGTAGGCCAGGTCCTCGGGAAAGAGCCGGATGTTCAGCGTGTGGAGGATCGCGCCCATGCACGGCACTCCGACGTAGGCCTCCATGTGCTGCTGGTGGTTCCAGCAGAACGTGGCCACCCGGTCGTCGGGCCCGACGCCGAGCCGGCGCAGCGCGGTGATGAGCCTGCGCGCGCGGGTCAGCAGATCGGCGAAGGTCGTGACCTGGATCCCGTCCGTCGTCTTCGACGCGACCGTCTTGCGCGGATGGAGACGCTCCGCGTGGCGCACGATCATGGGGATGTTGAGGGGACACTCCTGCATCAGGCCCTTCATGGCGGCCTCCTGGGCGTCGAGCGGATGGTTACGCGCCGCACGCTAGCCTTCTCCCGGCTCGCGGTCAAGCGCCACAGCTGCGAGCGGAGCGGGATTCATTCCCGCGCAGCGAGCGGGGGGTCTGGGGGGCGCGCCGCTAGCGCCCCCCAGCTCAAGTTGATCGGCGGCCGGGGGCGCAGTAGCCTCGGGGCCGCTTTCAAGGGGGTGATCGTCGATGAGCATGAATCGTCGGAGCTGGCTCCACGGGGCGACCCTCGCCGCCGGCGGTCTGCTGTCGCGGGTGGGCACCGCCGCGGCGGCGGCGAAGACGCCGTCGCTGAAGGAGACACTGAAGGCGCAAGCGACGGGCGCGAGCGAGAAGCTTCTGCTGTCCGCGAAGTCCGGCGAGGAAGGACCTCCCGCCCCGGCGACGTACGACCGGCTTCCCCTGGAGTGGAACCGGGCTACGGTCAAGCGCTTCAAGGACGCGCTCGCCGAGCGCGACATTCAGGCCTTCATCGTCCGCGACCCGCTCAACATCATCTACCTCACGGGCTACTGGCACACGACCACCGAGCGGCCGCAGGCCGTTTTCATGAACAAGGACGACGCCGATCCCTGGTTCCTGTACCCCGGCCTGGACCGTGACATCGTCACCACGTGGTGGTTCGGCGGGGGCCGCATGTACTTCGACTTCCTCCACGGCGAGGACGCCGCTCCCCACGAAGGCAAGGTGCTCCAGGGCGAGACGGTGGACCTCTTCAAGTACCTGCTCGAGGGGATCAAGAAGAAGGGCGTCCAGGGTAATCGCGTCGGCATAGACGGCGAGCTGTACCCCTCCCAGCTCGAGAAGGCGAAGCCGATCCTGCGCGGGGTGGAGTTCGTGGACGTGTCGGACGTCCTCATGAAGATGCGCGTGGTCAAGACGCCCGAGGAGCTGGCGCTCTGGCGGCGCGCCTACGTCTACTTCGACCGGGCCCACGCCTTCGCCCGCGACTACATCCTCACCCACGGCACCGACGTCACCGACTACGAAGTCGGCCAGGCCACCCAGACATGGATCAACGACATCCTGTACTCGGAGCTCAAGCTCGGCAACGGCGCGCCTCACCACGGGGTGGGCGCGTCCATCGGCTTCGGCGTCCGGGTGGGACCCTTGACGGGCTATCCCCATCCCAACCAGCCGTACTTCAACCGCATCGGCCCCGGGATGGCCCTGCAGGTGGCGGGAGGGGCCTCGATCGGCGGCTACGGGGGGGAGAACTACCGCGCATACATCATCGCGGACCGCGCCGGCAAGTTCGATCCCCACATGCAGAAGCTGTGGGAGGTGTCCCAGCACACCTGCGACATGCAGGTCGATCTGTCGGCCGAGGGCCGGACCTGCTCGGACGTGGCCTACGCCATCCACAAGTACCAGGTCGAGCAGGGCGTGCAGAAGTACGTCTACCACCGGCCGGGTCACGGCGAGGGGGTGGAGGGCCACCAGCAACCGTACATCTCGCTCGGCGACCACACGATGCTCCGCCGGAACATGTGCTTCTCCGAGGAGCCCGGGCTCTACGACCCGGCGAACGGGTGCGGGTTCAACTGGAGCGACACCGTCGTCGTGGCGGTCGAGTCGGCATGAGCCGTGTGCCCTACACCAAGGAGTGGTGCTGGCTGAAGCTGTGAAGCGGCGACGCCGGACCGCGCGGCCGGCCCGCAAGCGGAAGATCGTCTACTACCTCGCGGTCAGCGCCGACGGCTTCATCGCGCGGCCGGACGGCGACGTGGCGTGGCTCGACCGCCCGCGCACCGCCGGCGACTACGGGATGGCCGCGTTCTACAAGACGATCGACACGGTGCTCATGGGCCGGAAGACGTACGAGCTGGGCCTGAAGCTCGGCCAGAAGGGCTACCCGGGCAAGAAGAACTACGTCTTCTCCCGCACCCTACGCCCGACGGCGAAGGCCAGGGTGCAGATCGTGAGCGGCGACGTCGGCGAGCTCGCGTGGAAGCTCCGGTCGGAGGAGGGCAAGCACATCTGGCTCGTCGGCGGCGCCGACCTGGCCGCGGCGTTCCTCGATGCGGGCCAGCTCGACGAGCTCATCATCCACGTCATCCCCACCTTCATCGGCGAAGGTATCCCGCTCATCCAGCCTCGCCACCGCTCGGTGGAGCTGACACTCCTCTCCACTCGGACTTACCGCGACGGAGTGCTGCGCCTTGACTATGCCGTTCGTCGCTAGCTCGATCTCGGCCATCCCTCTCCCCCTTTGGGGGGAGAGGGGATAGCGCTACTAACGCACCTCCGCGTCCGGGTCCTGATCGAGGAGCTGGCGGCGCATCTCGTCGGTGAGGGGCACGGAACACAAGGCCGCGTAATCGTAGTGGACCAGGACCTTGCGCGCCTCGGCCACCAGCCTCCGGGTCCGGCGCTCGGTGATGGCCTGCTCCACCACGAATGACGAGCGCCCGATCGACGCGCAGCGCACGCCCACGTCCAGCACCTCCGCGTAGGCGGCCGGAGAGCGGAAGTCCACCTCGGCCCGGGCCAGGATCATGTTCATCTGCCGCAGGTCGCTGCGGTGGGTGACGTGGAGGTACCAGGCCATTCGCGCCGACTCGAAGTACGTCAGGTACACGGCATTGTTGACGTGGCCGAGGGCGTCGAGGTCGCGGAAGCGCACGTCGACCGCGTGCGTAAAACGGAAGGGCCGATCGCTCAGCATCGCTCCCGCTCCGCTCGGGCCACGTCCTCTTCGACCTGGGTCGCCCACTGCGCGAGTATCGCGTCCGGGGTGCGCCGCAATCCCTCTTCGGCTATCTCGAGCGCCTCGCGGTAGCGGCGCAGCTCCCGCAGGCACCACACCATCGTGAGATAGACGGAGCCCGTGTGGCGGAAGTTGTCTCCCTCGTTGAGCAGAGCCCGGGCCTCCTGCGCCTGGGCGAGCGCCTCCTCGTCGCGGCCGAGGGCGTGCAGGCAGCGGGCGCGGGCGTCGAGGGCCGGCGCCGACCGGGGCCAGGCCGTCACCGCCCGGTCGAGCACGATCAGCGCCTCCGGGTCCTTGCGCGCTTCGAGCAGGAGCCGCGCCTTCAGCAGCAGGGCGCCCAGATGCGCGGGCTCGGCGGCGAGCAGCTCGTCCAGCGAGCAGTGCGCTTCCTGCGTCTGCCCCTTGGAGACGAGCATCTGGGCGTCGAGGAAGGCCTCGGCCGTGTCCATGGCCTACCGTGGCACCCGCACGCGGGGAAAGAAGCGGCGCAAGTAGTCGCGCAGCGCGGCCCGGGTGCTGGGAAACGCCAGCTCGTCCCACGGGATGGCCTCGGGGGCGAACCTGCGGACCTCGACGCACTCGTCGCACGCCTTGAGCTCCCCGCCGACGACTTCGGCGGCATAGACGATGACCACGATGTCGCTCCCCGGGAAGGAGTAGGCGTCCAGGATCCCGAGCAGGCTGACCCTGAGGTTCACCTCCTCCTGGGTCTCCCGCACCGCCGCCGCCGTCACCGCCTCCCCGCGGTCCACGAACCCGCCCGGAAAGACCCACTTCCCCAGTTCCGGCTCGATGCCGCGCCGCGCGAGCACGATGCCGCCGTCCACCATGCAGATGGTGCAGGCCGCGACCTTCGGGTCGAGGTAGAAGATGAAGCCGCAGTCCCCGCAAACCAGCCGGAGCGGCTCGCCCTGCTTCAGCATGCGGGGGGCCAGCTTCCCGCCGCAGCGCGCGCAGAACCGGTAGTCGGCGGCGGAGGACATCTGAGCCGCGATTATATGCGCGCGTCGTTTTGGCGTAAGCTAACGGCTACCCACGATGGTGGAACGAAAGACGGGCTTCGCGGTCTCCTGGCACGCGCTCTCCCCCATCCTCGGGATCTTCCGGGTGCGGCCCGCCGCGGGCAGCCGCTTTCCCGACTACGAGGCGGGACAGTACATCGCGCTGCGGCGCGAGGACTGCGCGCTGACGCGCAAGGGGACCGACGACGCCGGACGAGTGCGCTACGTCCCGGACCTCGATCCCTCGGGCGTGCAGCGGCGAGGGCCCGTCAGCCACGCATACTCCATTTCCTCCGCCCCGTACCAGACTCGGCAGGAGGGCTTCCTCGAGTTCTACGTGGTGCGGGAGACGGTCGAGGAGGGCCGGGCCGGCCGCCTCACCGAGTCCCTCTTCCGGATCGAGCCGGGGAAGGACGACGAGGTGATCTACTTCGACCGCATCACCGGCGACTTCACGCTCGCCAAGCGCGCGGCCGGCTTTCCCCACGTGTTGATGGTGGCCAGCGGGAGCGGGCTCGCCCCCTTCGTGTCCATGCTGAAGCAGCTCGATTCGGAGGCCGGCCAGGGGCGGCGTGATGCGACCCGCTACACCCTCCTCCACGGCAACCGCACCGCCGAGGAGCTGGCCTACCACCGCGAGCTGGAGACGATCGCCGCCGAAGGCCGGCTCGACTTCACCTATCTGGCCACGGTGAGCCGACCGTCGCGTTCAGGCCACGATCCGTCGCTCGGCCGGGGGCGGGTGGGCAACCTGCTCCGCCTCCTCGTCGGCCTGCCCATGAAGGAGGAAGAGGACCTCGCGGCGGCGGAGGCGAGCGGGAACGGGGTCGAGGCCGCCCGGACCGCCCTCGGCAAGGCGGTGCGGCCCACGGTTCCGGCCGGCACGCCGCTCGACGCGGTGCGCGAGCGCATGGCCCCCGCGGGCACGGTGCTCATGACGTGCGGCAACCCCTCGGCCATGTCCGACGTCGAGCGCGTCGCGGAGGCCCGGGGGATACGCTTCGAGAAGGAGGACTGGAAGAAGACCGTCTCCCCATGAACCTCATCGTGCGTTACCACGAGATCGCGCTGAAGGGACGCAACCGCCCCTTCTTCGTGGAGAGGCTGGCCGACAACCTGCGCCGGGTCCTGTCCGACCTCCCAGGTGTCACCGTGGATCCCGTCTTCCCCCGCATCTCCGTCCAGCTCCCCGACGAGGCTCCGTGGGAGACCGTGCGGGATCGGGTGGAAACGGTCTTCGGCGTGGCGAACTTCTCGCGCGCCGGCGAGGTGCCCGCCGATTTGGAGGCGCTCAAGCGGGCGGCCGTCGAAGGGCTGCAAGGGGCGCACTTCGGCTCGTTCCGCGTCACCACCCGCCGCTCCGACAAGTCGTTCCCGCGCAACTCCGCCGAGATCGACCGCGAGGTCGGCGCGGCCGTCCACACCGCCACCGGCGTGCGCGTCGACCTCGAGAACCCCGAGCTGACCGTGTGGGTCGAGGTCCTGCGCGATCGGATCCTCTTCTCCTTCGACAAGCACCCGGGTCCCGGCGGCCTCCCCGTCGGCACTTCCGGCCGCGTGCTGGCCCTCATCTCCGGGGGGATCGACTCGCCGGTGGCGGCATGGCGAATGATGAAGCGGGGCTGCCGCGTGGTGCTGGCGCACTTCCACGCCTTCCCGCTGCTCGACCGCAGCACCATCGACAAGACGCGAGAGCTGGCCCGCATCCTCACCCGGTGGCAGCTCCGCACGCGCCTGCTCCAGGTCCCCTTCGGTCCCGTGCAGCAGGCGGTGGTGGCCGCCTGCCCCGCCCCCCTGCGCGTCGTGCTGTACCGGCGGTTCATGGTCCGGATCGCCGAGGGCCTGGCCCGGCGTCATCGGGCGCGCGCGCTCGTCACCGGCGAGAGCCTGGGCCAGGTCGCCTCCCAGACCCTCGACAACATGGTCGTGATCGGCGAGGCCGCGCGCGGGCCCGTGCTGCGACCGCTGGTGGGCATGGACAAGGAGGAGATCACGGCCCAGGCGCGCCGCATCGGCACCTTCGCCGTGAGCACGCTGCCGGACCAGGACTGCTGCCAGCTCTTCGTGCCGCGGCACCCCGCCACCGCCGCCCGGCCGGAGGACGTGGCGCGGGCGGAGGAGGCGCTGGACGTCCCCGGCCTCGTGGCGGCGGCGCTCGCCGGCACCGCCGAGGAGCGGTTTGGGTTTCCCTAGTTCACCGTGACGGTGATCGAACAGCTCCCGGTGGCGCCGCCCGTCTTGACGGTAGCGGTGGCGGTGTAGGTGCCCGGCGCCCCGTACACGTGCTGGGGGCGCTCGATGCCGTCGGAGGACCCGTCGCCGAAGATCCAGGAATATGTACAGCCACCGCGGAAACAGTAGTTCGGCACGACGTTGAACTTGACGCTCAGCGGACCCGTGCTATGAGCTTTGCAGACGGGAGTGAGGGCGCCGAAGACGCGGATCTCGTCCGCGCAGGTGGCGCTGGCGGTGCCGCTGGTGGCGGTCAGCGTGGCCAGGTAGGTCCCCGGAGCCGAGTAGAGGTGGTCCAGAGCGCGCTCGGACGAGGTGGCGCCGTCGCCGAACCGCCAGAGGTAGGTGATCTGCCCGTTGCCGCCGGTGGCCTCGCCGCGGAAGCTGACCGTTTGCGGCGCCGACCCCTCCTCGGGCTCGACGAAGCAGCTCAGGCGCACGTCGCCGTCCACCCGCACGCTGACCGGCGAGCTCACGACCGCGTCGTTGCCCGAGATGACGCGCAGCGTCACGTTGTAGGCGCCGCCGTTCGTGAAACGGATGCGCGGGTTCGCTTCCGAGGACGCGGTTCCGTCGCCGAAGGCCCACGAATAGATGTAGCTGTCGCGGCCCTGGCCCCCCGACACGTCGGACGTGAAAGCCACTTCCAAAGGCGCCCGCCCCGACGTGGGGGTGGCGGCGATGGATACGCTGAGCGAACCGGAGCGCTGGGGCTCGGTGGGGGTGCCTCCCGTTTGATTGTCGTCGTTACAGTGGACGAGCGCCAACGACATGAGAGTCAGGCTGGCGGCCAGGAGGCCGCGAATAGGACCTCTCTTCGGCATCATTCTTCCTCCGTCAGGCCCGAGTATAATCCCCCACACCGGAGGGCGTGAGCGTGACGGAGTCCCTGTCCAGCCTGCGTTTCCGCGAGATGGCGGCCCGTCCCGACGCGGCCGTGGACCTGGCCGAGGCGTCGCTGCTCATCGCCGGCGAGGAGTATCCCGACCTCGACCCTGACCGCTACCTGGCCCGCCTGGACGCGCTGGGCGCCACACTCCGGGACCGCATCGCGGGGGTCTGGGGGGACCGCAGGGTCCCCCCAGCTCAAATAGCGAGCGCGGGATTCATTCCCGCGCGAGCGAACGACGGGAACGCGGCCGCACTCGTGCCGGCCCTCAACCGCCTGCTCTTCGAGGAAGAGGGCTTCCACGGCAACACCGAGGACTACTACGACCCCCGCAACAGCTTCCTCAACGACGTCCTCGACCGGCGCACCGGGATTCCCATCTCGCTGTGCATGGTGTACATGGAAGTGGCGCGCCGGGCGGGCCGGGCGCTGGAAGGCGTGGGCCTGCCCGGTCACTTCGTGGTGCGCGTGTCCGCCGACGCGCCGCCGCTGCTCGTCGATCCCTTCAACCGGGGCACCGTGCTGACCCTGGAGGATTGCCAGCGGCGGCTCGACCGGATCTACTCCGGCCGCCTCCAACTGGCGCCGGCCATGCTCGCACCCTGCAGCCGCAAGGCGATCCTGGGCCGCATGCTGCGGAACCTGAAGGGCATCTACGTGAAGGCCGGCGACTACGCACGCGCGCTGCGGGTGGTGGAGATGCTGCGAAGCCTGGAACCGGACAGCGCCGACGAGCTGCGGGACCGGGGAGTGCTGTACGCGGCCCTGGACTGCTATGCGGCCGCGGCCGCCGACCTCGAAAGCTATCTCGCCCTGCGGCCTCGATGCGCCGACGCCTCTGAGCTGGCCGCCAAAGTGGCCGAGCTGCGAGGCCGGGCCGCGCGCCTGAACTGATTGCGGAGGACGACCACATGAGCACCGCCAAGGCCATCGAAACCACGGGCGCCCGCGGGATCAAGGGCATCGAGGACCTGCTGGGACCCGACGCCCGCGCCCTGCTCGAGCATCGCTGCGAGGGCATCCCGCGCGACATGCTGCACCTGCCGGGACCGGACTTCGTCGACCGCGTCCACGGCGTTTCCGACCGCCCCGTGCCCGTACTGCGCAGCCTGCAGCAGCTCTTCTCCCACGGCCGCCTCGCCGGCACCGGCTACGTGTCCATCCTGCCCGTGGACCAGGGCATCGAGCACTCCGCGGGGGCGTCCTTCGCCAAGAACCCGGCGACCTTCGACCCCGAGGCGATCGTGAAGCTCGGCATCGAGGGCGGATGCAACGCCGTGGCCTCCACCCTCGGCGTGCTGGGCGCGGTGGCGCGCCGCTACGCGCACAAGATCCCGTTCATCCTGAAGGTGAACCACAACGAGTTCCTCACCTATCCCAACAAGTTCGACCAGATCATGTTCGCCCGCGTGAACCAGGCCGCCGACATGGGGGCAGTGGCCGTCGGGGCCACGATCTACTTCGGATCCGCCGAGTCGGCCCGGCAGATCGTGGAGGTGGGCGAGGCCTTCCAGCAGGCCCACGAGGCCGGGCTGGCGACGATCTTGTGGTGCTACCTGCGCAACAGCGCCTTCAAGACGAAGGAGGCCGACTACCACCTCGCCGCCGACCTCACCGGTCAGGCCAACCACCTCGGGGTCACGCTGGAGGCGGACATCATCAAGCAGAAGCTGCCAGAGAACAACGGCGGTTACCTGGCGCTCTCCGGCAAGGAGAACCCCTACGGCAAGACGGACAAGCGAGTCTACGAGAAACTCACCTCGACGAGCCCGATCGACCTGACGCGCTACCAGGTCGCGAACTGCTACATGGGCCGGGCCGGTCTCATCAACTCCGGCGGCGCCTCCGGTGAGAACGACTTCGCCGAAGCGGTGCGCACCGCCGTGATCAACAAGCGCGCCGGGGGAACGGGCCTCATCTCCGGGCGCAAGGCGTTCCAGCGGCCGATGGCCGAAGGCGTCCAGCTCTTGAACGCCATCCAGGACGTCTACCTCTGCAAGGACGTCACCATCGCGTAGTTTCTGTCGCGAAACACCACGACGGGCCGCGACAGAAACTAAGAGCGGCGCATTCGCGCCGCGAAAATGGGCGCTGCGGGTCCCATTAGTTTTCGTCGCGTGTGTCCGTGACTTTCGCGACGAAAACTTACCGCTTCTCCAGTTCGAAGTTCCCGATCACCGTCTGGCCGGTGGGGTCGGACGCGATCCGCCCGGTGATCTTCTGGCCGTCCCACTTCCCGGCGTAGTAGTGGAGACCCCGCCCGGCCTGCGCCTCGAAGCGCACGCTCCCGTCCCGGCCCTGCTCGACGTTCGCCAGGCTGACGGTGATGGTGAGCGCGCGCTGGTAGGTCAGGCTGCCGGTGGGCGGCGCGAAGTTGGCGGTCACGAACCGCCTCTCGCCGGCCTCGGTCTCGGTGCCCGACCAGTCTCCGGCCAGGGCCAGCTTCGGCACGCTCGCGGTCGGGGTCACCGGCGTGGCGGCCGCCTCCCCGGCCGGGAGTGGCACCGAAGCCGGCACCCTGAGGGCGAGCGTTCGCAGGCCGGGCCGTAGCGGCGGCCGGCTCTGCGCCAGGACCGAGCGCGGCACGCCGAACGGCGCCACCTTGCGCGCCTGGTCGAAGAGATCGCCCAACACCTTGCCGTCCGGCGCAAGCGCGAAAGCGAAGTGCGGCTTCTCGCCTCGGATCAGGAGCTCCACCAGGTCGCGCAGCACCGCGCCCCACCACGATGCGAGGCGGCCGGGCGTCACGGGCCCGCCCTTGCCCTTCAGGTTCGTCCAGTCCTCGTTGTAGGCCGCGGCGTCCTCCGGCTTCACCTCCACGAGCGGCTCGCTCCTGCCGGAAAGCACGATGTCGTACCCGCCGTCGATGGCGCGCACCTCGATGACGGCGTCGCGGGAGGCCTTCAGAGCCGCGGCGGCTTCGTTGAGCCGGCGCTTCGCCTCGTAGGCCCGCTCGCCGGCCGAGCGCCCGCCGGCCGCGCTGAGCACGAAAGTGGGGCCGAGGGCGGTGGTCACCGCGGCGTGGGCGTGCCCCGATTCATCGTCGAAGGGCTCGGCCGAGAAACGCAGGTCGACCGGATCGGCGGGCGGGGAGAGATTCAGCGTCGTCTGGGCCATGCTCTCCAGACCGGCCACCCTTACCTCCACCGGCACTTCCCCCGCCGGCGCATCGACGAAGGGCACCACGAACCTCAGCTGCTCCTCGCTGCTCGAGCCCACGACGGCGCGCGAGCCGGCGATGCGGACCTGGTCCCGCGCCGGGTCGCGCGTGAAGCCGCGTCCGTCGATCGTGATCGTCTCGCCGGCCCCGGCCGTTCGGGGCTCCAGGGAGAGGATGAGGGGCAGCCGGCCCAGGATGAAGGGAGCGGGGTTCGAGGGGTCGGCGCCCATCGAGACGACGACCGGCACCGAGGTCCCCGGCGGACCGCTGATCTGCGGCACGCGCACCTTGATCGTCGAACTCGTGACATCCACGATGGGTACGTCCACGTTCCCGAACCGCACGCCGGCGCCCTGACCCCACCCGTTGCCCTCGAGGACGACCTCCTCTCCCGGCATCGCCACGCTCGGCGACAGGCCGTGGATCCGCGGCGCCTGGTAGACCGCGATGACGAACGGGTCGGAGGCGCGGCCGCCGATCGTCACCGTAACCGGCACGCTGTTGGGCCGGCCGATGGTGGCCGGCACGTCGGGGATCTCGACTTGAAGCTGGACGGGGGTGGCGCTGACGACGCGGCCGTTGCGGGTGCCCTCGAAGCGCACGAGGTTGTCGGACGGCGTAGACGAGAAGTTGCGGCCGGTTATCGTCACCATCTCGCCCGCCCGCGCCCGGGCCGGCGAGATGGACTCGACCTTTGGCGCCGCCATCTGTTGCTTCAGGAAGAAGCCGCCCACGGCGAGCAGGGCGAGGACCACGACGCCGATGACCGCGTAGCGCCCGATCGGCGGTCCCGCCGCCGGTCGCGCGGCGCGCTCGGCGCGGTCCGCCCGCGGCCGCTCCTGCGGGGGACGCTCCGACCGCGGCCGTGGAGGCCTCTCGGCTGCGGGCGGCCTCTCGGCGGGCGGAACGGGTCGCTCCGCGCGGGGAATCGGGGGCGGTGTCACCGGCAGCGGGGGCGGCTCCGTCGGCAAAGGGGACATCGGCGGCGCGTCCTGGGCGCCCGGCTCGTCGACGAAAAACGCCTCGTCGCCGTCCATGATCGGCTCGCTGGAAGGCGCCGACCAGCTCGGCTCGGCTGCGGTGTCGGGCGGGTCGACGAGGAACTCGTCGGCCATCGCGGTTGCCGCGCGGAACTCGTCGACAGCGGAAGGCTTCGGCGCGGTGGGGACGGGCGGGGCCGGCGGCGGGGGCGGCGGCGCCGCCGCCGTGGGTTCTTCCAGGAACGCGAACTCGTCGAGCAAGCCGGCCAGCGGTTCGGCTTCGGCAGACTTTGGCGGGGGCGGGGCCGGGGGAGCCGCCTTCGCGGCCGACGCTGGCGGCGGGGGTGGCGGCGGCTCCAGGACGAAGGGCGGCTCGTCATCCGTTGCCGCCGCCGCCGGCGGGTCCACATCGAAGGCCAGTTCGTCGTCGGACGACATGATCGCCGGCTCTTCGTCCCGTGCCGCGACGCTGGCCGCCGGCGGACCCGTTGCCGGGATGATGCCCGCCGGACCGCGGAACTGGATCATCACGCTGTCTTCCTGGCCGGGGGCGCCGAGCCACAGGATGTCGCCGTCGTGCATCGGCGCCTCGCCCTCTACGCGGGTGTCGTTGATGTAGACGCCCCGGGCGCTTCGGGTGTCGTAGACCGTCGCCCCCGCGAGGTCGAGCCAGATCCGGGCGTGGATGGGGCTGACCCCGGGCAGGTCCAGGCAGAGCCGGGAATCGGGATCGGAGCCAACGAGGATCTCATCGACAGCGTCCTCGAGAAGCAGCGTCTTGCCCTTGAGAGGACCGCCGAGGACCGTCAAGCTGGCGCCATGGGACGGCGCGTCGGGCATCGCTTTCTCGGCCCGCACGCCGCGGGCTCCTTCGCCAGTGTGAAGCGATTCTAGGCCCCGTCACGCAGGGGGTCAAGGAGACGGCGGCCGCGGCGCGCTGCTATAATTCCGCGGCGAGGTCGCTGCTTCGCCTTCATCCAAGTCCAATGGCGGAGGCACGATGCCGGAAGCTGACTCCGAGAAGAAGGTCTTCTCCTACGACGAGGCCGCCGCCCTCCTGCCAGAGGTGCGTCGCCTGACGGAGGCCGCCTACCAGCGGGTGGCCGACCTGGGGTCCGGCACCGCGGAAGGCATGGCGACGACCGAGGTTCAGGGTCGGATCGAGGGGATCGTCGGGGCCTGGGCGCAGGCGCTGATGGAGATGGGTATCGAGGTCAAGGGCCTCTGGCTGATCGACTTCGACAACGGCTCGGGGTGCTACTGTTGGCGCTATCCGGAGGAGAGCCTGCAGTTCTATCACTCCTACGAGGACGGCTTCCGTGGCCGCATGAGGATCCAGTGAGGATGACGAGGACATGACCGGCGAGGCCATCCTACAGTTCCTGTTCATCCTGCTCGTTCCCCTGGTGCTCGTCGGCGGGGGTATCGTCACGCTGTTCGCGGTCGGCGCGCTCTTCGACGCGCTCGAGAATCCCGGCGAGCTGAAGGGACGGATCGAGGCGGCCTTCCGCCGCCCGCCGAAGGACCCCAAACCGCCGGGGCCGGACCACTACTACCAGCGGCACTGGTCGAGCAAGGGGGCGCTAGCGGCGCGCCCCCTTGAACCCCCGCTCGCTCCGCGGGAGTGAATCCCGCTCCGCTCGCAGCCGTGCCCCCTCGCTGTTCTCCCTAGCGCTGGTGCGCACGCATGCGCACGCCGTGGCGCGGGCGCAAGGTGATGAGGGCCTGCGGCTCCACCGGCGGCCCCGCTCCCAGGCGGAACCGCCATCGCTGCGCGTGGGTAGCGAGGATGAGCACCCCCTCCATCCAGGCGAAGGGCTCGCCGATGCACAGGCGGGCGCCGCCGCCGAACGGGAAGTACGCGAACTTGAGCCGGGCCGCCTTCGCTTCCGGAGTGAAGCGCTGGGGATCGAAGCGCAACGGGTCCGGATAGAAGCGCGGGTCGCGCTGGACGAGGTACGGGCTCATCAGCACCAGGGACTCGGCCGGGATCGAAACGTCCCCGAGCACCTGATCGCGCAGCGACCGGCGGCCGAGGCCCCACGCGGGCGGGTAGAGGCGCATCGATTCGGCGAGCACCATCTCCGCGTAGCGCAGCCGGGGGAGATCCTCGAAGGCGGGCCGGCGGCCGCCGAGCACCGTGTCCACCTCCTCGTGGAACCGGGCCTCGACCTCGGGGTTCCGGGCCAGCAGGTACCAGGTCCAGCTGAGCGCGTTCGCGGTCGTCTCGTGCCCGGCGAGGAACATCGTCATCACCTCGTCGCGGAGCTGGAGGTCGCTCATGTGCCCGCCGTCGCCTTCCTCGTCGCGCGCCAACAGCAGCATCGAGAGGAGGTCGCCGCGGTCCTGGCCGGACCGGCGGCGGTCCTCGATCATCCGGTAGACCACCGCGTCCAGCCGCCCCCGGGCCCGTTCGAATCGCCGCGTCGACGGCAGGGGCAGGCGGTGGAGCAGGCTGGCGAACGGCAGGACGAAGCGCGGGAAGAGCGAGATGACGTCGGTCAGCGCCTGGCCGATCACCGCCGCCTCCGACTCGACGTCGGCGTCGCACATGGTCTTGCCGGCCACGGCGAGCGTCAGCGCCATCATCTCCTGGTGCATGTCGAAGGGCTCGCCCTCCCGCAGCCGGTCCCGGCTGCGGGTGGCGTAGTCGGTCATGACCTCCGCATAGGCGCCGATCCTCTGCCGGTGGAACGCGGGCTGGGCCAGCCGGCGCTGGCGGGTGTGGAACTCGCCTTCGCTCGTGAGCAGGCCCTCGCCGAGGAAGCGCTTGGCCCAGCGCAGACCTTCGCCCTTCGCGTAGTCGTGCTGGTTGGTGACGAGCACGTCCCGGATGAGGTCGGGGTGCTTGACGAGGAAGACGTTGCGCCGGAAGAGCTCGTAGTGGACGACGTCGCCGGGCTCCTCCGACATCCGGCTCACGAAGGAGAGGGGATCGCCGCGGAGCCGCCGCAGCGTGTTGACGATCCGCGCGGCCCGGCCCTTCTTCGCGACGACCGGCACGGCCGGATGACCCGCCGTAGAATCAGGGTGGAGGCCCATTGGCCCGAGGCATTATGACCGGAGACCGGCGAAAGTGAGCCATCTCGAGTGGTCGCGGCAGCGCACGGGCGAGATGGCCGCGCTCCTGGAGGAGCTCGTCGGCATCGAGTCCCCCTCCACCGACCCCGCGGGGGTGGCCGCGCTGGCCCAGCGCCTGGCCAAGGAGATGGTGCCGCTCGGGCTCCACGTCGATCTCCTGCCGGTGCCGGGGGCCGGCCCGATCCTGCGCGCGCACGTACCGCCGTCAGCGAACGCCGCACCGCGGCCCGTCATGCTCCTCGGGCACCTCGACACGGTGTGGCCCCTCGGCACCGTCGACGCGAGGCCACCTCGGATCGAAGGCGACCGCCTGCACGGGCCGGGCGCCTACGACATGAAGGCGGGCATCGTGGTCGTGGTCTTCGCGCTGCGGGCGCTCCGGAGCCGCGGGCCGCTCCCGCCGGTCACCGTGTTCCTGACCCCGCTCGAAGAAGTGGACGGAGGACCCTACCTCGTCCAGATGGAGGCGGCGATGAAGGCCTCGGGCGCCGTCCTCGGCTTCGAGCCCGCGTGGCCCGGGGGCGCGGTGAAGACCGAGCGCAAGGGGTCGGGCTCGTTCGTGGTGCGGGCCCACGGCCGCGCGGCCCACGCGGGGGCCGACCTCAGCCGCGGGGCCAATGCAATCCTCGAGATCGCGCACCAGTGCATGCGCGCCTCGGCCCTGACGAACCTGGAGCGCGGGCTCACCGTCAACGTGGGCGTGATCCAAGGAGGCATACGGCCCAACGTCGTGCCCGAGCACGCCGAGGCGGAGTTCGACGTGCGCTTCCGGACCCTGGCCGACGGCCGCCGGGCGGAGGAGGCCTTCCAGGCGCTGGCGCCCGTGGTTCCCGGGGTCACCCTGGAAGTGACCGGGGGCGTCCACTACCCGCCTCTCGAGCGCGGTCCCCACGTGGTGGCCGTCTATGAGGAGGCGCGGCGCGTGGCCCGAGAGATGGGAATGGAGCTGCAGGAGGTTTCGAGCGGCGGCGCCAGCGAGGCGTCCTTCGCCGCCGCCCTCGGCGTGCCGACGCTGGACGGCATGGGGGCCGACGGCGACGGCGCCCACGCGATCGACGAGCACGTCGTGATCCCGTCGCTGCCCGAGCGCGCCGCCCTCGCCGCCGGCCTGATAGCCCGGCTTAGCGAAACCCCTCTCCCCCGCGAGGGGGAGAGGGTAGGGTGAGGGGCGTCGCCTAGCCCTTCAGCACTCCGAGGGCGCGGCCGACCTTGGTGAACGCGGCCATGGCGCGCTCGATGTGGGCGCCGGTGTGGGCGGCCGAGAGCTGGACGCGGATGCGCGAGAGCCCCCGGGGCACCACCGGGAAGAAGAACCCCTTCACGTAGACACCCTCGTCGAGCAGGGCGCGGGCGAAGCGCTGGGCCAGGGGCGCGTCGTCGGGGGCGAAGCGCGAGAACATGATCGGCACGATGGGATGGACGCCGGGTCGGATCTCGAAGCCGGCCTCCGTCATCCGCTGCCGGAACGTCCGGGTGTTGCTCTCCAGCCGGTCCCGCAGCTCGGTGCTGCGCGACAGCAGGTCGAGGGCCCGCAACGTGCCGCCCACCACCACCGGGGCCAGCGTGTTCGAGAACAGATAGGGCCGGCTGCGCTGCCTCAGCAGGTCCACGATCTCCTTCCGCGCCGCGATGCAGCCGCCGGAGGCGCCCCCCAACGCCTTGCCGAACGTCGTCGTGATGACGTCGACCCGGCCCGCCACCCCGCAATGCTCCGGCGTCCCTCGTCCGGTCCTCCCCATGAAGCCGGTGGCGTGCGAGTCGTCCACGAGCACCAGGGCGCGGTGACGGTCGGCGAGGTCGCAGATCTCCTTCAGGGGCGCGACGTCGCCGTCCATCGAGAAGACTCCGTCGGTCGCGATGATCCGGAAGCGCGCCCCGGCCGCCTCCTTCAACTTCGCGTCCAGGTCCTTCATGTCGGCGTGCTCGTACAGGTAGCGCTTCGCCTTGCACAGCCGGACGCCGTCGATGATGGACGCGTGGTTGAGGCGGTCGGTGACGATCGCGTCGGCCTCGCCCAGCAGCGGCTCGAACACTCCCCCGTTCGCGTCGAAACAGGCGACGTAGAGGATCGCGTCGTCCATGCCCAGGAAGGCCGCGACCTTCTTCTCCAGCTCGAGGTGGAGCGCCTGTGTGCCGCAGATGAAGCGGACGCTCGAGAGGCCGTAGCCCCACTCGTCCAGCGTGCGGCGGGCGGAGGCCAGCAGCTCCGGATGGCTGGAGAGGCCGAGGTAGTTGTTCGCGCAGAAGTTCAGGACCGTAGCTTCCCGGCCCTGGACGCGGATCTCGGGGCCCTGGGGACCAAGGATCGGCCACTCCTCCTTCCACAGGCCCTGCTCGCGGATCTGCTTGAGCTCGCTCGCCAGAAACTCCCCGAAACGTGGGTCCATTACGGAATTCTATACGGCACCCTGGACCGCCATCACGAGGAAAAGGCAGCTTAATAAATCTTGAGCCCGAGGACGCGGCGCCAGACCGTCATGTGCCGCACCTCGTCCACGAGGATGAAAGCAGCGGAGAGCAAGTAGTCGCGCGTGTCGATCTGGCTGATGAGCGCCGTGTAGGCCTCCTGCGCGGCGACCTCGATCAGGAGCGCCTGGCGCACGAAGGGGTCGCCCGGCGTGAGTGGCCCGAGGTCGTAGTGGCAGCGCGCCTCGGTCGGGCGCCGGCCCCGCTCCTCGGCGATGGCGATCTGGGTGTCGCGGTGGCCGAGGTGGTCGCCGCGGAACTCCACGGCGTAATTTCGCAGCCCCGGAGGGAACAGCGCGCGCTTGAGGCCCGCGTCGTAGAGCGCGATGGCGTGGTGCTCGATGGTCAGGGCCGCGTCGAGGATCTCGAGATCGGTGTCTTCCCCCCGGGCGAGCGCCGGGCCGGTCCCGTCGAGCAGGCCCAGGACGGCGGGTGTCACGCGCGCGATCCGCGCCAGCCGGACCATGAATGCACGGCGCGCGCTAGCCACGCTGCTCCTCGGCTTCGATCCAGAGATCGATGACCGTCAGGTGGCGCGCGCCGTCGACCATGTGTCTGGCCAGCAGGGCCACCGCGCCGGCATTCCCCAGGGAAGGAAGGCCTTCGGCGTGCGCGTGGACGAGCTGTTGCTGCGCGTCGCGAAGGCCGGGAAGCGAAGGGTCCGGCTTCGTGGGCGGCGGGCCCGGTGCCGCGGGGAGCTTCAGCTGGCGGCGCAGCTTCTGCCGCTCGGCACGATGGGCCGCATGGTCCGCGGCGACGCTGCCAGAGAACGCCTGGGCGCCGGCGACGACGTTGGCGATCGCGGCGAGGCGCCGGTCCACATCCGTCTCGAGACGGTCGATCGTATCGAGCACCTCCGAGGCCGACGCGTATTCGGTGGCCCGGGCGGCCCCGGGCAGGGCGAGGCCGGCGAGCGGTGTCGCCGCCGCCGCGCGAAGCACACGCCGCCTACCAGTGGAGGCCAAGGCCTGAGCTGAATGCGTGCAGGCCACGGCGATCGCCGCCGATGCCCGTGAACCGGTAGTCGACGTTGAGGGATACTCCCTTGGCGAGCCTCAGCTCGAAGCCGCCCCCGGCGTGAAAGCCCGCCTCGATGTCGCCCTGGCCGGACGGAATGCCGAGAGCCTCCAGCTCGGGCGCCTGCGCCACCAGGCCGCCGATGAGCGCGGCGTCGAAAGGCGAGGTCCCGGTGAAGATCAAGCTCTCGTCCTGCAGGGGAACCTGCCTGGTGATGACGACGACGATGTCGGCTCCCGCGGCCACATAGGGCCGCACACGAACATGATCGAGGGCGGTGACCGTGTACTTCAGCCCGAAGGGCGACACCTCGGCCAGCCGCAGCCGTGTGCGCACCTGCCGCCGCACCGGGAACGGCGCTCCCGGCGGACCCGCCAGGGCGACGGCGGGACTGGCCCCGGTCGCGAGGTTGGCCACGTAGGCGACGGGGTCGGTGATGATCAAAGGGTCGCTCCTCCCGTGGCTGAGGGCGATGAGGATCTGGTAGGACAGCTTTCCTCCGCCGGCACGCGCGAGCGGCACGTCGAGGTAGCCGGCCGCCTGCACGCCGCTGCCGACTCCGTAGGGATTGCGCGAGACGCCCACCATCAGCCCGGCCTGGGCGCCGATGCGGCCGATGCCGGGCAACAGCTCCATCACCTGCGCGCCGCTGTCCTCGACCCGGGTCGACGGAGGCGGCGGACCCGCCGGATCCTGGGCCGCGGCCCTGAGAGCCTGGGACACCAACGCCACGGCGATCAGCGCGCTGTGGACGGCCTTCGCCGGCATCCCGCGACATTGTACGTGGGAACACCTTTTTGCGTGTGCGAAGGGTTCCGCTAAGATGGCCGCTCCATTGCCTCCCGCAACCGCGACGGCCCGACACCCTCGATGGCTCTCCGCCCTGGCCACCGGCGCCGCCGTGGCCTTTGGCGTGGGCGTCCTGTTCACCGTCCACCAGCGTGACACCGCGCGCCGCGAGGTCGAAGAGCTGCGGCGGCAGCAGGACCTGGCGGCGAACCGGGTGCGAGAGATCAATCAGGAGCGCGAGACGCTTCAGCGCCGACTGGCGTGGGAAGCGAGCCTGCGCGACCTCGTGTCGCAGATCGATGCTCGTACCACGGTCCTCCTTCCGCACGGAACGGGCGGCTCCGCGCATGGCCGCGTGGTCTGGAATCCCGGCACCCGCGAGGCGGTGCTGGTGGCCTCCGGCCTCAACCCGGCGCCGCCCGGCAAGACCTACGAGCTGTGGGTGATCGCCGACGGCGCGCCCGTGCCCGCGGGAGTCTTCCAGGTCGAGCCCGACGGTCGCGCCGCGTTCCGCCTGCCGGCGCTGGAGCAGACGACGCGGGTGCAGAGCTTCCTCGTTACCGTCGAGCCGATCTCGGGCAGCCCGGCGCCAACGGGTCCCTCAATCCTGTCCGGACCGGTATCCTGAGGGCGTGGTGGGTGACACGCCGCTGCAGGGCCGCAAGATCCTGGTCGTGGACGACCAACCGTCCATCCGTGGGATTCTCGAGACGGTGCTCACCGAGGCCGGAGCGGACGTCTGGTGCGCCTCGGACGGCGCGACCGCGCTCGCCCTCCTCGAGACCGCCAATCCCGAGCTGATCCTGCTCGACCTCGCCATGCCGGGGATGAACGGCTGGCAGGTGCTGGAATCGCTCTCCTCGACCCCTCGCACCGCGGGCATCCCCGTGGTGCTACAGACGTCGGCCGAGGACTTCCCGAGCTTCCAACGGGCCCGAAAGCACGGGGTGGCCGCGTTCGTCTCGAAGCCGTTCCGGCTGGCCGAGGTGGTGGAGACGTGCCGCCGGATCCTTCAGGGCGCCCGACCGCTGCAAGGGCGCCGCGAGGGCGGCGAGGCCATGCCGCCCATCCAGATGAGGGACGCCGAGGACAACCTCGTCGCGCTCGGCCGCCTGCTCGACATGGACACCCGCGGCGCGCGGGTGGAGCTCGAGAGCGCGCTGGAGCCAGGCCGTCGGCTCACGCTCGTGACCCAGGAGGGCGACAAGGTCACGACGCGGCAGGCGGAAGTGCGCTGGGTGAGCCCCGCCGCCGGCGGCCGCTACCACCACGGCCTTTCGTTCCCGCCCGGCTAGCGCCTCGTCAGCGAGCGCAGCGCGCCCGAGGCCTGCTCGTGGCTCGGGTCGAGCTTCAGGACGCTCTCGAGATGTCCGACGGCCTCGCTCGTACGCCCCTGTTCGGCGAGCGTGACCGCCCACTCGTAGTGAGCCATCGCCAGGTTCCTCTGAGCGTCCGCGTAACCGGGTCTGAGCTCCACCGCTACTGCCAGGTGGCGAATCGCGTCCTCGAGCCTGCCCTGCCCGGCCAGAACAGCCCCCAGGTTGTTGTGCGCCTCCGCGCGTCCGGGCTCGATACGCACGGCGTCCGACAGGTGTTGGATGGCCCCGTCGGCGTTGCCCTCCCCGGCGAGGGCCACCCCCAGGTTGTTGTGGGCCTCGACGTAGTCGGGCAGGACGCGCAGAGCCTCGTAATAGTGCCCCATCGCCTCGCTCGCTCTTCCCTGCTCCGCCAACGTGAAGCCCAGGTTGTTGTGGGCCTCCGCGTAGTCGGGCTTGATGCGCAGGGCCTCGGTGTAGCGCGCGATGGCCTCGCTGCCTCTCCCATCTCTCGCCAAGGCATGGCCGAGATTGTTGTGCGCGCGAGGGTTCTCGGTGGTCACCTGCAGCGCGTGCTGCCACAGGGCGATACTGCTTCTCCAGTGCGTCACCTGCCCCCGGGCCGCGACCGTGCACCCCAGGATCACCAACCCGGCCGCAACGCCCAGAGCGAGGTCGCGATGCGGCCAGCGGGCGAGGAGGTCGGGAATGCCCCACGCGGCGATGAGGAACAGCCCGATGAGCGGGACATACGTGTAGCGGTCGGCCATCGGCTGGCTTCCCACCTGAACGAGCCCGATCACCGGCACGAGCGTGCCCAGATACCACAGCCATCCCACCGGCAGATAGGGGTGACGCCGCGCGGCCCGCAGGGTCAGGACGGTCACGGCGATCAGACCCGCGGCGGCGCCGGCCACGAGCCATCCGGGCCGCGACGCGGGATAGGGATAGATCGCCGCCAGCTGCGCGGGCCACAGCATCTTCCCGATGTAGGCGGCATACGCCATCACGGCGTTGGCCAGCCGGTGGTCGAGCGGAAGCGCATCGAGCCCCTTGACGGCCCCGGCTCGCTGTTGGACCAGGAAGGTCACGATGCTCGAGGCGAGGGCCAGAGCCAGCATCGGCAGCTTTTCCACGACCAGCCGACGCGAAGGAGCTCGCCCCAGGGGCCAGTAGTCGAGTAGAAGCAGCACGAAGGGAAGCGTGACCAGCATCGGCTTCGCCATCAGGCCCAGGGCAAAGAGCACGAGCACCAACGCATACCGACTCGGCCGAGGCCGCCGCACGTAGGCGAGGTAGGCCCGGATCGTGAGCAAGAAGAAAAGCGTGCTCAGGACGTCCTTGCGCTCCGCCACCCACGCCACCGACTCGACGTGCAGGGGATGGAGGGCAAAGAGCGCCGCCACGAACGCGCTCCGGAAAAGCGCCCCGGTCATCCGATGAAGGAGCCCGAACAGGAGGACCGCGTTGGCGACATGAACCAGCAGGCTCGTGAGGTGGTGCGGCCCGGCGTTCATCCCGTAGAGCTCGACGTCGAGCATGTGCGACAGCCAGGTCAACGGATGCCAGTTGCCGGCGTGCCGCGTCGTGAACGCCCAGGACACGCCGCGCCCGCTCAGCCCACCGGAGACGGCGGGGTTGTCGCTGACGTATTGAGCGTCGTCGAGGTTCACGAAACCGTGCTGCCTCACGGGGGCATACACGATGACCGTGGCCGCGATCAGGATCAGGGAGACGAGGAGAGCGCGCGCGATCAGCCCCGCCGCTTCAGTCTCTTCCCGCGCCGCCGACGGCGAACAGGTGGCGCTCGCCGCGGATGAAGACCCGACCCCGCGCGAGCGCCGGCGAGGCGTAGACCGGCTCACCGACGGAGCTCGTCCCGAGAACCTCATGCCGGGGGCCGGCCTTGATGACGAAGGTATCGCCGTCTTCGCTGGTGAGGAGCAGGCGATCGCCGAACGCCACGGGCGACGCGGTGAAGGTCGCGGGGACCGGCACCCGTCCGCCCTCGTACACCACCCGGCCGGTCAGGGCCTCCAAGCAGGTGAGCAGGCCCTTGTCCGTCATCAGGTAGAGGTAGGGACCGTGCAGGATCGGCGAAGGCACGTAGGCCGTCCCCTTGGCGTACTGCCAGACCACCGTTCCTCCGAGGCGAATCGCGAGCGCGCGCTTGGCCTGGCTGCCGGCGGTGGCGAACACCAGCCCATGTCCGGCCACCGCGCTGGGGATCGGGTGGCTCTGCACGCCGTTGGCCCGCCACCGCTCGCGGCCGGTCGCCGGGTCGTAGGCGATCACCGCCTCGGCGGCCAGGGCGATCAGCTCGACCCGACCCGAGGCGCGCACCAGCAGCGGCGTCGCCCAGCTCCGGCGGTTGTTTCGCTCGGCGCGCCAGACCTCGCGGCCGGTGCGGCGGTCGAGGGCCACGATGAACGACCCGTCCCCCATCTCCTGGTCGCATTGAAGGATGATCAGGTTCTCGTAGAGCACCGGCGACGTGCCCGGTCCCATGCCGGCCTTCGCGATGCCGCCCAAGGACGCGCTCCAGCGCAGCTTGCCGTCGAAGTCGTAGCAGTAGAGCCCCGCCGACTCGAAGAACGCGTAGACCAGCCGCCCGTCGGTGGCGATGGTCGACGACGCGTAGGTGTTCTTGCGGTGCCGATCGTCGTACATCATGCCCTCGGAGGCCGTGCGTTCCCAGACGATGCGGCCGGTGGACGCGTCGATGGCGAGCACCTTCAGGGTGTGGAGATGGTCGACGCCGACGCTGTCGGGATGCACGTAGCCGGGCTTGCGGTCGAAGCCGAGGTGCACGGGAGCCTTGCGGCCCGGCACCAGGTCGCCCTCGATGGAGGTCGTCAGGAAGACCCGATCGCGCCAGACGACCGGCGAGGAATGGCCCCGGCCGGGGATCGGCGTCTTCCAGGAGATGTTCCGGGTCGGGCTCCAGTCGGTCGGGAACCTCTTCTCCTTCGACACCCCGAGACCGCCGGGTCCGCGCCACTGCGGCCAGTCGTCTCCGGCGTGGGCGAACAGGGCTCCGAGCGCCAGGGTCAGGGCGAGCCAGGGCAACAGACGGGCGCGCATTCGTTCATGGGCGCCTACCAGCTGATCCGCGCCACCAACTGGGCGATGCGGGGATCCCCGGTCGTTTGCGTGACCTCGTAGTTGGCCAGGTTCGTGAAGTTGTTCACGGGACGGTCGGCCGTGCTCGCACCGCCGGCCGTCACGGGGATGAAGTTCGCGATGTTGAAGGCGTTCAGGAGCTCCGCGCGGATGAGCAGCCTGAGCCTTCCCTTGATCGGGAACTCCTTGGAGATGCCCACGTCGAAGAGCTTGAACATCGGCCCGGTGACGACCAGCGAGCCCAGCCCGCAGTCGCCGAAGCCCACGCCGGCGTTGGTGTTCAGGATGACCCCCGGGTCCACCATCTCGATGCAGTCCGGACCGTTGGCCGGAGCCAGGTAGCGGCCGGAGGGCGGTCCCAGTGCCCCGTAGCCGGTGAGCGACGTGGCGCTGACGCTGAATGCCCTCCTCGTGTTGTCGATCACGTCCTGGGGCAGCATGTAGATCTTGCGCCCGGCATCGTCGAAGCGCATCTTGAACATCTTGCCGAGGTCCTTCCTGCTCATGCCGACCAGCCGGACGTTGCCGAAGTCCAGCATCCGTCCGCTCTGGAGGCGGGCGGTGCCGGTGATCTGCCATCCGCCGATGATGCCGTCGAGGAGGCCGCCGGCGCCGGAGGCGAACTTCCGGCCCTTACCGAAGGGCAGGTCCCAGCCTCCGAAGAACTTGAACCCGTGCGTCACGCCGCCTTCCGGGCCGGTGTTGCGAGTGTTCACGCCCTCCGGCCGGCGCAGCGAATAGAAATACGAGAGGTTCGACTTCCCGAACGTATAGCTGGTGTTGAAGTAGAGCCCGCGGGAGGGGCGGCGCTGGAACGCGATCTCGAAGGCGTGGTAGTCGGTGCGATCGCGGTTCGTCCTGAGGAAGGCGCCTCCCAGAAGGTCCGGGTTGGCGCGGAAGAAGTTCGCGGGCAGGCCGGCCCGCAGCGCGTTGGCCCGGCGCGCGGCGGTTCCGTCGAGGCACCCGTTGCAGTTGACTCCCGCCGGCGTGTAGGGGGCGGGGTTGAAGAGCGCCAGCGGGTTCGTGAAGTTCACGTCGGCCCAGGAGCCCGAGTTGTAGCGCGACGGATCGCCGGCCTGGGAAGCCGGGACCCCGCTGAAGTAGGCGAGGTAGATGGGCAGCGGCAAGGTGCCCGTGCCCGGGCCGAAATAGGCGAAGCTGTTGCCCCGCCCGGCCCGGATGTTGGCCTGCAGGTTCGACTGGGCCAGCCGGAACTCCTTCAAGAAACCGTTCTCGACGATGTTCGACTCGTTGTAGTTGACCTCGCCCCACAAGTCACGGCCGCGGGAGCCGATGTAGCGGAGGTCCATGGCCATTTTCTCGCCGAGCGCGCGCTGGAAGCTGAGCGTCCAGGTCTGGGAGTACGGCACCTTCAGGTTGGGATCGAAGATGCGGACGTCTCCGTCGACTACGTCCGACATCGGATAGGCCGGCTTCTCCTGGAAGGAGGGCGGGCCCAGGCGGGCCTGGTCGCGGAAGAGCAGGGGCACCGCCCCCAGGTTCCCGAGGCTCTGGTTGCGATTGACGTCGATCAGAATGCCGGGGTTGTCGCCGTAGGTGTCCGAGAAGTCCGACATCCCGTTCCGGCTGTAGGCCATGGAGAAGCCGGCCCGGAAGACGGGCTCGCCGCCGAGGACCGAACGCAGGAAACCGCCGTCCACCTTCGGGCGCCAAGCCACGCCGAAGCTGGGGGCGAGGTTGTTCCAGTCCGTCTCGTTGGCTCCCTCGCCCTTGTTGAACTGGATGAACTGCGGCCGCTTGCCGTCCGGGGCGATGCCCGGCCGGAAGAGGTTGCCCACTCCCGAGACGCCGTAGAAGTCCGCGAGCGTCGCGGTGGCGTAGCTGTTGTTGAGGGGATAGAGGGGAAGCTGCAGCGCGTAGCGCAGGCCATAGTTCAGGGTCAGGTCCGGCCGCGCGCGCCAGGTGTCGTGCACGAAGAAATCGAACTCGCGCATCCGTCCCTGCGCCTTGGAGAGCCCGAGGTATTTGTATTGGTCCGTACCCGGGTCCAGCCGGGCGTTGCCGGTGACCTGCTGCACGCGCCCGGTCAGGATCGCGTACAGGCCCCGGGCGGCGTTGAGGTTCGCGGTGGACGCCCCCGGGAAGTTCGCCGTGGTGAAGAGTCCTGCCGCCGGGTCGTCGCTGGTGACGCCAACGATGATCGTCGGCACCTGGCTCTGGTTCTGCAGCCAGAGGTCGACCTGGGTGAAGTCGACGCCGAAGGAGAGGCTGTGCGCGCCCTTGACCCAGTTCAAGTGGTCGTAGGCCACCTTGGTCGAGGCCTCGCGGGAGCTGAGGCCCGGACCGCTGCTGGCGTTCGTGATGTTGTTCGGCTGGTTCGCCGTCAGGTTCGTGCCGGTGACCGTGGCACAGCACACGCCGTTGAGGTTGAGCTGGAAGCCGCCCTGGTTCGCGACGGTCCCCGACCACATCGAGGGGTTGATCTCCGTCGAGAAGAGCGTGGCCCCGCCGCTGGCGCCGAACACCCGCGCCTCGTTGACGAGGTTGGCCCCCAGCGTGGAGCGCAGCGTCGCCGATCCCGCATAGCGTTTGGAGTCCTGGACCCCGCCCACGGGGAACCCGGGGAAGTTCGGGTCACGGCCGTTGAGCGTGTCGGGATCCGAAAGCAGCTTGTTCATGGTGTAAGTCGCCGTGAGGTGGTGCTTCTGCGTGAGCTGGAAGTCCAACCGAGCCGACGGATAGCGGGTGATGTTGCGGAACTTGCTCTGGTACGAGTACCGCTGCGTGTTGGGATCTGTCGTATCCGCGACCCCGCCGGTTTGCGTCGTCGCGGCGCGGATGTCCGCCAGCAGCTTGGCGACGATGGGGTCGGTCGACGAGATCTGCCCGTTGGCGGCAGCGAGCTGGAGCAGGTTCACTTCCCGGATCCCGCCCGCGGCGCTGTAGCGGAAGATGCCCTGCTGGGCGGCCGGGCTCAAGATGATGCGGTTCCGGCTGACGTCGGCGGGCGTCCGCGACTCCTCGTAGTTGATGAAGAAGTGGGCCTTGTCGCGGCCGTCGAAGACCCCCGGGATCCGGATGGGGCCGCCGATGCGAATGCCGGGATTGTCGAACTTCAGCTTGGCGATCGGTGCCTTGCCGGTTGCGGGATCGGGGGGCAGGTCGCGGTTGTTGAACCAGGTGTTGGCGTTGAGCCAGTCCCGGCGGAAATACTCGTAGACGCTGCCGTGATACTCGTTGGTGCCCCGGCGGGTGGTGAATGTGATCTGGGCGGCGCCCATCCCGGAGTTGTCGGCGCCCCCCGCCGCCGTGGTGACCGTCACCTCCTCCACCTGGTCCAGCCGCGGGCTCAAGCGGGCGAAATAGCCGTCGGTCGTCTTCAGGTAGTTGTCCTGCACGCTCATTCCGTCGATCGTGATGTTGATGGCGCTCTGGTCCAGGCCGCTGATGATGGAGTCGCGGTTCCCGGCCGGCGTGATCACGCCCGGCAGGCCCGTGATGAAGTCGAGGGCGTTGCGGCTTTGCACGGGGAGGCTGGTGATCGCGTTGATCTCAACCGTGGTGGAGATCGCCGCCGATTGCGTCTGCACGAGCGGCGTGCCGCCCTCCACGAGGACGGTCTCCTCCATCGCGCCGACTTCGAGCGTGGCTTTGACCGCGGCCGGCGTGCCCGATAGCAGCTTGATGTCTTTGAGGACGACCTGCTTGAACCCCGCCAGAGCGACGGTCACGGAATATGTGCCGGCCTGGAGGGCGGGGACGGTGAAGGCCCCCTGGGTGCCCGTCACCGCGTGATACGTCGCGCCCGTCGCGTCGTTTTTCACCGTGACGGACGCGCCGGGGATGAGGCCGCCGGAGACGTCTACCACCACTCCCGAGACCGGAGCGGTCGTGTTTCCCCCTTGCCCATGGGCGAGCGTGCCCTCCATGGCCACCACGAGACCGGCCAGAGCGAGCCTGAGGAACCTAAGCTTCATACACTCCTCCCGCTTTTTGGTGAAGTGATTCCGGCTTTTCGCCATCGAATCAGGGTCTTTCGATGATGCACCGGGTCCGATCGGTGGTCAACCGTTTGGATTAATTCTCTATCTTGAACGGATGCCGGGGGGGGAGGGAGCCGCTATTTCTCCCGGAAGCGGACGCCGTTGTAACGGACCTGCGCGACGGCGCGGTTGGAGCCCGGGCCGACCTCGACGTCCGTGATGCCTTCGGGCCGGTCCTTCTCCTGGTCCGGGCTCGCGCTGGCCATGAGCGTGATGCGGCGGCGGCCCAGCGGTATGCCCGGCACCTCGAAGACCTGGCGCTTGCGCGCGCGGCTCGTCTCTCGGCCCTCGAAGACGATGGACAGGTCGCGGAACGGCCGTCCATCCACCAGCAGCTTCAAGTGCAGGGTGCTCGCCCCGCTCGTGTACGCGTCCTGCTGTGCGTCCACGTCGAGCTGAAGCGTGCCGGTGGGTCCCGTGTGCACGGGCAGAGGGGCCGGGGCGGACGGGGTGGGAGCGGGTGCCGGCGGCCGCGGCTCGACGGCCGCGATGGCCGGGAGCGTGCTGACGACCAGTGGCGTGGCCGGTGGCGTGGCCGCCGGCGTCGGCGTCGGCCGTAGCCGCGGCGTGGCGACGGGGAGGGGCGTCGCGGAAGCCACCGTCGCCGGCGGCGTGTCCGGCGGCCTGATCGGAGCGGTCGCGGGCGCGACGGAGGCGCTCAGCTCCGCTCCGCCGGAGGAAAGCGACGCGGTCGTGGTCTGCGGCGCCGACCGCGAGCGTCCGAGTGCGATGAAGCCGATGACGCCCATGACGAGGAGAGCGGCGAGGGCGCCGAGGATCCGGCCTGGACCCGAGCGCGCCTGGGCCACGGGGTGCCGGGCCGTCGGCGGCGGCGGCGGCATCGTCCGAGGCGTGGGCGGAGGCACCGCCGGTGTCCCGACGGTGGTGGTCGACGCGACCGGGAGGGATGCC
>Ga0210378_10000061_pt1 | contig 44869 bp, 45 predicted proteins | sample PLM1_60_b1redo_FD_155465 | JGI IMG/M metagenome (GOLD analysis project Ga0210378, IMG submission 155465) | Groundwater sediment microbial communities from an aquifer in East River, Colorado, USA - PLM1_60_b1 redo | ecosystem: Environmental > Terrestrial > Soil > Riparian zone | place: USA: East... | reverse complement strand
CTCTCTGACGGTCGGCAGCTGGTCGCCCGGCTGCAGGTAGCCCAGCAGGATGGCCTGCTTGACCTGGCTGACGAGCTGCAGGTAGGTCGGAACCCCTGAGCGCCCGTCCAGCCGGAACGCGAACACGGCACCTCCTCACGTCCGCTTGTACTACTAGCATAGTACACAGCGCAGCCCAAGGAGTCGCCTAAGCTCGCCATAGCATCGGTCAAGTCCTCTTGTCGGGCAGGATGGGCTCGGGCTGCCGACGGCAGCCATTGCAGTCACGGTCAGTGGTGGGTCGACTGGCGCCTCGGGCCCTGTGCTCACGCCCGCACGCTGATGGGGTGGCATGCGCGATCTGGTCGCAACTCGCCACATCCGCGGTCTGGCGGAAGGGTCCGGGGGCCGGCGCCAAGCTTAGTGGTCCGGTTTGTAAGTTCGTGCGTGGTCAGGGTCGCTGCTGGGACCAGGCGCTCGGGTCGGCGAGGTAGAGCCCGCAGGCGCAGTCCAGTGCCTCCTGCGAGGTGCCGCTGGGCCGGCCGCTGGGTAGCAGCGAGTCCTGGTAGCCGTCCTTGCTGGCCAGGTAGATGGCAAACCCCCATACGGTCGCGGAGCCGACGTACCGCAGCCGGCACAGCGCCAGCACCTCGCCACTGTCGAGCGCACCGTCGAGGTAGGCGAACCGGCCGCGGAAGCGGACCTGGACCTCGGCGAGCGCCGGCCACCGCTCCCGCGCGCGGGCGGTCAGCCGCTGCTGCAAGGAGGTCTTGGTCGACTCCGGGATCGGGGCAGCCATGGCACCGATCATCTCCCATCCCGGTAGGGTCCCGCCCGGCCGGCCACCAGGCGGGCCCAGGCGGCAGGAGGTCGAGGCCAGGATGGCACGCGGCGGCGGGCGCAGCCGGTTCCAGATCAGCTTGCGGGCAAGCGAGCGCCGCGCGCTCACGCGGGCGGCACGGTCGCAGGCCGTGCCGCACCGGCAGGTGGTGCGGGCCAGGATCGTGCTGGGGGCCGCGGCGGGCCTGCCCAACGCGCTGATCGCCCGGCGGGTCGGGGTGACGCCCAACACGGTGCGCAAGTGGCGCAGGCGGTTTTGCACCGAGGGGTATGCGGGCTTGCGTGACCGGCCCCGCCCTGGCCGCCCGCGGGTGTTCGCGGCAGTGGTGGTCGCCCAGGTCAAGGCGATCGCGTGCGAGCTGCCGGCCACCCGCAGTGTGCCGCTTGGCCGCTGGAGCCTGGCCGAGTTGCGCGCCGAGGTCATCGCCAGCGGCCTGCTGGCGGCGGTGTCGACCGCGACGGTGCGGCGCTGGCTTTGCGAGGACGCCATCCGCCCGTGGCAGCACCGCTCCTGGGTCTTCCCCCGCGACCCCGCGTTCGCCGCTAAGGCCGCCCGGGTCCTCGACCTGTACGCGGGAAGCTTCGAGGGTGTCCGGCTGGGCGAGGGCGAGTACGTCATCTCGGCGGACGAGAAGACCTCGATCCAGGCGCGCTGCCGCTGCCATCCCACCCTGCCACCAGGCCGCGCACGGGTCATGCGGGTCGAGCACGAGTACGAGCGCCGGGGCGCGCTGGCCTACCTGGCGGCGTGGGACGTGCACCGTGCGAGGCTGTTCGGCCGCTGCGAATCCTCAACCGGGATCGAGCCGTTCGGCCGGCTGGTCGCCCAGGTCATGACCGTCGAGCCGTATGCCTCGGCCGAGCGGGTGTTCTGGGTGGTGGACAACGGCAGCTCCCACCGCGGCCAGGCGTCGGTCGACCGGCTCCAGGGCCAGTGGGCCAACCTGCGGCTGGTCCACCTGCCGGTCCACGCCTCCTGGTTGAACCAGATCGAGATCTACTTCTCGGTCGTGCAGCGCAAGGTCGTGTCGCCCAACGACTTCACCGACCTGGCCGAGGTCGAAGCTCGCCTGCTGGCCTTCGAGCGCCGCTACGAGCAGACCGCGGTGCCGTTCGACTGGCACTTCACCTGATCCGACCTGGATCGGCTGCTGCAACGGCTCAAGGAGCATGAGCAGCTCGATCGGGCCGCATGACCACCACGCACGAACTTACAAACCGGACCACTAAGGTTGCCCTTTCCGGGGGGTCGCGGGTGACCAGACCGGCCAGCCTCCAGGCGGTCACCGCGTTCTGGGCGGCGCACCTGGGCTGCCACCCAGCCCAACTCTCCGAAGCCGGCACGGCGGTCGTCCGCAACGGCCCCGGCCTTGCCGACTACCGCGGCGCCACCGCCTTCCACCGGCCGCCGGCCTGCGTGCTCGCCGTCCCGGCCGACTGGCACGACCACGCCAGCGCCCAACTCGCTGACCAGCCGGCCGTCACGGTCTTCGACGCCGCCGTGCTGCGGCGGGTCTTCGGCGCCGCGGTCGATCGGGTCGTCGGTCCGGCCTGGCTCGGCTACGCCGACCGCGGCGACTTCCACCCGTCGGACACGCTGGGGACGCGACGCCTGGGCGACCACGACCTGCCCGCGCTGCGCGAGCTGGCCGCCGCCTGCGGCGGCCAGCTCGCGCAGCGGCATCGACCCGGCCCGCCCGCCGGTCTACGGCTGCTACGCCGGCCGCACGCTGGCCGCCGCCGGGACGCTCCAACCGTGGGGCGAGCGGCTGCTGCACCTCGGCATCGTCACCCACCCCGCCCACCGCAGCCGCGGCTACGCCACCGCGGTGGTCAGCGCGATGACCGCCGACGGGCTTGCAGAGGGCCGCGTGGTGCAGTACCGCACGCTGCAGGCCAACCTCCCGTCGGTGGCGATCGCCCGCAAGCTCGGCTTCCGGCGCTTCGCCCACACCCTCGCCGTCCGGCTCGCCAGCACCTGAGCCCATGGCGGCAACGCGTCGCCTGCCGCGTCCGAGCCACCACGCACGGCGGCTGCTCCTCCCGCGAAGCCCCCGGCCCGTCAACGATCAACCGGACCCGCCCCGGGCGCATTCAAGTGGTCCGCGCAACTCCCTCGGCGAGTCGAGAGGATTCGCTGACTCGACGAGGGGGTTTGTGGATGCCTGTCCATCTGACGGCAGAGCAGCGGCAGCTGGCGCTCAGGCTGAAGGCCAGGGGCCTGTCGCTACGTGAGATCGGGCCCCAGGTGGGCTGCTCGCATCAGGGGGTGGCGCTGATCGCACGGCGCAGCCCGCGGCGGCCGGTCCGGCAGGACCGCTGGGTGCCAGGACCGGGGCGGCTGACGCTGGCAGACCGGGAGGAGATCACCCTGGGCGTGCATGCCGGGGAGTCCTTCACCGTGATCGCCGCCCGGCTGGGGAGGGCGACCTCCACGGTGTCGCGGGAGGTGGCCGCCAACGGCGGCCGGGGCCAGTACCGGGCGTGGCGCGCTCACCAGCGCGCCCGGGAGCAGGCCAGGCGGCCCAAGACCCCGAAGCTGGCCCATGCCCCGCTGGCTGGCCGGGTCAGCAGATGGCTGGCCGAATGGTGGTCGCCGGCGCAGATCTCGGCCCGGTTGCGGATCGAGTTCGCAGGCGATCCCATGATGCGGGTGAGCCACGAAACCATCTACCAGGCCCTCTACGTGCAGGGCCGCGGCGAGCTGCGCCGGGAGCTGGCCCGCTGCCTGCGGACCGGGCGGGCAAAACGCCGCTCGCGGGCCCGGGGTGGCGCCCAGAACACCGGCCAGCTCCGGGACATGGTGATGATCAGCGAGCGGCCCGCCGAGGCCGCCGACCGGGCCGTGCCCGGCCACTGGGAAGGCGACCTGCTCATCGGCAAGGACTGCAAGTCAGCAGTCGGCACCCTGGTCGAGCGGGCCACCCGCTACGTCCTGCTGCTGCACCTGCCCGCTGGCCGTGACGCGCACCTGGTCGAGCAGGCGATGCGGCAGGCGATCACCACCCTGCCCGGCGAGCTAACCCGCACCATCACTTGGGACCAGGGCAAGGAGATGGCCTACCATGCCCGGTTCACCATCGCCACCGGCATCCCGGTCTACTTCTGCGACCCCCACAAGCCGTGGCAGCGCGGATCGAACGAGAACACTGTGAGTGTGTGAGGTGCCCCGTCCGGGCTGACCGGACAGGCTGGTGCCGGCAGTGAGAGGCGACCCTCGAGAATACTGGCCGCCTGCAGGCGTGCCTTGCGTTGGACATGTCCCTGGATCTGCCAGCACCGGCCTGGCCCACTCGTCTCTGGCTTGATCAGGAGCTTGTCCGCCCCCCGCGGGGCGTGACCCCTCACAGTGCTGCCGCGACCAGTGACCGTCATCCAGGCCGGCGCCGACCACGACCGCCCGGATGAAAGGACAGCCGCAGTGGCCATGCTGGCAGAGGACTACGAGTACGTCATCGGAGGCGATCCTGACCGGGATACCATCGACCTGGCGGTGCTGGACACCGCCACCGGCAGGACACGGGCTCACCTGGCCGCGCCAGCGGACGGCGCGGGATACGGCCAGATGCTGGACTGGGCCAGCCAGCACGCGTCCGGCCGCCGGGTCTGGGCGCTGGAAGGGACCGGCAGCTTCGCCGCCGGGCTGGCCGACGCGCTGGCCGAGGCCGGCGAGGACGTCGTCGAGGTCGGCGCCCTCAAGCGCCGCCGGGGTGCTAAGAACGACCGGCTCGACGCGGTGCGCGCTGCACGCAGCGCGATGGCTCGTGACCACCAGGCCAGCCCGCGGGCCCGCGGGCTGCGAGAGGCCATCCGCGCCCTGACCGCCACCCGGCACGCCGTCCTGATCAGCCGCACCAAGGCAATCAACGAGCTGAAGAGCCTCATCATCGTGGCCCCCGAGCACCTGCGGGCCAGCCTGCGAGGCCGCCCGCTCGCCCGGCAGCTGGACCGCATCGGGGCAATGACCACCTCAGCAGACGCCACCGTCGAGCACCGCATCACCACCCTGACCCTGCAGTCGATCACGGCCCGCATCCGCTTCCTGACCGCGCAACTCGCTGAGCTGGACCCCGAGCTCGCCCAGCTGGTCAGGCAGCATCCCGCCGGCCCCGCCCTCCTCGCCGAGCCCGGCGTCGGACCAGTCGTGGCCGCCCAGATGCTGATCAGCTGGTCTCACCCCGGCCGGGTCCGGGACGAGGCCGCATTCGCCTGCCTGGCCGGCGTCGCGCCGCTGGAAGCCAGCAGCGGCCAGCAGACCAGGCACCGCCTCAGCCGCGGCGGTGACCGCGCCCTGAACCGCGCCCTGCACACCATCGCAATCACCCGGATGCGCTGCCACCCTGAAACCCGCAGCTACGAAGCCCGGCGAACCGCCCAGGGCAAGACACACCGCGACGTCCGGCGCTGCATCAAGCGCGCCATCGCCAGGCGCCTCTACCGCATCATGGAGTCCGCGGCCCGCCAGCCCGCAACTTGACAAACATAGGAGCGTCCAACGGGCTGCTGCGCCAGTACCTGCCCAAAGGAACCGACCTATTCGTGCACTCCGCCGCTGACCTTGCCCGCATCGCCCACAGCCTCAACAACCGGCCCCGCAAGACCCTCGAATACATGACACCATCAGAAAAGCTCGCCGAGCTCCTTGCGCACACCGGTTGAACCCGCCCCGTCCAACGACAACCGGAACTTGACAGCGCGCCGCGGTGGTCGTTCTGGCCCGGTGATGCTTTCCATTGCCGTCCCGCCTGATGGTTGACGGGGCTGCCACCCGGGTCCGGTTGAGGCTTTCCAGTCGCTAACGGCCTCACTGGTCTGCTCACTGCGCTGCTTGCAGCGCGATGCCTGGATACTCTGAACGCAGGCCGGCTACGTGAGCGTCCTTACTGGAATGCGGTCGAGAGCTGCGTAGCAGTCTCGAACGTCGTCTTCTGCTGACTGTGTGTTCGGGTCCTGGTCGCCGAACGCCCCCGCAAGCATCTGGGCGTCGCGCAGGAGGGGGTCGAGCAGGGCTGCGGCGACGCGCTGCCAGCTTGCCTCGTCGGGCACGAGAACGTAGGCGATCTGGTCCCAGGTGAAGTGGAAGCCTTGTGGGCCGACGATGCGCCATTCGCGCTCATGGGTCCACAACGACCGGCTTCGCAGCGTTGGTTGGAGGGAAGCTCCGCCTGGGTCGGGGTCGGCGCCAGGCCAGTAGCGGGTTGCGCGGCCGCGGAGCTGGGCCGGGAGTTGGTGAACCAGGTGCCATTCGTCGCCGCGCACGTAGAAGGCTGGGCCGCTGCCGTGGTCGAAGACTGTCTGCTTGGTGAACGCGATGCCACAGGCTTCGTAGCGAGGGGCATCGGCAGCGTTGTCGACCAGGTAGCGGATTCCTTTCAGGGTGGCCTCGCTGAAGCACACGACCGGATCATCCACGCCAATGCTGAACACTGGGAAGGCGAGAATCTGCCGTTGGTCGAGGATCTTAACGAGGCGGTCTTCGGCCGCCATGCCGGCGATCTCGCCGGGGAGGTTGGGATGGCGTGGTCCGCATCGGCCGGTAAGGTGGATGACCTCTTCGCTTAGGTCTGGCTGTGGGGGACTCCATAGGCGACGTATCCGCACGGGTTGGCTCCTCCAGTTGCCGTCGCGGGACTCTGCTTGGCGTCGAGGAGTTCACGCCGCCAAGGCAGTCAATAAGGGTTCTTGCGGCGTCAGATGACCATGCTCATGCGGACACTGCCACGGTGGCTCATACCATCCCTCGCTCAAGGAGGGTGGTGCGGAGGCGCTTGTACTCGGCGGTGCCGGACAGCGCGTTCGCTTGGTCGAGCGTTTGGGCCGCAAGTTCCATCACCGTTTGCCGGTCCCAGTCATTCTCTAGGCCGCGCACGAGCTGGTTCAGGATCGCGAGCGTGCCGGTTGACGGTGGCTGTGCGGCGGCGCGTTCGGCGACTTTGTGTGCCCAGTCGATGTGGCCGCGGGTGGCGGTGAGGGTTTGCTGGGTGAGGTCCGTCCAGGTCTCGTCGTCGAGGGCGCTGATCTCGGACAACCAGCCGAACCCCGTGAGCGTCTCGGCAGACTTGCCCTGGAGCGCATGGGTCCAGAACTGCACGACGAGGCTCGCGTGCTCTGGGCTTGTGTCCTCTGGCCGGAGGAGGCGTCCGAGCGCCCCACCGGCTGCGGAGAGCTTGCCTCTGGACCGAAGGAAGCTGGCCGCTTCCTCCATGGAGTATCCCGGAAGCCGCCACAGCATCGCGACGAGGTACTGCACGAGCGCATTGTCGACGTCCCGCCGCACGGCATCCCGGACTGCGTCGGGGAACTGTTGGAGGAGCCAGCTGTTGGGTCGGCCCCACTTAAGTGCCAGGTCGACGGTGAGCTGCCCGAGTCCGGTGGGTGCGGCGGTCCCGAACAGGTCCTCGCGGTGTTCGTCCACCCAGTCGGGTGCGACGTGGCGGAGGAAGCCGATTCGCGGGGCGATGATGGCGCGATGCTCCGCCCCATCCGTGCCCTCGAGCACGAGGACGCTTGACAGGAGGTCCACGGCCTCGGGCCGGACGGTGCCGCCGGTGCGGTATTCGTGCCCTATGAACGAGAGGGCAGCCTCAAGCGCCCTCGTGCAGGGTCGGTTGATCGCCGTCTCGAGCGGATCCCGCGCTCCGTCACCAATCCCAGATGGCTCGTCTCGCCGCTCCACCTCGCTCTTCAGGATGGACCACACCTCGTCGCGGCGGTCTCCGAACCCAGTGTCGGAGTCGGCCAGCGACTTGATCACACTGACACCCGCCTGCTCCGAGGCTCGCCAGTCGGGATCAAAGTCGAAGCTGTCGTGCCCAAGCGGGATTGCTTCCCACGGGTGGGTGCGGGTGAGCAGGATGAGGTCAATGAGCTCGCCGGTAGGAACCTCGCTGAGCGAGGTCGCGCTGGCGAGCCCTAGCAGGTAGTGGTCGATGTAGGTCGGGTGGCGGAGCAGGCTTGCGGTCCGGAGAGGGGACCTTGCCCACTGGCTCGGGTTTGACTTCACGACCGCCTCAAGGGTCCTGCCCAGTTCGCGAGCGATGACTAGCGACTGGGATGGGTCAGGTCGCCAGGAGGCAATCCAGCGGGCGGCGTCGTCCGGTGGCATGGCCCGCAGTTCGCTTTCATTCAGCGGACTGTGACCCCAGCCAGACTCAATGCGCGTGGGCTGCTGCAGGGCAGCACGGGACGGCTCCCCGTAGGCGCCTGACATGATCGCCACTGCAGTAGCCCAAGCGGCAGTGACCGACGGTGGGAGCAGGCCGCTCCACTCGAAGGCGCGCTTCCACTCGCGTGGTAGGTCGCGGGCCGCAAGGGCGTTCCCCAGTTCGGAAGCACTCGGCGCAACTCCCATGGCTTCGGCCCACTCGGTCGTGTACTCACTCGGGTCGCACGCAGCGACGGCTCGGTCGACGAGACGGACGTCGTCGCCGGTCGGGTACCGGGACGCGACGGCTCGGCTGACCTCACCGACTAGGAGGCGGGGCTCGACCGAGGACACACCTCCGAGGAGCCAGGCGCGCACGCGGCCGCCGACGTCGGTCGGCAGTGGGGAGATTGCCTCGAGCAGGTCGGCTAGGTCGACCTCCTCAGCCACACGCTGCAGCGACTCAACCAGAGTGTACAGCAGGATGCTGAAGCGATCGCGTTCGTGAGGCTCTGGGCGGTCGCTGACGGACCCGCCCCGCTCCCACTCAAAGAAGCGGCGGTGATGGTCCTCCTCCGGGACGGAGCGGAGCTTGTAGCACAGCAGCCGGAGCCGGGCCGCAAAGTTCTGGGTGTTGGTGCCATCGACAAGCGACCGGAGCAGGGGTTCGGGGTATACAGACGCTCCAGGCCACGCCGCTTCATCGAGGACACGGTCAGCCACCGTTTGGACGAACTCATCGGCGGGGTTTGCCTGCTCGGCAGCCCAGACCGCCAAGTGAGCAATCGCCGGCGAGGTTGGGTGCCGGCGGACGGCGCGCAGCACCACCTCGTACCCGGCAGGACCAAGACCGACCGCTGCGCGGGCGACATACCAGGCCTGTTGTGGATCCGATCCCCACCGGGCAATCATCCTGGCAAGCGCTGCCGCCAAGTCAGCAGCGTGCCCATCCTTCAACCGCTCCACCGCCGCAAAGACCGGCCAGCTGGCCTGCCCCGTTGGTGGCTGCAGCACGTCCGACTCGTGGAGTAAGTCCAGCCACACAGGAGTGCGGACCCTCGACAGGAAGTGTTGAAGGTGGTTCGGCCCGGCAACCAGCTTGAGCAGCGCGGAGGCGTCGGCCTGGCTTGGGCTGGCCAGTGCAGCGAGCGCGTCGAGCTCGCGATGGCGGATGTCCGGCGGCAAGAACAACTGGCGGAGAATGGCAAGGCAGTCGACCCACAGTTGCCGTGCCTCCTTGAGCGAGACGGTGCCATGCACCGCCCGGTCAAGGCGATCAAGCACGTCCTGATAGGCACGCACGGGCCCGGACATGGACGCCAGCGGCTGCGCCCCGGTCCGGTTGATGATCACGGCGATGAGCCGCTGCTGGTGGATGCGTGCCTGCTCGTGCGTGAGTGCCATGTCGTCGATGCTGTCCAGCAGGGCTTGCAGGGCGCCGTCGCTGTCCTCGCCCGGAAGCGTCCTGACCAGCTCGAACCGCTGCTTCGCCTTGGTGACCTCGCGGGACTTCGTCTTCCACTGCCCTCCACCGCCAGCGTCCTGGGACGCTGGGATGCCCTTCATCGCTTCCCGGAGGCAGTAGGCGATCAGCGCAGGCTGCTGCGGTAGCAGTCCTGGCGCCATCGAAAGCAGGCCACTTGCCGAACGGAGGAAGGCGACAGCACGTTGGCCATGGTCAAGGAACTCGACGACGAGATGCTCGAAAAGGTCCTGATCAAGCTCGTCAGCCGCCGTGCTCGTCCGCACCAGGTCCTCCAACGCCTCCCGCGCCAGCCGGGAGACCGGGGTGCCACGCTCATCCGCCAGGCGCTCAGCCTGCTCGCGTAGCTCGGGCGTAACGCGCACCGTCACCCTGGGCGAGACCGCCGATCGCCCGGTCAGCGACGGCCGGCCCGCCTTACGCGGGAACGTCACAGTGCCCGCGTCCAGCGCGGCGTCGTCTTGCTCGAACTCCTCAGCTAGCCGGGCGGCGTCGGCCTCAGTGAAGACCTTGCCCGAGGCAGTGGTCCAGGTCTTCTCGCGGCCGCTCAACGCTTACCCTCCTCGTACCACTGGCGCCACTTCGGGCGCAGGTCCATCACGTGGATCACCAGGACCCCGCCCTCGATCGGCACCGCCATGACCTCCAGCGCACGACCCGTGGCGTCGTCGCCGAGGTAGATCAGCCGGTCCTCCTGGCCGCTCTCGCCTGGCACGGTGCTCTCGACCACCGGGTTGGCGATCACGTGGCGGGCCCGCGCTCGGCCGATCCGGTGCTGGCGGGCTGACTGGGCGAACTCGATCCTCACGACGCCGTATTCTGTCTGACAGAACCAGTGTAGGGCACTCGCTGTGGCGTTCATGTGATCACTACGCGATGAGCCCGGGCGGTACGGACTATCGAAGCGCTACGCATGCCGCCTTCGTGCCTGTTACGCTGCGTTCACCTCGATCTCGAACGGCAGGCCGGGATCGGCAACCCCGGAGAAGGCCTTTGAACTACCCGGTGCTCACCCCGATGGGGTCGATCGTGTACGCGCTCGCGGCCGGCAACGCCGTGGTGTACAAGCCGAGCGAGCTGACTCCGGCGGTGGGCCGCTGGCTGGTGGACGCGTTCGCCGCGGCCGTCCCCGAGCAGCCGGTGCTCCAGCTCGTCACCGGCTTCGGGGCGACCGGCGAGGCGCTGTGCCGGTCGGGCGTTGACAAGCTCGCGTTCACCGGCTCGCCGGGCACCGGGCGCAAGGTGATGGCGGCCTGCGCCGAGCGGCTGACCCCGGTGGTCCTGGAGCTCGGCGGCAAGGACGTGATGATCGTGGACGACGACGCCGACGTGGCCGCCGCCGCCGACGCGGCCGTCTGGGGCGGGCTGTCCAACGCGGGCCAGACCTGTATCGGGGTGGAGCGCGTCTACGCGACCGCGCCCGTCTACGACCGCTTCGTGGCCGAGGTCGTGGAGCGCGCCCGCCGCGTCCGCGCGGGCGCGGACGCCGCCGCCCACATCGGCCCGATCACCATGCCCGCACAGGTGGAGACCATCCGGCGTCACCTCGACGACGCGCTCGCCCGCGGCGCCCGGGCGCTGGTCGGCGGGCCGGAGTCGGTGCGCCCGCCCTTCGTCGACCCGGTCGTGCTGGTCGACGTGCCCGACGACGCGCTGGTCATGCGCGAGGAGACGTTCGGCCCGCTGCTGCCGGTCGCCCGGGTCGCCAGCGCCGCCGAGGCGGTCGAGCGGGCCAACGCCAACCCCTACGGCCTGGCCTCGAGCGTCTTCGGCCGCAAGCGGGCCAAGGCCATCGCCCGGTCGGTCCGGGCCGGGGCGACCAGCGTGAACTCCGTACTCGCGTTCATCGGCGTGCCCTCGCTGCCCTTCGGCGGGGTGGGGGAGTCCGGCTTCGGGCGCACCCACGGTCCCGACGGGCTGCGCGAGTTCACCCGGTCCAAGGCCATCACCCGCCAGCGCTTCCCGCTGCCGTTCGCGATGCTCAGCTTCGACCGGCCCGACCGGCTGATCGCGGCCCTGAAGCGGTCCATGCGGCTGCGGCACGGGAGGCGCTGAGCACTGAGCCAGGGAGGCGGACGCGCATGCGGGAGCTCGGGATGGGGGTACCCTGAGCGCCGAGCGGGACCGGGACGGCCGGGCCCACGGCCACGGAAGAGGTGCGACGGGTTGCCAGTGCCGGCGCGGGCGCTCACGATCGCCGGCTCGGACTCCGGCGGGGGCGCCGGGATCCAGGCCGACCTCAAGACCTTCCTGGCCCACGGGGTGCACGGCATGTCCGCGATCACCGCCGTGACCGTGCAGAACTCGGTCGGGGTGCAGGGGTTCTACGAGCTCGAGCCGCGCGCGGTGTTCGAGCAGATCGAGTCGGTGGCGACCGACATCGGCGTGGACGCGGCCAAGACCGGCATGCTGGCGTCGGCGCCGATCGTCGAGGCGGTCGCCGACGCCTGCGAGCGGTTCTCGGTCGGGAACCTGGTGGTGGACCCGGTGGCCGTGTCCAAGCACGGCGACCCGCTGCTCCGCCCCGAGGCGGTCCAGGCGATCCGGGACCTCCTCGCCCCGCTGGCGACCATGATCACGCCCAACCTGGGCGAGGCTCGGCTGCTCACCGGGATCGAGGCCCGGGACCGGGCGGGCATGCAGGAGGTGGCCGCCGCCCTGCACGACCTCGGCCCCCTCTGGGTGCTGGTCAAGGGCGGCCACCTGCCCGGGGACGAGGCGGCCGACCTGCTCTGGGACGGCCAGGAGGCGACCTGGCTCACGGCGCCGCGCCTGGCCACGCCCCATACCCACGGCACCGGCTGCACGCTCGCGTCGGCCATCGCGGCCAACCTCGCCGTAGGGCTGGACGTGGCCGCCGCCGCCAGGGCGGCCAAGCGCTACCTGAGCGGCGCGATCGCCGGCGGCTTCCCGCTCGGCAAGGGCATCGGCCCGACCGACCACGCCTGGCGGTTCCGGGCCGCCGGGCTGCTGCGCCCAGGTGGCCCGAGCCACTCGACGTCCGCCTCCTGGCCCTACGGCCCCAACCCGTTCGAGGGCTGAGCCATGACCAGGCGCTGCGATCACCTGGTCGCCCGCGTCCTCGTCGTCCACGACGGCAAGGTGCTGGCCGCCCGCCACCGCCACCCCGACGGGGACGAGTTCTGGTGCCTGCCCGGCGGCAAGGCGGAGGCGGGAGAGCGGCTGGAGGACACCGCCCGGCGCGAGCTGCGGGAGGAGACCGGCCTGCCCATCGGTCTGGCCGGCGTGGTCTGGCTCCAGGACCTGCCCCAGCGCCACCGGTTCGAGGTGGTGTTCGCGGGCTGGCTGGCCGCCGGCCACGACGGCGTCCTGTCGGTCGAGCCCGATCGGCACACCGCGCTCGACCGGCACCTGGTGCAGATTGCGTGGCGCCGGCCCGAGCAGCTGCTGGCCGAGGACTTCCGGCCCGCCGGCCTGCTCAAGGCCCTCGACCTTGGCAACCTGCCCGAGCTTCCCCGTCCCGAGGCCTGACCCGCCGGCTGCCGGCTCGGCCACGTCGCATGACCCGACCCGAGCCGGCACCACACCTCAACGCATTTCCGCACCGGAATCGAGGTGTGGCGTCCGAAGCCTCTGGCATCGAGGTTGGCCGAGCCTGCGCCGCGCTCCCGCGGGTGCGGCCATCGCATGGCCGCTGAGCTGCATGAACGGTGGCCACAGGCCCCGCTCTCCGAGGCCCCGCTAGCCGACCTAACGACGCAGCAGCTCGGAGAGGGCGGCCCGCACCTCGTCGCGGGGCAGGCCGCCGGCCTCCAGGTCGGCGTCCTCCCTGGCCAGCAGGCGCTGGTAGAACGCGATCCCCTGGTCGGTCGCGTCGGTGTCGTCCGGGTCGTCGTCGATGACCTCGAACAGCGAGTCCTCCGCGTCGGCGTAGCGTCCCAGCGCTTCCTGCAGGCGACACAGGTACAGGCGCTGCCGCGGGGAGAGGTCGAGGTCGCCGGCCCGGGCCGCCAGCCGCGCGGCCAGGGCCGGGTCCGGCAGGCTCCCCGTGTGGCTGGCCATGTAGGCGGCCAGGGCCAGGGCGCGCCGGTACCGGGCGGTGGCGTCGGCCGGCCGCCCGGCCTCGGCCAGCAGGTCGGCCTCGGTCACCAGCAACTCGACGGCGACCGTGACCCGGCGCGGGTCGGGGCTCGACCCCGAGGTGAGCAGGGTCAGCAGCTGCTCCTCGCTCAGGGTGGCCACGACCCGGCCGCTCACCCCCACCAGCGGCTGGTAGGCCTGCTCGAACAGCCCGATCGCCTGGTCGCGGCGCCCCTCCTTGGCCAGCCCGAGGATGCGCGCGAGCATCTGCGCGGCCATCTCGACCTGGCGGAGGATGTAGTCCCTCTGGTACAGCGTCGGCCTCCTCGGGCTCCAGGCCGAGTTTCCCGGCCCTGGCTCGTGCCCCCGGCGGCCACATCTTGCCCCACAGCGGCCGGGAACGCAGCGCGGTCAGGCCGCGAACGGGTAGGGCGGGACCGTGGAGAGGCGCACCTCGACGGCCCAGCCGCGGATGGCCGCGTCGGCCCGGAGCTGGTCGGCCAGGCCGGGCAGGGCGGCCTGCTCGGTGGCCGCGTGGGTGGCGTCGATGCAGGCCATGCCCGCGGCAAGCGCGAGCAGCACCTGGTGGTGCTTCAAGTCGCCGGTCACGTAGCAGTCGGCGCCGGCCGCGACGGCGGTGGCCACCTCGTCGCCGCCGGACCCGCCGAGCACGGCCACCCGCTCCACCCGCCGGCCGGGGTCGCCGGCCATCCGCAGGCCGGGGGCGGGCAGGCCCTCCCGCAGCCGCCCGGCCAGGGTGGCGAGCGGCGCCGGCGCCCGCAGGCGCCCGACTCGGCCGAGGCCGAGCCCGGTGCCGGTGTGCAGCGGGTAGGTGTCGGCCGCCACCTCCTCGTAGGGATGGGCGGCGACCACGGCGGCGTGCACGTCCGCGAGCCGGCCGGCCGGCACGAGCATCTCGAGGCGCTCCTCGGAGACCTGGTTGAGCATGGCAACCTCGCCGACGGCCGGCTGGGCGCCCTCCTCGGGCAGGAACGTGCCCGTGCCCGGGGTGCGGAACGAGCAGTGGGAGTAGTTGCCGATCACGCCGGCGCCCGCCCGCGCGGCGGCGTCGAGCACCTTGGCGGTCGCCTCGACCGGGCAGAACACGACGTACTTGTAGGCGGCGTCTGATTCGGTGCGGGCGGGCCGGAGGGGCCGCCGGTCGGCGAGGTCGAGCAGGTCGGCGACCACGTCCGACGGCGACCCGGCGGCGGCCACGTCGAAGTTGGTGTGGACGGCGAGCACCGCCGCGCCCTGCCCGGCGGCGCGCAGCATCAGGCTGCCGACCGGGTCGCCGGCCTGGACCGACGAGAGCGGCCGGAACACCAGCGGGTGGTGCGCGACGACGAGGCCGGCGCCGGCCTCGGCCGCCTCGGCGAGGACGGCCGCGGTCACGTCGAGCGCGACCAGCACCGTGGAGGCTGCCGCAGCCGGGTCGCCGACCTGCAGCCCGACGTTGTCCCAGGGCTCGGCGGTGGCCATGGGCCAGCGGCGGTGGACGAGGTCGACCCAGTCGCCGACGGTGGGGGAGGCCGGTGGCGGTCCCGGTGGCGGTCCCGGTGCCGGTGCCGCGCCGGGGGTCTCGGGCTGGGTTGGCTGCTCGGTCATGTCGCATCGTCTCCGGGATCGTGAGCGGGGCGTGGCCCGGCGTCGCCCGGGACGATGCTCCGGGAGCGCGCCGGCCGACCTGGCGCGACCTCACGAGCCCGGCCGTGGCCCGCTGGGGGCGCTACCGTAACCGGGAGATCATGCAACACTTGCGCGCGCAACGCCCGCGCTCCCGAAGGTGGGTGCCGCAGCGGCGGGCGCCGCTGCCTACCGCAGGGGCGCGCTGGGCTCAGGCCCCGCGGGCAGCGCCGTCCCGGGCCACTGGCCCGCCGGCGTCGGCGACCCGCCGTCCGGGGGCGGTGCGGGCTCGTCGTCTGGCGGGACCGGGATGGGGTGGCAGCGGGTCAACCCGCCACCCGCCCCGCGGCCAGGTGCCCCAGCGTGGGGTCGAACCCCTGGCGGCCCGGGCCAGGAGGGCCGCCGAGCAGCGAGCCCAGCGGCACCGGGAGCTCTGGGACCGGTAGGCGCAGGGGTCGGACCCAGCGGCCGGCGACCCCGGTGACGTGGCGGCTCGGCGGCGCGGTCACGTACCCGCCGGTGCCGTGGAGGTAGAGCTGGCGGCCGGGGTTGCGCTCGGTCGGCCGGAGCAGGGTGGTGCCGGCCAGGGAGGGTGGCAGGTAGAGGTGCCAGCGCCCGCCACCCGTCCGGGCGGTCGGGCCGGCCCAGGCCCTCCCGTCGAGCCGGCGGGTGATCGCCTCACCGGGGACCGCGCCGGCGTCGAGCACGTCGAAGGCCACCCCGGTGGCCAGGATCACGTTCGCTCGCGGCGCCTCCAGCCACCACTGCGCGAGCTGGGCCGGGTCGGTGGTCGCCTGCTCGAGCCCGACGATCGGGTGCTCGCTGGGGTGCAGGCAGCCGAGCCGGGCGCACGAGCAGACCGGGCCCGGCCGGCGGCCGGTGCGCGACGTGATCCCCGGGTAGTGGCCGGGGACCACCGGGATGCCGAGCGCCGCGTACTCGAGCGCGGCGGCGAGCAGACCGTTCTCGTTCCAGCGTCTTCTCACCGGTGCTCCCTCCTTCTTGAAGCACGTTGCGACCGGCTGACGCCGCGACGCACCCCCCGCTCGGCCCGTCTCGCAACTTCAAGCAAGAGAGCAGTAGCATGGGTACATCCAGCGCAGCGTCTGAAGAGGCCAAAAGCAGGCCAGGAACAGGCCACGAGCAGGCACCGGCGGGAGAGGAAGCGTCCGGGTTCCTCGGAGGGAACGGGCGATGACGGCCACGGGACGGAATGCCAACTCGCGGCTGCGACGCGCGCGCGACGCGCGCGGCTGGTCGCAGCGAGAGGCTGCTGACCAGCTACAACGCCTCATGGCGAGCTACGGCGAGACCCAGGTCGGCGTGGACGAGAACACCGTCGGCCGGTGGGAGCGGGGCGCGCGCAAGCCGGAGCCGCGCTACCGGAGGTATCTCTGCGTGCTGTACGGGAAGCAGGCACACGACCTTGGGTTCGTTGACGACCCCGAGCCGGTGCCCGGGGAGTCGTTGTTACCATCGACGCAGGACGACCCCCCCATCCTGTACGACCTCTGGAGCTCAGTCATGGACGTGGCCCGACGCGCGTTCCTCCGTCAGGCCGCCGTGGTCGCCGGCGCCGCCGCGGTGGCGAAGCCGCTCGAGCTGCTCGACCAGCAGCCCTGGGAGCAACTGTCAGTCGCGCTGAAGCGGACGGCCGCGATCGACCCCGCCATGGTGGAGCGCATGGAGGAGCTGACCGCGGAGTTCTACCGGAGCGAGGAGAAGGTCCCCGCCCGTGAGCTGCTCGGCGGCGTCACCCAGCACCTCGAACGGCTGGTCCACTACCTGCAGGGCTCGACGTCCGGCCCGATGCGCCGGCGTCTGAGCCGCTCGGGCGGCGAGACCGCGGCCCTCGCCGGCTGGCTGTCGTTCGAGCTGGGCGACGCGAACGCGACCCGCGGCTACTACGACGCGGCCCTGGACGCGGCCAAGGAGACCGACGACCGTGCCCTGTGCGCCTGGGTGCTCGGCATGATGAGCTTCCGGCCCAGCTCCGTGGGCGACCAGCGCACCGCGCTCGCGCTGGTGCGCGACGCGCAGCGCGCCAGCGGGCGGAGCACCACGGCGACGACCCGCGCCTGGCTCGCCGGCCTCGAGGCCGAGGCGCACGCCGCCATGGGCGACGCCCGCGCCACCCGGGCCGCCCTGGCACGCGCCGACGCCGCGTTCGACAGGGCGGAGCCCGAGGCCGACCCGAGCTGGATCGGGTTCTTCGACCGAGCCCGCCTGGACGGCATGAAGGTGAACAGCCTCATGCGCATCGAGCCGGGGGCGGCGCAGGAGATCTCCAAGGAGGCGCTGGCGTCGCTGCGCCCGTCCATGACCAAGAAGCGCTCGATCGTCCTGGCCGACCTCGCATCCGCGCACGTCCACCAGGGCGAGATCGAGGAGGCCTGCCGGCTGGCCGGCCTGGCCCTGGCCGTCGTGGAGCAGACCCAGTCGGCGGTCGGGCTGCAGCGGGTCCGTGACCTGCGCGCCCGCCTCGACCCGTGGAAGGACACGCGGCCGGTGCGCCAGCTCGACGAGCAGCTCAGGGTCGCGCTGGTCGAGATCGGGGCGTAGCCCGACCGGGGCCGCCTGGAACTGGACGTGGCGCGCCAGAGGGCCGGTCATGTAGCCCGTTCCGAGTTGCCGCCGAGGAGACGCCTGAAGCCTTCGAGGGGTTGAGCTGGCGGCGTGGTGGCTGGACCACGGGGGTTGCGTGGTCGCCGGGGCGGCGCAAGGTCCAGGGCTGCACGCACGGTCCGGCGTTGGGCTGGCTCACCGCGGCGAGCCAGCATGCGGCGCCGGCTCCACGACCGGCTGCGGCGCCGGGTCCATGACCGGCCCGCTGGGAGCTACCGGGGCAGGGTCGCGACCGCCAGCACGCCCAGGCCGAGGGCGGCGAGGTCCTCGACCGCGCCCCAGAGCGGGTCGGGCAGGTTCGTCCGGCGCCTGAGGGCGGCGCGGGCCCGCGAGCCGGCGACCGCCCCGGCCGCCGCGCCGGCCGCGCCGAGCGCGGCCCCGAGCGCCGGCGGGCGGCCGGCGTCGCTGAGCACGGCCGCGCCCACCAGGCCGCCGGTGGTCACGCGCCCGAGCATCGGCCCCGAGCGGGTCCGGGCCGGGGTGAACGGGAGCTTGTCGGCGACCAGCTCGGCCACTGCCGCGGTCACCGCGCTGGCGACCGCGCCGGGGGAGCCGAGCTGGTGCGCCAGCCGCCCGCTGCCGGGGTCGAAGCGCCCGCGGCTGGCCGCGACGGCCAGCAGCGCGACCGGGAGCTGCTGGCGCATCCCGGTGACCAGGCCCAGGGTCAAGGCGCGGGCGGGCGCGGCAAGGCCGGACGAGCGGGCGGCGAGGGTCGACAGCTGCATCGGCTCCCTTCGGGCTGCGTGTCGGCGCGTGGCTTCGGGTCGGCGCGTGGGCTTGGCCAGGGCCTACCCAGCCGGCGGACGGCGAACCAGGCCCGGAGACGACGACCGGGCCCGAGGCCCGGTCGCCTTCGTACGGCGGGTGCGCGGGTGCGCGGCGCGGCCTAGACGGCGCGGCGCACCTTGTTGGCCTTGATGCAGGACGTGCACACGTTCCTGCGCCGCGGCGTGCGACCCTCGAGGATCTTGATCCGCTGAATGTTCGGGTTCCAGCGGCGCGGGTGGCGCTTGTGGGAGAAGCTCACCGACATGCCAAAGCCGGGGTGCTTGCCGCAGATGTCGCAGACGGCAGCCATTGAACGCCCTTCCTGGAGTGAATTTGCGGCGATGCTGCGAAGAAGTCGAGCCGCGAAACGGTAGCACGGCCGCGCGACGGCCGGCAACGAGAACCCCTCCGTCCCGCCCGCCCGGACCGTGGAGCCGTCCGGCCCGCCCGGACCGTGGAGCCGTCCCGCCCACCCGGACGGTGGGGTGTCCCGCCCCTCCCCGGGACGGTGGGGGTGTCCCGCCCCTGCCCGGGGCGGTGGGGTGTCCCGCCCCTCCCCGGAACGGTGGGGGTGTCCCGCGACGCCCCTATACTGCCCGCGTGGTGGACAGCACGACGGCCGACCCGCTCGGCGCCCGGCTGGGCGCCGTGCCCGAGGTGCCCAGGGCCCTGGCCCGCGCGGTCGAGGAGGCGTTCGGCTACCGCACCGTCCGTGACCTGCTCGAGCACTACCCCCGCCGCTACCTCACCCGGGGCGAGCTGACCGACCTGGCCCACGCCAAGAAGGGCGCGCTGATCACCGTGGTCGGCACGGTCAAGAACCTCGCCAAGAAGCAGCCCCGGCGCAACCTGCGCATCCTCGAGGTGCGGGTCGCCGACGAGAACCGCAGCGGCGTGTGGACCTGCACCTGGTTCAACCAGCCCTGGCACGCCCAGAAGCTGCCGGTCGGCACCCTGGCCGCGTTCTCGGGCAAGCTGGAGTGGAAGGCCGGCCGCCTCGCCATGGCCAACCCCGGCTACGAGGTCCTGCGCGAGAGCGACGACGCCGAGGGGTTCGCCAGCGAGATCATCTCCGTCTACCCGGCCACCAAGGACATCTCCTCCGGGCGGCTCCGCAGGGCCATCGCCGCCCTGCTCGACCGCTACGGCCGGGTGCCCGACTTCCTGCCCGAGGAGCTGCGGCGCGTCCACCGCCTCCCGGCCCGGGCCGAGGCGCTCGAGGCGGTCCACCGGCCACCCGACATGGCGGCCAAGGAGCGGGCCCGCGACCGGCTCGTCTACGACGAGCTGCTGGTCCTCCAGGTCGGCCTCGCCCTGCGCCGCCGCGCCCTGGCCACCGGCGAGACCGGTCACGCCCTGGCCCCCGACGGCCACCTCACCAAGCAGCTCCTGGCCACCCTGCCGTTCACCCCCACCCGCGCCCAGACCCGCGCCATGGCCGAGATCGGCGCCGACCTCGCCCGTCCGGTACCCATGCACCGCCTCCTCCAGGGGGACGTCGGGTCGGGCAAGACGTTGGTCGCGCTCCGGACCCTGCTCTGCGCGGTGCAGTCGGGGTTCCAGGGGGCGCTCATGGCGCCCACCGAGGTGCTGGCCGACCAGCACTTCATCAACCTGCGCGGGCTGCTCGGGCCGCTGGGGGAGGGGGGCGGGCTGTTCGGCGGGCCGCGGGTCGAGGTGCTGACCGCGGCGACCACCGGCGGGAGCCGCGAGCGGCTGCTCGCGGCGGTGGCCGCCGGCGAGGTCGACATCCTGGTCGGCACCCACGCGCTGCTCTCCGAAGGGGTGGAGTTCCGCCGGCTCGGCGCGGTGGTCGTGGACGAGCAGCACCGCTTCGGCGTGCACCAGCGGGTGCGGCTGCGCGAGAAGGGCGACAGCCCGCACGTGCTGATCATGACCGCGACCCCGATCCCGCGCACGCTCGCGCTCACCCTGTACGGCGACCTCGACGTCTCCACCCTGGACGAGCTGCCCCCGGGCCGCACCCCGGTGGCCACCCACCTGGTGAGCGACCAGGCCCTGCGCGACCGGGCCTACGAGCGGGTCCGCGAGGAGGTCGCCCGCGGCCACCAGGCGTACGTGGTGTGCGCGCTCAAGGACGACTCCGACAAGCTCGAGGTCCGGGCGGCCAAGGCGGAGGCCGAGCGGCTGCGGGCCGAGGTGTTCCCCGGGCTGCGGGTCGGCCTGGTCTACGGGGACATGCCGGCCCGGGAGAAGGAGGCCACCATGGACGCGTTCCGGGCCGGCACGGTCGACGTGCTGGTCTCCACCACGGTGGTCGAGGTCGGCGTGGACGTGCCCAACGCCACCGTCATGCTGATCGAGGACGCCGACCGCTTCGGGCTCTCCCAGCTCCACCAGCTCCGCGGGCGGGTCGGCCGGGGCGAGGCGCCCGGCGTGTGCATCCTGTTCGCCGACCCGGTCACCGACGAGGGGCGCGCCCGCATGGAGGCGATCACGCGCACCAACGACGGCTTCGAGCTGGCCAACGAGGACCTCCGCATCCGGGGCGAGGGCACCGTGTTCGATGCCAGGCAGTCGGGCCTGTCCGACCTCAAGCTCGCCCGCCTGATCGAGGACTTCGACTGGGTGCGCAAGGCCAGGCGCGACGCGTTCGCGCTGGTCGGGGCCGACCCGGAGCTGGCCGGCCCCGACCACCGCGCCCTGTACCGGGAGGTGCTCACCCGCCTCGGCCCCGACCGGGCCGAGTGGCTGTCGCGCGGCTGACCCGCCCGGCGGACTTGCCGGGCGGCATACGAAGAGCCGCGCCGCAGGCGCTCCGAGCAGTTGTGTCGCGGCACCCGTGCCGCACAGTGAAACTTCTTCACAATTCACGTATGGTTCGTCCGCCCCCGTTGGTGCCTTCGAGAGCACGACCGCCCTGCCATGGCCATTCGCGAACCGGAATGGGAGGACGAGGGCGAGCTGGTCGCTGCGCTGACCGAGCTCGGCCTCACCCGCAACGAGGCTCGGCTCTACCTGGCCGCCTACGGTCAGGCCGCCATGCGCGCGGCCGAGCTGGCCGAGCATGCGGGCGTGACCCGGACCAAGGCCTACGACGCGCTCCGCCAGCTGGTCGACAAGGGGCTGTTCACCGAGGAGCCCGGCAAGGTCGCCCGCTTCCGCGCGGCCGACCCCAAGCTGGTCGTGCAGCGGCTGCGCCAGCAGATCGTGGTCGAGCAGGCGTCGCTGGTGGAGGACACCGGCCGGCTGGTCGCCGACCTGTTCGCCCGCTACTACTCCGCGTCCCACGGCGACGACCCGTTCGACCTTGTCGAGCTGGTCCGCAACTCCGAGGCGGCCTCGGCCCGGCGCGAGGCACTGGCCGCCGGGGCACGGGCCGAGGTGGTGCGCGCCCGCAGGCTCGCGCCCGGCGGCGGGGTCGACCCGCCAACCGCCGACGAGCTGGGGCTGCGCCCGGGCGTTCGCTACCGTTCGCTCTACGAGCGCGGCTTCCTGGACGACGACGATTTCCGCTCGCGGCTGGCCGAGCGGCAGGGCCGGGGCGAAGAGGTCCGCTTCGTGGAGCGGGTCACGGTCGGCATGTGCGTGGTCGACCGGCGCACGAGCGTGATCAGCCTGAACCAGTCGGGCGTGCGGAGCGGTCCGGGCACCTGGCTCGTGCTCGAGCACCCGGGGCTGTCGAGCCTGCTCACCGAGGCGTTCGACAGCTTGTGGGGGGGTGCCGGGTCCGCCGAGGAACCGGGCGGCGGATAATTTGCGCGCACAATTAGGGTGCTGGATTGGCGCGGACCCCGTCTTGACGTACACCGTCCATCTGCCTACTGTTCCCGTCGCCGTGTTGTCCCCAGCGGGGAGTCCCGAATGACCGCCCAGCCAGTCGACGAGACCGGTCTGATCGACCGTCTCGTTCGGTACGGCCTGGGCCAGGGCGAGGCGCGCTGCTACGTCGTCATGCTGGCGCCCCGCGCCTACCGGGTCGCCGAGGTCGCCCAGCAGGCCGGGCTGCCACGCTCCCGGGCCTACGAGCTGATCCGCTCGCTGGTCCGGGCCGGGCTGTGCACCGAGGTCGCCGGGGCCACGATGGCGCGCTTCCGGGTCGTGCCGCCCAACGAGGCCATCGGCCGGCTCGAGGCGTACGCCAACGAGCAGGCACGCAGGCGCAACGCGGCCCTGTCGGGCATCCTGCACGCGCTGGAGGAGCTTCCCGGCGGTCGCCGCCGGGGCTCGGCGGGCGAGCCGGTCGAGCTGCTGCGCCGCCGTGACCAGGTCCTCGACTGCTACGAGCAGGCGATGGCCGAGGCAAGGGAGGAGGTCGTCTGCCTGGCCGCGATGCCCTGGGACGCGGTCGACAGCCCGGCCATGCTGGACCGCCTGGACGCCGGCGGCGTGCGCTTCCGGGCCGTGCACGAGCGCGCGGTCTGCGAGAGCGCCCCGCACCGGGAGTACGTCGGCTTCTACGCCAGCCGCGGCGAGCAGTGCCGGGTGGTCGACCAGGTCTGCGTCCATTTCACCCTGTTCGACCGTTGCTCGATGATCCTCAACCTGTACAGCCCCGGCGGCGAGGGCCCTGGCGCCCAGCTCGAGTCGCTGCTGATCCGGCATGCCGGGCTGGCGGTCCTGCTGTACCAGGCGTTCGAGCGCCTCTGGGAGCGCGGCGTGCCGTTCGACCAGGCCCTCCACGAGGCCGGGATCCCTGGCCTCGCGGGCACCTGGCCGGACCCACGGGGCGCCGCCCAACCGGCGCCGCATGCCGACGATGGCCGGTTCCCCACCCAGGGACCCGGCTGAGCCGGTTGGAAGGCGGGGGAACGGCCTTGGCCCCCCCGGGCTCGACCCCCGCCTCCAACCACCAACCGGCGGGTGGCGGCGCTTCGGCCCCCCCGAGCGCCGCCGCCGGCCGTCTCCGCCCCGGGCTGGTCCCGCGGGTCCGGGGGCTCGGGTAGCCGAGTGCTCGTCCCCGGGTCTGCCAAGCTGTCCAGGGGCGCAGGTGGCGATCGGTGAGGCGCGGGTGGCGATGTGTGAGGGAGGTGCCGTGCGCGTCGTGGCGGGCCGGCTCGGGGGGCGCCGGCTGCGGGCCGTGCCCGGCACGGCGACCCGCCCGACCAGCGACCGGGTCCGGGAGGCGCTGTTCGCGGTGCTCGGCGACCGGGTCGTGGGCGCCCGCGTGCTCGACCTGTTCGCCGGCACCGGCGCGCTTGCCATCGAGGCGCTGTCCCGGGGCGCCCGCTCGGCGGTCCTGGTCGAGCAGGCCGCGCCCGCAGCGGCGGTCATCCGCGCCAACCTGGAGGCCCTGGAGCTGACCGGGGTGGCGTCGGTGCGGCGCACCAGGGCCGAGACCTACCTCCGGGCCGAGCCTATCGGACCCTTCGACCTGGTCTTCCTCGATCCGCCCTATGCCCAGGGTATCGGCCTGGTGGCCGGCCTGCTCGCCCGCCTGGCCGGCGGGGGGCGGCTGGCCCCTGGCGCCGTGGTCGTGCTCGAGACGGCCGGCCGCGCCGAGCCGCCGCCCTGGCCGGCCGGGTTCGAGCCGGAGCGGCCCCGCCGCTACGGCGACACCGCGCTGCACCTGGCCACCTTCACCCCGCCGGCCGGGCCGTGACCTGCCGGACCCGATACCCTGGCTCCCGCTGCCGCCGGCCGGCGGGGTTCGACCGAGGAGACCCGCGACCCTGGACCATGGAACGCAGGAGGAGCCCGTGCGGACCGCATGCTGCCCAGGCACCTACGACCCGGTGACCAACGGTCACCTCGACATCGTCACCAGAGCCGCGGCCTGCTTCGACCGGGTCATCGTGGCGGTGCTCACCAACCCGTCCAAGACGCCGCTGTTCGGGCTCGACGAGCGCCTGGCCATGCTCAAGGAGGCGACCGCCGCGATCCCGGGGGTCGAGGTCGACTCGTTCTCCGGCCTGCTCGTCGACTACGCCCGCGACCGGTCGGTCACCGCGATCGTCAAGGGGCTCCGGGCGATCAGCGACTTCGACTACGAGCTGCAGATGGCGCAGATGAACTACCGGCTGGCCGGGGTCGAGACGCTGTTCATGACCACCAACCCGTCGTACTCCTACCTCAGCTCGAGTCTGGTCAAGGAGGTCGCCCGCCACGGGGGCGACGTCAGCGGCCTGGTGCCCGACTTCGTGCTGGCCAGGCTGCGCGACCGCGCCGCCGGAGGCCCGCCCGCCTGAGGCGCGTGAGGCCACCTCGCCTGAGGCGCCCGAGGCCACCTCGCGCGCCCCGCCCGAGGCCACCTCGCCCGGGGCGCGCGAGGCCATCCCGCCTGGGGCGCGACGAGGCCACCCCGCCTGGGGTGCGACGAGGCCCCTGGCTCGCCTGAGGCGCGAGGCCACCCCGCCTGGGGCGCGCGAAGCCGGGGCTCAGGCAGCGGGGCGGCAGCTCCCGGTCTCACCAAGGGCCCCTGTTCGCCCAGGCGCCGCCCCTCTGCTACCCTTCGCCGGGTGGCCTGCCGCCGGCAGGTCAATGCGCTCGTCGGCATTTCCGTTTCGGGCGCGCCCGTCACCCCGCACGAGTCCACCTGTTTGTCATGTCCAAGAAAACCGCAGCACCCGAGTTCGTCGTGGACGTCCGCGCGCTCGTCAAGCATCCCGGAGCGCACCGGCACGTGACCCTGGACGGCACCCTGCCCGGGCTTGCCATGCCGGTCGCCCGGGTCGCCGACGACGCTCCCATCCATGTCGACGCCGAGGTCGAGAGCGTCGTCGAGGGCCTGCTCGTCAGCGGCGAGGTGACCACCAGGGTGACGCTCCAGTGTGTCCGCTGCCTGCGCGAGTTCGAGCAGGACCTCCAGGTCCGGGTCCAAGAGCTGTTCGCCCTCGACCCCAGGGGCGCCGAGGAGGAGGGTTACGCGCTGCTGCCCGACGACCGGCTGCCCATGGACACGATGATCAGGGACGCCTTGGTGCTGGCCTTCCCGTCCGCCCCGCTCCACAGCCCCGACTGCGCCGGGCTCTGCCCGGTCTGCGGGGCCGACCGGAACGTCGTCGACTGCGGCCACTGGGCCGACGCGAGCGACCCCCGCTGGGCCGCCCTGGCCGGGCTGGGCGCCCGGTTGGCCCCCGACGACCCGGTCCCGCCGGCCGGCTCCGCACTTCACACCGAGGAGGAAGACGATGCCCGTCCCTAAGCGCAAGACACCGCGCTCCACCACCCGCGCGCGCCGCTCCAAGTGGAAGAGCACCGCACCGACCTACGCCGTCTGCCCCCAGTGCCGGTACGCCAAGCTGCCGCACACCGTCTGCAGGAACTGTGGGTACTACGGTGGGCGCCAGGTCGTCGAGGTTGAATAAGCGGCTGCCGATCGAGAGGGCGCTCGGCGTCCGCTTCGGCAACGAGGAGCTCTACGTCTGGGCCTTCACGCACCGCTCCTACGCCTACGAGAACGGCGGTCTGCCCACCAACGAGCGGCTCGAGTTCCTCGGGGACGCCGTCCTGGGCCTCGTGGTCACCGACATCATCTACCGCGCCTTCCCCAACCTCCCCGAAGGCCAGCTGGCCAAGCTGCGGGCGGCCACGGTCAACATGAACGTGCTCGCCGACGTGGCCAGGGAGCTCGGAGTCGGTGCGGCGGTGCGCCTCGGACGGGGCGAGGAGCTGTCGGGCGGCCGTGACAAGTCGTCCATCCTGGCCGACACCCTCGAGGCGATCCTCGGCGCGGTCTACCTCGACAAGGGCCTGGCCCGAGCCGCCAGCCTGATCCGGCGCCTGTTCGAGGGGCGGGTCATGGAGGCGGCCGGCCGCGGCGCCGCCCTCGACTACAAGACCTCGCTGCAGGAGCTGGCCGCGTCCAGCCTCGGCGGCATGCCCTCGTACTCGATCGAGGAGGAGGGCCCCGACCACGCGAAGCGGTTCACGGCCACGGTTTCGGTGGCCGGCACCGCCTACGGCACCGGCCAGGGCCGTTCCAAGAAGGAGGCCGAGCAGCACGCCGCCCAGGAGGCGTTCGAGTCGCTGGTCTCCTCGCGCATGGTCACCGGCACCGGCGACAGCGGCGAGGCAGAGGTCGTCCCGGCCACCGAGGTCGAGGCCGAGGCGCGGGCCGAGCCCGACGCCACGGCCAACGGCCGGGGCGGCAAGGCGGCCAGCCGGGCCGGGGGCGACCCGGGCATGCTGCCCGCCGACGGGTAGCCGGGCGCGATGCCCGAGCTCCCAGAGCTCGACGTGCTCGCCGAGAACCTGGCCGCCCGCCTGGCCGGGACCACGGTGGCTGCGGTGCGCCCGTACTCGGTGGCCGCCCTGAAGACCGTGGACCCGCCGCTGGACGCGCTGGTCGGCCGGGTGGTCACGGGGGCGGGCAGGAGGGCCAAGTACGTCTGGCTCGAGCTGTCCGGCTGGTACCTGGTCGTCCACCTGTCCCTCGGCGGCCGTATCTCGCTGGGGACCAAGCCGCCGCCCCGCCGCGGCGCGGTGCTCGCCCTCGAGCTCGCCGACGTGGCTTCGCGCGCCTCAGGTGGCGTGGCTTCGCGCGCCCCGGGCGAGGTGGCTTCGCGCGCCTCAGGTGGCGTGGCCTCGGGCGCCTCGGGCGAGGTGGCCTCGGGCGCCTCAGGCGGCGTGGCCTCGGGCGCCTCAGGCGGGGTGGCCTCGGGCGCTTCGGGGAGCATGGTGCTCGCCGTGACCGAGGGTGGCACCCAGCGGCGGGCCGCGGTCTGGCTGGTGGACGACCCGGAGAAGGTCCCCGGGATGGCTGGTCTGGGTCCCGAACCGCTCGACCCCGGGTTCACCGTCGAGGTCCTCGGCGCGATCCTGGCCGCCGGCGGCCACACCCTCAAGGGGATGCTGACCGACCAGAAGGGCATGTCCGGGGTTGGCAACGCCTGGAGCGACGACGTGCTGCACCGGGCCCGGCTGTCGCCCTTCGCCCGGCCCGACCGGCTCGGCCCCGACGAGGTCGCGCGCTTGCACGCGAGCCTGGTGGGCGTGCTCGGCGAGGCCAGGGGCGCCCTGGCCGAGCAGGTCAGCGGCCAGGTGGTCATCCCCAAGGCGTCGGCCCGCCAGTTCGCGGTCCACGGCCGGGCCGGGGCGGCGTGCTTCGTGTGCGGCGACACGATCCGCTCGGTGTGGATGGGGGAGCGGGAGACCTCCTACTGCCCGGCCTGCCAGACCGGCGGCCGCGTCCTCGCCGACCGCCGCCGCTCCCGCTTCCTCAAGTGATCCCCGGGGCTACCGCCTCGCCGCCTGAGCCCCCCGGACCTCCCAGATGACCGCCCTGCGCGACGTGACCGGTTACACTTTTCCGCCATCCCCGGGGAGACTACTCGGGCCGTGGCGACTACCGGAGGAGCCCTTGCCCGAGCTGCCCGAGGTTGAGACCCTTCGCCGCGATCTCGAGCGCGAGATCGTCGGCAGGAAGATCAAGGGAGTCGACGTCAGGGTGGCCAGGGCCGTCCGCCGCAACCCGACCCGTGCCCAGTTCGGCGACCGGCTGCTCGGCCGCAAGGTGGCAGAGGTTGGCCGGCGTGGCTCCACCCTGCTGCTCGGCCTCGACGGTGGCGGCGTGCTCGCCATCCGCCTGGGCGCGAGCGGGCAGCTGCTGAAGGAGCGCACCGCGGCCCCGGTCGAGCAGCGCACCGACGCCGTGATCACCTTCTCCACCGGTGGCGACCTGCGCGTGCTCAGCCTGGGCGACGACGGCGAGCTGTTCGTGGCCGGGCCCGGCGACGCGGACGCCGACCCGCGGGCCCGTTCGGCGGCGATCGACCCGCTCACCGACGCCTTCACCTGGCAGGCGTTCAACGCGAAGCTGCTCTCCCGCCGGGCCAGGCTCCGGCCCCTGCTCACCGACGAGTCGTTCGTGGCCGGGATCGGGCCCATCTACGCCGACGAGATCCTCTGGGCGAGCGCGCTCCGCTGGGACCGGCGCTCGGACACGCTGACCGCCCAGGAGGTCCGGCGCCTGTACCGGGCGATCCAGGAGGTGGTCCAGGAGGCGGTGCGCCTGCGGGGGACGTCGGTCGGCGACGACCTCCACGTCGACCTCTATGGCAACAAGGGGGAATATCAGTCCCGGCTGAACGCGTACCAGCGCGACGGGCAGCCGTGCCAGCGCTGCCGCACGCCGCTGGTGCGCGAGCAGCTCGAGCAGGCGAGCACGTTCTACTGCCCGAAATGCCAGAGCTGAGAGGAGCCCCCACCATGGTGCCGCGCCGGTCCGCGCTCCGGCTCACCGCCGCGCTCACCGCCGTCCTCGCGATCCTGGTCGCCGGCTGCGGGGGATCGTCGCCGCGCGACCCGGACCCGCCGGCCACCCAGGCCGCGGTCCCGCCGCGGGACGCCGGCTCCCAGGCCACCCCGCCGTCGAGCCTCGGTCCCAGGACCGGCAGCTCGCAGGCGCCCGGCACCGCCGGCTGGGCCCTGCCGGCCGGCAAGGTGGGCTTCGCCGCCCTGGCCGTCACCGACGTGACGGTCTGGTCGGCCCCGGCCAACCAGGACGTCGTGGCCCTGTTCCCGGCCACCCAGCGGGCCGGGGTCCCGACCGCGTTCCTGGTCCACCAGCGCCGCCACGAGGCGGGCCGCCGCTGGTTCAAGGTCTTCATGCCCCGCCGCCCGAACGAGTCGACCGGCTGGGTCCGCGACGACCAGGTGCGCCTGGTGCCGCTCAGCCACAGCGTCGAGGTCGACCTGTCGGAGCGCCAGCTCAGCCTGTTCCGGGGCGGCAAGCTGGTGCGCCGCATCCGGGTGGGCGTCGGCAGGCCCAACACGCCCACCCCGACCGGGCGCTTCTACGTCACCATCAAGCTCCGCCCGCCCGAGATCTCCTCGGTCTACGGGGCCTGGGCGCTCGGCCTGTCGGGGTACTCCAACGTGCTCGAGCAGTTCGGCACCGGCAACGGCCAGATCGCGCTGCACGGCACCTCCCGGGCGTCGGACCTGGGCCGTGCCGTCTCCAACGGCTGCGTCCGGGTGGACAACGGGTCGATCAGCGCTCTGGCCCGCCTGCTCCCCTTGGGTACGCCGGTGACGATCCGCCGCTGAGGCTGCCGCTGGTCCCGCCGCTGCGGCCCCCAAGCGCGCCTGTGCCACGGTCGGGGGATCCCGCTGCTGCGACTCCCAAGAGCGCCTGGGCCAGGGTCGCGGTTGGACCTGGCCGGGCGGCGGTATGCTCGGGCCATGGCAGCCAGCATGCGGCTCCGGGCGTTGGTCCGGGGCGACGTCCAAGGGGTCGGCTTCCGCTACGGCGTGCTGCGCCTGGCGTGGCAGCTCGGCCTCACCGGGTTCGCCGAGAACACCTCGGACGGCTCGGTCCATGTCGAAGCGGAAGGCTCGCCCGAGCTTCTCGAACAGCTCGAAGCGTTCCTGCGCAACGGGCCGCGATTCGCGACGGTCACGTCCGTGCACGCCGAGCGGGCAGCAGCCACCGGGGAATTCGACGGGTTCGAGGCGAGGTAGCGCACTTTACGTAGTGGCATAACCACCATCAGCGTCTGGTTTTTCACAAGCGCTACTTGGCGGTCCAGTCAAAACGTGCTATCGTCCCCTTGTGAAATCAGCTCTCTGGGGCCGCCCTGAGGCGGTGTGCGACGGACCCGATGGTTCTCCCGCCAGCGGGATGGACGTCGCACAAGCCGTGGGACTTCCTCGCCCAGAGAAAAGACAGTAGGAGCCAGCCGTCGGAGTATTCCGCGTCGGCATACGGGCGGCCCTCGGGCCGTGCCACCGAGCGGATGAGCGCAACGGCCGCCGTGCGGGCCGTTGCTTGAGGGGAGGAGCTTACCGGATGTCGAAGGCGCTCATGGGCTATGTGGGTCAGCCGCCCGCATACATGATCCTGCGGGAGCTGAACGCCCTCAAGGCGCGTGTAGCCGAGCTCGAGCGGGCTCTCGCCGTGGCGGAGCGGGAGATCTCCCTTCGCGACGCCGAGGACTTCCGTCCCTCGGTCCAGAAAGAAGCAGCCCTGGCATAGCCGGGGTCTTTCCCTTTTCGGGGCCCTCGCAGGAGGGCCCCTTTCTCGTGCGCCCTGCCAGGAAGACTGTCAGAGGCGCGTGCTAGACTGCCGCTTCACTTGCCCGCCGCCCGCTTTCGGCGGGTTCAGGAAGCGCGCCGGGGTACCGGTTCGGAGGCCCCGCGGCATCCCACACCTGGACCCCGGGCGGGTGCAGGATGACAGGACCGTCTCGACGAAAGGTCCCGGGCCAGCCGCGTGTTCTTGAAGTCGCTGACCTTGCGTGGGTTCAAGTCGTTCGCGGACAAGACCGTGCTGGACTTCGAGCCTGGAGTCACGGTCATCGTAGGGCCCAACGGCTCCGGCAAGTCCAACGTCGTCGACGCCATCGCCTGGGTCCTCGGCGAGCAGGGGGCCAAGTCGCTGCGGGGCGGCAAGATGGAGGACGTGATCTTCGCCGGCACCGGCCGCCGGCCGGCCCTGGGCCGGGCCGAGGTGACCCTGACCATCGACAACTCCGGCGGCGTGCTGCCGATCGAGTACACCGAGGTCACGATGGCCCGGCACCTGTACCGGTCCGGCGAGAGCGAGTACTCCCTGAACGGCACCGCATGCCGGCTGCTCGACCTCCAGGAGCTGCTCTCCGACACCGGGGTCGGCCGCGAGCTGCACACCATCCTCGGCCAGGGCCACCTCGACGACGTCCTGCAGGGCCGCCCCGAGGACCGCAGGGCCGCCGTCGAGGAGGCCGCCGGCGTCTACAAGCACCGGCGGCGCAAGGAGAAGGCCCTCCGCAAGCTGGCCGGCATGGAGCAGCACCTCCTCCGGCTCTCCGACCTGGTCGGCGAGCTGCGGCGCCAGCTCAAGCCGCTGCAGCAGCAGGCGGAGACCGCCCGCAGGGCCGGCGAGGTGGCCGCCGAGCTGCGCGAGGTCCGGGTCACCCTGCGCACCCGCGAGCTGGCCGCGGCCCGGGAGCGCTCGGCCGCCCTCGAGGCCGAGGAGCGGGCGTTCTCGGCTCGGCTGGCCGAGCTGGAAGCGGCCCACGCGGCGGCCCAAGGCGACGAGCAGCGCATCCAGGCCGTGCTGGCCGAGGAGGAGCCGGCCGCCGGCCAGGCCCGCGACACCGCCCACCGCCTGGCCACCGTGCGCGAGCGCGTGCGCGGCACCATGGCCCTGGCCGAGGAGCGCTCCCGGCACCTCGCCCAGGCCCTCGCCGAGGACGCCGAGGGCCGCTCGCCCGCCGACCTCGAGCGCGAGGCGGACGAGGTGGCCGCCGAGCTGGCCGGGGTCGAGCAAGAGCTCGCCGAGGCCACGGTCGCAAGCGAGCAGGCCGAGTCCGCCCGGGCCCGGGCCCGGGCCGAGCTGGCCGCCTTCGACGAGGCAGCCGCCGGCGCCGAGCGGGACCGGGCCCGCGCCCACCAGCGCGAGGTGCAGCTCGCCGGCGACATCGCGGGCGCCAGGCGCGCCATCGAGCAGATGGAGGCCGAGTCGGCCCGGCTGGGCGCCCAGGCCACGACCGTCGAGGGCCGCCGGGCCGAGGTGGCCGGCCAGCTCGACGCCATGCAGGCCGAGGTCGCCGAGCTGGAAGCGGGCGAGACCGCCCTGGACGAGGTGCTCGCCAAGGTCCAGGAGGCGCGCGACCGGCAGGCCGCCGAGCGTGCCCGGCTCGCCGCCGAGGAGCGCCGGCTCGATGGCGAGCGCACCGCCGTGCAGGCCCGCCGCCAGGCGTTCGAGGCGACCGCCCGTGCAGCCGGCGGGGGCGCGCTCGCCGCCCTCCAGCGGGCGGGGACGGCCGGGGTCCTCGGTCCCCTCGCGCCCTCCCTGTCGGTGGACGCCGGCTACGAGGCGGCGGTGGCCGCCGCGCTCGGTCCCGACGCCGACGCCATCCTGGTCCAGGCGCCCCGCGCGGCGGCCGCGGCCGCGGCCGTGCTGCGGGACTCCGGCAGCGGCCGGGCCATCCTGCTCCACCCTGGTGCCGCGCCCGGCGGCGAGGGCGACGGCCCGCTGCTCTCGGGCCGGGTGCGGGCCACCGGCGCCGCCGGCGAGGTGGCCAGGCGGCTGCTCGCCGGTGTGCTCGTGGCCGCCGACCTCGGCGAGGCGATGGCGCTGGCCGAGCGCCACCCCGGCTGCCGGGTGGTCACCCGGGCCGGCGAGCTGGTGGCGCCCGGGCGGGTCGAGGGCGGGCAGGTCCCGGAGGCGAGCGGCCTGGCCGCCCGCCGGGCCGCCGACGAGGCGGCCTTGAGTGAACGAGAAGCCGAGACGGCGCTGGCCGCGCTCACCACCGAGCTGCGCGCGGCAGAGCACGACCTCGAGCTGCTCGAGGCCGACGTCGCCGTGGCCGCCGCGGCCATCCGCGACTCCGACGCCCGCATCGCCGGCGTGACCGAGCGCCTCGCCCTGGTCAACAAGGAGCACCACAGGCTCGAGCGCGAGGCGGCCGCGGTCGCCGCCCGGCTCGACGAGCTGGCTGCGGGGGCGCGCGGCGCCGCCGACCGGCTGGCCGGTGCCGAGGCCCGGCTCGCCGCCCTGGAAGCCGAGCGCCAGGGCGCCCCAGCGCCCGACCCGGCCGCCCGCGAGCCCCTGGCCGCCGCGGTCGAGCAGGCCCAGCAGGCCGCCACCACCGCCCGGGTGGCCGTCGCCGCCGTGGGCGAGCGCCGCCGCCTGCTGGAGCGGCGCGAGCGCGACCTGCGCGCCCTGGCGGCGGCCGAGGCGGAGGCGGCCGAGCGCCGCGCCCGTGCCCAGGCCCAGCGCCTGGCCGGTGCCGGCCGTGCCGCCGAGGCGGCCCGGCTGGCCGGGACCGTCCTGGGCCGGCTCGAGGGGTCGCTGGCCGCCGCCACCGCCGAGCGGGACCGCCTGGTCGAGGCGGTCCGCCGCGCCCGTGCCGAGCTCGACGAGGCCCAGGCCCGGCTGCGCGCCGCCCGCGCCGCCCTCGACGACCACCAGGCCGCCACCCGGGCCGGCGACGCGGCCCGGGTGGAGGCCCGGCTGCGCGCCGAGGACCTGGCCAAGCGGCTGGTCGAGGAGCACGCCGTCGACCCCGAGGACGCGCTGCGGGAGTACCTGCCCGACGAGCAGGAGCTGGCCTCGGACAGCCTGCCCGAGGCCGACCCGCGCCGGCTGCCCGACGCCGAGCTGCGCCGCGTCGCCACCGCCTTGGAGCGGCGCCTCACCCTGCTCGGCCGGGTCAACCCGCTCGCCCTCGAGGAGTTCAACGCCATGGAGGAGCGCTACGCGTTCCTGTCCGGCCAGCTCCAGGACCTCAAGGAGAGCCGGCGCGACCTGCTCAAGGTCGTCAAGGCGGTCGACGAGCGGGTCCGCGAGGTCTTCGCCGAGGCGTTCGCCGACGTCGCGCGCGAGTTCCAGCGCACCTTCGCCCTGCTGTTCCCCGGTGGCGAGGGCCGGCTCGTGCTCACCGACCCCGAGGACCTGCTCGACTCCGGCGTCGAGGTCGAGGCGCGGCCGCCAGGCAAGCGGGTGCGCCGGCTGTCGCTGCTCTCCGGCGGCGAGCGGAGCCTGGTCGCGCTCGCCTTCTGCTTCGCGGTCTTCCGGGCCCGCCCGAGCCCCTTCTACGTCCTCGACGAGGTCGAGGCGGCGCTGGACGACGTGAACCTGCAGCGCTTCCTCGACCTGCTCGACGACACCCGCGAGCACGCCCAGCTCCTGGTCGTCTCGCACCAGCGGCGCACGATGGAGGCGGCCGACGCCCTCTACGGGGTGTCGATGCAGGACGGCGGGGTCAGCAAGGTGGTCAGCCAGCGGCTGCGCCAGGACGCGCCTGGCCCGGCCGGGCCGCGCGAGGACGCGCGCTGGCCGGCCGGCCCGCGCCCGGCCCCTGCCCGTCCGGCCCCTGCCCGTCCGGCCCCTGCCCGTCCGGCCCCTGCCCGTCCGGCCGGCCAGCGCCCGCCCCCCGCCGGGCCACGGGTGGCCGAGCCGGAGGCGGGCGCCATCGTGCTCGACGACGAACCGGACCCGACCGGTGCCTCCCGGCCTGGGCGAAATGGTGGCAACCTGGGCGGCGGGGGAACTCCGACAGTGGGAACCGGGGACGCCGTCGTCCCGGTGGAGGTGAGGTAGTGGAGGTCGTGCTCGTCGCTGCCGCGGTGATCCTCGTGGTGGCCCTGGTCGCCGTGGTGCCGCTGGTCGCCGGGCGCCGGCACCGGCAGGATCCCGGTGGTGGCACCCAGGTACTCGACCGCGAGCCGGGCGTCGGCGACGACCCCGGGTCGCCCCCGCCCCCGAGCCGCTTGGTCACCGACGTGATCCTGCCCGAGGACCAGCCCCCCGCCGGGGTGCGGGTCGACCGGGCGACCCGGCCGGAAGCTCCCGAGCTGGAGGAGATCGCACCCAGGCGGCGGTTCCGCGAGCGGCTGGGCCGGTCGCGGACCGCGCTCTCGCGCGGCCTGTCCGGCCTGCTCGCCCGGGGGGCCGACGACGAGGAGGCCTGGGAGGAGCTCGAGGAGGCGCTGATCGGCGCCGACGTGGGCGTGGCCACCACCACCGAGCTGGTCGAGCGGCTGCGGGCGCGGGCCAGGGCGGCCAGGGCCAGCGGCCCCGAGCTTCGGGCCCTGCTCCGGGCCGAGCTGCTCGACGCGGTCGGCACCGCCGACCGCACCCTCGCCCTCGACCTGCTCGAGGAGAGCGAGCGGCCCGGGATCGTGCTGGTCGTCGGCGTGAACGGCACCGGCAAGACGACCACCTGCGGCAAGCTTGCCCTGGCCCTGTCCGAGGAGGGCAAGCAGTCGGTCCTGGCCGCGGCCGACACCTTCCGCGCGGCAGCCACCGAGCAGCTCGCCCTCTGGGGTGACCGCGTCGGCGCCCCGGTCGTCGGCCACCAGCAGGGCGCCGACCCGGCCGCGGTCGCCTTCGACGGCCTGGCCTCGGCCCGGGCCAGGAAGGCCGACGTGCTCCTGGTCGACACCGCCGGCCGCCTCCACACCAAGACCAACCTGATGGAGGAGCTCAAGAAGATGCGCCGGGTCCTGGACCGCGACGGCGGCAACGTCCGCGAGGTCCTGCTCGTGCTCGACGCCACCACCGGCCAGAACGGCCTCGTCCAGGCGAGGCAGTTCGCCGAGGCCGTCGGGGTGACCGGGGTCGTGCTCACCAAGCTGGACGGCACCGCCAAGGGCGGGATCGTCGTCGCGGTCCAGCGCGAGCTCGGCATCCCGGTCAAGCTCGTCGGCCTGGGCGAGGGTGCCCACGACCTGGCCCCCTTCGACCCCGAGGCCTTCGTCGACGCCCTCCTGGCCGAGGACCCCTGACGAGGCCCGCCTGAAGCGCGCGAGGCCAGCCTCAGCCGGCCCGGGATGCCGGCGGCGCGGGCCGGGCCGGGCGGGCCGGCGCGGGCCCGGGTAGCGACCGGGCCGGCTCCGGCTGCCGGCCTGGCAGGCGCACCACGAAGGTGGTGCCCCGCTCGGGCGCCGACTCGACCTGGATCGAGCCGCCCAGGGCCGCCACGAGCTGCCGGGTGATCCACAGGCCGAGCCCCATGCCGGCGCGGTGGTCGGGCGAGGCGCCGACCTGCCGGAAGCGTTCGAACACGTGGGCCAGCTCCGACCTCGGGATCCCCGGGCCCTGGTCGCACACCTCGATCGCCAGGTCGGAGCCGTCCCGCCGAGCGGCCACCCGGACCGGACTGCCGCCGCCGTAGCGGAGCCCGTTGTCGACCAGGTTGCGCACCACCTGGGCCAGCCGGTCCGGGTCGGTGACCACGATCGGCAGGTCGTCGGCCAGGTCCAGCTCCACCCGGGAGGGCTCGGCCGGCCACTCCTCGGCGTACTCGGTCAGGAGCTTGGCCGGGTCGTGCTCGCCCATGACGATGTCGAGCTTGCCCGCCTCCATCCGGGACGCGGCCAGCAGGTCCTCGACCAGCCGGCTCAGGCGGGCGGTCTGCCTGTCGATCACCTCGGTGAACCTGCGCCGCTCGTCCGCGTCGAGCTCCAGGTCGGGCCGGAGCAGCGTGCGGGCGAAGCCGTGGATCACCGTCAGCGGCGTGCGCAGCTCGTGCGAGGTCATGGCCACGAAGTCGTCCTTCAGCCGGTCCAGCTCGTGCAGGCGGGCGACGGTGGCCGCCTCCCGGTCGGCCAGCCGGGCCCGCTCAAGGACCACCGCGAGCTGGTCGGCGAGCCGCTGGAGCCGATCGAGGTCGGCCTGGTCGTACCGGTGGAGCGTGGACGACTCGACGTTGACCACCCCGAGGACCCGCTCGCCGATGCGCAGCGGCACGCAGATCTCCGACCGGGGGCCGGGGACCGCCGCGAAGTAGTCGGGGTGCTCGGCCGGGTCGCCGAGCAGGATCGGCCCGCCCAGTTGGGCGACCCGGCCGACGATGGTGCCCGGGCCGGTCACGACGACCACCGCGCCACCCTGCCCCGGCCAGTCGCCAAACGACGAGCTCCAGCGCAGCAGCCCGGGCCGGTCGAGCAGGAAGACCGCCATCGCCTCGTAGTCCATGGTCCTGGCGATCGCGTCGGTCATCGAGCGCAGCACCTCGTCGAGGCTGCCCTTGTCGGCCACCCCGGCCAGCACGATCGTGGAGAAGGCCTGCAGCTCCAGGCGCGCCTCCCGCTCCCGCTCCACGGCGTCCGCCAGCTCGGTGGTGCGCTGGGCCATCGCCCGCTCGCCGCGGTCGAGCGCCCGCTCCACCACGACCATGACCGCGGTGATCGCGACCAGGTTGAGGACGCGCACCAGCGAGCCGTCGTAGACCGACGGCACGGGCAGTCCGCCCCGCCGCATGGCGGTCTCGGCCAGCACCGTGGCCACCGCCAACGCGCCACCTGCCACCGCCGCGGGCCCGCCCACGGCGAGCGCCCCCTCGATCGGCAGCCAGCCGAGCATGAAGTAGCCGCCGACCGGCTGCCGGCTCATCCCGAGGACGCCCAGCAGCACGAACAGCCCGTCCAGGGCGAGCAGGGCCCAGCCCAGGCGGCGCACGACCCCGATCCGGCCGGCGGCCAGCGCCCGCTGCTGGGCCAGGTTGGTGCCGAGCACGGGCACGGCGGTGAGGAGCGCCGCCAGCAGCAGCGGGTTCGGCTCGCGGGCGAGCTGGACGAGGAGGAGCGCCGAGACGATCGCGACCCCGACCCAGCGGCCGACCACCAGCGCACCGGCTCGCTTGGCCGACGCCGAGACCCTTCCTGGCGTGTCCGCCATCCGCCCCCTCCACCGACTCGCGTCCCCGGCCGATCCTGGCAGGCCTTGGCGGGCCGCCCGTACCGGCCACCGCTGGGGTGCGCCCGCGAAACGCTACCACCATCCCCGCCGCCCGCCCTCCCCACAAGGCCTCGCCTGGGGACGGCGCGACCAGGATCGGCGCAAGGCCCACTATGCTTGTCGACGTCGTCGATCCGCTTCCGATGGAAAAGGATGCACACCCGTGTTCGATACCCTCTCCGACCGCCTCCAGGACGTCTTCTCCAAGCTCCGGGGGTACGGACGGCTCTCGGAGGCGCAGGTCGACGCCGCCCTGCGCGAGGTGCGCCTCGCCCTGCTCGAGGCGGACGTCAACTTCAAGGTCGTCAAGGACTTCATCGGCCGCGTGCGCGCCAGGGCCGTCGGCGAGGAGGTCACCCGCAGCCTCACCCCGGCCCAGCAGGTCATCAAGATCGTCCACGAGGAGCTCGTCACCACCCTGGGCGGGCGCAACGAGCCGCTCACCTTCGCCCCCAAGCCCCCCACGGTGGTGCTGCTCGCCGGGCTCCAGGGCTCGGGCAAGACCACCACGGCGGCCAAGCTCGCCCGCTGGCTGGCGGGCAAGGGCCGCAAGCCGCTCCTGGTCGCCTGCGACCTGCAGCGCCCCGCCGCCGTCAAGCAGCTCCGGGTGCTCGGCGAGCAGGCCAAGGTGCCCGTGTACGCGCCCGAGGACGGCTCCGGGCCCGACGGGGTGGCGGGTGGGGCTGGAGGATCGGCCGACCCGGTCGCGGTCGCCCTCGGCGCCCGCGCCGCCGCCGAGCAGGCCGGCCACGACGTCGTGATCGTCGACACCGCCGGCCGGCTCTCGATCGACACCGAGATGATGGCCCAGGCGGCCGCCATCAAGGACGCTGTCGCGGCAACCGAGGTCCTGCTCGTGGTCGACGCGATGACCGGCCAGGACGCGGTGCAGACGGCCGTCGCGTTCCAGGAGGGCGTCGACGTCACCGGCGTCGTCCTCTCCAAGCTCGACGGCGACGCCCGTGGCGGCGCCGCGCTCTCGATCCGCACGGTCACCGGCCGTCCCATCAAGTTCGCCACCACCGGGGAGAAGCTCGGCGACTTCGACGCCTTCCACCCCGACCGGCTCGCCGGCCGCATCCTCGGCATGGGCGACGTGCTCACCCTGATCGAGCGGGCCGAGGAGCTGGTCGACCGCCAGCAGGCCGAGGACATGGAGCGCAAGCTCCGCGAGGCCAGCTTCACCCTCGAGGACTTCCTCGACCAGCTCCAGCAGGTCAAGCGGATGGGCCCCCTCAGCCAGGTCCTCGGCATGCTGCCCGGCATGAGCCAGCAGCTCAAGGGGGTCGAGGTCGACGACCGCGACCTGGCCAGGGTGGAGGCGATCATCCGCTCCATGACCCCCCGCGAGCGCGCCAACCCCAAGATCCTCAACGGGTCAAGGCGGGCCCGCATCGCGCGCGGCTCGGGCACCACCACCCAGCAGGTCAACGCGCTGGTCAAGCAGTTCCACGAGGCCCGCAAGATGATGAAGCAGCTCACCGGCATGAGCCCCAAGCGGCTGCGCAAGATGGGCCTCGGGCGCTGACCCCCGGGGCCGCGCTGCACGCGCGGCCCGGGAGGCACTACACTCTGCGGCCGTACCAGCTTCGGGCTCTCCGAAGCTTGTACGGGTCCCGGACGCCAGCAGGCACAGCACGGGGAATGGCAGACCCACCGGGACGGGCGGGCCACCCCGAGAAGGAGCACACCCCGGCATGGCCGTGAAGATCCGCCTCATGCGCATGGGCATGAAGAAGGCGCCGACCTACCGCGTCGTCGTCGCCGACTCGCGCAGCCCCCGCGACGGCCGCTTCATCGAGAACATCGGCACCTACAACCCCACCACCGAGCCGTCCAGCATCCAGATCGACACCGACAAGGCCCGCGCCTGGATCGCCAAGGGCGCCCAGCCCACCGAGGCGGTCGCCAACCTGCTCGCCGTCGCCGGGGTCGAGGGCATCGCCGAGAAGAAGGCAGCCGCCAAGGCGCTGCGGGCCAAGCAGCACGAGGCCGCGGCCGCACCCAAGAAGCGCTCCTAGTGGCGCCCCCTCCGGCGATGCGCCGACCGGGCAGAACGTTGGAAGGGAGACACTGACCAGGCAGATGCGGGACGTCGTCGCCTACCTCGCCCGCGCCCTCGTCGACGACCCCGAGCGGGTCACCGTCGAGGAGCTGCGGGGCAGCCGCGGAGTCACCTACGAGGTGCGCGCCGCCCCCGCCGACGTCGGCAAGCTGATCGGGCGGGGCGGGCGCACCATCAAGGCAATGCGCCGCCTGGTCAGGGCCGTCGCCCCGCTGCCCGGCGCCCTGGGCGCCGGGGCACAGGCGAGCCGGGTCGAGGTCGAGGTCCTGGCCGAGGACGAATGACCGAGGTCCCGGCCCGGTTCGTGGTCGGCCGGGTGCTCCGTCCCCACGGCGTGCACGGAGAGGTCACCGTCGAGGTCCTCTCCGACGCACCCGGGCGGTTCGCGCCCGGCAGCGAGCTCGCCCTCGGCGACCCCGACACCGGGGGCGCCACCCGCACCGGCCTGCGCCCCCTGGTCGTCGTCACCGCCCGCCACCACCACGGCCGCTTGCTGCTCACCCTCGAAGGGGTCGACGACCGCGACGCCGCCGACGCCCTCCGCGGCGGCCTGCTCTCCATCCCCCTGGAGACGGCCCGCCCCCTCGAGCCCGGCGAGTTCTGGGCCCACCAGCTCATCGGCCTGCCCGTGCTCGACCGCGACGGCGAGCCCCGCGGGACCGTTGCCGACGTCCTGCCCGGCACCGCCCACGACCTGCTCTCGGTCAGGCTCCCGGACGACCGGACCGCGCTCGTGCCCGCCGTCGCCGCCCTCGTCACCGTCGACCTCGACGCCGGCCGGGTCGTCGTCGACGCCCTCCCCGGCCTGCTCGACCCCTCCTGAAGGCGCGCCCCGTGCTGTTCGACGTCGTCACCATCTTCCCGAGCTTCTTCGACTCGCCGCTGGCCACCGGCCTGCTCGGCAAGGCGGGGGAGCGCGGCCTGGTCACCGTCCGCTGCCACGACCTGCGCGCCTGGACCCACGACCGTCACCGCACCGTCGACGACGCCCCCTTCGGCGGTGGCGCCGGCATGGTGATGCTCCCCGCCCCCTGGTTCGACGCCCTGGACGACCTCACCGCCGAGCCGGACGTCTCCGGGCCCGCCCACGTCGTCCTGCTCGCCCCCGACGGCCGCCGCTTCGACCAGCCCACCGCCGCCCGCCTGGCCCGCATGCCCCGGGTCATCCTCTGCTGCGGCCGCTACGAGGGGGTCGACGAGCGCGTCCGCACCCGCGTCGACGAGGTCCTCTCCATCGGCGACTACGTCCTCGCCGGCGGCGAGACCGCCGCGCTGGTGGTCATCGACGCCGTCGCCCGCCTCGTCCCCGGCGTCATGGGCAACGCCGCCTCCGCCGGCGACGAGTCCTTCGCCGCCCCCGCCGCCCCCGCCGCCCCCGCCGCCGCCGCCCCCGATGCCCCCGACGCCCCCGATGCCCCTGCCATCCCCGACGCCCCCGATGCCGCCGCCACCCCCGACGCCCCCGGCGCCGCGGGCGCCGCGGGCGACCGGCTCGGCCTGCTCGAGTACCCCCAGTACACCCGTCCCGCCTCCTACCGCGGCCTCGACGTCCCCGAGGTCCTCCGCTCCGGCGACCACGGCGCCATCGCCCGCTGGCGCCGCGCCCAGGCCGTGGAGCGCACCCGCCGCGCCCGCCCCGACCTCCTGGCCGCCGCCGACCTCACCGACGAGGAGCGCCGCCAGGCCGACCGCTGACCCCGGGCCACCCCAGCGCACCCGCCGAGCGGGTGGCGCCAGGTCGAGCGGGTGGCGCCAGGTCGAGCGGGTGGCGCCAGGTCGAGCGGGTGGCGCCAGGATGATGTGCCGACCCGGTCCACCCCGCGGATGCGGGCCACCCCAGCGCGCCCGTCGAGGAGGTGGAGCGGTTCGACGCGAGCGTGTTACCCTCGCAGGTGCCGCCAGCCGACTTGTGGCGCCCACCCATGGGCGCACCCCGACCCGCTGGGCCGGCACGCCTCGCGTCTTGAGCCTTTCCCAAGGAGCTTCACCCAATGCAGATCACCGACGTGGTCGAGCGCGCACAGCTGCGCGAGGACCTGCCCGACTTCCGCCCCGGCGACACCGTCAAGGTTCACGTCCGGGTCGTCGAAGGCGCCCGGGAGCGCATCCAGGTCTTCCAGGGCTTCGTGCTCCGCCGCCAGGGAGGTGGCCTGCGCGAGACGTTCTCGGTCCGCAAGGTCTCCTTCGGGGTCGGCGTCGAGCGCACCTTCCCCGTCCACTCGCCGAGCATCGCCAAGGTCGAGCTGGTCACCCGTGGCGACGTCCGCCGGGCCAAGCTCTACTACCTGCGCGACCGGACGGGCAAGGCCGCCAAGATCAAGGAGAAGCGCTCCGCGCGAGCATGAGGCGACCCGTCACCAGCGACACCGGCGACCAGGCCGACGGCACCGGCGGCGCAGACGCCGCCGGTGCCCGCGCGCCCGCAGGCGACAAGCCGGCCGGCCCGCTCGCCGTCGTCCGCGAGACCGCCGTCCTGATCGTCCTCGCCGTCCTGCTCGCCGTCGTCTTCAAGACCTTCCTCATCCAGGCCTTCTACATCCCCTCGGGCTCGATGGAGCCGACCCTGGACATCTCCGACCGCGTCCTCGTCGAGAAGGTCTCCTACCGGTTCGGCGAGGTCGAGCGCGGCGACGTCATCGTCTTCGTCCACAACGACCCGAGCCTCGACAGTCCCCAGCCCAACCTCGTCGCCAGGTTCTTCATCGGCCTCGGCCAGGCCGTCGGCGTCACCCCACCCTCCGACCGCGACTTCATCAAGCGTGTCGTGGGCGTCCCCGGCGACGAGCTCTCCTGCTCCGGCGGCAAGCTCCACCGCAACGACACCCCCCTGAACGAGCCCTACCTCCCGGAAGGCACCACCACCGACTGCACGCCCGCCACCGTCCCCGACGGCAAGCTGTTCGTCATGGGCGACAACCGCAACAACTCCCAGGACTCCCGCGTCTTCGGCCCCATCGACCGTTCCGACGTCGTCGGCCGCGCCTTCGTGCGCATCTGGCCGTTCAACCGCACCGGCTGGCTCCGCCGCGACCACTGACCCAGCAGCGATGCCCCCACGCCACCACACCCGACCGGCGCATCAGGCGCGGATCGCACCCTTCGCGCAGTAGGCTACCCACGTGCTTGCCACCGCGGTGTTCGAAGACCGCCTCCGCGACGCCGGCTTCGGCCGCGTCGCCGGCGCGGACGAGGCGGGCAGGGGCGCCCTCGCCGGGCCGCTCGTGGCCGCCGCCGTCATCCTGCCCGCTGGCCACGGCATCGAGGGGATCGCCGACTCCAAGCTGCTCACCCCCGCCCGCCGCTCCGAGCTCGCCGTCCAGATCGAGCAGGCCGCCCTGGCGATCTCCGTGGCCCGCGTCAGCCCCGAGCGGATCGACGCCCAGGGCCTCCACCGCGCCAACCTCGCGCTGCTCGCCCGGGTGCTGCGCACCCTCCCCGGCGGCTACGACTACGCCCTGGCCGACGGCTTCCCCATCCCCCGCATGCCAGCCCCCGTCCTCGGCATGCGCAAAGGCGACCAGGTCGCAGCCTGCGTCGCCGCCGCCTCGATCATCGCCAAGGTCACCCGGGACCGCATCATGACCCGGGCCGCCCGCCGCTACCCCGGCTACGGGTTCGAGCGGCACAAGGGCTATGGGACAGACGAGCACTGGGCGGCGCTGCGCGCACTCGGCCCGACGGCCTACCATCGCCACTCCTTCGCGGGCGTGGCCGTACCCTGGGCCGCCCGCCCGTCGAAGGCAACGAACCACCAGCCCGCACAGGAGGGGCGATGAGCGCCGATGACCTCGAGAAGTACGAGGCGGATATCGAGCTGCAGCTCTACCACGAGTACCGCGACGTGCTCCACATGTTCCAGTACGTCGTCGAGACCGAGCGGCGCTTCTACCTCGCCAACAAGGTGGACCTGCAGGTCCGCAACCAGGACACCGACGTCTACTTCGACCTGATCCTGCACGACGCCTGGGTCTGGGACATGTACCGGCCAGCCCGCTTCGTCACCAAGGTCCGCGTGGTCACCTTCAAGGACGTCAACATCGAAGAGCTCATCCGCAAGGAAGACCTGTGACCACCGGCCAGCCCCTGGGGCGGGCCGGGGAGGCCTGACGCCGATGGGGTTCAACGCCACCCGCCGCTACCGCGACAAGAAGACCGTCGACATCGCCATCCTGGTCGCCGCAATCGTCATCATCGGCGGCCTGCTCGCCTGGGTCCTCGCCGCCGGCGGCAGCTGACCGCCCGCCGTCCACAACCTCGCCGCCGGCCGCCCGGCCGGCCCGCCCCGGCGGTACGGTCGGACCGTGCCCAGCCGACCGCCCCCACCCGACCCCCGCGCCGACCTCGGCCGCCGCGGCGAGACCCTCGCCTGCGACCACCTCGCCGGCGCCGGCCTCACCGTCCTCGCCCGCAACTGGCGCTGCCGGGCCGGCGAGATCGACGTCGTCGCCGCCGCCCCCGGTCTGCTCGTGTTCTGCGAGGTCAAGACGCGCCGCGGCAGCGCCTTCGGCACCCCGGCCGCCGCCGTCACCCCCCGCAAGCAGGCCCGCCTGCGCGCCCTGGCCGCCGCCTGGCTGGCCGCCACCGACCACCCGCCCAGCCGGGTCCGCTTCGACGTGGTGACCATCATCTGGCCCCGAGGTGGCCAGCCGGCTGTTGACCACCTCGAGGGGGTGTTCTGAGCCCGCTCCGACGGCACCAGCGATCCAGCCACCCCTCGGGCCTCACCCGTGACCTCATTGACGGGCTTGCGGTCGACAGCGGTGCGATGCGCTCCAGCTCGTCCGCGGCGGCGGTCGCCACGGCAATGCCGGCCCGGTCGGCATACCCGGCGACCTCGGTGAGCAGCCGCGTCTTCCCGCTGCCTGGCGGTCCTTCCAGGATCGACCGCCGAGATCGCCCAGGGATGACACTGGAGCAGTTCGACCAAGCCTGCGAGCTCCTCAAGGACTGGGGGCTGTGGGGTCCCCCCAACGGCTGCCAAGCCCCATGCCAGGCGGCCACCTCGGCAGCACTCATGATCTCCCATTGATGCCCCATGCGCTTCAGCGCCCGCCCGTAGTGGCGGACCGCCTCCGCGTAGGCATGCATCCGGTCCGCCTCGACCGGCCGCCCGACCGTCCGCGCCCTGGAGCTGCACGGCGCCGTCGACCCGTTCATCGCCGGCTACCTGGAGCGCGGCATCACCGCGGCCAACAAGGCCGGGGACGCCGCCGTCCTGCTCACCAT
>Ga0210378_10000060_pt1 | contig 45019 bp, 33 predicted proteins | sample PLM1_60_b1redo_FD_155465 | JGI IMG/M metagenome (GOLD analysis project Ga0210378, IMG submission 155465) | Groundwater sediment microbial communities from an aquifer in East River, Colorado, USA - PLM1_60_b1 redo | ecosystem: Environmental > Terrestrial > Soil > Riparian zone | place: USA: East... | reverse complement strand
ATCATGGGCGGATTGAGGCACCGCCGCGTTGCGAAAGCAGGCGGACACAGCTACTCCCCGACCCTACAGTCACCGCGCCCATCCTCGACTCTACAGTTGCTTCAGAAACGACATGAGCCAAGGGGCTCTAAATGAGCCTAGGACCGTCGCCGACTGATGACCAACTGCGCGGAGAGGTTCGTCGCGCGGAACTGCTCGTACCAGAGCGTTGCGACACGGGCTTCCACGTCGAGGAGCCACGTCGGCTTTCTTACGATGGCCATGCCCGCGCCCACCAACACCCCGGTCCCGCGGCCGGCAACGTCCTCAACGACCGAGTCGGAGGACGCATAACGAACCTCACCGAACGCGGGGCCGGCCTGGATCCAGAGCCGGGAGGTGGGTGAGTACCGCGCAACGGGCCCGCCCACGGGCTGGTCGAAGCCATTGTCCCAGCTGCCCACCAAGTCGAAATCCAGCAGAGCGGCGAAGCGCCGAGAGAACGACCATCCGAAGTGCAGCGAGCCCCCCACGCCATTCTGGATGGACGGGATCGGGACCACGCCCTCGGCCCCGGCAGGCACGAGCGAGCGCGATACAACCTGGCCCGCTCTCAGCTCAATCGTGCCACCGCCGTAGGGGAAGGTCAGGGTGCCCGTCGGCCCGCCAATCACGAGAACGAGACTCTGCGCACCACCAAAGCTGATCCGGCCGGGTCCCAGGCCCCCCCCCGAACACCAGGCCTCTTCCCTCCCGCGGCGTTGTAGGATTCGTGGCGTCCGCGGCGGAGGCCGGCACCGCAACAAGCATCAGGACACCAAGGCACGAGCCGATCATCGGCTTCATCGCTGCCACCTTTGCTGGTCCCCGTCAACTGACGAGGCCGAGGCGCTCCATCTTCATCGCGAGGCCGTTGCGCGAGATCCCGAGCAGACGCGCGGCGGGCGAGCGCTTCCCACCCATGCGTGCGAGGGCGGCCCGGATGAGGCGACGCTCGAGATGGTCGACGTTGGCCGCGAGCCTCAGCGAGGACGGCGACGCGTCCGCCTCCGTCTCCTCGGCCACGAGGACGCGCTCGGAGAGCAGACGACAATCCACGGGCTCACCGTCCCGGCCGAGGTAGACGAGCCGCCGCACCTCGTGCTCCAGCTCGCGAACGTTGCCGGGCCACGCGTACGCGACGAGGGCGCGTAGCGCTTCGGCCGTGATCGTCGGCACCGGCTTGCCGGTCTCGCGGGCGAAGACGCACAGCGAGGCCTGCACCAGCCCGGGAACGTCCTCGCGGCGCTCGCGCAGTGGGGGCACGCGCAGCACGAAGCCGGCGACGCGATAGTAGAGGTCGCGGCGGAACTTGCCCTCCTCGATCTTCGCGTCGAGGTCCGAGTTCGTGGCCGTGATCACGCGGGCGTCGATGCGCACCGGTGTGCCGCCCACGGGCTGGATCTCCCGGCCCTGGAGGGCCCGGAGCAGCTTGGCCTGGAGGGCGAGGGGCATCTCGCCGATCTCGTCCAGGAACAGCGTCCCGCCCTTCGCGAGCTGGAACTGGCCCGGACGCTCGTTGACGCCGGTAGCGACCCCCTTGCCGATTCCGAACATCTCGGCTTCGAGCAGGTCGGCGGGGATCGCCGCACAGTTGACGGCCACGAACGGGCCGGCGCGTCGCGACGACGACGCGTGCAGGATCTGGGCGAGCAGCTCCTTGCCCACGCCGGTCTCGCCGCGGAGCAGCACCGGCACGTCTCCCTGGAGGAGCGCCCGCGTCTGCGCGTAGAGCTCGACGATGGCCGCGGAATGGCCGGGGACGTAGCCCTCGGGGAACACGAGGGAGGGTTCAGTCTTTGGGGCCCCGGCCGGCCCGGCCCACCTCGAGGGAAGCACCTTGAGCGTCGATAGAGCTGACATATTCACACCTGCTCATTGGACGGACGCGCCCGCGACTTTTCCCGGGTGGGTGCCCGGCTACTCATAGCGCAGCGCCTCGATCGGCTGGAGTTGAGCCGCCTTGCGCGCGGGGTAGATCCCGAAGGTCAGCCCCACGAGCATCGAGACGGCCAGCGCCAGGAACACCGCCGCCGGCGACAGGTGCGTGCTCCAGCCGGCGTAGGCCGTGACGGCCCACGAGACCAGCGCGCCGAGCACGATGCCGGCCGCCCCCCCGCTGACGGTCATGAGCAGGCTCTCGGTCAGGAATTGCACGGTCACGTCGCGTCCGGTCGCGCCGACGGTGCGGCGGATGCCGATCTCGTGCGTGCGCTCGAGCACCGAGGCCAGCATGATGTTCATGATTCCGATGCCGCCCACGAGCAGAGACAGCGCGGCCACGCTGCCCACCACGACGCTGAAGGTCCGCTGGGTGCGGTAGCGCTGGTTGAGGAGCTGGCGAGGGACGACGACCTCGAAGTCGTCGATGCCCCCGTGCAGCCGCCGGAGGGTGCCCTCCACGATGCGGCCCACCTCCAGGACCTTCTCGCCGTCCTGGAGGTGGATCCAGATCTCGTCGACGCGCCCCGAGGGGTCGAGAGAGGGCCGCCCCGCCAGCAGCGCCGAGACGGGCACCAGGGCGGCCTGATTCAGGTCGCGGGCGGTCAGGGAGCCGATCCCCCGCGGGTCGGCAGCACGGTCCCCCAGCACGCCGATGACCTTGTACCACTCCCGCTCCACCCGCACGCTCTGGCCGAGCGGGTTCCGGAAACCGAAGAGCGTCCGGCTGAGCTGCCCGCCCAGAACGCAGACCCGGGCCGAGGAGAGCTCATCTGGCGCGGCCAGGAAGCGGCCGCGGCCCACGGAAAGGCCGAGCACGTCGCGGTACTCAGCCGTGACTCCGAGGACGAGGGTGCCCCGCCGGCCGGCCGGGCCGGACAACTCCGAGTAGCGCTCGACCAGCGCCGTCACGGACGAGACGACAGGGACGAGGAGGCGGAGCTTTTCGGCGTCGCCGGCCGTCAGGCTCCCGGCGCGACCCACGGCGTTCCCCGAAGCAGCCAGTCCGCGGTTCCGGGTCACGATGTTGTCGAGGCCGAGCAGCTCCACCTGCCGCAGTGCCTCCTCCCGCGCCCCCGCCGTGACCGACATCATCGCGATCACCGCGGCCACGCCCAGGACGACCCCCACGACGCTGAGGGCCGTCCGCAGCTTGTACCGGCCGAGGGCCTCGATGCTGATGGAGAACACCTCGCCCGGGTCGAGTCGCGTGCAGGGCGCGAGCGCGGCGCGGACGGCCCTGATCCAGCGTCCGGCCGCGCGCGTCTCAGCGGGGAGCAAGGGGGGTCCCGCGCTGGTCGAGGGCTCGCTGGTAGGGCTGGCTTGAGTAGGCGGGGCTCGCCGCGGCCCCCGGGGCCTGGGGCTGGCCCGTCGAGACGTCGGCGAGGGCCACGCGGTCCCCGTCCCTGAGGCCGGCCCGCACCTCGGCGAAGACGTCATCGGTCTCGCCCAGCTCCACCTGCCGAGTCTCGACGCGGAAGGCACGGAAGACGTGGCACACCGTGATCCCCTGGCGCTCGAAGACCGCGTTGACGGGGACGAGCAGGACGTCCTTTCGCTCGCCCACGAGGATGTCGACGCGGGCGGTCATCTCGGGCCGGAGGTCCGTCTCCGTCGCGTCCACCTCGACGATGATGTCGAAGTGCTTCTCTTCGAAGGGCCGCTCCGCCGACGCCCGGGCGAGCGTCCCCACGCGCGTGACCCGGCCGCTCATGCGAAGCTCGGGGAAGGCGTCCAGCCGGATCGCGGCCGGCTGACCCGAGTGCAGCCGATGGAGGTCGGCTTCACGGACCGAAGCCTCGACGAGCATCCGTTTGACCTCCGGGATCGTGACGAGCCCCTGGCTACCGGTCACCCGGTCACCCACGCGGACCTTCCGCCGCGGGGCCGCGCCCAGGTGTTCCTCGTAGACCACGAGGCCCGGGGCGCGGGCGTAGAGCCGGCAGCCCTCTAGATCCTGCCGCAAGGCCTTCACCCGGGCCCCGGCCTCGTGGAGGCGGGCCCGCGCGTTGTGGGTCTGGGCCTGCTTCTGGGAGAGGAGCAGTCGCGCCCGCTGGCGGTCTCGCGGATGTGTCCGCTCGATGAGGACCTGTGCCTTGCGGCGGACGAGGGCCAGCTCGGCCTCGGCCTGCTCGAGCTCGAAGGCCGACCTGTCCAGCTCGTCGCGGGTGATGAACCCTCTCGCCATCAGGGGCTTGTTCGCCTCGTATGCGTCGCGCATGCGCTGGACCCTCCTCTCCGCCAGGGCCAGCTGGGAGCGGGACTCCTCGACCGTCAGCGCGCCCTCGCCCTGGGCGAGGGAATCGACGGCGGCCGCGCCGTCGGCGCGCTCCGCCTCCGCCACCTGAAGCTCCAGCTCGGCCTGGCGCTGCTCCTGGACCGCCCTCTCCAGATCCCGCCCCAGAGCGGTGGTGTCCAGGCGGACGAGCAGGTCCCCCTCGCTCACCAGCGTCCCCTCCGGGACCAGGAAGACGATCTCCGCCTCCCGGCCGCCCAGCGGCGAGCGGTAGGTGATGGACTGCGCCGCCTTCAGCACGCCGGTCACGATCAACCGTGCCGTGAGCGCCCCGCGGTGCACGGCGGCGGCGAGGGAGCTCTGCGCCGCCGCGCCGTTGAGCACCATCATGGCCACCAGAACCAGCGCCCCGGCCAGCACGGCGGCGAGCGCCGACGAGCGCGGCCGGCGCCTCAGGAACGACAGGGCCCGGGCCGCTCCCTCCCGGCCGATTGCGAGCGCCTGCGTCGTGATCACGGCTGCGCTCCCGCGAAGTCCTTCCGTGGGTCCAGGACGCCCACGGTGGCGCGCAGGCTGAGGCGGGCGACCGCCAGCTCGGCCAGCGTCGAGATCCGTCGGCTCTGCGTCGCCAGCAGGTTGGCCTCGGCGTTCACGACGTCGAGGTTGTTGGAGAGGCCCCGCTGATAGCGCAGCTCGGCCACCTCCAGCTCCTTCTCCGCGAACCCCACGCTGGTGTCCGCCACCTCGAGGGCCTTCACCAGCCGGTCCTGCTGGCGGACCGCCCTCCGGGTCTCGTCCGCGATCCTCATGCGGAGGGTGCGGATCTCGCGACGGCGCCGGTCGCGCTCGATGAGCGCGGCGTTGTACTCGATCGTCCGGGGCGTGCGGTCGACGGGCATCGAGATGGCCACGAAGGTGGCGAACCGGAAGCGATCGAGCCGGAAGCTCGAGGCGAAGCTGTCGGTCGTCTCGCGGCGGGTGAGGGCGAAGTTCAGGTCGAGCTGCGGCAGGAGCTGGTTGCGTGCGTAGGAGGCGCCGCGGTCGGCGTCCACGGCGGCATCCTCGGCGCTCTTCAGCTCGGGCCGCTGCGCGACGGCGCGGGCGACGGCCTCCTCCGCCGAGATCGAATCCGCGGCCTTCGGGATGTCCGGGGCGACCTGGAAGTCGTAGTCACGCTCGTGCCCCATGAGGTACCGAAGCAGGTCACGGGCATCTTCCACCGCGGCCCGAGTATCGAGGATCTGTCCCTCGGCCTGGGTGAGGAGCTGCTGGGCCCGGAAGACGTCGAGCTGCGAGACCTTCCCGGCTTCGAGCTTGGCCCGCGACGCTTCCAGGAGCCTGCGCGACCGCTCGAAGCTCTTCTCGGCGACATCGGCCAGCCCCTGTTGGGCGACGACCTGGTAGTAGGCGCGGGCGACGTCCACCGCCACCTGCTGCTCGCCGACCGACTCCTGCCGGGCCGCGTCGACCCGGCGAAGCTCCGCCGTCGCGAGCTGCCGGCGGGCCACGCCGCGCCCGAAGCCGCGGAGAAGGGGTTGGCTGATGGCGAGGGTGGTGTCCGTGTTGTAGAAGCTCCCGAGCTGGTTGCGGGAGGTCCCCGTACCGACCGTCGCCCTCAGCTCGGTGCCCGTGGAGAAGCGCTGGGTGAGGTCCAACCGGTAGGTCTGGTTGCTGACGTCGCTCTGGCCGAAAGACCCGAGGATGTTCGGAACGAGCTTCGGCCGGAAGGTGTTTCGCGCCAGCCGCAACGACAGGTTGGCTTGCTCCGAGTTGTCGCGAAGGCCCGCCATGCGGTCGTTCCGGATGAGGGCTTGACCGACGGCCTCGGCCAGGGTCAGCACCCTGGCCTCGTCAGCGGCGCGGACGTCACACGTTGGCAGCACGGCGCTCAGCAGGGCGACGCAGATGAAGACGGCCGGAAGGCGAGCGAAGGCTCGGCTTCCGGCCACGAGGATCATCGCCGTAACGTCGACGGGCAGGAGATGCTCGCAGGCTGCAGGGCAGTGCTAGTGCTCGTCATGGTCCCGCTCATGGTGTTGCCGCCGGCGTCGACGGTGCCACTGAAGCTGACGGCGAACGTCCCCGGCTGGTTTCCTACCGTGAAGTTCGGGGTGGTGTAGTTCACGCTGGTGGGGTAACCGAGGGTGCCGATGTTTCCGCTCAGGGAGATCGATCCCTGGAGCGTGGTCGTGAAGACCCAGTTCCCGCCGAGGTTGTTGCCGCTCTGCGCCAGGTTGACGGCTACGTCCGCGTTGAACCCGCATTCCTTGCCCCCGGTCCACAGGCCGGCCATGTTCCGGGCCACGGTCACGGAGACGTTGGGGGCCGTGACCGTCTCCTTCTTGTCCTTGACCGAGAGCCCGACGTTGAAGGTCCCGGCAGAGGTGTAGACGTGGTTGGCCGTCTGGCCGGAGCCCGTGTTCCCGTCACCGAAGTTCCAGTCATACGTCAGGGTGTCGTTGTCGGGATCGGTGGCGTTCGACGTGAAAGCGAACGACGTGGCGCCCGCCATGCCCGTGCCGGAGGGGCTCACGCTGATGGTGCCGGGGACGGGCGGATCATTCTTGGTCACAACGTAATAGGTGGCCGCGCCCGCGCCCGCGAGCCCGAGCCCGAGGAGGACCCACTTCGTCGATCCCCCGCCCTTGTGCTCCTTTTCGGGCGGGGCCTGGGCCTGACCGCGCGGAGGTTTTTCGCCGGCCGGCGGGGCTTGCGGCGTGAGCTTGACCTGGACGTCGTGGCTCTGGCCGGCGCGCAGGCTCACGACGCGGCTGTTCTCGAGGTATCCCTGCATCATCACGCTGACCCGGTGGTCGCCAGGAGCCAGGCGTTTCAGATCGAGGGGGGTGGCGCCCTGGAGCTGGCCGTCGACGTAGACGGTCGCTCCGGCGGGATCGCTGGCCACGGACAGCGCCGCGCCCGGCTGCGCCGCGTCCGCCTTGCCGGCGGCGACGGCGACGCTCGGGGAGCCCAATGCGAGCAAGCCGCAGAGGACCGCCGCGGCTGCCTTGGTAAACGAGGAATGCCGACTCGCCAGCACCGAATCACTCACGTTCCCCTCCGTTCAACTCATCATTGGGAGGCGAGAGACGATCTCGCTCCTGCTGACGATTGGACGGACGCAGATGTGATTTTTCCCGGGGCCTTCTTCCGGATCCCGTAGAAGTCGACCCAGTGGACCATTCCGTTCCAGCCGGCCACGTACTCTTCGTAGGAGAGCCAGAAACCCTCGTCCAGCTCGCCTTCGCAGTCGCGCCCCGGCGGGCAGAGCCGCATCGGATCCACGACCAGGACTCGGCGGTACGGGCGGGTCGAGAAGCCCTTGACGACGATCATGTGTCCCCGCGCGGACCCGCGGGAGCGCAGGGAGGCGATCACGGGACGGCCCGCGCAGATCTCGGCCGTCAGGGCTGTCCAGCCGAGCGGTTTGGCGTCGCACGCCTCGTCGTTCTGGCGGCCGGGCAGCGCGTCGCAGGTGGTCGTGTAGTCGAAGCCGTACCGCTCCGGCTTTTCCACGAAGGCGGGCCAGCGGGGCCGGTCGCATCGGGCCGGAAGGTCGTCGACGGGGGTGCAGGAGCTGGGCGTGAGGCAGCACCCCTTTACGCCCAGCACCTGCTCGGCCTGGCGGCATTGGCACGCGTTCCGCGGCCGCTCGCCGAGAGACTCCATGATCATCTGGCCGCTGGCCGCCCAGCACCAGTTGTTGGCCTTGCCCACCGGCGGGGAGAAACGGAGGCTCAGCACTCGCTCCTGGCACGCCTGCTGGGCGGGCGCAGAGGCAGCGGCGAGAACCGCGAGGCCGATCAGCACACACCTGCTCCAGGGCTTCATGAGAGCCTCCTTTTGAGAACGCGAGAGTGTCTAGGGAAAATCGCTACTGACGACTGAACGCTACTGACGGCTGAACATGGCGGGTGGGCAGATGAACGGTCGAGCGAAGCCCGATCCCTTTTGGCGATCCGTCGGGTGCCAGAGTTCCGGCAGGGGCTTATCCGCTGGCTCGTTGAGCAGCAGCGTGTAGTACGCGCCGAAGTGCAGGGCACCCATCTCCTCATTGCTCATCGCGTGGTGAGCCTGTTCGTGGGACGGGTTCTCCGCAGGGAGATTGCTGACGTAGACACGATGCGGCGTTGCGCTGGGCGCGAGCAGAAGCCGTTTGGTCGGTCCGCCACTCACCGGAGTAATTTCGATGACGACAGCGGCGGCCTCGGTCTTTAGCGTCCACTGGATGGTATCCGTCACGGCCTGGCGAATCGTACGCTCCGATCCACGGCCCCTGAATTCGAAGAGATCGTCCCGGTATGTCTCCTGGCTCGGAATGGCGCCCTCGAGGAGACCGGCATCGAGGTGGATGCGGGCAGCCACGGATCGCGGCAATCTGCTCTCGCCGATAAGAGCGGGGTCGATGCGGCCGTCCCCGACGAGGGCCTTCATGTTCGGCACGAACCGAAGGTCACGCCACGCCGCAGGATCCTGGGCGTCACGCGGGGCCTCGGGCCATGACGTCTCCGCCCTGGACGGCCGGAAGAACTGCAGGCCTGGTCCCTCTCCTCCCTGCGTTCGTATCCGAACCTCGGTTCCCGTGAGATCCCATAGACCGACCTGGTCCACGCGTCCCGAAGGGCCCGGCGTGCCCCCGATGACACGCGTCGGCCCGCTGCTGTCCGGGTTCGCCAGATCGTTCAGGCTTACGACGAGGGTCGGGGCGTGCTCGGGAAGCACGACGCCGTCCACCTGGCCGACACCCCGGGTGTCCAGCAGGAGGATCTCGCCGGGCTTGCCGTCGCCGTCACCAATCAGTGCGCAGAGTCCAGTGAACGCAATCGACAAAGCAATACTCATGACACCTCTCCTTTCGACAATGAATGCGGATCGAGTCCGCCCATGCAGATGAAAGGGGCCCAGCTCGCGGGATGAGCCAGCGACGCGTCGTCGCCGTGAAGAAAAGCGATCTGGGCCTTTCGCAGAGCCAGCAAAGGATCTCCCTCGACCAGCAGCGCGCGATGGAACGAGACGAAGAAGCGGCGGCTCACGGCGTCGTCGATGTCCCACAGGCTGGCGACGACGTCGGGGACACCTGCCGCGAGGAAGGGCCGGCCGAGACTGAGCGCGCCTTCGACACGTGAGACCGCTCCTGCAGCCGTACGGCAGGCGGCGAGGACGACGACGCGCGTGCGCGGAAGGTTCCGGCGCCCCAGCTCATGAAGATATAGAGCCCCAGAATCAGCAGTGGCCGGATCGGGCGCAAAGAGAAGCCGTCCCGCTGATGGCGCGTCGGTATCGGTGGCCGCATGGCCGGCGAAATGAACCACATCGCTGCCGCGAATGCTTGCCAGGAACGCGACCTTCGTTGCCCGGTTTCCCAAGAGCAGCTCGGAGCTCGGATAAAGACCTGAAATCTCGGCCGCCTCCGCTTCTGCTCCAGGAAGGTTCGATAGTCCTGCCCATATCTGGCGATCGAATTGCGGGTTCCCCACGATGACCGCGTGGGGAGCGGCGTTGTGCGGAGTGGTGGCTGCAGCAGATGCGCGTACGAAGGCAGTCCCGCTCGGGGCAGCACCCAAGAGGTAGTCCTCCACGAGGTAGTGCCGCGTTTGCCGATTCCATAGCGCGGCGAAGGCTACCGACTGCAGAACGCCATCGGGGAGGAAGACGAGCGCCCGCTGCGAGGCAATAAAAGGAAGAATGGGGCGGACGAGCTCGTCGTGCAGTCGCGCCGCCGTCCGGCGCACGGCCTCCTGCGGAGCCGGTCCCTCTATCGCGGCCCTGTTGGCCGCCACCAGCCGCGACAGCTCGGCCGCCGGCAGCGGGCGCTCGATGAAATGCGATCCCTCTCGATCAAGCGTCCACGCGAAGAGGCGATCGTCGAGAGGAACGTAGTAGACGAGGGCCAGACCGTCGGGCAACTGCCGGCGCAGCAGGTCAGGCTGGAGAGGACTGACGATGGCGCCCGCCAGAGACTCCACGAGCTGACGGGCCCGGCCGCGTTCCACGAATGCGAGAGCAGCATCCGGATCCTGGCGCTTCGCCACCTGAAAGCGCACCATCTCGTCGAACATCGGAAGGGCCTGGTCGAAGAACGAGAGCTGGTCGGCGTCGCGAAGAGAGGTTCGCCCGCGTTCCATCGCCTGGATGCCGGCCAGAAGCTCACCCTCGGCCGCGTCGTCGGATCCTCGGGCGAGCTGTGCGCGGGCGAGCAGGCCATGGAGAGCTGGCACCCGCACCGGCACCGTGCCCTGGAAACGTGCAAGGGACTGTCCGAGATAACGAGCCGCCTGTTCTGGGTTCTCGCGAATCAGGATCTCGCCTTCTACGGCGTCCGCTTCCGCCTTTTGGTCCGCCTGGGTTTCGTCGGGAATTCGAGCGATCAAGCGCCGGGATTGGAGCACCTCCGCGACGGCCAGATCGTCGGCACCGAGCGAGTGGTGGATGGCGGCTTGGCGGAGGAGAGCGTCACTCATCGCCCAAGGCGGCAACGTGAGCGCCGTATCCAAGGCCGTAGTCCCGAAGTGGAGCGCAGGCCTGGGCATACGCTCGTCCAGGCACGTCGCGAGGGCCTCACCGAGTATGCCGTAGCGCAGCCGCGGGGTGCGCACCTGGCCGAGCAGCGCGAGGGCCTCTACACGATGGCGCCAGGCGGCCCGGCCATCACCCAGAAAGTAGAGGTTCTCTGCCATCTTCACCAGGACCCGCGCCTCCGCTTCGACGTCTTGCGTCTTCTTGAAGGAGGCGCGCGCTGAACGGAGGCGTTCCTGCGAATCTGTGAGATCACCGCGAAGCCCTTCGATCAGCCCTTGCATGTACTGGATACGCCCGAGTATCTGGGCGTGACTGCGTGCCGCGGCGACGGCCTCCAAACGGCTCAACTCGGTCAGGGCGGCTAGCTGTTCAGACGGAAAGAGACAGGTGATCACGACCTGCAGGCCGGCCCAGGCCGCGTACGGGCTGGCGCCGGCCTCGAGGTCACGAAGAGCCCCGCGAAACGGAGAGCACGAGGGCTCCTGCACGTCATATAGACGCTCGGCGTCGCGAAACGCTCTGTATCCGACGGCCTGCGAGCGGAGTGGGTCTCGCGAGGCCACGGCCACGGCCGGCTCTGCGAGGGCGCGCGCCGTGTCCCTTGCCATCGCGTCACTGGTGGTGGGCCAGAGCGCATCGCCTACGAGCCGCGCGCGCTCACGATGAAGCTTGGCGTCGGGATGCCCGACGAGGTGGGCATCGGCCCAGGCCGGCAGCAGCTCGTCCTCCAGGTAGTCGCGCAGCAACGAGGGCGAGTCTTCGGCCAGGCGATCGATCGCCGGTGCCCCTGCTTCCAGGGCGGCGCGGACGCGTGCCTTGTCCTCTTCGAGCGACGACTGACGCGCCTTGGGCAGTACCTCGAGATGCTGCCGGGCCTCATCAGCCCAGCCGGACGTGGAATCTCGCTCGAGGTAGTCCCCCCAGGCCTTCCGCGCCGCGTCGACGAGGTGCAGGCGCTCGAGTGCAAGGGCGCGATTGAACCAGGCCTCCGGCGGCGCGTCCTTCAGCGCGATGGCCCGCTCCGCCATTTCGAGCGCCTTCGGGATGTCCGCCGGCTCGTCGGCTTGCGCCGCCCGAACGAGATAGGCCGCGGCGAGGTCGCTCAGCAGACGCGGGTCGTCGGGCTTCTGGGCCGAGGCTGACTCCAATGCCTTGACGGACGCCCCTGCATCTCCCGAAACGAGATAGGTGATGCCGAGCGCTCCCAGCGCCTCCGGTGAAGTGTCGCCCTCGGCCTGCTCCCGGATCCGCGCAACCGCTGCGAGAACCGCCGGTGACTGCGCGTCGAGCCCTCGCGGCGTGTCGCTCGACCGGAGGGTAATGAGCCGGCCGTGCTGGAAGCCGCCCGTCAGCCGAGGCTCGACGAACCGCCGCGTCCCCATGGCCTCGGCCAGCTCCGTAACGGGTGCCGCCGGGGTACGGTGGAACCGCCCCGGGTACTGCGACACGCCAATCGCGAGGACAAGCACGGCCGCCGCCGCGAGGCCCGCCGCCACCTTGAATGCCGGCCAGCCAAAGGCCGGCCGGCGCACCGACGCCGAGGGCGACTCGGCCAGACCGAACTGGACGGTCTCGGAGAACACCTCGTAGCACTCCGAGCAGCGCGCGATGTGCTCGTCCATCCACGCGGCCTCGTCGCCGGCGAGCTGACGGTCCGCGTGGGCCGCGATCAGCCGCGGGTCAGGGTGGCCTACCGACGTGCCCAAGTTATGGGATTCTCTGCTCACGACTCACCTTCCCGCCGGTCCGTGAGGGCCGACTCCCAATCGAGTGTCGACAACAGCTCGTGCGCGTCCCGACACTGGACCCCTTCGGCCTCCAGGTCGAGACGCAATTGCTTGAAGAGCGAGTCCCTTCTCCGATAGAGGGCCTTCTGCTCCTCGCCGAGGGACCGCGCGACGTCGGCCATGCTCAGTCCCGCTTCGACGTGCAGCCGAAGAACGATGCGATCCCGGGCGGGCAGCCGCCCCAGTGCTCGCCGGAGAGCGTCGAAGGTCCTCTCGGCCAGCGCCTGCCGCTCGGCCTGCTCGACGGTGGAGAGCGCGACCGCAGGCTCCGGAAGCTCGTGGCCGTCGCCCGTGCTCGGTCGGCGGCTCGTGTGGCGAGGCAGCTTGAGGCTGAGCTCGTGGAGCGCCTCGCCGCTGTCGGCCACCTGGAAGTCCGTCTGCAGCACGCCGCGCGCTTCCTCGAAGGTCAGCCCATCCCGGTAGAGGAGGGATTCGAGGCGCAGCGCGACGGGCCCAAGCCTCCTGGCCTCCGCCGAAGGCCGCCACTTCCCGAAGCGCTGCGTCTGGTAGTCGAGGTAGAGACGGTTGACGACCGCGGTCAGGTAGGTCTTGAGCGAGCTGCGGCCCTCGAACCGGGCCAGGATCTCGTACTCGTTCTCGATGAAGCGGAGCTTGACGGTGGACCCGAAGTCCTCGGCGTCGGCTCCCCGCAGGCAGCGGCGCGCACAGACCCAGGCGATCACCCGCTCGATGAGCGCGAGTTCCGACAGGAACAACTGCTCGAGAGTCATGGTGCTCCCGAGGACCGCCGCCAGGCGGTGCCTTGGGGCTCGATTCCGGCTGCGCGGATGATACGGCAGGCTGGGGCCCGCTCGCTCGTCTCGCTCTGGGCTGCAGCTCGTCATGGTGGCTGCCCAAGAGCAACTCGCGTGCCCGGTGAGGCCCTCGTCTCTCGGCAGATACGCAAGCGCTGACACTGCGGCTCCTTACCGTCGTTGGCGACGACGGCGGCCCGAGCGGGCCGCCGTCGATCGCCAAAACTTTGCGCGGAGGGTGACTTGGGTTTGGGCGACCGACGCTATTTTCGAAAGAACTCTTTCTTGGTCACCTTCGCGACCTCGTGGGCCAGGCCGCTGGTGGCGTCGATGGAGTCGCCGCCGCCGAGGATGACCTTGCCGTCGACGTCGTCCTCGAAGACGATGCCGCCGGTGGCCTTGTCGATCCACTGGACGTGCGCCTTGACGACCGTCTTCCCGGCGCCAAAACCGATCATGAAACGCTTCATGCGGCTGCCGGCCTTGAACTCGGTGACGGTGCCGACCAGCTTGAGGGTGGGCGCGGCGGCATCCTGGGGCTGCTCTCCCTCCCGGAGCACCTCTTTGAATACCTTGGCCGACTGGAGCTGCTTCACCAGCAGATCGTCCATGGTGAGCAGCCAGTCCGCGGAGAACTTTTCGACGCCTTCCTTGATGGCGAAGCGGGCCACTTCGATGCTCTGATAGGCCCCGGGAGCAGGCTTATGCTCCTGGGCGGCCAAGGTCCCCGCTGCGCTCACCAGGACAAGGGTCAGCCCGACGACCAAATTGCTCTTTTCGCTCATTTCGATCTCTCCACCTGCGGCTCCGTCACCGCCACACCGTGCCGAGTGAGCCAATCCCGGCAAGCGGTTCCCTTCCCGAGCGGCAAAAAGAGGACCAGCCCCATGCGTCCTCCGCGCTCGTTGACGAAGTCGATGACCAGCACGTCCTGCTTCTTCTTCTTCGCGAACACGAGACTGGAGAGCGCCATCGCCGTCCCGAGGTCGCCGGGGCCGGAGACGTACGACCCCGACTCGCGCTCACCCGAAACGATCTCGGCCCGCCGCACCCGCGCGTAGGCCAGGATCGGACCGGCCTTCTTCTTCTTTTCGTAGGCGAGGCCCGTTTCGTCCAGGATCAGCGTCAGCTTCTCTTCCCGCGCGAGCCCGGGAACTCCCACGACGTGGAAAACGTCGGGGATCCTCAGGATCGCCGGGCTCGCGGCGGCGGAAGAGGCCGGATCCTGGGCAAGGCCGGTGGCAGCCATCGCCAGAAGCCCCAGGACCAGCCCAAGACGGTCGCGCATCAATGACCTCCTCCCGCCAGCTCAGTGGAACGTGACGCCCACCGTGAAGTCGACGACGTTGTGCCTCCAGTTGCGGAAGACGGAGAAGGTTTCGCCCAGGAGCAGCACGTCGCCGTGCCTCCCGTACCAGAAGCTCACCGCAGGCGTGATGGAAACCTTCCGCCACACGCGCACGTCGTAGCCAGCGCCCGCGACCAGCCCGAGACCATTGCCGAAATCGAGGGTGATGGTCGTCGAGTCCGCGCGCACGTCGTTGTCCGCGAAGGAGAGCCCGGCGCCCGCCTTGAGGAAGAAGCCCGAGGAAGCTTTGGGATAGATCGTCAGCGTCGCCAGCGCGTTGTAGAGGTTGACGGTGACGCCCTCCTGCTCCTTCGACCAAAGGTTGATGTCAGCACCGACCAGGAGATGCTCGTTGAGCGTGCCGCCCAGCGCGACGTGTCCGACGACGGCCGTCTCGCGGTCGCTCGGGCAGTCCTCGCACGAGATCTGCGCCGATCCGACGCAGCCGCCGAGGTTGATCCAGAAGCCTTTCCGCTCTTGCGGGTGCCCGGCCGAAGCGGCCGAAGCCGACGCGAGGCACGAAACGAGGGACAACGACGCGGCGATCCATCGACCACGCATGGGGACTCCTCTGCATCCGAGCGGTGCAATGCCTGTCCCGAAGGATTGCGAGCGCGGTGCCACACGCTGCCCGCACGAGGAGGGTCACCTAACGTCCGGCAGCGAACGGGTTTGGGGTCGACAGCGGCAGGCGAGCGCCGGGCGCCATCAGCGCAGGCGCTGCGCGGAACGCTCAGTTACTGGGCGATGGCGGCGTCAGCGCGACTGCGGCTCCACCACCCGGCGCCACGTCTCGAGCAACAGGCGCGTGACCTCGCCGGAGGGAGGCTCGGCCACCGCGGGAACGTCGAAGCGCAGGCCGAACGGCTTGAGCCTGTTCCAGGGGTTGTCCGGGTCGCTCCCCAGCACCTTCACGTCCGGGTTGGCCGGCCGGAAGCCGAAAGCGAGCGCGCGGCTCTGGATGGGAGTGGAGAGCAGAAAGTCGCGCAGCTCGCGCGCGGCCGTGCGCTGCTCCGGGCTCACCCACGATCCCTTCAGCACGACGAACGGATGGTTGGACCACAGCGTGGGCTTCGGGTAGTACACGGCGAGGTTGCCCCAGCGCCCCTGCGCCGCCGCCATGTCCGAGATGGCGACACTCTCGTAGTTCCAGATGAAGTCGTACTTCGAAGGACCGTAGAGGATCATCTCGCGCATGTAGGTGCCCGAGGAAGTGCCGAACTTGCCGACCGCGGTCTCGATCTGCCGCAGCCACTTCTGGAACCCTTCGTTGAGGATGTCGGCCGGCTTGAGGCCGCCGCGCTTTTTGTGGAAGCCGTAGGCCATCAGGATCACGGTCTGCAGGCCGGAGTTGGAGGCGTTGGGGGCGGTGTGGCCGGGCTTGACGTAGCCCCAATCGGGCGACCCTCCGACGCCCATCCAGCCGCGGGGGTTCGTGGCCAGGGTGTGGATGACCTGCCAGTCCGTGGGATCGCCGTGCGCGGCGGCGGCCATGACCTTGGCGCGCTCCTCCCACGCGATCATGACCAGGGGTGTCACGACCAGCGGCTGGGGCGCGAGGTCGCCGCCGCGCTCCACGATCGTGCTGCCCTTCTGAAGAGACCACTCGGTATCGAGCAGGTTCAGGGCGACGTCGTCGGCGGGCGACCACACGGCCGGCGTCTCGCGGCCTTCGGCGATGGCCCGCACCGATTCGATCGTCCCCATGCCCTTCAGCTCCACCTCGATCTCGGGCCGCTTCTGCGCGAACTCTTCCACCGCGGCCTTCAGCCACTTCTCCTTTTCGGTGCCGTACAGGAGGGTGAGCTTGACGGTGGCGCCCCGGCCGGCAGGCGCATCGGACGCTCCCGGCGCCCCCGCCGGCCGGCGCTGGAGGATGCCGTAGCGATGGAGGCCGTAGCCGACGAGCGCCAGCCCCGCCATCAGCATCAGCAGCCGCCCGACCCTGGTCAATCCGGTGCGCGCCACGAAAGCTCCTTCAGAAAAACGTAGCCAGCTCCGCGTACACGGCGCGGATGTCCTTCGGCGTCCCCGAGAAAAAGGCCCCCCCGCCGGCTTCGGCCAGTCGTTGCAGCGCGGCCGTGTCGGCCTTGGCCCCGTACGCGATCGTGAACAGCCTCGGCACCTCGCCTTCCGCGGCGCCTTCTCCGCCGGCACGCTGCAGCATGGCCAGCAGCTGCGGGAGCTTGACGCGGCTGTCGGTGTCCTCGCCGTCGGTGAGAACGACCACGGCCCGGGCCGCCCCGCGCGCCTCGCCGGGGGCGGGGCGCAAGCTCTCGATCAGCGAATCGTACAGGGCCGTCCCCCCGCTCGCGAAGGCAGACTCGATGGCGCCGATGAGGCGCGGTCGCGAACGCGCCAGCGGCTCCGGCCGCTCGGACACCCAGTGCGGCGCGCTCGAGAACAGCATCAGCCGGGCCGCGTCGGCGTCGGGCAGGCTCTCCAGGAACAGGCGCGCGCCCACCTTGGCTTGCCGCAAGGGCTCGCCCTCCATCGATCCGGAGGTGTCGATCACGAAGGTGATGGAGACCGGCCGCTTGACGCTCTCGAAACCCTCCAGGACCCGGCGCGTCACCTCCACCGGAGGGTTGGGCAGCACGTTCTTCGGCTGGGCGGGGTCGAGTCCGTGGGCGGCGTCGATGGGCGCGCCCAGGGCAATGGAGGGATCGGCCGGGCGGAACCCGAAGCGGCTCAACGCGGCCTGCTGCCGCCCGGGCGAGAGGAGAAAGCGCCGGAACGCCTCCGCCGCCTCGCGCACCTCGGCGGTGACGGAGGGCAGCTCCAGGATCGCGTACGGGTGATCGGACCAGAACGTGCCCTCGCGGGGGTAGACGGCCACCACCGGAAACGGCTTGGTCGCGTAACGGCGGTCGAGCGCGCTCTCGGCCACCAGGTTCTCGTAGAGGACAGCCGCCGAGAGGTAGGCAGGCCCGCGCGTGAACATCTTCTCCGCGAAGAAGCCCGTCGAGCGGCCATAGTGCACGACGCTCGCCTGCACGCGGCGCACGAAGCCCGCCGCCGTGTCCACGTCGGCCGCCTGCATGTCCCGGGTCTTGCCGGCGCCGGCGTAGGTCGCCGCGATGAGCGCCAGCGCACCCGAGTTGCTGTATCGCGGATGCGTGTGGCCGAACTTGAAGGCGCCCCACTCCGGATGACCGTAGCGGGACCATCCGGCACCGCTCGCCGCGAACTCCGCCACCTCCGCCCAGCCGATCGGCTTACTGGGCCAGCCCAGCGCGCGCGCCATCGGCTCCCAGATCGCGATCACGACCGGGGAGAGGAGGATCGAAGGCGCGTCGTTGACGGCCTTCGCAGTGGCGCCGGCGGCCGACCGTGTCTCGGCCCATCGGTCGTTGAGCACGTCCACGAGCAGCGACGAGGCCGGGGACCACACGCTGATGTCGGTGCGGCCGGCCAGGATCGACTCCATCGCCTCCGCGGAGCCCTCCGCCAGCAGCTCCACGCGGATGGGCTTGCCGCCGCGGGTGCGCGGGCTCGTGCGCTGGAAGGCTTCCGCGGAATCGGAGAGGAACGCCTTCTTTTCGGACCCGTAGGAGATGCGGACTACGGCCGCGTCGGGGGGAGCCTCAGTCCCGCCTGACTCCCGGGATCCGCCGCCGCTGGTGCAAGCGAGCGTGCCGGCGAGGGCCAGGACCGTCCAGAGACGACGGAACATCGGCGGTAACGATAGGGGTTTCGGCGCAGGCAGGCAAGCGAAGGCGAAGGCGCGTCAGGATGCCTGTCTTTGCTCAGCCTTCATCGGGCGCTCATAACAGATCAGGCACGCCTTCGTGGGATCGAGCAGGCCGGGGATGGCGAAGGCCACGCTGGACCAACACACCGGGCAGATGACCTCGTAATTGGTGATCCGCTTGGAGCCGGGCTCCCGCTGCCCACAGACCGTGAGCCGGGTCCCGCAGTTCGGGCACGGCGCGACTTCCTGGTACAGCTCCATGGCGCGTCCTCCGCTCATGGGCGCACCATGACCGCCGCGTGTGACAAACGCGCTACTCGCCGAGCTCCCGGACCCAGATGTTGCGGAAACGCACCGGGTCGCCGTGGTCCTGGAGGCCGATCGGCAGCTTGGCCTCGTGCGCCTTGTAGGGCGGCCGTGCCTTGTGCGCGGTGGGGCCCGTCAGCTCCTGGTTGTCCTGCGTCAGCACGCCGTTGTGGAAAACGGTGGTGCGCGCGGGCCGGGCGAGCGACCCGTCGGCCGCGAAGCGGGGAGCACGGAAGACGATGTCGTAGGTCTGCCACTCGCCGGCCGGACGCGAGGCGTTCACGAGCGGCGGGTACTGTCCGTAGAGAGCCGACGCCTGGCCGTCGGGGTAGGTCTTGTTTCCGTGCGAGTCCAGGACCTGTACCTCGTACTGTCCCATCAGGAACACGCCGCTGTTGCCGCGCTCCTGGCCCTCGCCGTGGCCCGGGGTGGGCGTGCGCCACTCCACGTGGAGCTGGACGTCGCCGAAGCCCTGCTCGGTGTGGATGCCGCCCGCGCCTTTGACGACCTCCATGTAGCCGTTCTCGACCTTCCAGCCCGCGGGGCCGCCGCCCTTGTCCGCCCGCCAGCGGGAGAGGTCCTTGCCGTCGAAGAGCACGATCGCGTCGGAGGGGGGCCGTTGCTCGGCCGTGCTCGCGGTGCCCTGCTGGATCACCTTGGGCTGCGGCCGGTTCAGGTCGTGGATGGCCCATTCCTTCGGGGGCTGGGCGAAAACGGTGAGGGCAAATCCGGCGAGGGCGGCGACGGCGGTGATCGCCGTGGCTTCGCGAAGAATCATGGCGTTCTCCTTGTCTGATTTTGGGGCGGCAGGTGTTCCTAGTGTCTATGATCTCTTATGGTTAGGAGAGTCATCTTATACCCTCGTGAAGTTGAGCAAGCGGGCATGCCAGCACGGCGGGGGGGATCGGCGCCGAGTAGATCCAGAACATTCAGGGTGGCTTGCAAATTAGAAGTGTTGATTCTATAATGCCGACCCATGGTGCGCCGAAGCCATCGGTCCCTGCTGCGGAGTCTGTTGCGGCGCTTCCCGGCTGTCACGGTGCTCGGGCCGCGCCAGTGCGGCAAGACGACCTTCATACGGCAGGTGCTCCCGGATTGGACGTACGTGGACCTGGAGCGTCCAGGCGACGCCACACCGCTTGCCGCCGACCCCGAAGCACGCCTCGATCAACTCGGCGACCGAGTGATCCTGGACGAAGCGCAACGTGTTCCCGAGCTGTTCCCCGTGCTGCGCGGCATCATCGACCGCAGGCGCCGTACGATGGGGCGCTACGTGCTGCTGGGATCCGCGGCACCTTCGCTGGTCCTCGGCATCTCGGAGTCCCTCGCGGGACGCACGGCGTTCCTGGATCTACCGCCGTTCCGCTGGGAGGAGGTCAAGGGGCGGCGCGCGAGGGACGGTCTCGAGGCGCTCTGGTTCCGGGGCGGGTTCCCCGACGCCTTCCTGGAGCGCAGCGATTCGCGCCGCCATGACTGGTTCGAGGCGTACACGCGCGCCTTCATCGAGCGGGACCTCCCGACCCTCGGCATCGAAGTGGCGGCTCCGCAGATGCGCCGCCTCTGGACAATGCTCGCCCATGCGAGCGGCTCTCTATGGAATGCGTCGTCGCTGGGGGCCGCGCTTGGGGCAAGCTATCACACCGTCAACCGTTACCTGGACATTCTCGAACAGGCGTTCCTCATCCGGAAACTTCTGCCGTACTTCGCCAACGTGCGCAAGCGCCTCGTCAAGAGTCCCAAGGTCTACTTCCGGGACACCGGCCTGCTGCATTACTTCCTTGGGATCCGCACGCCCGCCGAGCTCCACAGCCATCCTGCGCGGGGGGCAAGCTACGAGACGTTCGTCGTCGATCAGATGCTCACGGCCTATCAGCGCGTCGTGCCCGGGAGCCTGGGATACTTCTGGCGCACGGCGCAGGGAGACGAGGTCGATCTGCTGATGGACCTGGGGTCCCGCAGGATGGCCTTCGAGATCAAGCTGCACTCGGCGCCCGGACCGGAGGACGTGCCTGGCCTGAGGCGGTGCCTGAGCGACTTGGGCCTGTCGCGGGGTTACGTCCTGCACAGTGGCCGAGAGCGCTACTCCCTGGGCGGGGGAGTCATGGCGCTGCCCACAGCCGAAGCCCTCGCGCGCCCGCAGGAGCTGGTGAAACTCTGACCACTTCGACTTCCGGCGCGCGCGGAAGTCCCGGAAATCCGCGCGCTCGCTCCTAACGCATTCGCGCCAGATCGGCTTCCGCGGCGATGAAGCCGAAGGCGGGCCATTGCGGCCCCGCCACCACCCTGCGGAAGACCTCGACCGCGCGCGGCTTGTCGCCGTTCACGAGATACCAGTTGCCGACACCGTAGCCGTATGTCGCCAGCTCGACGCCGTCCTGACGCGGTCCCAGCAGCTCCTCCGGGGTCTTCTCCCCCTTGTACATGAGCAGGCGGTTGAAGTACGACTGGTTGTCGGCGACCTTGAGGTCCTTGGTGATCGGCCGGAGGACCTCCGCCGCCTCGTCGTTGCGCCCCAGCCTCCGCAGGGTCATGTAGAGCCAGTCGCTCGTGGCCACGCGGCGGTCGTCGCTCGAGGTCGAGTACTTCATGCACTCGCGGTAGGCGGCCAGCGCCTGGTCGAACTCCCCCTTCAGGTAATGCGCGAGACCGAGGTGGTAGTACACGTTGAAGTGCGTGCTGCTCGTGGGCAGCAGACCGGGTCCGCTGGGAGCGCCGTCGGGCTCGGGCTGCTCGGGGATGTGACGCGACTCGATGAGGTCGGCGGCGCGGCGCAGGTCGGCGATCGCCTTGTCGAACTCGCGCAGCGTGATGTAGCGGTGGCCGCGGTGCCGGTAGAGGCGGATGTCCTCGGGGTGCTTCTCGATGCCCCGGGTGAAGGTGGCGACGGCTTCGCGGAAGCGCCCCAGGTACGCCTGCCGCCGGCCCAGCCAGATGATCGCGTCCGCGTCGTCGGGCTTCTTGTCGACCTCCGCCTGCGCCTGGGCGAGGTTGGCCTCGAGCGTGTCGCGCCGGTCGGGCGGGATCTCGGGCGGGTAGAGCGCCGTCCCCAGCAGGGAAGTGGCCGGCGCCGGCTTGAGGTAGCGGTCGTACCAGGCCACGTAGCGCTCGTAGCGGTCCTTCACGTAGCTCGGCTTGCGGATGCCGTGGTCCTGGCCGGGGTAGATGACGAGCTCGGTGGGCACCCCGAGCCGCCGCAGGGCCTGGTAGAGCTGCTCGGAGTTGAGGAGGGGCACGTTCATGTCGTCGGCGCCACCCATCAGGAGCGTGGGGGTGGTGACCTTGTCGATGCTGAACCAGGGCGACAGCTTGATCCATCGTTCCACGTTGCGCCACGGCAGGCCCAGCTCGGTCTCCCACTCGTACTGGTAGTGGTCGGTGCCGTAGTTCGAGAAGTAGTTGGCCTCGCTCGCGCCCGAGACCGCCGCCTTGAAGCGGCCGGTCTTGGTGATGACGTAGTCGGTGAGCATGCCGCCGTAGCTCCACCCGCCGACGCCCAGGCGTTCGGGATCCGCGACACCCATCTCCACCGCCCGGTCCACCGCACCCATCACGTCCTCGAAGTCCTTGTTGCCCCAGTCGGCCCAGATGGTGCGGGCGAAGGCGACGCCGCGGCCCGACGAGCCGCGCGGGTTGGCGGCGATGACCGCGTAGCCGCTCGCGGCCAGGAGCTGCCACTCGAGGCCGAACCCGGTGGTGAACTGCGACACGGGCCCTCCGTGGATGCGGAGGACGGCGGGGAGCTTGCGGCCCGGCGGCGCGTCGGGTGGGTAGGTCAGGAAGGCGTCGATCATGGTGCCGTCGGCGCTCCGGGCCCTGAAGCGCTCGACGCGGCCGAGCCGGATTCCCTTCAGGAAATCGTCGTTGAAGTGGCTGAGCCGGCGCAACGCTCCGTCCGGCCCCACGGCGGAGACTTCCTCGGGGTGATCGAACTGGCTCTCGAGCAATGAGATTTCGCCCTTCGGCCCCAGGTCGAACGCGCTGACTTCTCTTTCCCCGACGACCACGCGCTCGACGGGCCCGCCCGCCGCCGCCACCCGGGCGACGTGGTGGTTGCCGCCGTCCTCGAGCAGGAAGTAGATCCATTTTCCGTCGGGGGAGAAGCGGGGAAGGGTGGCGTCGCGGTCCAGCGAGGCGGTGAGGGCGACGGCCGGCCCGCCCGCGACCGGCACCACCGCGACGTGGCCCGGCGCGTACCACATGTCCTTGGGATCGCCGCCGGCGACGAAGGCGATGGTGCGGCCGTCGGGGCTGAACACGGGGCTCGAGGCCGAGCGGGGATCGCTGGCCACCGCCCGCGGCGTCTGCCCCGCCTTGGCCGCCACCACGAAGATGTCGCTGTTGCGGTTGGCGTCGGCCTCCTCCGTCCGGTTGCTGGAGAACGCGATCCACTGCGAGTCGGGCGACCAGGCCGGCTCGCCGTCGTCGTAGGTACCGATCGTGACCTGGACGCTCGTCTTGCCCTTCACGTCGAAGACGTGGACGTGGCTGCGCAGCTCGCGCAGGTAGCCCTCGCCGTCGCGCTTGAACTGGAGCCGGCGGATGACGATCGGCCGCGGCGTCTTCTTCTTGTCCGCGGGCTTCTCCTCGTCGTCTTCGTCGGAGGGCGCGTCGGGGTCGGGATCCGAAGCCACGATGGCGAGCCGGGTGCTGTCGGGAGACCACTCGAAGGTCGACACGCCCCCCTTGTAGTCGGTGAGCTTCACCGCCTCGCCGCCGCGCCGCTCCAGCAGCCACACCTGCCCCTTCTTGCCTTCCCGGCCGGAGAGGAAGGCCAGGTAGCGTCCGTCGGGACTGAAGCGCGGGCTCGTCTCCGGCTTCTTGCTGGTGGTCACGCGCAGCGCGTCGCCGCCGGCCATGGGCACCATGTAGACGTCGGTGTCCGATTCGTCGGTCTTCGGGTCCATGGACTTGACCGTGTAGGCGACCCAGGCTCCGTCCGGGCTGACATGGGGGTCGGCGACATCCTTCAGCGCGAAGACGTCGTCGATACGCAGGGTCCGAGTCTGTGCGCGCGCGAGGGAGGTCGACGAGAGTACGGCCACGACGACGAGCACGGAGCGAGCGCGTGGATTCATGTCGCCGTCTTACCGTGAGGCCGCGCGCGCTGTCAAACGCGGTGATGTTATTGCGGGAGATCGCGGCGCGACGGTAGGCCGCGCCTACATCCGGTCGATGAGATCGCCGCGGCCTTCCGCGGCCAGCGACGTCAGCAGCACCCGCAGGCTCGCCATCGACTCGCCGGTGAGGGTCTGGAAATCCTCGCGGATGAACTGGATCTGCTCCCATTCCTTGTCGGCGTCCGGCTCGTTCCCCGCGATCCGCTTCGTGGACGCGAGCAGGAACCGGCTGGCGAGCCCGAAGCTGCGGCCGAGGATGTAGACCCGCAGCCGATAGCGCTCCGCGGTCGTGACGAGGAAGCTGTGCAGGAGCTGGTTCAAGTAGGCGAGCGAGGCGATCTGGGCCACTCGGAAGCCCTGCGGGCGCAGCGGCTGCACGGGCGCCATCGCCGAGACCATGCGGGAGAAGGTGCTCATCGCCGCGAGCAGCCGCAGCATGCTGGGTGAGAACTTCTCGATGACCTTGTAGCCGACGTCGAGCAGGTGCTTGGCCTCCTCGAGTGAGCCGAGCTCGCGGACCGTGAACGCCTCGTCGTAGGTGAGTTTGGCCAGGTCCAGCTCGGAGCTGACGCGGCTTTCGATCGAGCGGTAGAGCTGCTCGCCCTTCGGAGTGATGAGCAGCTCCCAGTCACGCCGTACCTTCCGCTCGTCGCGGCGCGCGAGGAGATAGAGGATGACGAGGCAGCCGACGACGGAAACGGCGATCATCCACCACATGGGCTGGTTCCGGCGCGATCGTACCACGCCGGGACCCCGGGTTCCGCCGGTGTCTAGACTATCCCGGCGTCATGCAGCGCCTGGCGCAGGACCGCCTCGACGCCCTGGGGCGTCTGGTGGTCGGTGTCGACCCAAGCGAGCACTTCGGTCCCGTCCTGAAGCTCGACGATGACGTCCCACCGCGCGCTGCGTGGAGATTCGATGATCTGGCTGTGCCGGATGCGGCCCCGGCCGACGGTGGTCTCGATCGTCCGTGGAACCCAGGTCGGGATGCTTCGCGACAGCAGCGCTTCCATGTGCACACTCCGGAGGGAGCGAGCCCAGGGAGTATACACATTTCGTATCACAAGGCAAATCTACAACGTTCAGCGGATCGTTTTACGCCGACACCGGCTCGCTCAGGTTGGCACCCGTATGCTGCGGGCGCGCGGGTGCTTGCGCCCGCCGCCAAGCCGCCCACGCCCAGTGGACCATGAGCGCGAGATAGGCGATCTGGTTGAGGTACATGACCGGCGTGCCGCGCTCCCAACCGGCCCGCCCGAGCGAGCCGAGCACGTTGATCGTTACCGTAAAGACCAGGAGATAGGGAACGTAGCTGAGGAGCACGGACTTGTGGAACGGATCGACAGGCAGGCGGTACCAGAGGATGAGCGCGGCAATCGCGGTGAAGAGCCAGATGCTGCCGTTGAGCACGCGAGGATGCAGCTCGGCCAGGAAGGACTGGTCGTTCGTGCCGGACCCCGACACCGCCACCACCGCCAGGAACGTCACGGCGAGCACGAACAGCACCGCCCAACGCACCGTCGCCAGCGCGCCGGGGAAGGCCCGGAACGTGCGCCAGGCCAGCTCGAGCGCCATCGCGAACCGGATCAGGTTGAGCGCCGTCTCCTTGGCCTGCCAGAAGACAGAGGTGTAGAAGCGCTCGGGCCAAGCCAGCATCATCACCGTCGAAGCCAGCGTGACCGTCAGGAAGAGCGCGAGGAAGAGCCACACGCGATAGCGCCGCCGAGCGATGATCCCCGCGAGCGCGAGCGCCAACAGGGCCGTACCCCCGTAGGCAAGAAGCGTCCCGGCAATCGGCATATGGGCGAGAGCGCTCACAGCCTATCGCAGTCCGACGCGCGTGTCAGCGCAGGGAGGCGAGGGCGCCCTCTGGCCGCCCACGCCCAAGTAACGGAGCTAGGGCTTGGGCGGCCAGAGCGGATCCTCCATCGACGTGACGGTTCCGTTGTCGCCGTCGACGATCATCGTCTGGTCCCCGCCCCCCGTGTAGTTCAGGTCGAGCTGGTCTGCTCCCCACATCACGAGTCCCATGAACAATGCCGTTGTGATCGCCAGCACGCGCATTACGACCTCCTTGTCCTTTTCCTGGCCGGGTCACTCCAGCCAAGGGAAAAGAAGTATACATTTACTGTCAAGCGTGGTATACACAAAACGTATCCGAGGCCCTGCGGATGCTTTTTTTGTGTTCAGGGCATTGACCGCATTGGCCGGCACCGGCTACGATGTGCCCTCTCTCGTGAGGAGGGTTCTCGTGAAACGCCGAGTAGACCTGATCGATCAGTTCGCAGAACTCGTGGTAGGAGCGGACGATCCCAGGCGGCTGGCCGAGCGGACGTTGGAGGTCGTGATGTCGCTGACCAACGGACGCAGCGGGGCCGTGTTCACCCGCGACGACAACCGCATCACGCTCTTCGCCTCGCGCGGGATCGACCAGCACGTTCTGGACGCTCTCCAGACCGTGTGGGACCGACATCGTGAGACGTTCGAGAAGGGCGAGACCTTCTACGTGCCCGACCGGGACAACGACAACCGCCTTCCCAAGCGAGGCTCGCGCCTCGGGCCCTCGTCCTTTGCCGTGGTGCCGGTGTTCAACGGAGAGGAGCTGGTCGCGCTGCTCTATGTCGACAGCCTCGACCCGCACTTCTGCTCCGCGCACGACCTCGAGCGGATGAGCAAGTTCTCGAAGATCGTGGCGAAGGCGGTGACCGAGCAGCAGCCCCACCGCGAGCGGGCCCAGGCCCGGGCCGAAGCGTGGGAAAGCTACCTCGAGCGCACGCCCGTGGAGGACATGGAGCGCGAGAAGCTGCTGCTCCTCCTCAACCGCAACGAGTGGAACATCGCGCGGGTGGCCCGCCTGATGGGCGTCACCCGGCGGACGATCTACCTGCGGCTGCAGCGGTACAACATCCCGCGGGAGCGGGTACCCAAGACCCGTCTCCGCGCCGCAACCGCCTAGACTTCGTGAGCTGGGGGGTGCTAGCGGCGCACCCCCCAGACCCCCCGCTCGCTTCGCGGAAGTGAATTCCGCTCCGCTCGCAGTCTGTTGCTCTTGTCTCTCCTCAGCCTTCCCGGGCCTGCACCTTCGCCCAGGTGTCGCGCAGCGTGACGACGCGATTGAACACCCGGCGCTCCGCCGTGCTGTCCGGGTCCACCGCGAAGTAACCGACCCGCTCGAACTGGACGCGCGAGCCGACCGGCAGCGCCGCGACACTCGGCTCGACCCGGCACTGCGTGAGCACCTCCTCCGACCGCGGGTTGAGGTCGTCCAGCAGGTCGCGCTCCGCTCCGGGATCGGGCCGCATGAACAGATGCTCGTAGAGACGCACCTCCGCAGTGGCGGCGTGCGGGGCGGAAACCCAGTGCAGGGTCGCCTTCGGCGAGCGCCCGTCCGGCGCGGTCCCGCCGCGGGTGGCCGGGTCGTACGTGCAGCGCAGCTCGACCACCTCGCCGGAGGCGTCCTTGATCACCTCCTGGCAGCTGATGAGGTACGCGTAGCGCAGGCGCACCTCCCGACCCGGAGCGAGCCGATAGAACTTCTTCGGGGGGTTCTCCATGAAATCGTCGCGCTCGATCCACAGCTCGCGCGAGAACGGCACGTCGCGCGTACCCGCCGACGGGTCCTCGGGGTTGTTGACGGCTGACATCCGCTCGCCCGGGCCCTCCGGGTAGTTGGTGAGGACGACCTTGAGCGGTCGCAGCACGGCCATGCGCCGCTCCGCGATGCGGTTCAGCACGTCGCGCACCGCGTGCTCGAGGGCGGCGTACTCCACGACGCTCTCCCGCCGGGCGACGCCGATCGTCTCCGCGAACTGGCGCAGCGCCTCGGGCGGGAAGCCGCGCCGGCGCAGGCCGGATATTGTCGGCATCCGCGGGTCGTCCCAACCCCGCACCCGGCCTTCCTGGACGAGCCGCAGCAGGAAACGCTTCGAGAGCACCGTGTAGGTGAGGTTGAGGCGGGCGAACTCGTACTGCCGGGGGCGGGAAGGCACCGGCAGGTGCTCGAGGAACCAGTCGTAGAGCGGCCGGTGGTCCTCGAACTCCAGCGTGCACAGGGAATGGGTGATCCCCTCGATCGCGTCGGACTGGCCGTGCGCGTAGTCGTAGCTCGGGTAGATGCACCACTTGTCGCCGGTCATCGGATGGCTTGCGTGCAGGATGCGGTACATCACCGGGTCGCGCAGGTTGATGTTGGGCGCGGCCATGTCGATCTTCGCCCGCAGCACGCGTGCGCCGTCGGGGAACTCGCCCCCGCGCATCCGTCGGAACAGGCCGAGGCTCTCCTCGATCGAGCGGTTCCGATACGGGCTCTCCCGGCCGGGCTCGGTGAGCGTGCCGCGGTACTCGCGGATCTGGTCCGCGGAGAGGTCGTCGACGTACGCGAGGCCCTTCGGGATGAGCAGCTCCGCCCACTGGTAGAGCTGGTCGAAGTAGTCCGATGCGTTGTAGAGGTGCTCTCCCCAATCGAACCCGAGCCAGCGCACGTCCGCCTTGATCGAGTCGATGTACTCCTGCTCCTCCTTCAGGGGGTTCGTGTCGTCGAAGCGCAGGTGGCAGCGCCCAGGGAACTCGCGAGGGAGGCCGAAGTTCAGGCAAATCGACTTCGCGTGCCCGACGTGCAGGTAGCCGTTGGGCTCGGGCGGGAAGCGCGTCACGACGGCCTTGTGCTTCCCGGTGCGCAGGTCCTCGGCCACGATCTCCCGGATGAAGTTCGTCGGTGCTTCCTCGCTCATGCGGCGGGCCTCACCGCGCTCAGCACGTCGATCGCGCGCCGCAGGCGGCGGCGGACGACGTCCTTCCCGAGCACGGCCAGCGTGTCGAAGAGGGGCGGGGTGGCGACGCGTCCGGTGGCCGCCACCCGCACGGACATGAACGCCTCCTTCGCGCTCCAGCCCGCCCCGTCGGCAAACGCGCGCAGCGCCGCCTCGATCGACGGAGCGTCCCAGTCGAGGAGCGGATCCACGTGGCCCTCGAGCAGGGTCTTGAACGCCTTCGCGGCCTCGGCCGCCGTCCGTTTCGGGGGAACGAGCTGCTTCATCGCGTCGTCGTCGTAGCTGATCTCGCCGGCGAAGAAGAAGTGCGCATAGTCGTAGAAGCCCTCCAGGGTGTCGATGCGCTCCTGCACGAGCGGCAACACCCGGAGCATGTAGTCGTCGCCGAACAGGTGCTGGCGCAGGCGCGCGAGCAGCTCCGGCGGGGTCAGGCGCCTCAGGTACTTGCCGTTCAGCCAGGCCAGCTTCTCCTGGTCGAACACCGGTCCGCCGAGGGAGATACGGTCGAGGCTGAAGCTCGCGATGAACTCTTCGAGCGAGAACTCCTCGCGGCCGTCGGGCATGCCCCAGCCCATGAGGGCCAGGTAGTTCAGGAGTGCTTCCGGGAGGTAACCCGCGCGGCGGTAATGGTTGAGGCTGACCGGGTTCTTGCGCTTCGAGATCTTCGAGCGGTCGGCATTCCGCAGGAGCGGGAGATGGCAGAACACCGGCATCTCCCACCCGAACGATCTATAGAGCTGGACGTGCTTGGGAAGCGACGACAGCCACTCCTCGGCCCGGATCACGTGGCTGATCCTCATGAGGTGGTCGTCGACGACGTTGGCCAGGTGGTAGGTCGGGAAGCCGTCGCTCTTGAGCAGGACCTGGTCGTCCATCTGGGCGCGCTCGAAACGGATCTCGCCGCGCAGCAGGTCGCTCACGACCATGGAGTCGTCCGGCGGCATGGCCAGGCGCACGACCGAAGGCTCGCCCGCGGCGCGCCGGCGCTGCACCTCTTCGGCCGGGAGCGACCGGCAGCGGCCGTCGTATCCGGACGGCAGCTTCTTCTCTCGCTGCTCGTTGCGCAGCGCCTCGAGGCGCTCCGGCGTGCAGAAGCACAGGTAGGCGCCGCCGCGGCGCAGCAGCTCGTCCGCGTGCCCCCGGTAGATCGCGGTCCGCTCGCTCTGGCGGTAGGGGCCGTGCGGGCCGCCGACGTCGGGGCCCTCGTCCCAGGACAGGCCCAGCCAGCGCAGGGACTCGAAGATCATCCGCTCGCTGGCGGGATGGCTCCGCTGCCGGTCGGTGTCCTCGATCCGGAGGATGAACTGGCCCCCGTTCCGGCGCGCCCACGCGTAGTTGAACAGAGCGACGTAGGCGGTTCCTACGTGCGGGTCGCCGGTAGGGGACGGGGCGATGCGCGTGCGGACGGACATTCTCTCGAAACGGTCTCCTTGCGAGACGCGCGCCTGCGAGCGTAAACGCAGACTATATCACGCGGCAACGCCCCTCCCCCTTCTCCTAGCGCGTGACGTCGACCGGACGCTCGAGCCGAAGCGCGAGGATCGTACCCGCGGGCAGCTCGACGTCTTCGCCGAGGCCAGCCGCCAGCGCGCCGCCGCCGCCGAGGACGGCGCCGATGATCGCCCCCTTGGTGCCGCCGATGACCTTGCCGATCACGCCGCCGAGCACGGCCCCGATCCCCGCGCGCTTGGCGTTGCCGCCGCCGAGATTGAAGTCGTCCTTGACCGAGACGACCTGCGCGCGCAGGTCCTTCCGCGTCCGGTCGTCGAGGTAGATCGAGTCGAACCGGAGCTCGAGCTTGCCGCCCTTCACGGGCCGCTCGCCTCGCTGCACGCCGGTGACGGTGCCCTGCACGCGGGTGCCGGCGGGGACGACGACCCGGCCGTCGACCACGACGGGCACGGCCACGGACGCTTCCACCCGGTCTTCGACCTTGGCGGTCTTGGAAGAGAGCGGCTGCTCGAGACGCACCTGCATCTCGGTGCCCTCCGGCAGAGTGGCGCTCCCGGAGAGCCGCCGGTCGAGCGCGCTGTCGATGTCGCTCTGCAGGGTCCGGATCGACCGGCGCAGGTTGTCGACCTCACCCTTGGTGGCGCCGAGGACCGGGGGATTGCTCCGCTGCCCGCGGCGGATCTGCACCTTCAGGAACGTCACGTCGTCGCGGATCTCATCCGCGCGATCCTGGAACTCGCGATAGCGCGGATGGGTGGTGGACAGCGCGGCCAGGCTGTCGTCCAGGTTCTGCAGGTCGTACTCCACCCCCTGGATGTCCGCCAACGTGGCGGCCTGGCTCCGCTGTGCGAGCGCGGGCTGGACGCCCGCGACCAGGGCGAGGCCCAGACAGAGGGATACGATCGCCAGCTTTCTCATGGGGTATTCGTCCTCCTGAGACAGACCTCCGCCGATCGGAGCTGTCCCTCCGAAGATGAAGCAAGAAACGCGCCAGGTTAGGCCCGCTACTTCTGGACCTTCACCTCGGTCGCCCGGGCCAACGCGGCCGTCAGGTCGCAGCTCTCCAGCGTCCCGCTCACGTGGACCTTGGCCCCGGACGTCACCTTGGCGCGGCACTCGGCGTCGGTGCCCTTGAAGCCATTGCACTTGAAGCTGGCGCCTGACGTGTCCACCTGGACGGTGCCGGAGCTGCGGTTGCCCTGCACCTTCATCATGAAGCCGGCGCTCGAGCCGCTCGCGACCGACCCCTCGAGCTGGATGCCCTCGCCGGCGCGGCCGCCGGAGATCATGCAGCTTCCTGTCGGGTCCGTGTCATCGTCATCATCGTCCTGGAGCTTGATCTCCTGGGCGAGCACGGGCTGGCCGCCGGGCTCGACCGGCAGCCAGGTCCCCTTGACGTGCACGCGGTGGCCGACCGTCACGTCCGAGACCGTGCGAGCCCGGTTGCCCTCGCGGATGGCGGTCTCACCGGGCCGGGCCACCACCGTCTTGCCGTCGATGGTGAAGCGGCTCTCGCCCGCCGGGTTCAGCAGCAACACGGCGCCGACCAGTCCCTCGATCTCCACGTCACCGTGGCCAATGCCGTTGCGCCGCTCCTCTACGATGATGACCGTGGACCCGGAGAGCTCCACCGTCAGCGTGATCTCCTGGTTGGGCTTCACCTCGGTGAAGGCCAGGGTGCCCAGGGGCGTCCCCCCGCTCGAGAAGACAAGGTGGAAACCACCCTCGGGCAGGCCACGCAAGGTGAAGGTGCCATCCGCGCCCACGGTGGCGGTGATGGCCGGGTTCTCCTGGACGGTCACGGTGATCACGGCGAGGGCGGCGGCGCTGCTCGAGGACGACGAAGCGCTGGCCGTGGCGGCGCCGACGACGGTGCCCCGAACAACGACGCCCTCCGCGGAGGGGGCGGCCGGGTTGCCGCCGCAAGCCGTCAAGGCGGCCAGCGCCACGGCGACGAAGAGGACGATGACGTAGCGCGAATGAACCATGGGAGAGACCTCCTCTGATGAGGCCAGCGTATCCGCCGCCCCACTCAACAGGTATGCGACCGCTCACGCCCTTCCGGCCGTGACGGGGGACACAGCCGCATGGCTCCGACGGCACTAAACCGGCTGCTATAATTCCGCGAACGACACACCTGAGGAGCGGATGAAAGGCGCCGGGGGCACCCAGGGCGGCGTGGGTCAGTTTTTCGTGGGCCTGTTGATGGCCGTGGGCGGGGCCTACCTCCTGACCAGCCAGGTCTCGGTCAGCTCGGGTTTCTGGAGCTGGTTCGGGCCCCACACGTTCGGGCTGACCCTGTTGCCCCTCGTCGTCGGCATCGGGCTCCTCTTCTTCGACGGGAGAAGCCGCCTCGGCTGGCTCCTGACCGCGGCGGGAGCGGTTATCATTTTCCTGGGCATCCTGATGAACCTGAGGATCTACTTCGAGCCAACGAGCTTGTACAACACCCTCCTCATGCTCGTGCTCCTCGCGGGCGGACTCGGGCTCGTAGCGCGGTCTTTGAAACCGTACGCCTGAACGGGACCCGCCGCGGTCCCTCATCAAAGGTGAATGCTATGAAGAAGCTGATCTGCTGCGCCGTCGTCGTCGCCGCCGCCCGTCTGGCCGGGGCCCAGGCCCCTGCCCCCTCGCCGACCCCGGCCGCCCGCCCGGCCGCGACCCCGGCTCCGCTCCCATCGCCGGCGCCCGAGCTTCAGAAGCTCGACTTCCTGGCGGGTGACTGGATCCACGCGGAGAACTACTACCCGGGGCCGATGGGCCCGGGGGGCAAGGGCGGGGGCCGCAGCAAGACGTCGTGGATCCTCGGCAACCACGACCTGCTCGTCTCCTACGTCACGAAGACCCCGATGGGCACGATCGAGGGCCGAGGCATCCTCGGCTGGGACCCGAACAAGAAGGCGTACCGCATGGACTGGTTCGACAACACGGGCGCCGCCACCGATTACCGGGGAGACTTCAGCGCGGAGGGTGTCCTCGTGCTCACCGCCGACTATGTGGAGGGTGCACAGCCGGTCAAGGAGCAGTTCACGATCAAGAAGCAGGACGACGGCACGGTGCTCTTCACCAGCCAGGTGGCCGGAGCGGACGGAGCGATGAAGACCGTGATGGAGTCGCTCGGGACCCGCGACGTTAAGAAATGATATGCTGGGCGATGGCGCTATCGTCTAGGGGTTAGGACGGATGGTTCTCAGCCATCAGACCGGGGTTCGAATCCCCGTAGCGCTACCAACCAAACCCCGCTAGCAGAAAAACTTAACGGAAGGCGTACGAACCGGCTCTTCTGATAACACCACGGGGGACAAGCCGGAGACAAGGCCCGATCGCGCCGCTCGAGCACGATGGCCTTGCGCGCATGGCTCGCGTCCTCTGCCCCTCACCGATCGATGGCCTCGATGCATTAATATTCATCAGATCGTGTCGTGACTGTTGTCACAACCGTAACTTTTACGTGACGAGATCTCTTTCACCTTGACAGATTGCGTATCGCTGCGTACCTTGGCTGAAGATCGTCCCGCCACGCAGCGCTCACCGCATCGGGCCCTCAGGTTGGGGACTGGTAATCACGGTCAGACCTGGGAGTCGATCTCTACTTGCGCAGCCAAACATGAGGCATCGCTGGTTCATGGCCACAGCTCTGCTGCTTGGCCTGTCGAGCACGGCCGTCGCTGAGGACGTCGTCTGGACTAACACCGTCGGAGTGTCCGTTTCCGGCAACAGCGTGACCAAGACAGCCGGCACTACCGGGTGGGATGCCGGCGCCTCCAGCGTAAACGTGCTCCAGGACGGCTACGGGTATGTCGAGTTCACGATCCCCGACACCGGACACAACAGCATGTGTGGCCTCGGCTTCGGGGATGCAAGTGCCAGCTATACCGATGTCGAGTTCGCCATTCACTTCCAGAGTGGCGGAGGCCTGTTCGTGTATGAGGCAGGATCCAACCGCGGCCAGTTCGGCACCTACGCCGCGGGCGACCGCATGCGCGTCGAGGTATTCCACAGCACGATCAGGTTCCGGAAAAGCGGGGTCATCTTTTTCACGAGCACAGTGGTCCCACGCTTCCCGCTCCGCGCGGACCTGTCGCTTTACAACCCGGGCACGGCCATCAACGACGCACGAGTCGGGAACATCGTCTGGACAAACGACAGTGGAGTGGCGATCGCCGAGAGCAGTTTGACGAAGACGGGCGCCGCCGGGTGGAACGCGGGGGCAGTCTCCGCGAACGAGATCGTCTCCGGCGACGGGTTCATGGAGTTCACCGCCACCGAGACCAACACCAGCCGCATCGCTGGGCTGAGCCACGGGGATTCCGGGACCAGCTCGGCGGACGTGGATTTCGGCATACACCTCGCGGCTGACGGCACCCTGGAAGTCCTCGAAGGCGGCGTTTCCAGCGGTGGCCTCGGAAGCTACGACAGCGGTGACCGCCTCCGCGTCGAGCTCCGCGGCGGTGTCGTCAAGTACTACAAAAACGCGTTACTCCTGTTTACCAGCAGTGCTTCGCCCACATACCCGCTCCGAGTGGACACGGCGCTCGAGACGCCGGCGGCCACGCTGACCGACGTGGTGCTCTCGCCTCTGGTCTGGGCCAGCCAGGTGGGCGTCTCGGCCACGGGCAACAACCTCCGTAAGACCGCCGGCGACGGCTGGAACGCCGGTGCCGTCTCCACGAACGAGATCACCTCCGGCGACGGCTTTGCCGAGTTCGTCGCCGTCGAGACGGACAAGCGCCGCACCTTCGGGCTGGACAGCGGCGCTGCGAGCCAGAGCTACGCCGATATTGACTTCGGGATCGACCTCAGCGCTGGCGGCGTCGTGGAGGTCTTCGAGAATGGGGTCTCCAAGGGCCAGTTCGGCTCGTACGCGCACGGCGACCGCTTCCGAGTCGAGGTTCAGCTTGGCATCGTGCGCTACCGCAAAAATCAGACCGTCTTCCATTCGAGCAGCTCGACGCCGCAGTATCCGCTCCACGCCGCCGCTGCGCTTTATACGAGCGGCGCCACCCTGGCCAACGTGTCGGTCGGCGAACTGGTCTGGACGAACGACGTCGGCGTGCAGCCCGTCGCCGGCGGCCTGATGCGGACCTCCTCGGGGGCCGCCTGGAACGCCGGCGCCGCCTCGACCAAGGCCGTGAACACGGGCTATTTCGAGTTTACGGCCGGCGACCGTGAGGCCTACCGCATGGCCGGCCTGAGCCACGGCGACTCAGACCAGAACTACAACGATATTGACTTCGCCATTCACCTCCAGGGCTCGGGGAGCGGAGGCGGCGGGATCGTCTGGGTCTACGAGGCGGGCACCATCCGCGGGCAGTTCGGCAGCTATGCCACCGGCGACCGCTTCCGCGTCGCGGTCGACTCGGGAACTGTCACGTACGCCCGGAACGGCAGCGTTTTCTACACGAGCACCGTCACGCCGGTATTGCCTTTGCAAGCCGACACCTCGCTCTACGAAGCTCCCTCTTCGCTGCTCAACGCGGTTCTCTCAGGCGATGCCGTGATGGATCAGGCCGATGCGCCGGCGTTCTCCCCCGGGGGCGGGACGTACTCGAGCCCTCAGACGGTTTCCATCACGAGCGGCACGTCCGGCGCTGTCATCCGTTACACGACGGATGGCAGCGAGCCCACGACAAGCTCCACCGTCTACGGCACCCCGGTCACGGTCGATGTCTCCCAGACACTCAAGGCGAAGGCGTGGGCCCCGGGCTACACGCCCAGCAACGTCAGCACGGCGGTCTACACTTTGGCGATCCCGGCGCCTGACCTGTCTCCTGGCTCGGGTACGTATCCGCCGCCCCTGACGGTCACGATCTCGTCCAGTGTTACCGGGGCCGAAATCCACTACACCCTGAACGGAAACAACCCGACGCAGACCGATCCCACGATCGCGTCAGGCGGCACCGTTGTCCTCGAGTCGTCCGCAACGGTCAAGGCCAAGGCGTGGAGGACCGGCTGGAGCACAAGCAGCGTTGCCGCTTCGACCTACACACTGAAGGTCGCGACGCCGACGCTCAGCCCCGCGGGCGGCTCTTACACCTCGGCGCAGAGCGTCACGGTCGCGACGAGCACCACGGGCGCAATGATCCACTACACGACGAACGGGGCCGAGCCGACCGAGGCCGATCCGACGGTCGCGTCCGGCGGCACTGTGCAGGTGACGAAGTCGGGGGCCCTCAAGGCGGCCGCCTGGCGCACGGGAGCAACGAGGAGTGACACCGTGGCCGGCACCTACTGGCTGAGCCTCGGCACCGTACCCACTCCCGGCCTCGCTCCGGCACCGGGCACCTACACGAGCCCCCAGACGGTCACGGCGACGGCGGCCAGCGGCGCCACGATTCGTTACACCATCGATGGCTCCGACCCGACGTTCTCGTCGCCGCTTTACACCGCTCCGATCGCCGTCGGCAGCACGACTCACGTCAGAGTGAAGGCGTTCAAGGCCGACATGACGCCGAGCGCGAGCGTCGGCGGCCTTTACCGGATCGATCTCGGTACTGTCGACCCGCCGCGATTGACGGGCTCCGCGCCCGGTATCTATCCCACGTTCCGATCCGTCACGGTCACGAGCGAGACGGCGGGCGCGACCATCCACTACACGACGGACGGCACAGACCCCGACGAGACCGACGCCGTCGTCACATCCGGCGGCACTGTCGTCGTGAATCAACCGCTGTTGCTTCGGGCCCGGGCGTTCAAATCGGGCATGACGCCCAGCCCGATCGCACAAGGCATCTACCGGATCACGGGTGCGGTCGCCGCCGGCCGGACGCATGTCTTGGCGCTGAAGGCGGACGGGACAGCATGGAGCTGGGGCTCCAACAACTGGGGCATGCTCGGGGATCCAAACTTCACTGGTTCAAGGAAGGCGACACCGGACCAGGTGCCGGGTCTGAGCGACGTCGTGGCGATTGTTGCGGGAGCCCAGCACAGTCTCGCGTTGAAGCGTGACGGGACAATTTGGAGCTGGGGCCAGAACACCTACGGGCAACTCGGAGACGGTACCAGCACCGACCGGAACGCGCCCGTACAGGTAAGCCAGACGACAGGCTTGCCAAGCGCCGTGGCCGTCGCCGCGGGAGCCGAGTACAGCCTCGCGCTTGGCAGCGATGGTTCCGTGTGGATCTGGGGCTGGGATCGCGCCACGTCGTATGGGGGACTTCCGGTTCGCGTAAACAACCTTGCCGGCGTCGTTCAAATCGCGGCTGGCGGCTTCAGCGCCGCCCTCAAGACCGACGGCGAGCACGCGGGTCAAGTCTGGACCCTTGGTTACAACGGCTACGGCAACCTCGGCGACGGCACCAAGACGGACCGAACGGCGCCGGTGCCCGTCATCGGGCTCGCCAACGCCGTCGCCATCGCCGCTGGGGACGGGCATGGCCTTGCCGTCACCTCGGGGAGCGAAGCGACCGCGTGGGGGAGCAACGGTCTCGGGCAGCTTGGAGACGGGACGACGTCGGAGCACCTCGCGCCGATCATCGTTCCCGGCCTCAGCCAGGTCGTCCTGGTCTCCGCGGGCGGGGGCCGCAGCACCTTCCTGCGGGGCGACGGGAAAGCCTTGGCGGCGGGCTACAACTACCTCGGCGCCCTCGGAATAGGAGACGTCGGGGAGCGTTACACACCCACCCAGCTTCTCACCCTTGAAAAGATGATCTCAATCGCCTCGCTCGGCGCGAACGCGGCGGTTCACTCGACCGCCGTTACGCCCACCGGCCAAGTCCTTGCATGGGGCAATGGGGTTGACGGCCAACTGGGCAACGGGGTGTTCGACACCTCGTTCTGGGCGCCGCTGGTGGTGCCGAACTTCTCGCTGAGTAGCTACGCCCTGCTCACCTCCGACGTCGACGCCGACGGGCTCTCCAACGAGGAAGAGGTGGCCCTTGGAACCAATCCTGGAAACCGCGACACCAACGGCGACGGCGTAGTGGACGACGCGGCGGTCCAGGCCGGGATCAGCCCCACGAACACTGACATGGATAGCGACGGCGTCACGAACTTCGACGAGGCATCGCGCGGGACCGACCCGTTCATCGCCGACACGGACGGTGACACCCACAACGATGGCGTGGACTGCTTCCCGCTGGACCCGTCGCGGTGGCAGTGTCCGGCGCCGGATCCCAACGACCACACTCCGCCGGTGATCACGCTGCAGGAGCCGACGAGCGCGACGCTGATCTCGTCGGTTCCACCGCAGTAGGAGCGCATCGAATGGCCCGATCCGTCTTCACGCAGCGTCCGGTCTGGATTCGCGTCCTGGCCCGCATCCTGGTCGTGGGCCAGGTCTGGGCTGCGATCCCGATCGCACACGCGGAGGAAGCACCGATTAGTGCCGAGGCGCCGACCGTTGAGGCGCAGCCCGAGGCGCCACCGGTGAAGGTCAACCGCACCCCTCCCGCTCCACAGGCGTTGCCGGCGACGCCGCAGTTTTCCAGGCCGCCAACCGACGCCGAACTGGCGCGCGTGCACGTCTTTGAGGAGCCACTGATCCCGATCGGCCGCGCGACCACGCCAGCAGAAAACGCCGCGCTGGCGCTGGCGATCACGACATACATCAACGCCGGCGGCGGCGAGGATCTCTCGCTCTTCGAGCAGTACCTTGCCACAAACCCCGAGACGCCGTGGCGGGCGGCTCTTCTCACTGGCCTCGGGATCGTGTACCGCCGCACGGGTTACTTCTCCCGGGCCCTCACGGCGTGGGAGTCGGCCTGGACGGCGGCCCGAGGAGCCACCGACCCGATGGGCAGCGCCATCGCCGATCGTGCCGTGGCGGAACTGGCCGAGCTGAGCGCCCGGCTCGGACGCCCCGACCGGTTGGAGGCTCTCTTCGCCGACATCGGCTCGCGCGACGTGCGCGGCTCGGCCGCCGAGAAGGTCTCGCAGGCCAGAGAAGGACTCGCCAAGATGCGGGAGACGCCCGGCGAGGCCTTCCGCTGCGGACCGATGGCTCTCGACCGGATCATGGCCTACGGCAATGCGAGCTACCGGCCCGACATGCGCGTCGTGGAGGCGCAGTCAACGCCGCGCGGGACCTCGCTCGTCCAGGTCCAGAGCCTCGCGCAGACCGTGGGCCTCCAGTTGCAGATGGCCTTCCGCTCGCCCAGCGCGCCGCCCGGAGTTCCTTCCGTCGTCCATTGGAAGTCCGGGCACTTTGCCGCTCTGGTCGCTCAGCGAGACGGCCGCTACCTGATTCAGGATCCGACCTTCGGGCACGAGTTGTGGGTGAGCCGCAGGGCGCTCGACGACGAGGCGAGCGGCTACGCCCTCATCCCCGCCGGCGCTCTGCTGGCCGGCTGGCGCGCGGTGGATGCGGACGAGGGCGGGCAGGTGTGGGGCAAAGGCTTCACGTCCTCGAACAATCCGCAGAACCAATCGTGCCAGGATCCGCGGCGTGGCGGCCGCAGCTGTCCGGCCAATTCGACATGCCTCGGGATGGCGGAGTACCAGGTCCACGCGATGATCGTCGCGCTCAACATCAACGATCAGCCGGTTGGCTACACTCCCCCGCGAGGGCCGGCCGTGGGCTTCCAGGCAAGCTACCACCAGCGCGAGATCTTCCAGCCGCAGATCCCCCCCTTTGGCAATCTCGGGCCAAAATGGACGTATGACTGGCTGTCGTTCCTCGAGGACGACCCGGCCAATCTGAGCGCGGCCGTGAACGTCTACCTGCGGCTCGGCGGGCAGGAGACCTACGGTAACTTCAACTCCTCGACGCAGTCCTACGCCCCCCATTCGCGCAGCCGGGCGGTGGTCGTGAGGACGTCGACGAGCCCGATCACCTACGAGCGCCGGCTTTCCGACGGCTCGAAGGAAGTCTTCGCGCGGTCGGACGGCTCCCCCTCCGTGCCCCGGAAGGTATATCTGACCTCCTGGTCCGATCCTCAAGGCAATACCGTGAGCCTCACCTACAACGGGCTCAAGCTGGTCAGCGTGACCGACGCGATTGGCCAGGTTACGACGTTGTCCTACGAACTGCCCGGCGACCCGCTCAAGATCACCAAGGTGACCGACCCCTTCGGCCGCTTCGCGACCTTCCAGTACAACGGCCTGGGCCAGCTCTGGAAGATCACCGACGTGATCGGCATTGTCTCTGAGTTCGCCTACGGGACGGGAGACTTCATCACGAGCCTGACGACTCCCTACGGGATGACCCGTTTCGCGACGGGGACAGGATCGGACCAGAAGCGCTGGGTGGAGGCGACCGACCCGCTCGGGGCTGTAGAGCGAGTGGAATTCCGCCACAACGCACCCGGGATCAGCGCCAGCGATCCCGCGAACACGGTCCCAACAGGGGTGCTCACCGGCAACCAATACCTCCACGCCCACAACACCTACTTCTGGGACAAGCGCGCCTCAGCGCTGGACCCGTGGCACAACGACTACACCAAGGCTACGATCTCGCACTGGAACCGTGATGTGGACATCTACGTAGCCTCAGGCATCATCGAAAGCGAAAAGCGGCCCTTGGAGAATCGCGTGTGGTATTCGTACCCGGGCCAAACGAACGCGTCCATCGTCAGCGACTTTACGGCCGGTCCGGCAACTGTCGCCCGCGTACTCGACGACGGAAGCACGCAGGTCTATCGATACGAGTACAACGCAAAAGGCAAGAAGATCAAAGAAACCGACCCCGTCGGCAGGGAGACGGTCTACGTCTACGGAATCGGCTCCACGCCCGACCCTAACCCCGCCACCGGCACCGGGATCGACCTCCTCCAGGTCAAGCAAAAGAACGGCGGCAGCTACGATCTCATTCAGAGTTACACCTACAACGCGCAGCACGAGCCCCTGACGAGAACAGACGCTTCGGGACAGGTCACAACCTTCACGTACAACGGTCAGGGTCAACTCGCGACGGGGACGACTCCGCCGCGGGCGGGGATTAGCGAGAACAGAACCACGACCTACACGTACGATCCTGGCGGCAGTGGCCAGCTCCAGAGCGTGGCGGGACCAGCTACTGGCGCCACGACGAGCTACACGTACGACGGTTACGGCAGAGTGCGCACCGTAACCGACGCCGATGGCTATGCGCTGACATACGACTATGACAACCTCGACCGGACCACGAAGGTGACCTATCCCGACGGCACCTACGAGCAGCTTGTCTACAACCGGCTCGATCCTCAGGCGCGGCGAGACCGGCTGGGGCGGTGGAGTCACACCCTCTACGACGCGTTGCGCCGCGTCGTCTCAACACGTGACCCGGCGGGACGCACGACGACCCAGCGGTGGTGCACGTGTGGAAGCCTGGAGAAGGTCGTCGACGCCAACGGAAACGCCATCACGTGGGAGCGTGACGTCCAGGGGAGGGCGACCCGTGAAATCCGGGCCGACAATTCGGTGTGGGAGTACACCTACGAGACCACAACGAGTCGACTCAAGCAGGTGAAGGATGCCAGGAACCAGATCACGGGTTCCGAGTACTTCGCCGACGACAACCTGAAGCAGGTCACGTACACCAACGCCCTGGTCGCTACGCCGAATGTGAGCTTGAGCTACGACCCAGTCTACAACCGGCCGGCCACCATGACCGACGGAACGGGCACCGCGACCACGAGCTACAACCCCATTGGGGTACCTTCGACGCTTGGCGCTGGACGGGTGGCGAGCGTGGATGGACCGCTCTCGAATGATACGGTGAACTACGCCTACGACGAGCTTGGGCGCGTGGTGTCTGCCGGAGTTTCGGGTTTCGTGTCGAGCTACTCGTACGACGCGCTTGGACGGATCGCGAGCCAGAGCACTCCGGCAGGCACCTTTACGTTTGCCTACGTGGGAGTCACTGCACGCCCATCGACCCTGACTTATCCCAACAATCAGGCGACGCAGTATGCTTATTTCCCCAATAGCGGCGACCGCCGGTTGCAAGAGATCAAACACCTGGCACCGGGCGGCGCGGTCCTTTCGAAGTACAACTACACCTACGACGTGCAGTCGAACGCCAAGACGTGGACCCAACAGGTGGGCGCTAGCGCTGCCAAGGTGTATGAGCTTGGGTACGACCGAGCCGACCAACTCAAGACGGCCACGCTCAAGACTACCGATCCAACGCCAGTAGTGCTGAAGCGGTACGGTTACGACTACGACGTGACGGGCAACCGGACGACAGAGCAGGTGGACGACGGCGTCTTCTCTGGAACCTACAACAACCGCAACCAACTCTCCTCCCGGCAGGCGGGCGGCGCACTGCTCTTCCGTGGGATGGTGAATGAGGCAGCGACTGTGACGGTCGGTGCCAAGCCGGCGCAGGTTGCCCCCGACAATCGCTTCGAAGGCACGGCACAAGTCGCCGCGGGGACGAACACCGTGGAGGTCAAGGCGACGGACTCGAGCGGGAACCTGCGGACGAACACCTACCAGGTAGGGGTCTCAGGAGCGCCGACGAGCTATACCTACGATGCCAACGGGAACCTCATCGGTGACGGTACGCGGACCTTCGAGTACGACGCGGAGAACCGGCTCACTCGTGTGCTGAACGGCGCTTCTGAAGTGGCTCGATTTATCTACGATGGCCAGAGCAGGCGCGCCCAGAAGATAGCGGGCGGGGTCACCACGAGCTACGTCTACGACTTCGCGAGTGTGCTGGAGGAGAGGCTCAGCACCGGCACCACGCTAAGGTACATCCATGGCTGGGGGATAGACCAACACTTTGCCGTTCAGGACCAAGGGGGCGCAGTGTCCTATTTCCTGGCGGACCACCTTGGCAGCGTCGTGCAAACAACCAACGCTGCTGGACAAGTCACACTCTCCAGGGAGTACGACCCATTCGGAAACGTGCTGACGGGAGCGACCCAAGGGGGCTATGCGTATGCAGGCAGGGAGTGGGATCCGGAGACGGGTTTGCTCTATCTCCGTGCGCGGTACTATGAGCCCAAGCTCGGGAGATTCATCAGCGAGGATCCGATCGGCTTTGCCGGTGGTGGCAACTTCTACGGGTACGTCGGGAACAACCCCCTGAATCTGACGGATCCCACGGGCCTCTGCGCTTGCAGCCCTGGCAACAAGAAGTGCGTCGGGAAGGCTCGGGTGCTGCAGGGGAACAGCAGGCACATCGGACGGCAGGGTGGCATCCCCGGGGTCAATGTCGCGGCCGGGTCGGCGGCGGTCATCCCGGGCCAGTTCGGCTTGCGCAACGGGAACTCCCTAAAGCCGTTCGCATCCCAGATGACGGGCGTCGTCCTGGGCACTCCCTTTCCGATACCGCTCTTCGACTGTGTGACCGAGGTCGTCGGGCCCCGTTCCGCCCGGCAGAACTTGCAGCAGAGATTCCCCAACACCGTAATCATCGAGCTTCCGTCGGGTGGGGACATGGGGATCATCGACATAGAGATCACCATTCCCAATGAGCTACCGTGCCCGCCTGGCACTATGCCCTCGACCGGCAATGCATGCTCGCTATCCCCGCCGAACAGCTGTCCTGCGGGCGGCCTGTAGGTACTGTGACGCTCATTCCCGTCGGCCTTCTTGTTGTGATAACGAGCGCCTCCTCGCCGGCTCCGACGCTCGAGGCGCGGACAGTCGTCGAGAAGCACATCGCCGCCATCGGTGGCTTGGAGAGCCTTCAGGCGGTCCAGTCCTTACGGCAAACTGGAGTCGAGACCATCGTAGACACAGCGATCGACAAGGATGGCAAGGGCGTCGGCGGTCCTTTCACGTTAGAAGCCAGGCGCCCGGGCCGGTTTCGCGACGAGAACCGGGTCAACGACCAGTATTCGTTACAGGGGTCCGACGGACAGATCACTTGGGAGGTCTCGCAGCCGAACTCCTCAGCTGAGGAGCTGAGTGGAGAGGAGGCTGAAGAGGCTCTCCAGATGCATGCCTTCGATGGGCCTCTGCTCACGGCTCGTCAGCTCGGCGGGAGCATCGTGTTCGTTGGCGTCGAAACGGTCGGCGGGTCGAAGGCGTACAAGCTGAAGCTGCCGCAGAAGGACAAGCGTTTCTGGAACGTCTACATCGATACTGCCACCTTCCTCGAGGTGAAACGCGAATACGTCCGTCCGGACGAAAGGAACACGGTCATCATGCTCTCCGGGCACAAGAAGACTGGAAGCTTGGTCCTTCCGACGGTGTTTGAGACTACATACGCGTGGTACCCGTTGCGGGTCACGAGGGTCGTGGAGAAGACGGAACTCAATCCCGAAATCCCTGATGAGCGTTTCGTTGCTCCCAGGCGATAGGACGCATGGTGTCCGTGGCGTTCGAGGAAAGACGTCCCCTTTGCCGACCGGTTGCACGCAGGCCCGCGCCTCTCACGCGCGCTGTAGGACGGCCAGGGTGGTGAGTATCGCGCGCTGGTAGGCCGGCAATGGGACTTGGAGGCGGGGTCGAAGAGCGTCTCTGGAGGCGATCGAGTGCCGCGGATCGGGTCGAGATTGCGAACGAGCGGGCGGGCTGGTGAAGGTCGTGCGGCCGTCGGGCGCGGGAAGGGAGCAGAGGTCGATTCGGGCCGAGTTGGAATCGCGTGTGTGAGGATGAAGGCGCGGTCGACTATGCCCCCTTCAGGAATGGAAAGTCCTTCCTCTCAGGGTCGAGGAACTCGATGACGAAGGGTGCGAGGGGTGGCCCTTCGCCGGGCCGCCCCCGCGGAGGCGAGCCGGCGTTGCGACAGGCGGGAAGGAGGGCGAGGAAGGCCTCGCCGGGAGTGGCGCCCAGGAGCCCTTGATGCGGACGGAAACAGAGGTAATGGGTGAGGGCGACATCGAGCCTTCGCTCCAGATCACCGATGGTCAAGGGTGGCTGGAGTCGAAGGCTCAAGGCCTGTTTGAGGGTTCGCCAGAATCTCTCGAGGCGGGCGGTGGCGAAGATGTTCTTCGTGGAGCCGAAGCGGTGAACGATCCCGAGCCGGGCCGCGGTCTTGGCGAAGACGGTTCCGGTGAACTCCCCACCCTGGTCGGTGATGAGGTACTTGGGCGAAGTGAAGTTTCGAGCGGCCGTCCTGAGGAGACGGGCCATGGCGGAAGCTCCCGGCTTCTGCTCATACGTCGAAAGGGCGAGGGGAACTCGGGAGAAGGCGTCGAAGACAGCGGCAAGATAGAACTCACCTCCGAGGAGGGCCTGAACGACGGAGATGTCCGTCATCC
>Ga0210378_10000059_pt1 | contig 45083 bp, 64 predicted proteins | sample PLM1_60_b1redo_FD_155465 | JGI IMG/M metagenome (GOLD analysis project Ga0210378, IMG submission 155465) | Groundwater sediment microbial communities from an aquifer in East River, Colorado, USA - PLM1_60_b1 redo | ecosystem: Environmental > Terrestrial > Soil > Riparian zone | place: USA: East... | reverse complement strand
GCGACGGACGTCGGGATTGTGGCGGCCAGCTCCTCGTAGGTGGGCAGGCGTTCACCTGGCCGGTAGCCGGGTCCGCCGTGCTGGATGCGCTCGGTGATGATTTCGACGGTCTGGGCGACAGTCTTCGGGATGGGCACAGCTGTCCTCCGGGTCCTCGCGTGACCCTTGAATCTCACCACGTCCACCTCACTCACTGCCATCAGATCGCTCCTGATCATAGTGCATGTATTGCGTGAAGTGAGTGTACTGCGCTAGCGTCGGGTGCGGAGACCCTCGCGTGACAACGGTGGTTTCCAACGGGTGGCCGGGTGCGCCCTGGCGCGTGAGGGCCTGGCCACCCGCCCCCCGACGAGGAGGTGCGGCGTGACGCTCAACCCGCAGGTGAGGCTGGCCGAGCTGGACAAGACGCCCGAGGCGCTCGCGATGATCGAGCGTCGCAAGCGGGCCCGCCAGCCCGGCGACCAGGTGCATGAGCACGATGACTTCGGCGGCGCCAGCCTCGATCCCGTGCTGCGCCGGGCTGCGTCGGATCTGGCGGCCGAGGCGATGCATCGGGACATGCGCGCGCTGCTCGGCGAGGCGGCGCAGCTGCTTCCGCGTGCCGAGCGGGACATCTGATGGACGCCCTGGATGCGTTTCGTGCCCGCTCACAGCAGCGCAGCACCGACCACGGCCACGGCCGCGCTGTGATCGCGGAGCTGCTGGACATCGATCTGGACGAGCCGGCCAAGACCGAGCCTCAGCCGGACGACGACGCCGATGACACACCGGAGTAGGCCGGTCAACGACATGGCGGCCCAGCTGGACATGGCCGGACTGTCCGTTTGTTACCACATGTACCTCGATTGGGTGGCGTTGCGTAGAACTTTCGAGTGACTGCCTGTAACGATTCCGGGCGCTGGGGCGATCAGATGAGGTCGAACCCAGCGCCTCGCTCCGCCGTGTCCTGAGCTTGCGGACATGAGTAGTCAATGAAGCGACAATCGGTCACGCTCCGCGATCTCGTGCGCGTTGCCGCGATCTTGCGTCGCCGCACGCGGAGTGGCACGTTTGTGTCTTGCCCCGTGGCCCCGGACCCCGGCCAGCAGAGCACCCATCACATGCCCCCGTCCTGGGAGGAGACCGTCCCGTGAGCCCGGCCTTGAAACAGATGTACTGGATCGTCGCCACCATCGGCGCCACCCTCGTCGCGGTCAAGACGCTGCGGGAGACCACCAGGGTTGAGGTAGGTGTGGTGCGAGACGAACTACGGGCCGAGGCTGCCGCCGCCCGATCGTCGTGGCCCACCGAGCAGGCCGACCCGATCGACTCCGAGCACCAGTGGCTCATCGAGGCCGTCGACATGGGCGCGGAGATGGAGCGGGAGAAGCTGCGCCGCGGCGAGAGCGACCCGCCCGCCACGGCGACAATCTAGATGCCGTCCGCCAGCGTCATCCGCCTGGCGGCCCGTTCCGCCCTCGCCGAGCGAGCGGTCTTGCCGTAGCGCTTCACCATCCCGGAGCCGGGTGTCCAGCCGAACAGCTCCTCAGCGTCCTCCTCGCTGCCGCCTGCGTCCTTCCACCGGTGCGCTGCAGTGTGACGCAGCATGTGCGGGTGCAGGCCCTCGATCCCGGCTCGTGCGCCGCGTTTGCGGATCATCTGCTGGATGCCGTTCGGGGTGAGCCACATGCCGCGCATGCCTAGCCACAGTTCCGGCCTCGGGGCGAGCTTGTGCTTGGCGCGCAGCCGCAGGTATCGGTCCAGGGCCGTGCCAGTCCGCGCCCCGAACGGCAGGTAGCGAATCTTGGCGCCCTTGCCGAGCAGCTGGACCCGGTCCCGCTTCAGGTCCAAGTCCTCGATCTTGATCCCAGCCATTTCCGACACCCGCGGACTACCCGCCTCGCAGAACAGCAGGATCATCGCCTCGTCACGGCGGTTCTCGAACGTCGCCAACTTGCACGTAGTGATCAGCGCCCGCAGATCGTCATCAGTCAGGGTCCGGACGGGCTCCTCCGTCTGCGCCGGCTGATCCAGCTTGCGCATAGGCGACCGCTCGAGCAATTCCTCATCGACGGCCCAGTTGTAGAACGCTCGCAGGCTGCGGTAGCGCACGCCGACGCTGGTCGGCTTCAGCTCCTTGCCGAGGTAGGTAAGCCAGTCCTCGACGTCGGCCTGCTCGGCTTCGAGGATGTCTCGGCCGTCGAAGAACTCGACGAACTGGGTGATGCTCTCCTCGTACGACTGGATGGTCCGGGGGGACCTGTTCAGATACCGCAGGCGGCGGCGGTAGGCGTGCCAGTTGGCCTCGTTCGCTCCGTCCATGCCGCCACCGTAGCCGAGTTTCTGAGTTCGCATCAGATGCTATATGAGCGTTGTGCTCGAACGGGTGAAGCAGAATGGCCTCTCACCTTCGCAGGTGAGAGGCCATTTGGTGCGCCCGAAGGGACTCGAACCCCCAACCTTCTGATCCGTAGTTATGAGCGCCTGAGCGTTGTGCTGACCTGGGAAAACCCTGGTTGGCGGAGAGCGCAGATGCCGGGATCAGAGGCTATTGGCGTTGGAGTTCCTCCATGAGCTTGATCTGCTCCTCGGCGCGCTGGCGTTCGGCTGCCAATTCCCCACGTCGCCGCTGGATAAGTTGGTCCTTCGTTGCCCGCGGCAGGTTCGCCCGCTCGACCATGTCCACGTACCAGTCCCCGGCTGCGGTGCGGTTCAGGTTGTTCGGGCCTAGGTCTGCGTCCGTCAACTCCAGGACGCCAGCACGCGCCCACAGTTCACGCGCCGGCACGCCGAGGATCGGGGCCAGCAGTGCGAGCTTGTCGGGGCTGGGCCGCACTTTGCCGGTTCGCCAGTTGCTCAAGGTGCTTGGGTGCAGCCCTGCCTGCTCGGCGAGATCGCCGACGTGCCTGATGTCGCCGCGCACGGCGATCTCACGATCGAGCCACGCGAAGAACTCTTCGCGCTTCCAGGGTTTCGACGTGGCCACGTTCACCACGTTACCGCCTTCACTCGATTTAGTCACTTGAGTGGTTTCACGCAAACCAACAGGTGGTGGCCTTGTCTCAACTGCCGCCCGCATTGATCGCCCTCCCTGCCCTCCGGCTATAGCACGTGCATGCAAACACCATCGTCAGGCATCAACGTTCGTACCACAAGGGTTAAGCCGAACGTTGTGCTTGCGTGAAGCCATTCACTCATGCATGCTAGGTGAGTGGATGCAATCACGGAGACCATCAAGGCCCCCAGCGAGCTATTCATCGCGGTCGACATCGAAGCCTTCGATCTGATCACGGCCAACATGGGCCACGACAGCGACGCGAAGCGTTCACGGGCACTGAATATGGACCACGGCGTCATGTCTCGCCTGCGCACCGGGGAGATCAAGCCCGGCCTGCGGTTCATCACCCGCACGATCGCGCTGGGCATCCCCTTCAATGGTGTCTTCCGGCTGGAGCGAGTCCAGTGAGCGCCCCGACCAAGTCCCAGCGACGCATGGTCGCGCAGATCGCCGCGAACACCCGATGGGCCACCGAGCCCGACCGGACCGCCGCCACCCAGAAGGCCCGAGACGCTCGCCTGGCCAAATACGAGGCCAAGATCGACCCGAACGGCGAGCTGACCCCGGCCGAGCGCCGCGTCCGCGCACTGGCCCTACGCAAGGCCGACATGCAGCGCCTGGCGTTGCGCTCGGCGCAGAAGAGGGCCGCCTGATGTCCGCCGTCCGCTGGTTCGCCGCGCTGCTCGTCGCCACGCTGACCGCCTTCGCCGCGTTCTGCGAGGGCCTGGAAGACCTGCGGGTCGAGAAAGTAAGGCGAGCCCGATGAAGATCACCATGTACATCCGCATGGAGAAGGCCATCTCCGCCGGGTCCGTCGCGGACATCCGTCAGCGGTGGATGTGGGGCCTTCGGGTGCTGCGCGACGCCGAGATGATGTCGGAGTCGGGCAAGTCGCTCAAGCATGGCGTCACCGAGCAGTTGATCGCGGCGGCGAAGGCTGCCGGTCTGAAGCTGTCGGCGACGGAGATCCGGGCGCGGTTGCAGTGCGCGCGGGCGTATCCGACCGAGGGCCAAATCTCCAGATCAACTGCGGATTTCGAGTACTGGTCGACATTGGTTCACGCCAATTTCCCGGCCTACGACGCCGACCCAGACGAGCGGCCCGCCGATCACCGCACCGACCGAGAGCGGGCACAGGATCGCAACCGTGCCATGGCTGCGCTGAACAGCGACGACGACGCACTGTTCCCGCTCCACATCTTTCGAGCCGATCGAGACGACGCTCAAGGACCTCCAGATCTACATGGAGGAGCAGGAGGGCATGACGGCCCGATTCGTTGCTCGCGGTGAGAAGCGCCGCGAGTACTTCGAGCGGCTCGTCGGCGCCGTCGAGGGCGATCTCTCCACGATGTGGGCTGACGCGCACGAGCGCCTCGGTGACGACACGGAGATCGGCGAGGCCACGTCATGACCATCCTCCCGCTGTCGCCGCGCATCAGCCTGCGCGTCGGCCGCCCCCCGCAGCTGCCACACGCCGTACGCCGCGCCCGGCTCCTCAACACCCTCGGCCGCTACGCGATCGCGTGGGGTGTCGTCGGTGTCGGCTGCTGGTGGATCGCGCTGGGCGACACGAGCCTCGGCCTGGCGGTGCTGGCGATCGCCGGATTCATCTGCGGCCCGCGCCCGGTGCGGAGGCCGCGATGACCATCGTCGTGAACTACGAGCAGATGGCGCTGGACATGCGCCGTCTCCGGCATCGTGCCGCGCTGTCCGAACTGGACGCGCTGACCACCGTCCTGCGTGACCGCATGGACGCCTGGGTGCGCCAGCTGCGCCGCATAGAGCAGCACCCGCGGTTCGGGCTGCTCGAACACCGCAAGCTGCCGCCCGCGACCCGCTCACGTGTGGGCTCCGGATCGGGCGGCGACCACTGCCCTGCGCGGCATCGCACCACGCAGGGCCAGCCTCACCTGCCAGTCGCCCCGCCAGGCGCGCGGTGAGGCCGGGGCCAGACGCTCACCGGGCTGGAAGCGCCTGGCCCCATCAAGACCCCGGCTCGGGTGTCGTGTGGCCGCCCGAGCCGGGGTCCCCAGCCACACACCGCCACACGAAGGAGATCGAAATGTCTGACTACAAGATCGTCCGCACCGATTCGGCGGGCGTGTTCGCCGGCGTCCTGGAAAGCCGCGACGGCAAGGAGGTCACGCTGACCGATGCCCGCCGCCTGTGGTATTGGGCGGGTGCGGCAAGCCTGTCGCAGCTGGCCGTGGACGGCACCAGCCAGCCGACTCGGTGCAAGTTTCCGGTCGCCGTGGATCGCGTGGTGCTGACGGAGGCGATCGAGATCCTCGACGTGTCCGATGCGGCGCGTGCGTCGATCGAGGCGGTGCCGGTATGGCGCAGCTGACTGGCTACGGCTCCGGCTCCGGCGACGGCTACGGCTACGGCTCCGGCGACGGCTCCGGCTCCGGCGACGGCTACGGCTACGGCTACGGCTCCGGCTCCGGCTCCGGCGACGGCTACGGCTACGGCTCCGGCGACGGCTACGGCTACGGCTCCGGCTCCGGCTCCGGCGACGGCTTCGGCTGACCCCACGAAACGTCCGGCCTCGTGCCTCCGTCCCCCGTGCGCTGCTGCGGGGCCGGACCCCACCCAGGAACGAGGAAAGCCCCGGTAGCGGCCGGGGCTTCCAGAAGATCGAGGAGATCTGAGATGAACGGTAACACTACCACCCAGGGAACACGAAACACGGTCACGCCGGAGCGGGTCGAGCAGATCCTGGACGACCTCGACGTGCTGGTCCGCCGCACCTATGTGGATGGCGAGATCGAGCGGGATTGGGACGCGGCGGACTTCGCACGCTATGCCCGGTCGCTGCCGGAGCTGGACGAGACCCGCGCCGACGACTTGGAAGGCGAGATCTGGCTGGTCGACGGGACTGTGCTGGTCCGCGACGGCTGGTGCTGGGAGGTCGCGCTTGAGGGCTGGCCCACGCCGGAGCAGCGCGATGACATGGCGCTACGGGATGCGCTCGGTTCGGCGTACTACAACATCCCGGACCCGGTCGCGTACATGGCTGCGGCCATGGTCGTCGCAGACTCGGAGCTGCTCGTCGGACGGGCGGTCATCTGATGTACACCTACATCCGCACCGAGCCCGGCCTGTGGACCGTTGGTTTCTACCGCGAAGGCGACTTTGAGTCCGAGAGTGACCACGGCTCCACGGCTGAGGCGGCTGAGCGTTGCCACTACCTCAACGGCGGTTGCTCAGCCGAGGATGAAGACCAGGCGATCGTCGAGCTGCGCCAGGAGATCCGGCGACTCCAGGACCGCATCGCCGAGCTGGAGTCCCGGCCGATGTCCGCCCCGCCTGCGTCTGGCCGCAGCAACCCCGGCCCTGGCTTCCCGCTCGGCCGCAACCAGTGGGAGGACGGCCAGCACGCCGACGAACCGCTGCCGTCGATCTACGCCCAGCCCGCCGAGGCGGGGGAGTCAGAGGATGCGCTCGGCATCCCCGGCCTGACCAGCACCGAGGCAGACGAGTTCCTCGGAGGCGCGTCATGATCCACAACCGCAAACAGGACCGCTGCGCCCGCTGCCGCAAGCAGCGCACCCTGCATGGGCGGGACTTATGCGCGTCCTGCTACCGCTCGACGACCAGCGACGGCACCCGCGACGACTGGCCCCGCAACAACCGCACATCGGCAGACGTCATCGCCGGAGTCGAGCGGCTGCGCGGGCTGGGTCTGAGTTGGACCGCGGTTGCGATCCGTCTCGGCTACGCCTCACCCAAGGCCGCATCCAACGGCTACCACCAAGCCAAGCGGCACCTCGAGCGTGCGTCATGAGTGACGTCTCCAAGGCTGCTGTCACCGACATCCGCGCCTTGATCCACATCATTCGCGAGCGCCGGATCCGCGCCGCGATGACCATCGGCCAGATGGCCGAGACGATCGGGGTCTCCCCGGGTGCCTACAGCCAGTGGGAGGCGGGCGGAGCGTTCCCGCCCAGCCGCAAGCTTGCCGTCGCGTGCAGGGCTGTCGGGCTCCGGCTGATTGTCGTAGAGGGCGATGCCCCATGACCGCCCTGACCCTCGTGCTTCAGGTCATCCGCGCCGTGTGCGTGGTCGGCCTGGCCGCCGCCGTGCTCACCCTCGCCGCAGTCGGCATCCAGCTCGCCGCCGATCTACGGCCCACACCCATCCGCGCGTATACGCCCCGCCACAGCCTCGGGAGGCACTGACCATGGCCAGCAAGACCCAACGCGGCCGACGAGCCGCCCGGCGCCACGCCCACCGGCAGCAGACCACCCAGCTCCGCAGCCTGGTCGACGACACCGCCGTCCGGCTCGCCGAGCTCGCATCCGCCGCGTCGGAGGTCCCTGCCGAGCTCGCCAACCCCGACACACCCGTGTGGGCGCAGCTGACCGCCGAACACGGGGACCCGCTCGCTCTGGCCATGCTCACCCCGACCGGGCTGCTGCCGCTGTACGTCGGCCGGTCGCAGGCCGCCCAGGAGCAGGCGCTCGCCACGATCGGCGCCACCACCCCCGGTGGTGCGATATGAGACGGGCCGCGAGCGTCACCACCACGATCCTGTTCGCTGCCCTCATCGTCGCGTTGATCGTCGCCGGGCTGGTGATCGTCGCCGGGGTCGTGCTGCTGTACGGGCTGGCGGCGCTGGCGTACACGCCGCTGCGCCTGCTCGCCCGTTGGGGTCCGGTGTACCGGCTGCTGTTCCAGTGGCGGATCCGCCGCGTTGACAGGGCCTGCCGCGCCAGCGGCCTATGCGCGGTGTGCCAGCTGGCCGCCGAGCAGGCAGCCGCGAGGCGGCCGCGGTGAAGAAGCGCGAGGCGAAACGGACCGCCTACGGCATCGCCGCCGACCTGATCGAGGCATACCGCATAGCCCCCGGGGACGACTCGCCGAAGGTCGAGGCCGCCCTGCGAGAGCTGCACGACCACCTCCAACTGAAGGCGGACCCGGACCGGCTAATCCCAACGATGCGGCTCAACGAGTTGGAGTCTCACGGCCGTCGGGACGGCGCCCGATGACCGCGCCGACGCTGCCGCTGGTCACCCCGACCGGTGTGCTCCTCATGACCGCCGAGCAGATCCGCGACCGCGGCGCATGGCTCGCCGAGCGGCGGAACGGGATCGGCTCGTCCGACGTCCCGGCGATCCTCGACCTCGAAGACGCCTACGTCACCGCCCTGCACGTCTGGCATGACAAGCGTGGCGACGACGTCGACAAACCCAGTGAGCCTGCCCTGTGGGGGACGCTGCTGGAGGACGTCGTCGCCCAGGAATGGTGCCGCCGCAACCGTAGCGTGATCGAGGACATGGGCCTGCTCGCGCGGCAGGGCGAGCTGTGGAAGCGCGCTTCGCTGGATCGGCTCGTCCGCGAATGCCCGCTCGACCCCGCCCGGCGTGCCGTCTGCGCGCTGGAGGTGAAAACCCGGTCCGCGTTCAAGTCCGCCCGCTGGCATGCCGACGTACCTGATGACGTCCTCGCGCAGGTCACCTGGCAGCTCCACGTCACCGGCCTGGATCACATTCACGTCGCCGTGCTGATCGGCGGCAACTCGTATCAGCAGACCGTCGTCTGGCACGACGAGGCGATCGAGGCGTACATCGTGCCACCGGTCACCGCGTTCTGGGAGATCGCCGTAGGGCAGGGCATCGCACCGCCGGCGAACTACAGCAAGCCCGACCGGCTGATCGAGCTCGACGAGCAGCTACACCCCGACCGGGTTGGTGAGATCGGCCTGACCGAGATCGGCGCAGTGATGGAGTACGCCGGACTGTCCGCCCGCAAGGGCGCGCTCGAGAAGCAGCTGAGGCCGCTACGCGCCCAGCTCGGTCTCCTCGCCGAAGGCCACCGGTACGTCACTTTCGCCGGCGAGCTCGCCTACGAACTCGCCCCGGTCACTCGGTCCAGCTGCGACATGGAGCTTCTGGCCGAGAAGCACCCAGACGCGTACGCCGACTGCATCCGGCAGACGACGTCGCACACCTTGCGCATCGCGAAGCCCTACAGGCAAGGAGCCTGACCATGTCCCTGCGCCAAACCGCGCACGCCGCTGCCAACGGCCAGGCGCCAGCCGAGCCCGGCGAGACGGTCAACGACATCGCCCCGCTGCCCGACGTCGAGTACACCGACCCGATCAGCGACGCCGAGCAGGTCTCCGTCGCGGTCGCCTGGTCCCGCGTCATGGCCGACGTCCAATCCATCACCAAAGCAGACCAACGCAACGACATCGGCGGCCGGTATGCGTTCCGCGGTATCGACCGGGTCGTCAACGCGGTCGGCCCGGCGCTGCGCCGCCACGGCGTGCTGGTGCTGCCGGTGAAGGTGTTCGACGTCGCCTACTCGGAGTCGAAGACGAAAAGCGGCGGCTCGATGCAGGAGTGCACGCTGAAGGTGCAGTGGGCGGTGATCGGGCCGAAAGGCGATCAGCTGCCTGTGCCGCTGGAGTCGGCCGGGCAGGCTCAAGACACCCAGGACAAGGCCACCTCGAAGGCGGTGTCCGTCGCTCAGCGGGTGCTGTTCCTGACCGCGCTGCACGTGCCGACCCAGGACCCCGACATCGACAAAGGATACGACCGCGGCGAACGGCCCCTGCCGCGTGCCGCGGACTACGTGGACGAGATCTGCGCGGTGCGCACCTCACCCGCCCGGCTGAAGCAGATCTGGGCCGAGTGCAAGCGCCACAACCTCCTCGCCGCGATGGTCACGAACGAGGTCGGCGACGAGGAGCAGCTGTCGGACCTGATCACCCGCATGGGTGTGGAGCGTGGCCAGTGACCACCTCGACCGCTGTCGCCTGGCACCGCGGCCAGATGATCGGCTTCGACACCGAAACCACCGGTGTTGACGTCGACGTCGAGCAGGATCGGATCGTCACCGGCTCCGTCGTCCACATCGTCCCCACCAAAGACGGTCCGCAGACCGCGACGATGAGCCTGCTCGCCGACCCCGGCGTGCCGATCCCCGAAGCCGCCTCGGCGATCCACGGCATCACCACCGAACGAGCCCAGGCCGACGGCCGGCCGCCGTCGGTGGTGCTATCGGAGCTGACCACCTACCTTGCTGACGCGATCGACGACGGCTGCCCGATCGTCGGCATGAACCTGGTCTACGACCTGACGATCCTCGACCGCGACTGCCGCCGCCACGGCGTCACACCCCTGTCGCAGCGGGTGCCCGCGATCCGGCCCGTCATCGATGTGCGCGTCTTGGACAAGCGCGTCGACCCGTACCGCCGCGGTGGCCGGAAACTCACCGACCTGTGCCTGCACTACGGGGTCCGGATCGACGGCGCCCATGACGCCACATTCGACGCGCTCGCCGCACTGCGCGTGGCGTGGCGGATCGCCGAGAAGCACCCCCAGTTGCAGATCGACCTCGGCCACCTCCACGACCAGCAGGTCGTGTGGGCGGCTGAGCAGGTCGCGAACTTCGCCGCGTACCGGCGGCGGCAGGGCGAGCCGCTCGAAGACGAGGATGGCACCTGGCCGATCAAGCCGTGGCGGGCCGAGGAGCACGCCGCCGCCGAGGGAGGCCAGTCGTGAGCGCCGGGTTCGGTCACCCGTATGGCCGCAAACGCCGCTACGACCGTCTGCGCGGCGCACAGCTGGCGCCGGTCGCGGTACGCCGCGCCGAGGCAGGCCGTCCGATGGCGGTGCGGCTGACACCTGCCCGCCGCGGCTGCCTGGAAGCGATCGCGGCAGGCAAGGTCCGCTACTACCCGTCGACCGGATGGAAGGCGGCAGGCAAGGCCGTCAACGCAGTCGTCCGCGACTGCGTCGGCGCCGGGTGGGCTGTCGAGTCGCTGGACGGTGATCGGCTGACGATCGCGCTCACCGACGCGGGCCGTACGGCCATCGGGGCAGATGAGCCACGATGATTGACACCCTCCCCGACGTCGACACGGTGCGTGCGATGGCTGCGCAGGGCCGCACCGACGCCCAAATCGGCGAAGCACTCGGCGTGCCCGCCATCGCCGTCAAACACTTCCGGCGGCAACACGGCATCATCGCCGGCTACTACCAGGTGCCGCAGCAGTTCGGGTGGGGCAGACGCGCGCGGCAGGCGACCGTCCCTCGTCCGGAGCCGCTCGACGACGACGAGCTGACCGTGCTGCGCACCCTGGAACGTGACGGGCTGCGTAACGCGCCGCCGAAACGCGGCTACTGCCGCGACTGCGAAGAGTGGCTACTGCTTGATGGCGGCCGTCTGCCGATACACACGCAGAAGCTACCCGGGGTCGAACGCCGGTCTGCGGACCGCTGTAGCCGCTCGCTGAATGTTCCGCCGCGGATCGACGGCGAGCGGTAATGCCCGCCGGACTGGTCCGCCCTCGCGCATCTCAAGCCCCACGGTTGGGTGCGGGCGCGGTCCTCGACTACCGCGAACGCGGCTGGACGATCACACCGTTCGGCCGCGTCTCGTCCGGGATCGTCACCGGGCCATGCGCCCGCTGCCGACAGCCATGCATCCGCTACGGCCCGCACGGCCGCCCGCTCTGCCCTAACTGCCACCGCAACCACACACAAGGAGCCAACCCGTGACCATTACCGCCTGGCACAACAGCCCGGACCTCAAGACGCAGGTCGTCGACCGGCTGCGGCAGCACCGGGCCGCCGACGAGATCGTCCACGGCGTCTATCAGGAGCTCGACCCGGACACCGCGTCCGGATACCGCGGCTGCGCGATCGGCTGCACCCTGCCCGCCCAGCCAAGCTACAACGTCGACGGCATCGATCAGATCACTCCCGGCCAGGGCTGGCACGCCCAGGTTGAAGCCGAGTACGGCATCCCCGCCACGATCGCCCACCTGATCGATGGGATCTTCGAGGCGCTGCCCACCGACCGGGGCGAGCATGCCGATTTCGCCGTCGCGGTGATCGAGGCGATTCCAGTGGGTGCGGATCTGTCGCTGGTGTCGTCACGGCTGATGCTCGACCTGCTCGCCGACCCGCAGCGCGGCATGTTCCAGCTGTGCGATGAGGGTTCGGACGCGCGTACTGCGGTGGAGGCCGTCGCGGGTCTGTACGTGCGCCGGCTGGCCGGGGATGAGCCCTCCGAGGAGGACTGGGATCGGGCCGCTTGGGCCGCTTGGGCCGCTGGGGCCGCTGGGGCCGCTTGGGCCGCTCGGGCCGCTTGGGCCGCTGAGGCCGCTGAGGCCGCTTGGGCCGCTTGGGCCGCTGAGGCCGCTCGGGCCGCTGAGGCCGCTGAGGCCGCTCGGGCCGCTGAGGCCGCTGAGGCCGCTGAGGCCGCCAGCTGGCAGGCAGAACGTCTCATCCACCACCTCACCACCGCACCCATCACGGCGCCCGGCGACACGGTGGTGAAGCAGGCCCCGGTGACGGCCGGCTCGGTGGCGCCATAGCCGCACGCTGACGGACCACCAGGCCCGCCCTCACTTCCCCGGAGGGCGGGCCCCACCACACCACCCACAAGATCGACCACGATGGATCAAGGAGACCACGGTGCCAATCAGGTTCCAGGTCGACGCCGACTTCTACGACCACCCCAAGGTCCTCGGCCTATCCGATGCCGCCGTAGCGCTCTGGACGCGCGCCGGCTCGTACTCCGCGGCGAAGCTCACCAACGGCTTCATCGCCGAGCACGTGCTCGCGACCCTGTCCAAGACGCCCGAACAGGCAGCGGAAGAGCTGAGGAGCCGCGGGCTGTGGAAGCGAAGCCGGGGCGGCTACCAGTTCCACCAGTGGGAGCAGCGGAACCTCACCAAAGAACGCGTGCAAGCCGACCAGGAAGCCGATCGAGCCCGCAAGAAAGCCAAGCGGAACGCCGAACGAGCAGCCTCCCAAGACGCACGCAAATCTGAGGAAACAACACCAGATCCGCAGGTCAACGCCAACAATGTCCGCCCGGAATCCAACCGGAATCCGAACGGAATCCGAACGGAATCCGGGCGGATTCCAGCCAGTTCTGTGTCTGTGTCTGTGTCTGAGTCTGTGTCGGGGTCTGGACACGGTGCACGGCCGTCGCCAACCAGCGGCACCGAACCACACGGACCACGCCCCCCAGACACCTGCCCAGAACACCAAGACGACCCCGACCCACCCGCCTGCCGCCGCTGCCGAACCGCACGCGAACGAGCCGAAGCATGGGACACCGACTACGCCGTCAGCCACGCCATGACCAACGCCCACGCCAAAGACACCCGGCCGCAATGCCCGACACATCCCGGCCAGCTCGCACACAACTGCGGACTCTGCCGCTCCGAAGCCATCGCCGCCTGAGAGGACCACGCATGACCGAGTACCCGCACCTCCCGCCCCCCGTGCCGGTCAACGCCGAGCAGTACCAGGCCGCCACCCTCGCCGTCGAGGCATCGCTGCCCGGTTGCGAGTTCGACGGCGACCGGGCCGCCCGGGCTGTCCGCGCCCTACGCGACCTCGGCTGGACACCACCTGCCGCCGCCCCAGCCATCACGGGCCTAATCGCCCGGCTCGGCGCAGAAGGCCACGCGTACGTTCCGGGGGACGCTGTCGTCGAAGCCGCGGCGAAGGCCCTGTACGAGTGGGTCTACGACAACGCCGACGGCGAACCATCATCATGGGCGGAAGCCGAGGCCGACGATGCAGCCGACTGCCGCGAGCTTGTGCGCCTCGTCCTCGACACCGCAGCCGCACCCGTAGGCACCACGCCGCCGGCCGTCGACCCCACGCGCGACCTGATCGATGAATCGCGGCCAGAGAGCTCTCTGGTGCAGCGGATGGCCGATGCCATCCCGGTCGGGCTGACCGCCACGCCCCACGTAGGCATCGGTTCGGCCAGACGGCTCAACATCGCACACGCGATCCTCCCCGTCATCGATGCCGAGCTTCGCCGCCTGCGCCGCGAGGTGGAGATCAGTGACGCCGCCGGGCGGGTCTCCTGTCCGGGGATCGGGAGCAGGCGTTGCGCCGCGTACGCCAGCTCGAAGACCGCACCGCAACGGCGGAGGCCGGCCGGTGAACGTCGGGCAGTCCAACGACATCCGCACCTTGCTGCACTGGCTCGCCGGCAACACAGCAGTCACCGACGAGCGGGCAGCCGACGCGCTCGCCCGCCTCGACGCCGCGGCCGCCAAACGGCTCATGGTCGGACACGACCCGGCCGAGGTCAGGGCTGCTGTCAGCGCCATCGCCGAGTTGCGGGGCGAACACGAGCAGCAGGCCGAGGCGATCATCGAGCTGTCCGCCAAGCTCGTTCGGCTGCGCGCAGTGCCCGAGGTCGGTGGTAGCCGTGGCTAAGTACGCCGAGCGCACCGAAGTCGGCAGCGACCGCAGCCGTACCGAAATCGAACGCACCCTCCGCCGATACGGCGCCACCGCATTCGGCTACGGCTGGCAGAACAACGTCGCCACGATCATCTTCGAGCTGTCGGCTAGGCGGATCCTGTTCCAGCTGCCGATGCCCGACCCGCGCGCCAACGAGTTCACCCTCACCGCGACCGGCCGGGAACGGTCCGCCGCGGCCGCGGAGCAGGCTTACGAGCAGGCCATCCGGCAACGCTGGCGCGCCCTCGCCCTGGTCATCAAGGCCAAGCTCGAAGCCGTCGACGCCGGAATTACCACCGTCGAGGAGGAGTTCCTTGCGCACATCCAGCTCCCAGACGGGTCCACCGTCGGTGACTGGGCACGCCCCCAACTGGCGCTCGCCTACGAACGCGGGCAGATGCCCGCCCTGATGCCAGGAGCGAGCCGTGGCTGAGCTGACCAGGCGCGTGACACATCACGACTGCCGCGACGAGCTCAAACAGCTCGACGAGCAGCACAAAGACGCGGCCGGGAACTTCACCCTCGGCACTGGTAGCCGGGCGACCTGCTCCTGCGGTCAGCGCTGGTACGTCGGCGCGCCGATTGAGCAGCTGTTCGCCGCTGCGATCACACGCACACGCTGGCTGCGCGTGCCACCGCTGGAGGCCGACCGTGGCTGAATGGCTCGCCTGGCTCCTCGGCGCCGCATACGCGATCACCGCCCTGATCGCCGCCGTCGAAACCGGCGCACGCACACCCACCCGCAGTGTCGGGTGGATGCTCCCCCTGTCGCTGCTCGCCGGCGTCGCCTGGCCTGTCACCGTCGTGCTGCACGGGTACGTCTGGCTCGTCGAGCAGCGAGCGTGGGCGATCCGCAAGAAGGCCGCACGCGAAGAACAGAAGCGCCGAGAGGCGGCCCGCCGATGAGCGCACCGAACGAGCCGATCAACGCCCAGCGCCGCGAATGGCAGACCGTGCCGACGCTCAAGCAATACCCGACCGAGATCGTCTACCGGCCCTTCATGGGCTACATCGTCTACGGCTGGAACTACGAGCTGTACTCCTCGACCGACGGCCGCTTCATCCCGTTGCGCCTGTTCGTGTCGATGCACAGCTGGAAATGGTGCGCCCGGCGCGCTGAACGCCGGTGGCTCGACGAGCGCGCCCGCCGCACCGCCTTCGACGAGGGCGACCGTTGAGCCGCGTAGCGAACACCAAAGGCCGCGGCTGCGGCGACAAAGTACGCCACGAGACCCGCGACGCAGCCGCCGCCCACGTGGCCCGCCTCGTCCGCAGCGGCGCCCGCATCGGCCGTCTCGCCCCCTACCACTGCCGCCACTGTGGCTCCTGGCATGTGGGCCACACCCCGAGAGGCCGCCGATGACCCTTTGCGCTACACCCGGATGCCAACCCCACGGCCGTGACACTGCCGCCCCAGCAGCGGATGGTGTGATCCTCTGCCACCACCACGTCGACCGCCTCGGCGCCGACGCCCTCACCCTGCCCGCCTTGTACGACGACCTCGCCCAGGCGCTCACCGGCACAGGCGATGGCGACAACGGGGCGCCGGGTAAGGGTGAGCATCCCGGGCTCGCGCTCAACGAAGCCGCCGCACGCGCACGCCACGACATCCGCGAGTTGCTCGTCCGCACCGTCGACACGATCGCCACCACACGCGGCATCCGACCGCCCCAACGACCCCACGCGCTCCTGTGGCCACCCCGAGGGGTGCAGGGACCACCGCGGCTCGTTACGACCGCAGACGGCCGCAAAGACGCCCTCGCCGCCTACGTGGCAGAGCACCGCATGTGGCTCGCCGGCCAACCCGACGCCGGCAAACTCTCCGACGCATACAGCTACGCCCGACGGCGCGCCTGGACGATCTGCCACGGCACCCCACCCAAAACCGTCCACATCGGCACCTGCCCCATGCTCATCGACGGCGAAGTGTGCGGGGCGCCGATCTCCTCCCTAATCCGCGCCACCGACCAACTCCTGCCCCTCGCCGTCACCTGCGAAGCCCATCCGGAAGAACACCAGTGGCAGGCCGGCGAGCTCGCGAGGTTGGGTCGGTGGATTGGGCTGAAGCAGGGCCGGTGGGCGAGCGCGGCCGAGCTCGCGCTGCTCTACGGCGTCAGCATCGCCCGCATCCATCACCTCGCCAGCCGTCATCGATGGGAACGCACCCGAGATGGGCTTCGGCCCGTTCTCTACAGCGCCACCGCGGCGCGCGTGACACCTGAGCTCATGGCGCTCGTCGTGGTCCGCAACACGCCGGAGGTGATCACGACTTGACGCCACCCGCCACCTGCGGTGAGACTGTGATCGTCATGGTCGGCGCAGTAGGTCAACTGCCCGACCATCGTCGTACCCGCCCCACCTCCTCGGTAGCCAGTCCTGCGCGCCAAGCCGCACAGCGTGGATCAGCGGGGCCAGAGCAACGGCGAGGGCGCAGCTCTGGCACACGAACAACCAGGGGGTGACCATGCCGGCCAGCCCCAACGGCCCCCGATGCGCAGCCAAAACCCGCACCGGCGGCGAATGCGCCAACGCACCATGCACGGGCGGCAAACGCTGCCGCATGCACGGCGGCGCCACCCCACAAGCCCGCCGGAAAGCCGCCGAACGCCAGGCCGAAGACAAGGCCCGCAAGGCGATGCAGTCCTACGGCCAGAAGATCGACACCGACCCGGTCACCGCCCTCCTCGACGAGGTCTGCTGGACCGCCGGCCACGTCGCCTGGCTCCGCGACCGAGTCAAGGAGCTCGAACGAGAGACGCTCGTCTGGGGTGTCACCGAACGGGTCGACAAAGGCTCCGGCGAGTTCGAAGGCGTCGACACCACCGAAGCCGCCGTCCCGAACATCTGGCTCAGCCTCTACCAGAAAGAGCGCGCTCACCTCGTCGCAGTCTGCAAGGCCGCCATCTCCGCCGGCATCGAGGAGCGGCGTGTGCGCCTTGCCGAACGCCAAGGTGACCTGATCGTCGAGGTGCTGCAGCGCATCCTCGGCGATCTGAACCTCACCCCCGAGCAGGCCGAGCGGGTGCCGGCGATCGCTGCGCAGCACTTGCGGCAGATGTCGGTCGGGCTCGCCGCATAGTCAGTCGGGGAGGCGCCGTGCTGGTCGCCGACCCGTGGGAGCACGCCGCCAAGCGGTTCGAGGCCCTGTCGTACCGGCATGATCCGGTCGCGTGGACGCAGCGGCGCATCGGCGAGTGGGTGTGGTCGAAGCAGGCCGAGATCCTCAGATCGGTGGTGACCAACCGGCGCACGGCGGTGAAGAGCTGCCACGGGGTCGGTAAGGCGCTCGCGCTCGACACGCCCCTGCCGACGCCCACCGGCTGGACAACGATGGGCGCCGTTCGGCTCGGCGACGAGCTGCTCGATGAACAGGGCCAGCCGGTCACGGTCGCCGCCGTGTCCGAGGTGCAGCACCGGCCAACCTATGTGGTGCGCTTCGATGACGGCACGACGCTCACCGCCTCGGACAATCACGAGTGGCAGGTCGTCGATATCCGGCACCGGCCGCGCGGTATAGCCGACTGGCGTGATCACTGGGCGGCGACGGTTACCAAGACGACCGCCGAGCTGGCCGTCACCCTCACCTCCGGCGGCCAGCTCCGTTGGCGGGTACCGACCACACGACCGATCGCCGGAAGCGACATCCCGATGCCGATCGGCCCGTATGCGCTCGGCCTGTGGCTCGGCGACGGCACCTCCTCGCAGGCGGCGTTCATCTGTCACAACGACGATGCCCCAGAGCTGCTGACTCACCTGGCAGCGGATGGCGTCACCGCCCGGCTGCGACCGTCGTCGGTCCGCGCGAACTGCACCTCCTACGGCCTGCTCGGTATCCTGCCCGCGCTGCGCCACCTCGACGTCCTGAACGCCAAGCATGTGCCGCCGCAGGTGCTGCGCGCGTCGGTCGACACACGGCTGTCCGTGCTGCAGGGCCTGATGGACACCGACGGGTTCGTGTCATCCGGTCAGTCCGTTGGCATCGACCTCTGCGACGAGCGCCTGGCGGACGGTGTCGCAGAGCTGGTCGTGTCGCTGGGCTGGAAGGCGTTCCGTAGCACCAAGGCCGCGACGCTCGATGGCCGAACTGTCGGCACGGTGTACCGGCTCCAATTCCGGCCCGACCGCCCGGTGTTCCGGCTGGCGCGCAAGACGGCCCGGCTCGGGCAGGCAGTGGGGCAGCGTTCGCGGCACACGCAGCGGACGATCGTCGCGATAGACCCCGTGCCGCCGGTGGCTACCCGGTGTGTACGCGTGGACTCGCCTACGCACCTATTCCTGGCCGGCCGGGCGATGGTGCCGACGCACAACAGCCACATCGCGTCGCGGATCGCCGCCTGGTGGCTCGACGTCCACGAACCCGGTGAGGCGTTCGTCGTCACCTCCGCGCCGACGTACGCGCAGGTGCGGGCGATCCTGTGGCGCTACATCCGCCAAGTCCACAAACGACATGGACTGCCGGGCAAGGTCAACCAGACCGAGTGGCACATCGATGACGAGATCGTCGCGTTCGGCCGCAAGCCAGCTGATCATGATGAGGCCGCGTTCCAGGGCATTCACGCCCGCCGGGTGCTGGTCATCTTGGACGAGGCGTGCGGGATCCCCGAGCAGCTGTGGATCGCCGCCGACGCACTGACCACGAACGACGGCTGCCGCATTTTGGCGATCGGCAACCCCGACAACCCGGCCTCGCACTTCCGCGAGGTGTGCCAGGCCAACTCCGGGTGGCACACCATCCAGATCAGCGCCTTCGACAGCCCGAACCTGACCGGCGAGAACGTCCCCGACGACCTCGCCGAGCTGCTCATCTCGCGCAGCTGGGCGGAGGAGAAGGCCGCCGAGTGGGGCACCGACAACCCGATCTACATCTCCAAGGTGCTCGGAGACTTCCCGTCGCAGTCGCCGAACGCCGTCGTACGCGTCGAGGACGTCTACCGCTGCCGGCTCTCCCTCGACATCCCATACACGCCGCAGCAGCTGCTGCCGGTGGAGCTCGGTGTCGACGTCGGTGGCGGCGGCGACCTCACCGTCATCCGCGAACGCCGCGGCATCCAAGCCGGCCGCGAATGGGTGTCTCGCTCCGACCGGCCCGAAACCCTCGCCCCGCTCGTCATCCACGCCATCAACGAAACCGGCGCCACCACGGTCAAGGTCGACTCGATCGGCATCGGCTGGGGCCTGGTGGGGGAGCTGCGCAACGCGCGGGCCCGCGGCGAGCACAAGGCGAACATCGTCGGCGTCAACGTCGCCGAGAAGGCGGCCGCACCCGAGCGGTTCGTGAACAAGCGGGCCGAGATCTGGTGGACCGTCGGCCGGCAGCTGTCCTCCGACCGCGGCTGGGACCTCGCCGCGATGGACAACGGCGATCAGACCGTCGCCGAGCTGTGCGAACCGCTGTGGGAACTTGACCCCGCCGGCCGAATCAAGATCGAATCCAAGGATGACATCCGCGAACGCACCGGCGGCCGCTCACCGGACCACGCCGACGCGCTCCTACTCGCCCACTACCGGCCCTCCGGCGACCTCGGCAGCTTCTTCGACCAACTCGGGAGGTGACCATGGCACGACGCAACCGCCCCCGAGTGATCACGAAAGCGCAGCAGCTACCCGCCGGTGCGACCACATACACCCCCGAGCAGGTCGCCGAGATCGCCGTCGCCCTCGCCGGAAAGCAATCCGCCACCGCGGCGACCGCCAGGCCGCTGCCGCCGCTCGACCTCGGCGCGCTCGCGTTCTCCCCAGGCAACCCGCTCACACCGGTGCCGATCAACGCCGTCCGCCCGGACACCGGCCGGCCGGAGCCGCGCGCCTACGAGTACCCGGTCAGTGTCAACCTGCCGGGCTTCTCCGACCGGCTCGTGCCGTGGCGGACCCTGCGAGACGCCGCCGACGGCATCTCGATGTTCCGCAAGTGCATCGAGGTCCGCAAGAACGAGGTCGCCACCCTGGAGTGGGACATCGTCATCAGCGAGCGGGCCGTCGAGCGGGAGTTGAAACGCGCCGGCGGCACCGCACGCGCCGACCTGCAGCAGCAGATGCAGCAGCGCCTCGAACCGGAGATCGGCCGCATGGTCGACTTCTGGGAGGAGCCCGACCGCCGCAACGGCCTCGATTGGATCGCGTGGGCAAAGAAGGCCCTGGAGGAGCGCCTCGTTCTCGACGCGCTCGCGATCTACCCTCGGCGCACCTACGGCGGCGACGTGTACAGCCTGGAGATCCTCGACGGGTCCACGATCAAGCCGCTGCTGGACGAGTACGGCGGCCGGCCGCTGCCACCACACGCGGCCTACCAGCAAGTGTTGTACGGCTTCCCGCGTGGTGACTTCATCGCCGACACGATCCCCGACGAGCAGCTGCCCGGCGGATACCACGCCGATCAGCTGATCTACGAGGTGGACAACGTGCGAACGTTCACCCCATACGGCTACAGCGCCGTCGAGCGTGCGTTGATCGACGGGGCGCTGTACCTGCAACGCAACGCGTGGATGCTCGCCGAGTACACCGACGGCGTCATGCCGTCCGGGTGGCTGCTGGCCGGGCAGGGCCAGGCCGACTGGTCGCCGACGCAGCTCACCGAATACGAGCGCATCCTGAACGACTACTACGCGGGCATCACCGCCGCCAGGCAGCGGCTGCGGATCCTGCCGTACGGCATGACCCCACACGAGTCCACCAGCGTGCCGGAGAAGTACAAGCCCGACTACGACCTACATCTGATCAAGCTTGTGTCCGGTCACTTCGACACAACACTGGCCGAGCTCGGCTTCACCGAACAGGGCGGCTTGGGCAGTACGGGCTGGCATGAAGGCCAGGCCGACGTACAGGACCGCAAGGCGACCCAGCCGACCCTGCGCGCCCTGCAGGCGCTCGTTACGAAGATCTCCCGCCGGAACCTGGGCATGCCCCGGGAGCTCGAGTTCAAGATCTTGGGTCAGGAGTCGGAGGACGCCGGCGCCGCAGACGAGGTTGCCGACCGCAGGGTCAAGGGCGGCCGGATGACGTTGAACGAGGACCGTGACCGCCTCGGCCTGTCCCGGTGGCCGTTCCCGGAGGCTGACAAGCCGTTCATCATCGGCGGCGACGGCGGGATCACGTTCATCGAGGGTGCCGCCGAGCGTGCCGAGCAGGCTGCTCGGGCCGCGATCGACGCACAGCAGCAGCCGGACGTGGACGGTGAGGTCGTCGACAGCAGCGAAGACGAGGACGCCGAGCCGTCGGAGATGGCCAAGACCGAGCTCGCCGCATACCGCCGGTGGGCGCGCAAAAACCTCGACCCGGCCCGGCCGTTTCGCCTGGAGCACGCCACCCCGGCCATGTTCGGCGGCGATGTGCCCGCGGGGGTCGAGTTCGCCGACTGGGTGTACATCGTCGAGGTCGACGGCATCACCAAGGCGTACGAGGCATGGTGGCCACGCGACGCTAAAGGCCGCTGGGTGAAGCGCGGGCACCTGTCCGATGTGATGATCGGCCCCGAGCGGCCGAGTAAGAAAGCTCTCGCAGGACTGCGTTCGGCGGGCGCCCACGTCGAGGCACCTGCACCGGGCAAGCGCACCCGCCCTGGCGACACCGAGCACCGCGAGTTCGACGAGCACACCGTCACCGCTGAAACCCGCCGCACCGCCCTGCAGGCCAGCGTCCGTGACTCGGTGGCCGCGCTTGAGCACCGCAACCGCGGCGGCTGGGTTGGGCTCGCCGACGTCCGCGACGACCTCGACGGTGAGGGCTACAGCCGCGCCGAGCAGGACGTGGCGCTGCGCGGCATGCTGACTCAGCCGGACGTGCGGATCATCACTGTCGCCGATCGGAAGAACGTGTCCGAGCGTGACCGGGCTGCGGCGCTGGATGTGGGCGGTGTGCCCAACTACACCATCCAGATCGGCGGCGACCGCGAGCAGCGCGAACGCGAAGCGGCCAAGGGTGTCGGAGAGCTCGATCTATCGTCGGCACTCGCCTCGGGCGTAGCCAGTGAGCGCGCCCTGTCCGGGGGTGAGGCCGGGGAAACCCAGCTGATCACCTTCAAGGACGGCACCTGGGTGATCAAAAAGAAGATCGTAGAGGACATGGGCGGGTGGTCTCCGAAGGAGCAGGCCGACGCCGAAGAGCTGGCCACATACGTGGCCGCGGCCTTGGACGTGCAGGCGCCAAAGGCGAAGCGCATCAGCAAGGACACGTTGTACCTGGGTTACGTTCCTGGGAAGACGGCGCGCGAGACGCACGGTAAGGGCGTTCCTGACGCCATCTTGTCCAGCGACCAGGGCGTTCGCATGGGATTGCTGGATCACATCACGAATAACACCGATCGGCACTCCGGCAATTGGGTCATGAACGACGACGGTATTGCCGCGATCGACAACGGGATGATGTTCAACTACTCCACCACCATCGGTCACAATCCGTTCGGAAAGGCGCACTTCGACGAAGACACCCCCAATAGCCTGACCCCGGAGGACGTTGCGGCGGTTCGGTCACGGCTGGAGGCGTTGGAACCGAAGTTCAGGGAAATGAGGCGACTCGGTTGGCATCGAAAGATGATGTCCCAGCTGAACGAAGTGGAGCGCAACGCCTCCGGAAAGAGGGACCTGTACGCATCTGTTGTGCAGGCCGCACCGACGCCCAAGAAAAAGCTTCTCGGCGATGAGCGCGGCGTCGCAGCGCGCCTCGCTTCGGCCACCTCGCGTGAGCAGGCGAACGAGCTGCTGTCGGGCATGACCAAGGCGCAGCTGCGCGAGCTGGCACGGGAGAAGAGCGTCCCGGTGCTCAGCGCGGCGACTGTGACGCAGCTTAAGAGCGCCCTGGTCAGCGTCCTGGTCGGGACACGCTTGGACGCCGACGCGATCTCCAGGCGCAGTGTTGCGAAGGCGGATGATGCCGACCCAAAAGTGCCACCGCCGCCGGACCAGCGGTGGCCGGCCTGGCAGGTAGACGAGGACCTGGCGGCAGCGTACGAGACGGCGATCCTGACAGCTCTGGCCGCTGGGCTGACTACTACAGCAGCGGCGGCGCTGGCAACTGACTGGCTCGCCGCGGTCGCCGACGGTGCAACCGACCCTGCAACGTGGTTGGCCGGCCGGGGACTGAACATCGCCGGCCCACTCACCGACGTCCTCACCGACCTGTACACCGAGGCGTACATGGTCGGCGCCCGCTCGGCGGCCGCCGTCGTCGAACACATGCCGGTGCGGCTGGCCGTTGAGGTGACCGTCGACTGGGGCGCTTGGACCCCGGGTGATGTCGACGCAGCACGGCTGATCCTGACCACAGACGGCCGCACCGGCGGCCTACAGCAGCTCCTCGATCAGGCTGGGATCGTCATCAAGTCGATCGCCCAGCACCGTCTCGATGAGCTGGCCGCGGTCCTCGCCGACGGTGTCGAGCAGGGCAAGAGCCCCGACGAGATCGGGCGGGCCATCCAAGGACTGGTCGGCAACAAGGCCCGCGCATACATGATCGCCGTCACCGAAACGAATCGGGCGATCTCCGCCGCCTCCGTCGACGAATACCGCGAGTCGGGAATCGTCGGCAAAGAGTGGATGACCGCCCTCGACCAGGATGTTTGCCCGGCCTGTAAGGCGAACGTAACTGCCGGTGTCGTCGGTGTCGACGACGACTTCCCGTCCGGTGACCCGCACCCGCCTGGGCATCCGCATTGCCGCTGCGCGGTCATTCCCGCGCTGGACATCGACCTCACGTGAGGAGTACATCCGTGACAACCACGACCTACGCGTGGGCGCCGATCACCAAGTCGGTGAAGCAGGACGACGGCACGCTGATCGTCTACGGGCCCGCCACGGACGCCGGTCTTGACCGCGACGAGCAGCGCATGAACCAGGAATGGCTCGACCAGGCGATGCCGCTGTGGAAGGCCGAGGGTGGCAACATCCGCGAGCAGCACGACAAGCACCGCGCCGTCGGTGTCGCCGCGGGACTGACCAAGGACCCACAGACCGGCGCCCACCTCCTCGCCGCGCACGTCGTCGACCCGATCGCCGTGCTCAAGGTCGAAAAGAAGGTCCTCACCGGGTTCTCGGTCGGCATCAAGACGCCGCAGGTCGTCATGGGCAAGGCCGACGCGCCGAACGGTGAGATCGTCGGCGGGAAGATCATCGAGGTGTCGCTTGTCGACCGGCCGTCCAACCCGCGGACAAGCTTCACCATGGTCAAGGCCGATAGCGCCGACGAGCTGGAGCCGGTCGACAACCCGACGATCGTCGAAGCCAACGACGCCGGCGACACCGAAGACGACACAGACGGCGAACCGGAGCCGATCGAGGCTGACGGGACGAAGGTCGACGAACCCGACCTCACCAAGTCCGTCTCCGCCGACCAGCGCCGCAAAGCCACCCAGCTGATCGACCAGCTCACCCCCGACCTCGCGAAATACGACGAGACCGCCGACATTGCCGGAGCCGAACAGGCCATGGCCCTGATCGCCCGGCTGATCGTGTCCGAAGCAACCCAGCTCGCCGCCGGCCGTCTCGACGAGGCCCGCGACATTTCGATCCTCCTCGACGCACACCGCGCGTTGGAGTACTTCCGCCGCCGCGAGCAGCAGCAAGCCGCCGGACCCGAGACGGCGGACATGATGCTCGCCGACCAGACCACCCCCGACGAGGGGGTTAGCACCACCAGCATCGACACGCCTGAGCTGATCAAGGCTGCTGTCGCGGAGGCCATCAAGCCCGTAGAGGAGCGCGCAGAGGAGCTGGCAACCCAGCTCGCGACGCTCAAGACGGAGATGGCGGCGATGCCGCAGCCGGGCGGACCTGTCCTGACGAGGGTCCGGCCCACAGATGTGAAGGCGAACACCACCCACCAGCTACGCGAGCAGGCGAGCGAACTGCTGGCTAAAGCCGACCAGTTCGGCACGGTAGATCTGACCCTCGCCGCCGGCTACCGCGACCGCGCCCAGGCGCTGCTCGCCCAGGCCGACGCCGCATAGCTCTCCGCGACCATCCAAACTGGAGAAACAATCATGGCTCTGCCTCCCGCAAGGGATCTCTTCGACCGCGGGCTGACCCCGTCCGAGGTTTCCCAGCGATACGACGACTTCATCGGCAAGGTGTCGCAGGCCCGTGCCCGCGTCATCGGCATGGACGACATGGCCCACAACAACTCGGGCCGTTCGATCGACTGGGACGCCCCGACGGCCCCGGTCGGACCACTCGGCCTGTTGGAGAAGGCTGCGGCATCCCCGGACCTGGTCAAGTCCCTGTCACCGGAGGCGCTGGAGTCGCTGAACTCCGCCCTCGCGCAGGTCAAGGCGCAGGTTCCGGACCTGACCAAGGACATCTCCCTTACGTCGCCGATCGCGTCGGGTCTGGTCGCCTACGACCTGGAGCCCGCGGCGAAGATGCTCACCCCGCGGCCGACACCGTTGCGCAACCGCATCACCCGTAAGCGCGGCATCGGCAAGGCCCACGAGTACAAGCGGATCACGGGCTTCACCGGCACTGGCACCGGTGGTGTCGGTGTGCTGCGTCCGGGTATCACCGACGCGTCGCAGACCAGCTTCGCCAACCCTGGTTCGGCGAACGCCCTGTACTACAACCGCGGTGCGAAGATCTCCTACGCCGGCGACTCGGTTGCGGTGCCGTACATCCAGTTCGGCCTGTCGGACCAGACGTCCTGGTCGACGCAGTACTCCGGTCAGGGCTTCCAGGACATCCGCTCCCTGCAGCGTGCATCGCTGATGTACTCCTCGTTCCTGATGGAGGAGCGGGAGACCCTGTACGGGCGTGGCACCGCTGGTGGGTTCTCCGGCGTTCTCGCGGCGCCGACCGGCGTCTCGGGTACCGCCCGCGCGGCTGGTGCAGGTGAGGTCGGCATCACCACCGCATCAGCGAACGCGTACGTGCGTGTCGTCGCCGAGATGGGTGACGTCGGCGTGTCGCAGGCGTCGACAGCGACCGGTGCGATCGCGTTCACGACGGGTCAGGTCATCGACGTCACGTACACCCTCCCGGCCGGTGCGACCGGCGCCCGGGTGTTCGTGTCGGTCGCGGCCGGTGCTGACCCGGGCGACGCGGCCCGCTGGCTGTACACCAACACCATCGGCACCATCCGCAACGGCCGCTCCGGCTACAACGTCCTGACCCTGCAGGGTCTGCTGCCGACCGCCGGCACCGCCGTCACCGCCTACCCGAACCCGGGTCAGGCCGGCGGCACCATCAACCTCACCGCCGCTGACGGCGCGTCGGCGTTGGCGACCGCCTACGACGGCATCTGGGCGTACTGCACCGGTGCGAACGCCGGCTACCGCAACACCCTCAACGCGGTCTTCTCGACGACGAACCCGGGTGTCGAGTTCCAGAACGCGTTCGCGGCCCTGTACGACGCGGTGAAGACCAGCCCAGACCGCTGCCTGATGAACGGCTTCGACCGCAAGCAGCTGTCCGACACGATCAAGGGCTCGGCGAACTCCAACTATGTGATGCGCGTCCAGCAGGACGAGATCACCGGGATCACGCTGGGCACCGTCGCCGTCGGGGTCGTCAACGAGGTCACGGGCATGAATGTGGACCTGGAGGTCCACCCGTGGCTGATGCAGGGAAACATCCCGATCCTCAAGGACCGGCTCGACGTCCCCGACAGCAACGTGGACAGTATTTTCGCGTACTGCGACGTGCAGCCGATCATGGGCGTGGACTGGCCCGTGAACCAGTTCAGCTTCGACACCTCCACCTACTGGTATGGGACGTTCCTGTGCTACGCCCCGGGGTGGCTCGGGTCGCTCTCCGGCGTCAAGCTCGCCTGACCTACAACAGCTCCCGGCCCGCACGACCATCGGCGTGCGGGCCGGGTCTATCTCCGCAGGAGACACGATGCAGCGGCTTGTTCCGCTCGACGGCGCCCGGTCCCTGGAGGTCCAGGGCGCTTATACCGGCCGGGTGGCCCGCTACGACAAGCGCGGCGACGGCACCTTGCATGTCGGCGACCGGCAGCACGCCAAGGCGCTCATCGCCGAAGGGCTTGCGGTCCCGGCGAGTGCGGCCGGTCCGACCGCGCACCTGCGCGGCTTCGTCTGCCCGTGCGGTAGGCGTAACCACTTCAAAACCTGTGGGAGCTGCGGTTCCCCTGACGGAGAGCGAGAACTGTGATGGCGCAGCAACAGCGTCCGAAGAAGGCGGCGGCCACCGCCCCGGTCTACGAGGTCACCGAGGTCACCGAGACCGTCGAGCTGGGCCCTGAGGCCGACCCGGTGGTCACGGAGCCGGACGAGCCCGACGCCGAGACCGATGCGGAGGACCAGGACGAGGCAGACGGGCCGGCCGACACCGTCGGGTTCGCCCGCACGAAGACCGGCCAGGAGTACTGCCCACTGTGCAAGCCCGGCGGTGTGGACGAGACGGCAACCTCGTTCACCTGCGAGCACGGCTCCTGGTCCGCCTGAAGACTGGAGGGTGACGGATGCCGCAGCTGATCACGCCGACGACGCTGCCGTTCGTCACCGTTCCGGCGTTCAAAGCACACCCGACGTACCTGCAGCTCGACAACCTCAGGTCCGGCTCGGCGAGCGCGGCCGAGCAGGTCAAGGAACTGTTCAACATCCTGCTCATGGCGTCGAACTGGGCGGCGAACCAGGTGGGGCAGCCGCTGCACGCCCACTCGCGTACGGATCGGGCGCGGGTGTTCGCCGACCGCCGAGGCCGCATCAAGATCACAGCCCAGCACACGCCGGTCCGGAACGTCACCGAGATCGCGTTCGGACTGTCCGCCAACCGGATGAACGTCTACAGCAACCCGGCGGTGTGGATCGAAGACGACGCCGGGATCGTCTACGAACCCGCCTCCGCCACCTGGTCGTGGGGCCCGGGCCCGCTTCAGCTCGGCAGCGCACCCGCAGGGGAGCTGTACGCGTCGGCGACCTACGTCGCCGCGTACGCCAACGCGCTCCTCTCAGCGCCCGCCAACTCGGGTGTCGTGGCGTTGAGCCTGGGCAACGTCATCGGAATCCAGCCCGGGGACGTGCTGCAGATCTGGGAACCCGGCGCCGAGGAAGCCGTCACCGTCTCGGCGGCGTACGTGCCCGGGACGAACCCCGTAGCGCTCGCCACCGCGACAACCGCAGCGCACACCGCCGGCGCCGGCGTTTCCCAGCTGCCGCCGGATGTTCTCCTCGCGGTGATCCTGTACGGGGTCGCGATGCTCACCCACCCCGACCGGCAGTCCGAGGACGAGTGGCCTGACGCCGACACGGGACCGTCGACGCGGGGCAGCGACGCCCGCCAGTCCGGCGCCGGTCTTGTCGCTGAGGCCCGACGCCTGCTGGCGATCTACAAGGACCAACGGTGAGCAGCACTTCGGTCGTGAACCAGCTCGGCGTCTACTTCGGCGGCCCCTACGTAGCCGCATTCAAGTACTACGGCACGCCGACGATCCCCGGCCTGGGCGCGGTCCGCCGCGGCAAGCCGAAAGACGCCGACGCAGCCCAGTGGTATTTGGGCATGGCCGCAGGCACCGAATCCGGGTCGGTGATGGTCGTCCGGATCTCCGACGGCGCCGAGATCCGGGTCGCGTACGCCGGCCCGGTCGACGGCGGCAAGAAGGTGTCCCACACCGCCGTACTGCAGGTGTACGTCCGGTCGACGGCTCGGGATGCCGAAGACGTCGAGGACTTCACCCGCGCGCTGCTGGATGCGATCCGCGACCGTATTCACGCCGACCGCACCTGCGGATCCGGCGGCTTCGAGAACGGCACCGGATTCCAGGTCGGCGAAGACGTCGAAGGCCCCGGATCCAACCTCATCGAATGGCACATGTCCGAAGTGGAAACATCGGCTGGCCTGTGCAAACAGTACCTAGAAATCTCTTTCACCGCGTCCGAGTACATCGAAGCGTAGGAGCACTCATGTCGAAGCCGAAGCCGGCCGCGGCCGGCCACACCACCATGTCCGCCGCCGCCCAGCTGGTGCAGGCCGAGACGGAGATCGCACAACTGGACCTCACGCCGGAGGAGCGCGCCGAGGCCGAGGCGCACCTCGACGAGCTGCGCAACGCCGCCCGCATCGAGGCGGAGGAGGCGAGGCACGCGCAGCTGGCCGAGCAGGAGCTGTCCAACTCCGCCCGCGCCCACGGCGAGCCGATCGCCGAACCCGAGACCGCACCGGCCGCCGTGCCGGCCACGCCCACCGACACCGCCGGGGAGTAAGACATGCCGACACCCATCACCTGGCCGTCCGCGAAGCGTTTCGCCGGCACGGCGAAGGAGACCACGCAGGGCACGGCGGTTCCGCCGATCACCTGGACGCACCCGCTCGACACCTGCGACGTCGAAGACAAGTACACGTGGGTCGACGACACGGCCCGGCGTGGCAGCATGGTCGAGGTCCACGGCCGGACACAGGGCGTCGGCGCCTCGGATATTTCCCTGGGTGGCCCGGCGTACTGCGACGGGCTCGGTCTGTGGCTCAACAACATCCTGGGCGACCTGACGACCACCCCGGGCACGCCGAACCTGCACGCGTTCAGTGTGCTCAACTCGGGCAGCGCCCAGCCGGGGTCGCTGACCCTCGTCGACTGGCAGGGGCCGCCCGCGGCGAACAAGGCTCGCGTGTTCGCCGGCGTCTGCCTGTCGGAGCTGGTGTTGAAGGGCAACGCGGCGTCGGACTTCATCACCATGAGCGCGAAGGCGTCCGGCTACCTGTCGGCGATCGCCGCCGCCGAGCCGACGTCGGCGCCGACGTCGGTGGTCGCCCTGGCCGGCTGGCGGGCGAAGCTCGGCATCGCCGGCCCGGCCGCCGGCGGCACGCTGATCGCCTACATGCAGGAGTGGGAGTGCACCATCTCCCGCAAGATCAACGTCCAGTACACGGCGAACAACACCCAGCAGCCGTACATCATCCAGCGCGGCGAGGTCGGCGTCGCCTGGAAGTTCAACTTCAGCAAGCCGCCGGACGAGACCGTGTTGCTGCCGCTGCTGAACAACACCCAACCGCAGGTACAGGTGGTGGCCACCAACGGTGGTGCCGGCGCGGCGCTGCTGTCGCTGCAGCTCGACTCGCAGGTGTGCGCCTGGGACACCGCGAAGCTCAACCGCGGTGACGAGGCCGTCGGCTACGACGTGACCGCTATCGGCATCGCCAACACCACCAACGCCGGCGCATCCGGCGGCTACTCCCCGATCAAGGTCTCGCTGCAAAACAGCGTGGCCGGCGCCACCTACTGATCCACCAACCGATGGGACACGAAATGGACGACCTCGACCTCGAACAGGACGCCCCCGAGCAGGAAGACGACCGGCTCACCCTCGCCCGCCTGGACCTGCCCGGCGGCGGCTACGTCACCTTCCGCGACCCGGAAGAGCTGTCCGGGCGGGACGTGAAGAAGCTGCGGAAAGCCCTCGACGCACCTGGCGCGGGCAGCGCCGCGAATCTGCTGTACGAGACGGCGATGGTACTGCTCATCGAGCACTGGGAGATCCCCGGCAAGCCGCAGCTACGCACCCCGCAGCGGGACCCGAAAGCCTCCGATCAGCTGACCCACCGGCAGTTCCGGGCGATCGAGAAGCACCTCAACCCGGTCGTGAAGACGATCACCCGCGGTGCAGAAGACAGCGAGGACGACGGCGACGAGACCCCTCGCTAGCCCGCCAGCGGCTGAAAACACTGCTGGCGGGTGGACCACTCGCCGCCGGGGTACGCCCGGCGGCGAACCGTGAAGAGGAGCTCCTCGAACGCGCCGCCTACTACGAGTTCTTCGCCGACGCCTACGGCTGGACATATCAGCAGGTTGAGGCCCAGCCAGGCTGGTACATCGCGCGTCTGCCGACCGTCCGGAAGATCGTCAACCGGATCCGCGAAGAACGCGCCGAAGCCGACCGGGCGGCTGGCTGAACCGCGGGGGGTGAACTGTGGCGGTCACCCCCCGCATCAAGCAGACCGGCGCCGCGCAATGGCGTGCCGCGCTACGGCACAAGGGCACCCAGGTGCACAAGGCGACGAGGGTCGCCACCCGCCAGTCGAAGTCGCTGCTGGAGCGGCAGATCAAGCAGACGCTGCGCCGCCGCTCCCACAAGCGCGGCACGCCGACGCCGGCACCGCCTGGTGAGCCGCCGGCGAAAATCTCCGGCAACCTCGCCCGCAGTGTGAAGGGCCGCGGCCCGCAGCTGGTGCGCCGCGGCGTCTGGTCTGCCGAGGTCGGCCCGACAGCCGTCTACTCCCGCATCCAGGAACTCGGCGGGCAGACCGGCCGCCACCACGGCACACACCTTCCGGCCCGGCCGTACGTGAAGCCGACCGTCCACGCCGAATTCCGGCGCATCCGCGAGATCTACCGACGTGCATGGGCGGAGGCGATCCTTTCATGAGCAGCCCCGCGGGCGAGTATCTGCCGCCTCTGGTCACCCAGCTCCTGGGCGACGCGTCCGATCTGCTCGGTGCCTTCGCGAAGGCGGAGGCCGCGGAGCGGGCGTTCGGCAAGTCGACCGACAAGCTCGGCGACGACTTCACCAAGAACTCCCGAAAGATGGGCGCCGAAACCTCCGAGTTCGAGCGGCTGATCACTTCTCGCATGCATAAGGGCGAGACCGCGGTCGCCGCGTTGCGCCGCGAAATGATCAAAACGGAGTCCGAGGTCACGCGGCTGCGTAAGTCGATGGCCAAGAGCAGCGGCGACGACAAGACCCTGTTCACCCAACTACGCGAAGCCCAACGGGACCTCGAAAAGCTGCGCGGGATCGCCCAGGCGCTCGCCCCGGACCTGGAGATGGTGACCGGCGCCGCGAAGGGTGTCGGGTCGGCGGCGGCGAGCAGCGGCCCCGGCATGCTGATCATGGTTGCCGCGGTCGCCGCGATGCTGACCCCAGCCCTCGCGGTGGCTGCCGCCCTCGCCGATCTGGCCGGTTTCCTGGTGCTGATCCCGCCTGCTATAGCGGTCGCGCTCGCCGCCGTGATTCCCATGGTGGTCGCGTTCCACAACTTCGGCGACGCGATCTCGGCGGTCGCGTCCGGCGACATCGACAAGATCAACGAAGCGTTGAAGAAGCTGTCCCCGTCCGCCCGGTCGGTCGTCAAGGAGTTCGCCAAGCTCCTGCCACAACTACGCGAGTTGCAGCGCAGCACCCAGGAGTCGTTCTTCCAGCCGCTGCGCGGCGTCCTGACGCTGCTCGTGCGCAACCTGCTTCCCACGCTGCGCCTCGGCCTTGGCAACGTGGCGAGCGCCCTCGGCGAGGTCGCCTCCAAGTTCCTGATCTTCATGTCGCAGCCGAAACAGGTTGCGATGCTCAACCGCCTGTTCGCTGCCACAACCCGCATCCTGCGCGAGTGGATGGACGTCCTCCCAGCCGTCTTCGGCGGCCTCGGCAAAGCCGTCGACGCACTGCTGCCCGCCTTCGAGGGCATCAACAAATGGCTCGCCGGCGCGGTCAAGTCCTTCGGCGACTGGCTCGGCAAGGCCGCCGAGTCCGGCCAGCTGCAGGCGTGGCTCGACGACGCCCTCGCCACCCTCCGCGAGGTCTGGGACCTGATCAAAGCCCTCGGCGGGGTCGTTGGCACCTTGTTCGGCGAGTTCGACGACAGCGGTCGCGACACGATCCAAACCCTGACGGATCTGGTCAACAAGTGGGATGCATGGCTGAAGTCGGTCGAAGGTCAGAAGGAGCTCGAGCACGCGAAGGAAGCCCTGGGCGGGCTGCTGTCCGGTCTTCTGGCGTTCGCTCACATGATCGGCGTCGTCGTCCACGCCGCAATCACATTCAAGGATTTCATCGTCGGCATCCCCGGCTGGATCTCGGCGACCGCTGCCTCGATCGGGTCGGCCGTCGGCCGGTTCTTCGCCTCGATCGGCAGCTGGTTCGCCAACCTCGGCAAAACGATCTGGACGTGGCTCACCGACGTGTGGGGCGACATCACCGACTGGTTCGGCAAGGTCGGCGCCTGGTTCGCCGCCCTGCCTGGCAAGATCGGCACCTGGTTGGCGGCGCTGCCCGGCAAGCTCTCCGACGCGTTCTGGGCCGCGGTACACCGGGCGCTGTACATCATGGGGTTCCTGCTCGGCTCCGTCGTCCGGTTCTTCGCGGAGCTGCCCGGCCGGATCGCGTCCTACGTGACCGCCACCTGGACCTTCATCACGACCAAGTTCCGTGAGGGTGTCGCCGCCTCGGTCGCGTTCGTCCAGACCCTGCCGGGCCGGATCGCCACGTTCTTCAGCGAGCTGTGGAGGTCGGTGACCGCCTGGGTAGCCCGGACGTGGAGCTCGGTCGTCGCCTGGTTCAAACGCACCCGCGACGACATGGTGGCGTGGATCGGCCGCGCTGTCGACGCGGTGATCGCCTGGTTCCGCAGCCTGCCCGGCCGGGTCGTCACCGAGGTCACCAAGCTCAAAGATCGGGTGCTCGCCTTCTTCAAGGGTGCGAAAACGTGGCTGGTCAACGCCGGTAAAGACATCGTCCACGGCGTGATCCAGGGTGTCATGGATGCCAAGGACTGGGCGATGGACAAGATCCGGTCCTTCGCGCACGACATCGTCAAGGGCTTCAAAGACGCACTCCACATCTCGTCGCCGTCGAAGCTGTTCGCCCAGTTCGGCGAGTTCACCGTCGCCGGTTTCGTCGACGGCGTCGACCGCACCGCCTACCGGGCCGCCCAAGCTGTCGCCGACATGCTCGGCCGAGCCACCCCGCCGACCCTCGCCATCGCCGGCAGCGTCGGCGTGTCTCCGGCGATGGCATCGGCCAGGACCGCGACCGTCGGTGGGCGTGGTGGCTACGACGGGCCGGCCACGGTGGAGACGACCCTCAACATTGACGGGCAGGCGTTCATCCGGGCGACCACTCCGGCCGCGCAGCGCCGTAAGGCCCGCTCCGGGCAGACGGGGCTCAGCTGATGGCGCTCAGCCGGCCGGATGTGTGGTTCGGGGTGGCGCTCAACCGCGACGCCAACGATCCGACCGTCAGCCCGCTGTGGTCGAACCTGACCGCCGATCTGCTGCACGCTCGCGGGTTGGAACGCGGCCGCAACTATGAGCTTGATCAGCCGATGGCCGCCGAACCTGAGCTGCTGATCCGCGACGTCAACGAGTACCTCAACCCGGCCAACACGTCGTCGCCGTACTGCGGGCAGGTGCAGCCGTACCGCGAGACGTGCATGCTCGCGGTCTGGCCGACAGCCGGCAACGGCAACCTGATCAACTCGGGGACCTGGAAGGGCAACAAGGTCGACTCGATCGATCCGAGCTTCAACAGCTACGTGACGGGTGCGGCCGCTCCGAACTGGATCACCGGCATCAACACAACGGCGATCATCGCGACGACGGCGCCATTTGAGGGGTCCAAGTCGCTGCGCTACGGCGTGACGGCCGGCGCTACTCAGCGCGGCGTTTCCTGGCCGATCGCCTGCGTGCCGGGGCGTGTGTACACGGCCAGTGCCTACGTGCAGCAGGACTCGGCGAGCACGCAGGTCATCGCCGTACAGCAAACCGTCGCCGGCGACGCCTTCCGGCGCACCTCGGCCAGCACCTGGACCACCGCCGACGGCCCCGGCTCGCCCGGTCCGGCGTGGACGCGCGACAACGGCGTAGACGGCGACTACACCGTCTCCGGCGGCTTAGGCCGTATCGCCATCAGCGCGGTTAACTCGTCGCGCGCGGTGGTTGTCGGAACGGGCGTCCTGGACGGCACGGTCTACACCGACGCCATCGCACCGGTGACCGCCACCGGTTCCTACATCGCCCAGGGCGCGACGGCCCGCTGGGCCGACTCCAGCAATCACTACCGCGCGTACGCAACGTTCGAGACCAACGGCACGGTAGGCCTCACGCTGGCGCGCCGAGCCGGCGCGGTGAACACGACCCTCGCCACCGTGGTCACCTCGATGACCTACACCGCCGGTCAGGTGTTCCGCGTCGCCCTGTTCTTCTCGGGAAACGTACTGTCGGCGCGCGTATGGGCACTCGGAGCCAGCAACACCAACACCTGGACCACCGGGGACATCACCGACGCGACTCCGATCACTGCGGCCGGCAAGGTCGGCGTGATCACCTTTCTGAGCACCGGCAACACGAACACGCTGAACTTCACGGTGGCGTTCGACAACTTCAGCGCAGAGGGCTGGGTTGTAGGCAGTTCGACCGCGACGACCGGCAGCTACGTGCGTTTGACGTCCAGCTTCACCGCCACCCAGCCCGCCCAGGCCGTCAAGGTGGTCACGCAGGGCACCGCGATCGTCGGCACTATGCTTGTAGACGCCATTCAGCACGAGACCGGCGCCGCAGCCACGGCGTTCACGACGGCTGGCGCGGTGATCTACCCCGTGTTCCGCAACTACGCGGAGCGGTTCACCAAAACGTGGCGGTCGGCTGGGTTTGAAGGCTTCGTATCCGCTCCCTGCGTGGACGCGTTCGCCGCACTGAACGCGATCCGGCTGGAGACCGAATACACGCAGGCGGTACTTGCGCTGGGCCCGGACTACTACTGGCGGCTCAACGACGGCACCGAGACGTTGCAGTTCGCGGACACCTCCGGCAACGGACGATCCCCTCTCGTCAACGTCGCTTCCAAGTTCGGCGCCGGCACTGCGCCCGTGCCAGGGTCCACGCTGGAGGTGGTAGGTGATCCCGGCGCCGTCGGCGTGGAATTCGCCTACACCGTGGGCGGGTCGACGGACAAGCGCCTCGGCACATGCTTGGGGGCGGGATTCGGGGCGTACCCGGCCGCCTCCAACCAGAGCCTCTCGCTCCCGGCCTCGATCGGGTCCGCATGGGGGCTGACCTTCGCGGCCTGGGTGTCCGGGGCGTCGCTGTCGGCTGGATCCCCCGATACGGAAGGCGTCATAGCGCAGGCCCTCGGGACTGTCGCCGGGGGGTTCTCCCGGCCTCTCGACATGCAGACGGACGGCGTCTACTTCCAGAACGGCTCGACGATCACCTCCCGGCTCTACTCCGGGGGCGCAGACGTCGCCGACGGGCTCCCCCACTTCGTGTGCGGAACGATCTCCCAGGTCTCCGGCGGGAATACCGTCATCACCGCCTACCTGGACGCAACGAGCGCTCAAACGACGGTGACCACCGCGGCCGCGGGCGGCATGCTGGTCACCCCGGCTCCGGCGTTTATGGTCGGTGGCGCCTTCTTCGGTACCGCCTTCGGCGGAATGCTGAACGGGGTCGTCGGGCACGTCGCCATTTGGAACAGAGAGCTGACGGCGGCAGAGGTGGCCGGTCTCCGCTCGGCCGGAAAGACCGCCTTCAACGGTGAGACGTCAGGCACGCGCACGCTGCGACACCTGGCCCTCGGCGGCTACTCCGGTCCGACGCGCATCACCACCGCCGCCCCGGCGACCACGATGCAGCCGCCCAGCTGGGTGGGGTCGAAAGACCTCCTCACCGACAGCCAGGAGAACACCACCGTCGAGCAGGGCACCCTGTGGGTTGCCCCCGATGGTGCGATCGTCCAGGAGTCGCGCCAGGACCGTTGGCTGCGTCTGGCCCCCCTATACGTGCTCGGCGAGAACACCGCCGTCGGCGAAACCCCGTACCTCGGCACCCTGCAGTACGACTGGGATCCGATGTACGTGTTCGCCGATGTGACCTTCGCCCGGGTCAACGGCACCACCGCCGTCGGCGGCACTCAGGCGGACATCGCCACCGCGCGACGCCGGTACTTCCCGCGCTCGGCGGCCGGCAGCGGCGACGTCGAAACCGATCAGCTGGCCCAATACATCGCCGATTGGATCTTCAACACGCACGATGCGCCGATGCTGCGCGTCGCCGAGGTTGAGATCGACCCCGCCAGCAACCCAGCGTTGTGGCCGCTTGTTCTCAGCCTCGAAGTCGGGCAGCGCATCCAGCTGAAACGGCGGGCGAAAGCAGCAAACGCCGGCGCCGGGATCACCATGTCGGCGGACTTCTTCGTGGAGAAGATCGGCATCCCGGTGATCGATTTCGAGACCGGGGTCTGGTCGTACCGGGTGCAGCTGTCGCCGATCAACACGGGAGGCACACCCACGATGCAGCCCTGGATTTTGGAGGATGCCACCTATGGCGTCCTCGACTCGACAACCGTGCTGGGGTTCTGATGACACCGTTCAACGCACCCGCCATCGACGGCATGCAATACACGGCAGAAGACACCCTGTGGGCGCGCTGCCGGCCACTCGCACGCCGCACCGTGCTGCCTGCGGTTGGCGCCCGGGTCGGCTACCGCAAGGACGCACACGGACCGATCATCCCCGCAACCGTCGTGTCTGTGGATCTCGGCAACCGTGCGGATCCGAACGTGTGGCGCTACCGCGTCCTCGACCCCACTAAGGGTCCCGAGCTGGACGAGCTCGGGCAGCGCGTGATGGAGCTCGTCGACGACCCGTGGCCCGACGTCGTCCTACACCTTGACGGCATGCCGGGTGTCCATCCGACGCGTGAGGCGCGGCTACCCGGCTCGCCCGGCTGGCTACCAATGACGGAGGGCTGACATGGCCGCTGTCCCCGCAACACGCACCTGGGTGGCCGGCGAGGTCGTCCTCGCCTCCCACTTCAACAACAACATCCGCGACGTCCTCAACTTCCTGCTCACGCCGCCGATCTTCAAAGGCCGTCAGACGGCCGCGCAAACGCTGACCACCGGCGTGGCCACGGCGATCAGCCTGGACACCGAGGACGTCGATTCGGCCGGCGGGCACAGTACGGTGACCAACACCAGCCGCTATACGGCCGTCTATGCGGGCTGGTATTCGGTCGGGTCAGGCGTCAGCTACGCCGCCAACGCAACCGGTATCCGAACGGTCGAATACGATGTGAACGGCGCCGTGCAAGCCGCAGGCGGTACAGCCTTCGCCGCAACGGGAGCGGTCACCAACCGTCTCCCGGGCCGATCGTTCCAGGTGTTCCTCAACGTCGGCGATTACGTGGAGACGTTCGGGTTCCAAAACTCCGGCGGCAACCTGGCTACCGCAGTCCTCACCACGGAGCAATCTGGCACGGTCATACGCTGGGAATCAAACTAAGCAGGGGACAGGCATGGCTGAAAACTGGTGGTACATCGCGCATACCCCGGACGGGGTGCACGTCTGGGACCTTCCCGACGAGCAGATCGGCGAACGCGCCGCCGGCTACCGCGAGGTCAGACAGGCATGGACCGAGCAGGAGGCCATCGCTACCGCACGCGGCGACTACGCCACAGCGTGCATGGCTGAGTTGGGTTTCGGCGACGAGTGGTGGTCGGTCGAAGGCTGGGCGTCGATGCTCTCGCCGGGAGAACCGCACCCATCGCTGATGGCCAAGGCGACCGTCCACGAGCAACTGCCGCAGCTGCCGCCGGTCACCTGACCGTCTACTTCTTGCAGGCTGCGATCAGCGCGTCGACGCCCTTCGCGTAGTCGGCCAGCGATTTCGCCTCCGGCTGGTACCGCCAGTGGCCGTCCTCGAAATGCAGCTCGTACGTGAACTGAAACGACGCCCGCTCTCCGGTGAACACAGCCCGGTCAGGACCCTCCAGGCGGACTGTCTTCACCTCGAACGGGATACCGGTGACGGTCTCGCATTCGGTGTGCAGCCGCTGATAGTCGTTGCGGGAGATCGCCGCCTTGCCGGCCTTTGTCCACAGGTCCCAGGCACCTTGCCAGTCGCCGGCCGCATAGGCGTCGAGTTCGGCTTGTGCAGTCTGGCGGGCGCCGGCCTCAGTCCGGTCGGCTGCGGCGGCGTTCGCAGACGGGCCGGTTCCTGGCTTCTCGCCGGTCTTTATCGCGATGACGACGCCGGCGAGGAGTCCGGCGAACACGAGAATGCCGCAGGTCAGCATGAGGATCAATCGACGGGATGTCATGGCGACGGAGTGTAGGCGTGGCGTGGCATCCGGCACACCCGCCTGCCGGAAAGGAGACACGAACAGAGATGACGACTCCCGTCTTGACAAAGGCGCTCACCAGCCTGCGCAGCGGATTCAACACCGCGTTCCCGACCCGGGACAAGACCACCGACGGCTGGATCGGCGACACCGCCCACCAGGCGGAGGTGTCCGGCCACAACCCGGACGACACCGCCGGCGTTGCGGCCGAGTACGCCGACGCCGACTTGATCGCCGAGGTCCGGGCGATCGACGTCGACAAGGATCTCAACGTCCCCGGCGTCACCATGTACGACGTCATCCGGCGCATCCTCGCCACCCCGGCCGATGTCGCCCGGTTGCGCTACATCATTTTCTGCCCGCCGTCCGGGCCGCTCGGCGCCGGCGTGCCCACGATCTGGTCCCGCAACACCGGCTGGAAGCCGGTGAAGTACGTGGGCTCCAACCCGCACGATAAACACGCCCACTTTTCGGGCGACCCGAACACCGACGACGACGCCCGGCCGTGGTCCGTGGCGCAGATGGGAAGCGACGACGTGACACTCGACGACGTGGTCTACACGGCCAAAAACGCCGACGGCAGCACCTACAACCGCACGGTGCGTGACTGCCTCAAGCTCGCGGAGCTGCGCACCAACTACCTGGCGAACACTCTCGGACTCGCCGCCCGGCTCGACGCGATCCTCGCCGCAGCCCTCGACGACGGTGATGTCACCGTCACCGCCGATGAGGCGACCAAGGCCGAGTTGACTGCGATCCGCGACGAGCTCGCTGCGGTGCCGCAGCAGGCCGCCGACCTCGTGCACGCCGACCTCGCCGACTGAGAGCCGACGGCACGTGTGGGCGACTTTGCGCCACTGTTCAACGTCGGCGGCCCGGCCGCGATCATTCTCGCCGTCCTCATCATCACGCTGCGCTCGGCGGCAGGCGACCGCGCCCAGTCGGCTAAGGACCGGGCCCAGTTCGATGCGAACATCGCCGCGGCCGAGCAGCGAGCCGACGAGGCCGATGCACGCCGCAAGAGAGTCGAGCAGGCGCTGGACGCCGAACGGGCCGAGCGGCGCCGGATCGAGGACGAGTTGTCGGCCGAGATCCGCCGCCTCCGTGATCAGGTGCAGGATCTGTCGGTGCAGGTCGCGCGCCTGCAAGCCCGGATGGGCGGCGTGCCTTGAACATTGACGCGATCCGCCGCAACCGGCGTGCGATCTACGTCTTCGCGCCGATCTTCGTCGCGCTCGCGTGGCTGGCCTGGCAGCAGCTCAGTCTCAAGCACGACCTTGAGCAGTCCCGCAGCAGCAACTCCTCGGCGGTCGCCAGCGCCGAACAACTGTGTGCCCAGGTGCGCCAGCTCGGCGGCACGTGTGTCGTCGACCCTGCGTCGCTGAAGGGTGAACCAGGGCCGGAGGGTCCAGCTGGGCCGGTCGGGCCGCCTGGGCTCGACGGGGCGGACGGAGCCCAGGGCCCCGCCGGCGCAGACGGCGCGCCCGGACCCACCGGCCCGGCTGGTCCCGCAGGTCCTCAAGGCCCCGCCGGCGTGGACGGCCAGCCCGGCGCCGACGGCACGGACGGAGCGGACGGGGCCACCGGTCCCGCGGGACCGTCCGGGCCACCCGGCCCGGCATGCCCGGACGGCTGGCATCAAGCCCAGGTCACCGTGCTGACCGACGACGGCCTACGAGACATCACCACCTGCGTACACGACGAGGAGCCATGATGGCCAACGGCCTGCCCACCCAGTCCAAACACCCGTGGCGGGCGACCGCCCGCACGGTCGCCGCGGCCGGGATCGGTTTGCTGTCGCTGCTGCCGCTGATCGCGATCACCGCGCACGTCGACGCGGTTCCGGCTGTCGCGCAGGTTCTCGCGGTGACGGGGGCGATCACCCGTGTGCTGGCGATGCCGGGTGTGGACGGCTGGCTGCGCCGCTGGCTGCCGTTCCTGGCCGCCGCACCCGCGCCGCCGCCGTCGACTGCGCGGCCGATCCACCGGGATGAAGATCGGTGGAGGACGTAGTTCTACAACAAGGAGTGATCATGCAGAAGCCAACCATCGGCCGGATCGTGCACTACACCCTGGCCGAGACCGACGTCGACGCCATCAACCGCCGCCGCGCCGACTTCAGGCAGCGGCCAGGCGGCCCCGGCAACGAGGGCTTCCAGGCCCACGTCGGCAACCACGTCCAGGCCGGAGACGTCTACCCGGCGATGGTTGTACGTGTCTTCGACCCGAGCGTCACGACCGTCAACCTGCAAGTGTTCCTCGACGGCAATGACACGTTTTGGGCGACGTCCCGTGTCGAGGGCGAGCTGGGCGAGCAGTGCAAGTGGATCTGGCCGCCCCGGGTGTAGCCATGGCCGCCGTCCTGTTTTTGATCGGCAACCGCGCCAGCGGTGGGTCTGGTGCTTCGCCCGGCGAGCAATGACCGGGAGCCTGGTCCGGCAGGTGCATACCGGAACGAGCGCCTCCCGCCCTTCCCGGGCGGGGGCGCTTCGTCGTGTCCGGGGTCAGGCGGGCTCGTCGGGCCAGACGGTGACGATGATGTGGCTGGGGTCGTCGGGGTCCTCGTGCTGGGTGATCCGGCTCGGGTCGACGAGCACACCGTCCTGGACGAGCCGGTCGACGACCTCCATCCGGTGGATCTCCGGCCCGCCGTCGACGGCCACCTCCGCCGCCTCCATCGCCGCGGCAGCCTCCGGGGTGATGACCTTGACCCCGTTGCGGCCGGTCAGCTGCTGCGCCGTGTTGATCACGTCCTGTGCGGCGCGGATCCGGCGTTCGGTGGCCTCGGTGCTGTAGTAGTCGCGGCGCTCGGCGGCGGTCGTCTGCTTAGCCATCTGGGGCTCCTCGTTCTGGGCGGCGTGGGTGGCGGCGGCGATGGCCATGACGAGCTCGCTGGCCTGCCCGGCGGTCATCGCCGCGCCGGCCATGCCGCCGCCGTTGGCGTCGGTGAGGTCGATGGCGACGGTGCCGTCGTCCCAGCCGTTGATCTCGGCCCACGCGCCGTCGGAGAGGTCGACGATGGCGGTGAAGATGATCTCTGCTTCGGCCTGCTCGGGGCTGGTCTGCTGCTCGCTCATGCCTCCACTATAGCCGACACGTGTCGGCATAGAGTGTGCCAACTTGGCATGCATGTGTCGGCCATAATGGGGGTATGACGCCAGAGGCAGAGAACCTGATCAAGAAAGTGGAGGCCGCCTACGGCCGCAAGGTGCTCACCGAGCACGACGCGGCAGCCGCCCTCAAGGAGTACCGCGACACCCTCCGCGCAGCGCTGGCCACCCGTGAGCGGGGCGTGCAGGCCGAGCTCGCCAGGCGCCTGGGCCGCAGCCGCGACGCCCTCCGGCTTGACGCCGACGACACGGCCCGCCACGAACGGATCAAGCGTCGCGCCAAGGCGGGGTGAAAGCGCTTTCCAGCGCCGCTCTCACCCCGCGAGCACCCCTTCCGGCTCCTCCGCAACACCTGTTGCAGTGGAGCCGGTTCGCTTCCACCTGCGCGCCGCGTTCTGCCGTGAGCACTTCGCCGCCGCACCGATCATGTCGCCCGGTACCTCCCGCCGGAATGCCTCCCGTCCCGCCGACGCCGCCTCCAGGGTTGCGCGGCGGCGCACCTCTTCGGCAACAGCCAAAAGGGTCAGCTCGTACTCCTCGATCGACCACACCTGCGGCATGAGGGTGCGCGCATACGCAGCGATCATTGCGGAGGTGGTGCGCTGGATCTCCGCGCGAGCCTCGTCTGTCAACATGTGGTGCCCCTCCGTGCCTCTCGCGCCGCCCTGCGGCGGTACTCGCGCCGTTGCGCCGCCAGCCAGATCGCCCGCCGCAGCGGCCGCACGTCCCGATCCAGGGCGGCTGTCGTCGTCGCGACCGCGACCCGCATGAAGATCTCCAGCTCAGCCTCGGTTGCATCCGGCAGCGGCAACACGATGCGCACCTCCAGATGCCCGCGCCGGCTACTGCCGTGCCGGGTGGCGATCACCCTGCCGATGCGCGTCGAGAACACCTCGGGAACGCTGGCATGGCCGTGCGGGCGCATCGGGTAGGTGCAGTGATGTTCTTGCGCGCACCACTCCGGGTGGTCGCCGCCGCCGGTCACGACACCCGCTCCTGCTCCGCCGCGAACTGCACCAGGTCACCGCGCCGGTAGAGGTTCGCCAGCACGCGCCGCCCGACGACCTTCGGCGCCCCGCCTCGGGGGGCGCGCTGGAGCCGCTTCTTCGCCGCGTCGTACGACACAAACAGGCCCTCGTCGACCGCGTCACGCAGGCTGATCGGCTCGCTCAGCGGATCAGCCATGTCCCCGATAGGCCCCCGGTCCCCAGGGACATCGCTGGTCAACGGGCTATAAGAGCCGCCGCCGCTTTTGGTGGGCACGCCTGCGAACCTGCGCGCCTGCGCGGGCGTCAGGTAGCACACCTGGACCTCGGTCGCCTCGTCGCCGACGACGAACTGCCACCGGCCGCGCACCCGCGACCGACGCGGCATCGCCACCCCCGCGCACAGCATCTTCCAGTTGTTGGCGCTGTAGCGAGCCAGCGCCCGTACGCCGAAATTCTCGCGGGCCTCCGGCCCGCCGACGGTGTTCGCCGTGAGCATCTGGGCGACGGCGAACACGTGGTGGTGAGCGGTCCGGCCGGTGAACAGCAGGTCCTGGAACGCGATCACGGCCGGGCTCTGGCCCTTCTCGCCGCGCTCGGCCCAGTGGCGGCGAAGCCACGAGAAGGTGGCGTTCAGCTCCTCGGCGATCACCAGCACCCGATCGTCTGGCGTCCACCCGTCGTCGTCGGAGTAGAAGGCCGTGTCCTGGTTGCTCCATGCATCCCCGCCCAGCCGGATCAGCGCGTCGTGCATCTGCTCAGGCTTCAGGCAGTATGTGACGCCCTCCAGGCCGCGCGCCCACCGGTGTGAACCCTTGCGGTCCAGGATCACCACCCGGCCGCCCCGGCGTAGCACCTGCACCGCCAGCAGCATCGCCAGCACGGACTTGCCCGCGCCCGACCCGGCTGAGCAGGCGATGTGCGGCGAGTCGTCCTCCAGCGACACAATGTGGGCCCGGCCCTGGGCGTCCAGGCCGGCGAAGAACTCGTGATCGGCCAGCGTGGGGAATGCCTTCTCCAGCGCCGCGAGCTCCACCTTGGCGGGCGGGCGGCGTCGGGGTGTCCAGGTCGCGGTGATGGTCGTGCCGTGCTGGTCCCAGCGCTTCACGGTGTCGCCGAGCGGGATCTTCTTCGCGATCACGCTCTCGATGAATGTCGTGGTCTCGTCGTCCAGGTAGGGCGATTCCAGCCCGCGGATCGCCAGCTTGACCCGGGGCGGGTCCGGCCGCTGGAACAGCGCCAGCCCGCGCTCAACCGGCCGGGTCGCGGTCCACCACGCCCGCATGGTCCGATCCGGCAGCCAGCGGATGGCGGGCTCAAGGCGGGCGGTGTACCAGCGGCGCGTGGCCGCCTCAGCGGGAGACAGTGGTTTGGCCGGACGGGCCAGCGGACCGCGTACGCGTAGCTCCACGCTGCCCTCGCCGAGACGCTTGAGGATGACCTTGCGGGTGGGCCGGATGAACGTGCGCCGTCGGCGGACACCGCGCGCCCACGTCGGCCCGCATGCGACCGTCACCGCGCCCGCGACGACGAGCGCCACAGTGCCCGCGAGCGCGTATCCGACGCCGATCGCGGCGAGCATGGCCGCCGTGACCCATGGCCGGGCCATATGCTTTCCTCCGCGTGATCAGGTGGTTCTGATTGCGTCTGGTCTTCGGATCAGGGACCACCCGGCGCGCCAACGCCGGGTGGTCCGAAGAGGGGTCCGTCGCGGTGCGTGCGACGGACCCCGTCTGTGTCACCGCTCGGCGACCCACGTCCCTTCGCCCCGCACGCCGACCACGACGCCAGCCGCGCGTAGCTGCTGCATGGCCCGGCCGAGAGTGGCGACGGACGTCGGGATTGTGGCGGCCAGCTCCTCGTAGGTGGGCAGGCGTTCACCTGGCCGGTAGCCGGGTCCGCCGTGCTGGATGCGCTCGGTGATGATTTCGACGGTCTGGGCGACAGTCTTCG
>Ga0210378_10000058_pt1 | contig 45093 bp, 44 predicted proteins | sample PLM1_60_b1redo_FD_155465 | JGI IMG/M metagenome (GOLD analysis project Ga0210378, IMG submission 155465) | Groundwater sediment microbial communities from an aquifer in East River, Colorado, USA - PLM1_60_b1 redo | ecosystem: Environmental > Terrestrial > Soil > Riparian zone | place: USA: East... | reverse complement strand
AGCACCCGGGCGCGGCCGGGCCCGGGCCGCTGGCTGCCAAGGGCCCGCACCCGCCCGGCAGCCAGCCCCAGCCGCGCCGCATACCACGCCACCGCGGCCTGCTCGGGCGTGCGAGCGCCCACGGCCGCTCGGCTGCCGAGCCCGTGCGGCTCGTGGCCTCGGGCGTCCGGCTGGCCGGCGGTGCCGGCCGCCGGGGTGGCGGGCGGGTTCCGCCGCGCCGGGTTGGTGCCCGGCTGCTCGGTGGGCCGGGTCGCGCTCGGGACCGGCACGGCCGGCCGCCGATCGGGCGCCCGCTCCCCCGCCGCCGCGCCGGCGGCCTGGCCGGTGTGGCCGGTCGTGCGGGCCGGGACGGCCCGGGCCTCGGCGGTGGCATAGGCGACACCCACGATGCCCACGGCCAGGGTGGCGAGGAGCACGGTGAGGACGAGGCGGCGGGCCAGCGGGCTGTGGGCGGTGCGGCGCAGCAGCAGCGTGGCCGCGTCCAGCACCGACCGCCAGCGGGGCGGGCGGCCACGGGCCGGCTTGGCCACCGGCACCAGCTCCCTGGACGGGCTCACGAGGACGCACCCCCGACCGTGGCGACCCGGCGCGCGTGCCGGCTGCGGCGGAGCCACCGGGCGGCGAGCACGGCGGCCAGGACCGGGCCGATCGACCCGGCGAGGAGCAGGCTGGCCTCCTCGTCGGCCGCATGTACGGTCTGGCCGAGCCACAGGACGAGCAGGGAGAGCATCGTGCTGGCGACGAGCACCACCACCGCGCCGGCCAGCGGCAGCAGCCACCAGGTCACGACGGCGCGGCGGCGGCGGGCGTCCAGCGCCAGGGGGACGACCACCAGCCCGGCCAGGCAGAGCAGGTAGAGCAGCGTCTGCGCGCAGGTCGCCACCATCGCGAGCGCGCCGAGCCCGAGCGCGAACGGCAGCACGTAGACGGTGGCCGTGGTCGCGACGATGGCGCGCTCGGCGCCGTGCCGGCCGACCGCCCAGTGGTTGACGCCGGCGATCCGGCGGCGCAGCAGCTCGAGGATGCCGGCCTTGGCCGTGGGCGGGGACTCGGCGAGCACCGGGCCGCCGGTCTGCAGCCGCGACAGCGGGTAGGCGACGAACGAGGTCCAGTAGCGGGCGGCCAGGCGCTCGTGCACCTCCCCGGTCCCAGGGCCCCGGTCGGGGTCGGTCCGGGCCGAGGCGGCGACCCGGGTGACCAGGTCCGGGACGGCGACCCCGGGAGCGCCGGCGAGCCGCTCGACGGTGAGCGGGCGGGTGACGGCCAGGGTGAGGACGACCAGGAGCAGGGCTGCCAGCATCCAGGCTCGGCCAGCCGGCCGGCCGAGCACGCCGCAGGCGATCAGGGCGACGAGCACGACCATGGTGCCGCCCTCGAGCGGCAGGCGGTGCGCCTCGCGCCAGGCGCCGATGCCGCCGGCCAGCGGCCGGCCGGCCAGGTAGCCCAGCAGGTTGAGGCGGAACACGTCGCGCTGGCGCTCGATGGAGCCCTTTGCCATCCAGGCCGTGGCCCGGATGGCGGCGCGGGCATAGGCATTGCCCATCCCGCCGCCCTGGATGGCGACCACCTCGCGCTGGTAGTCCCACTCGCCCGCGGCGGGCGCCCCGGGGCTGCCGGGCCGGTGCGGGGACAGGGCGAACACGACCGCGAGCAGGACGAACGTTGCGGCCAGGTACGGAACGAGCACAGTCCGCAGCCAGGACCAGGTGGCCTGCTCGGACTGGGGACGGGGACGGCCGGGACGGCCCGCGGGACGCGTCCCGTGCCGGGGCATGACGATGGGCATGGCTCCCCCTCGGGAATGGGAGCGCGATGGCTCGGAGGAGGCGGCCAGCGGGCGATCGGTCGCCAGGTCCGGGGCGCCGTCGCCGCGAGCAGGTCGCGTCGGCTTCCGAGCCGCTCGCGCTCGCGTCTGTTCGGTTGTGGGCGCTCCGTGGCGGGGCCGGGCGGGCGCCGGGTTGCTGAGATCGGCAAGGCGGCTGGTACGGACAGTGAGGGATCGATGCGGAGCGTGGTCGCTGGTAGGCCGGGTGCTCGGCGGGGCCTCCCGCGGGGACGGTGGCCCGGGTCGTCGGGTGCGGCGGTGAAGCGACCGGGTGGCTGGGGGCGGTGGACTGGGAGCGGCAGCCGGTGGGTCGCCTCCAGGGTGCGTCGGCGGGCGGCCCGGATCAAGTCTTGACTCCGAGCCGCTCCGGTGGATGCAGGGCGATCGGACCCGTCCGGCGCGAAGGGCGACCACCCGGCCACGCACGGAGGAGGACACGGGCACCAGACCGCCGCCGGAGCCCGGGCGGGCTTGGCGGGCGCCCGCGGTGGGAAGACCCGGGCTGACGTGCGGGCACCGAAGGCGTGGCAGGGGTGGACGAGGAGGCAGCATGGACCGGAGTGGGAGGCAGAAGACCCGAGGCAAGGCCCAGGAGATCAAGGCCGGGCCTAGGAGGAGCTGGGCCGGACGGGCGGAACGACCAGGTCGTTGGCCGGCAGGCCTTAGGTCTCGCAGCACACAGACCGGACGATTCCGTTAACCTACGGGAACCGCTCGATCGGCGCCCGATGGCTGGTGCCGGCGGTGTCAGGCGCGGCTGCGTGCCAGTAGGGAGACGGAATGCTCGCGGATCGACTGGGTGGTGGGCCTGCCGATGCGGACCGTACGGCCCCCGCGCCCGGGGAAGGGCCGGGGACGCGGCTGGCCGTGCCCGCCGGGTGGCCGGACGGGCCCGACGACCTGCTCGCCCGGCTCCGGCGCGCCGAGCGGGACCGCCGGAGCCTGCTGCGGCAGCTCCTCACCGCCCAGGAGGACGAGCGCCGCCGGCTGGCCGGCGACCTCCACGACGACGCCGTCCAGTCGCTGGCCGCCGCCCTCCTGCACCTGGACGTCCTCGAGGCCCGGCTCGAGCAGGTCGGCGCGGTGGCGTCGCCCGGGGTCGGCGAGGGCGTCGGGCGGCTCCGGCAGGACCTCCAGCACGCCCTACGGGCGGCGCGCGCCTTCCTGTTCGACCTGCGCCCGCACCGGCTCGACGCCGACGGGCTCCGGCCCGCGCTCGAGCTGCAGCTCGAGCGCCTGGCCGAGGCCGGCTGTGCCACCGAGCTCGAGTGGTCCCTCGAGGACCGGGTCGACGGCGACCTCGAGACGGTGCTGTTCCGCGCGCTTCAAGAGGCGCTCGCCAACGTGGCCAAGCACGCCGGCGCCAGGGCCGTGCGGGTCCGGGTCCGGTCCGAGGGCGGCGCAGTCGTCGCGCAGGTGGACGACGACGGGGCCGGATTCGACCCCGTGGAGACGTGCGCCTGGGCCATGGCCACTGGCCACCTCGGTCTGCGGTTCATGGCCGAGCGGGTCGAGTCCGCGGGCGGCGACGTCCGTGTCGACTCGGCGCCCGGCCGGGGCGCCCGCGTCACGCTGCGGCTGCCGTTCCAGGCCGCGCACGGGGCGAGCGGCGGTCCTGGCGCCCCACCCGGACCGCGACACGGTTCCGACGCCCCTGGCCCGCCTCCCCGGTAGCCGGCGTGCGGGCCGGGGCGCCGGGCTCACCAGCCGACGCCGCGGCGTCGGGCTCACCAGCCGACGCCGCGGCGTCGGCCTCGGCCGCGGCTGCCCCGCAGCCAGCCGCCCGTCTGGCGCAGCGTGTGGCCGGCCCTCGAGCCCGGACGGCGGCGCTCCACGGCCACGCCGACCCGGTCGAGCAGCCAGGCCACCAGGGGCACGGCCACGGCAACGAGCAGCCAGCGGCGGAAACGGCTTGAGAGAAACGCGAGCATCGAGCCCTCCTCATGGGACCTTGGGGGTCCCTGGGAGAGTGCTCCGCTGCAGGATCCGGCAAACGGGCCGCGGTCAGGCCGTGCGCCGCCCGGCGTAGGCCTGGAAGTCGAGCACCCTGGCAACGGGCGCCGGGGTGGGCACGGGCGCCGTCCCGGCCGGCAGGAAGCCGATCGCCTGGGCCCGGCTGCCCGTCTCGACCCGGGCCAGGGCCTCGGCCACCTCGAACAGCAGCTCCGACAGGACCAGGTCGAGCGCGGCGCAGATCGCCTCGAGCACCTCGGAGGAGGCCTCCTTGCGGCCCCGCTCGACCTCGGACAGGTAGGTGAGCGACACGCCGGCCGCCTCGGCCACCTCCCGCAGGGTGCGCGCCTGGGCCAGCCGGTGGCCGCGCAGGGCCGCCCCGATGCAGTCCCGCAGCCGGGTCACGGCCACACCGGGGTCACCGGGCGACCTCGTCGATCAGGCCGTAGGCGACCGCCTCGTCGGCCGAGAACCAGGTGTCCCGGTCGGTGTCGTGGTGGACGCGCTCGACCGACTGCCCGGTCGCCTCGGCCAGCAGGTCGTCGAGGCGGCGCCGGAGCCGGAGCACCTCCTCGGCGGTCCGCTCGAGGTCGGCCGCCTGCCCCTGGAACTGCCCGCTCCACGGCTGGTGGATCAGGATGCGGGCGTTCGGGGTGGCCCGCCGCATGCCACGCTCGCCGAGCGCGAGCACCACCGACGCCATCGAGGCGGCCATCCCGGCGCAGATCGTCGCCACCGGGCAGCGCACCTGCGCCATGGTGTCGATGACGGCCAGGCCCGACAGCAGCTCGCCGCCGGGCGAGTTGATGCGCAGCTCGATCGGTTCCCCCGGGCACTCCTGCTCGAGCCAGAGCAGCCGGGCCATCACGTCGTTGGCCTTGTCGGCGTCGATCTGCCCGGACAGCAGGACGACGCGGCGGCGCAGCAGCCGGTCGACCGGGTCGACCGGCCGGTCGTAGACCTCGAAGGCGGTGCCGATGTCCATGCCCATGGTGGCACGGTACCCGACGCGGGCCGCGAGCACGAGCGGTTCCGCCGACGGCGAAGTCGCGGCGGGAGCGGCCGGGGGTCGCGGCGGGAGCGGCCGGGGGTCGCGGCGGGGCCGGGCGGGGGTCGCGGCGGGGCCGGCCGGGAGTCGCGGCGGGACTGGGCGGGGCCAGGCCGGGCGGGATCGGCGAACTCCTGCCAGACTGCCCGGTCGGACCAGCGGGCGACGAGCGGAGCGTGGACGGATGGTGGGGTTGCACCGGATCGAGGGAGTGGTGATCGTGGCTGGCTGGGGGGCGCTGTTCCTCTGGGGGGTCGGCCTGTTCATCCTCAGGCGCGACGCCGGCCGGCTGTACTGGGGGCTGCTGGCCGTGCTCCAGGTCCTGCTCGGGCTGCAGCTGGCCGTCGGGCTGGTGCTGCTCGCGCTCGGCAACCAGCGCCCGCTGCTCCACTACCTCTACGGGGCGGTGTTCCCCGCGGTCGTGCTCGGCCTCTGCCACCTGTTCACCCGGGGGCTCGAGAAGCCGCCCTTCCACCTGTTCTTCACGGTCGGGTCGTTCTTCGTCTTCGGCCTGACCGCCCGCGCGCTCATGACCGGATTCGGTGGCTGAGCCGTCCGGGCGGGCGGCCAGCCCGGGCCGCCTTCCGCATCCCGCTCGCCCAGCCCCCGGTCGGAGGATTAGCCGGAGCCGAATCGGTGCAAAGTCCGAGAAGCGTGGCGCCAGCCGGCCAGGGAAGCCATGGGTTACAGTCCGTACCGAGCTCGCCACCGGACGGTCCCGTCCCGGGCCTCGAGTTGCGGGCGTCGTGCGTTGCGGGCGTCGTGCGGTGCAACTAGACAGGTAGCGGTGCAACTAGGTAGCGGTGCAACTAGACAGACAGGTAGCGGTGCAAGTAGACAGATAGCTGTAGCAGACGGGTAGCTGTCCGTGCCGACCAGGAGAGGGGTCATCCTGCCGCCGCTCCGTGCTCCGTCCCGCAGCGACCTCCGGGCGCGTCCCCGGACGGTCGCGACAGCGGCCGGCCTCGCGCGCCTCAGGCGAGCTTGCGTAGCGGTCGCGCTCCCGTTGGTGGTCGCCGGCTGCGCTCCGGACAGCGTCACCGACCAGGGCGACGCCGTCCGCTTCGCCTACGACTTCTTCCTGTGGACCGCCGCGGGCGTGTTCACCATCGTCTCGGGCCTGATCGTCTGGTCGATCATCAGGTACCGGCGCAGGGACGACGAGCTGCCCAAGCAGATCCATGGCAGCAACAAGCTCGAGCTGACCTGGACCCTCATCCCGCTCATCCTGGTGCTGATCCTGTTCGCCGTGACCCTGAACGCGCAGGGCAAGGTGCTGGACCGGGCCCGCGACCCGGCCGTCACGATCAAGGTCACCGGCTTCCAGTGGAGCTGGCAGTTCGACTACGAGGGATCGGGCGCGCAGGTGGTCGGCGTGCCCAAGCAGCCGCCGACGATGGTGGTGCCCGTGGGCGAGCCCGTGCGCATCAAGCTCGTCTCGGCCGACGTCGTGCACTCGTTCTACGTGCCCAGGACGCTGTTCAAGCGCCAGGCCATCCCGGGCACCGTGAACGAGTTCGACCTGACCTTCGACCAGACCGGCACCTACAACGGCCATTGCGTGCAGTTCTGCGGGGTCGCCCACGCCGACATGGTGTTTGACGTGCGGGTGGTGTCGCAGAGCGAGTTCCAGAGCTGGCTTGCGTCCGCGGCGCGGGCCCCGGCCGGCGCGAGCGGAACCCCGTAAGGAACGGAGTCCCACGACCATGGCAACGACCGAGCTTCCCTCCCCGGCGCTTCCGGAGCTCCCCCACGAGGAGCCCCGCGCCGGGCTGATCGACTACCTGACCACGGTCGACCACAAGAAGATCGGCATCCTCTACATCTTCACGGCGTTCGGGATCTTCCTGACCGGTGGCGTGCTGGCCCTGCTCGTGCGCGCCGAGCTGGCCCAGCCCGGCCTGCAGTACATGACGGAGAACACCTACAACCAGGTGTTCTCGATGCACGGCACGCTGATGATCTTCCTGTTCGCCGCCCAGGTGTCGACCGGGCTGGCCAACTACTTCGTGCCGCTGCAGCTCGGCGCGGCCGACGTCGCGTTCCCGCGGCTGAACGCGATGAGCTACTGGCTGTACCTGTTCGGCAGCCTGATCGTGATCAGCTCGTTCCTGGTGTCCGGCGGCCCGGCGGCCGCCGCGTGGACCGCCTACCCGCCCCTGTCGGACTCCCGCTACCTCCAGGGCGCCGGCATGGACCTGTGGATCATCGGGCTGGCCGTGGTGGGCATCAGCGGCATCGTCGGCGCCGTCAACCTGATCACCACGATCTTCTCCATGCGGGTCCCGGGCATGACGATGTTCCGGATGCCCCTGTTCACCTGGACGGTGCTGGTCACCCAGCTCCTCATCCTGTTCGCCTTCCCGCCCCTGACCGTGGGCTTGGCCCTGCTGTTCCTGCAGCGGAACTACGGGGCCGTCTTCTTCGACCCGGCCGCCGGGGGCAGCCCGATCCTGTGGCAGCACATCTTCTGGTTCTTCGGCCATCCCGAGGTCTACATCGTGATCCTGCCCGGGTTCGGCATGATCAGCGAGGTCATCCCGGTCTTCTCGCGCAAGCCGCTGTTCGGCTACCGGGCGCTGGTGTTCGCCACCTTCGGCATCGGCGCGCTGTCGTTCGGGGTCTGGGCCCACCACATGTTCGCCACCGGCGCGGTCAACCTGCCCTGGTTCTCGATCATGTCGTTCCTGATCGCGGTGCCCACCGGCATCAAGATCTTCAACTGGGTGGCGACCATGTGGCGGGGGTCGATCACGTTCACGACCTCGATGCTGATGGCCATCGCGTTCCTGGTCGTGTTCCTGGTCGGGGGCATCACCGGGGTGTTCCTGGCCTCCCCGCCGATCGACTTCGCGGTGAACGACACCTACTACGTGGTCGCCCACTTCCACTACGTCATGGTCGGCGGGCTGCTGTTCGCCCTGTTCGCCGGGCTGTACTTCTGGTTCCCGAAGATGAGCGGGCGCTTCCTGTCGGAGGGCTGGGGCAAGCTCCACTTCTGGACGCTGTTCGTCGGCTTCAACCTCACCTTTTTCCCGCAGTTCATCGTGGGGCTCGAGGGGATGCCGCGGCGCATCGCCAACTACTACATCGAGTCCTGGGGCGGGCTGAACCTCATGTCGACGGTCGGCGCCTTCCTGGTCGGCTTCTCGACCATGCCGTTCCTGTGGAACGTGCTCGTGTCGCTGCGGAAGGGCAGACCGGCCCCGGCCGACCCGTGGGAGGGCAACAGCCTCGAGTGGGCGACCAGCTCGCCGCCGCCGCACCACAACTTCCACGAGCTGCCCGAGATCCACTCCGAGCGGCCCGTGTTCGACCTCCGCCACGGCCTCGAGCACGCCGCCGACACCGACCCAGCGCGTAACCTGGACCGGGGGTGAGGTCATGAGCGACGAGGTCGCCTTCATGCTCCGGATCGCCGTCTTCGGCTTGGTCGCCGCGATCGTCTACTGGTTTGTCAGCTACGAGGCATTCGGCACCGTCGCGCTGCTGCTGCTCGGCGGCGGTACGGGCTTCGCCGCGGCCTACATGCTCCTGCAGCACCGGCGCGAGCAGGGTCCCAGGGAGCAGCTCGGGGACACCATGCGCCGGTTCGCCGGCCTGCCCCGCAGGGACCCGCGGGGCCCGGACGACTACTCGGCCGAGAACGTCGCCGTGCTCCCGCTGCCCTCGATCTGGCCGCTCACGATGGCGCTCGGGGTCGCCATGCTGACCACCGGGCTGATCTACGGCCTGTGGCTGCTCGTCATGGGCCTGGCCGTGTCCGGGGTCTCGGCCGCCGGCTGGCTGGCCGCGATCAACCGCGAGAACCGCTACGGCCGCCTCGAGCACGCCGCCGGCACCGACCTTCACGAGGCGTATCACTGATGACACAGACACCCGAACAGACACCTGAACAGCAGCCAGGGGACGGCACCCCTGTCCACAGCGTGTCCGGTACGGTCGTGGAGCGTCCGTCCGACCAGGCCCAGGAATCGACCGAGGCCGTGACCAGCCCGGGCAAGGTCATGCGGATCGGCACGATGGTCAGGCAGCTGCTCGAGGAGGTGCGCCGGGCACCCCTCGACGAGGCCGGCCGGACGCGCATGCGCGAGGTCTACGACATCTCGCTGCGGGAGCTTGCCAGCGGGCTCTCCCCGGACCTGGCCGCCGAGCTGAGCCGGATGGCGCTCCCGCTCGAAGAGGACACCCCGAGCGAGGCGGAGCTCCGCGTCGCCCAGGCCCAGCTCGTGGGCTGGCTGGAGGGGCTGTTCCAGGGGATCCAGGCCACCCTGTTCGCCCAGCAGATGGCGGCCCGCAACCAGATCGCGGAGATGCGCGGCGACCGCGCCCTGCCGCAGCCGAACCGGAGGGACACGCCTCCCACTCCCGGCACCGGCCTGTACCTTTGACGTCCTCTCCTGCCGGAGGGCTGGATGGCCCGTCGGTCACCTGCTGGGCGGTCTCGGTCGCGTGGAGCCTGGCCATGGCCGACGCCTGGGGTCACCCCACTGCGTCGCGCTCGGGCTCCGACCTGGTCAGGGCGCGGGCGGGCGGCCTTCCGCGGCCGGGACCGTCGCGGCCGGGCGGGCGGTGTCGCCGTCGCCGTGGCCGGCCCCGGCAGGCGTCGGGTCGAGCGGGGCCGTCTCGTAGCCGCCGGTGGCGGTGCGCCGCAGCGCCAGCCCGGCGTTGGGCCGGGCCGGGTGGAGCTGGCTGGTCTTCAGCGAGCGGCAGATGAAGTAGGTGGCGGCCCCGACCACGACCGGGCCGACCACGAACGCGACCTGCAGGATACGGGTGATGCTCTCGACCGACACGTCGAGCAGCACCCCGAAGATGTCGTTGCCGCCCTCGAGGAACATCACGAAGAACATCCACAGGCCGGCCGCGCCGATCGCGGTGCGCAGCGGCGCGTCGCGGGGCCGGTCGAGCAGGTGGTGCTCGGCCCGGTCCTTGGTGAAGCGCCGCTCCACCCACGGCCAGAGGGTGAGGACGCCGAAGGCGATCCCCGGGACCACGATGGCCGGCCAGAACAGCTCGGAGATCTCATAGCCGAAGAGCTTGATGCGCCACGGCCCGGCCAGCCGCAGGGCGCCGTCCAGGAAACCGATGTACCAGTCGGGCTGGGCGGGCGAGGTGACGTTGAACGGCTCGTAGGGGCCGTACTGCCAGACCGGGTTGATCTGGGCCAGGCCGCCCAGGCCGGCCAGCACCGCGGTCACGAACAGCAGCAGGCCGACCGACTTGAAGGTCTGCTCGGGCCACAAGCGCTTGCCGACCACGTTGCGCTCGGTCCGGCCCGGGCCCGGGAACTGGGTGTGCTTCTGCAGCACCAGGATGGCGAGGTGCAGGCCGACCAGGCCGAGCAGCAGGGCGGGCAGCAGCATCACGTGGAACACGAACAGCCGCGAGATGATGTCGGGGGCGGGGAACTCGCCGCCGAAGAACAGCGAGGCGATCCAGGTGCCGACCACGGGGATGGCGAGCACGACCGCGTTGACGATGCGCAGCCCGATGCCGCTCAGCAGGTCGTCGGGCAGCGAGTAGCCGGTCAGGCCCTCGCCCATCGCGAGCAGCAGCAGCACCACGCCGATGACCCAGTTGAGCTCGCGGGGGCGGCGGAACGCGCCGGTGAAGAACACCCGGCAGAGGTGGACCACGATGGCGGCCACGAACACCAGCGCGGCCCAGTGGTGGGTCTGGCGCATGATCAGCCCGGCCCGGACCTCGAACGACAGCCGCAGGGTCGACTCGTAGGCGGCCGAGATCCTCTCGCCCCGCAGCGGCTCGTAGGCGCCCGCGTAGGTCAGGGTGCGGGCGTCGGGGGTGTAGAAGAAGGTCAGGAACACGCCGGTGAAGATCAGCACCACGAGGCAGAACAGCGCGATCTCGCCGAGCAGGAACGACCAGTGGTCGGGGAACACCTTGCGCAGGAGCGTGCGGGCGGTGCTGGCGGCCCCCAGGCGCTCGTCGAGGTACTTGACCGTCTTCTCCGTGACGCTCATGACTTGCCTCGATTCCAGAACGATGGCCCGACCGGCGCGTAGAAGTCACCATCGGCGATGAGGTTGCCCTCGCGGTCGACCGAGAGCGGGAGCTGAGGCAGGGGTTCCGCGGCCGGTCCGAAGTAGGGCTTGCAGCCGTTCAGCACGTCGAACTGGGACTGGTGGCAGGGGCACAGGAGCGAGCGGGTCGCCGTCCGGTACAGCCCGACCGGGCAGCCAGCGTGCGTGCAGATCTTGGAGTAGGCCACGTGGGTGCCGCCCGGAACGGCCGCGAGCCGGTCGGCCGGGAGCTGCAGGGAGCCCCGGGGCACCTTGATGAGCAGCGCCTGGGAGTCGGACCGGCCCACCTCGCCCTCGGGGAACACGGTCATGTAGCCGTCGTCGGGCAGCTCGTCGAACGCGACCGGCTTGCCCTCCTCGTCCACCACCTTCTTGCCCTTGCGCCAGCCGGTCTCGAACAGCGAGCGGCCGGGGGACGGGCCGAGCGACAGGACGGGCAGGAACAGCGCCAGGCCGAGCGCGCCCCCGGCCCCGGCCAGCAGCTTCACCAGGAACGAGCGGCGCGGGCTGCGCAGGACGGGGCCGGCCTCCTCGAGGAGCGCCGCCTCGAGCGCCTGCCGGCCGGACGGGCCGGAGGTCAGCTCGTGCCGGTCCTCGCTCACCTCACGGGCGTCGAGCAGCTTCTCGGCCCACAGCACCACGGCCCAGCCGAGGCTGGCCAAGGCGATCGCGAACAGCGCCCCCTCGACCTGGGTCTGCCCGCCCAGGAAGTAGACGACGAACAGGGCGATGCCGCACAGGGCGGTGATGGTGAGCGCGACCGCGATCCTGCGCTCGACGCGGCGCTGCTCGCCGGTCAGCTCGTCGCCGGCACGGGCCCTGCGCTGTCCGTCGTCCACGTCGCTCGTCTCCTGTTCTTGCGCTCCACCTTCTCGCGCTCCACCTTCTGGAGCTCCACCGGATCCTTCGCCGCCCCCGGGCCGGCGCCTCTGGGCCGGCCCGGTCTCAGTGCTCCCCGCCGATCCACTTGGCCACCAGGATGAGTGTGCCGAGCCCGATCACCCAGGCCACGAATCCCTCGGGGACCGGGCCCTTGCCGCCGATGGGCGCCCCGCCCACGTCGTCCTTGCCGGTCTTGAGGCTCTCCACGTAGGCGGCGACCGAGTTGACGGCGGCGGCGTCGTAGTCGCTGCCGGCGAACACCGGCATGACGCCCGGGCCGATCTTCATCGCCTCGGCCACGTCCAGCGGGGACACGTCCCGCAGGCTCGGCGCGATGTTGGCGCCGCCGAGGGCGGCGCCCGCCCCGTTCATGCCGTGGCAGGCCGCGCACGCCTGCGCGTACAGGTCGCGGCCGCGCTTCACGTCGCCCTGGCTGACGTCGACGGTGGGGATCTCGGTGTCGCCCACGGCGTCGCCGACGTAGAGGCTGAGCGCGCGGATCTCCGGCGGGTTGTACTTGGGCTTGCCTCGCTCGATCGCCGGGCCGACCGTGGACCGCCAGGGCATGCGGCCGGTGCGCAGCACCCAGTCGACCGCGGCCGCGCCGCCGACGTCCTTCAGGGACGGGACCGTCGGGTAGTTGCTCGGGCCGGCCGGGTCGATCCCGTGGCAGGAGGCGCAGCCCTGCTGGTAGAGGCTGCGGCCGAGCTTGATGGTGTCCTCGGGGGTCTGGGCCCGCATCCGGGCCGGCCTGGTCGCCGACCCCGGCGACGCGCTGCCGGTCGCCGGGATGAGGAACAGGGCGAGCAGGCCGACGCCGCCGAGCAGCACGAGAGTCCTTCGCACGGTCGCTCCTTCGCTCGACGGCCGTCCCGTCACGTCGTTGCCCCGTCGTTGCTCCGTTGCCCTACGGTGCATGCTAGGGCCGCGCGCGATCGGTCGGCAATCGATACCCCAGCGACGGCGTGTCCAAGCGCGGTAGGCGCGCAAGCTTTGGAAGCCAGCTTGGCCGGTGCAGGCCCGCCACCAGCGACGGCGCGTCCAAGCGCGGTAGGCTCGCAAGGGAGTCCCGGCCGAGTGTGCGAAAGGCTGGTGGGAGATGCAGGAGGAGGAGCTGACCTACGGGCGGTACCTCCGGCTCGAGGAGCTGCTGGCCTTGCAGCGGCCCCGCTCCGACCCGCCCCATCCCGAGGAGCTGCACTTCATCATCGTGCACCAGGCGCTCGAGCTGTGGATGAAGCTTGCCCTGCACGACCTCGAGCGGGTCATCGGGTTCCTCGACGCGGGAGCCTGGCCGCGGGCGCTCGCCCTGCTCAACCGGGTCAACGCCAACATCGCCACCGGGGTCGACCAGATGCGCAGCCTGCAGACCCTCCCACCCTGGGACCTGCAGCAGTTCCGCAGCTACCTGGGCACCGCCAGCGGCTCCCAGTCGGTCCAGTTCCGCGAGCTGGAGCTGCTCAGCGGCCTGCGCGAGCCGGCCTACCTCAAGGCGCTCGACATCGAGTACGGCGGGGCTGGCCTGCCCGAGGCGCTCACCCGCCGGCTCGGGCAGCGCTCCCTGGCCGAGGCCCACGCCGGCGCCGCCGGCCGCCTGGGGATCACCGACTGGGCCGGGTTCTACACCGACCCGGGCCGGCGGGCCGACTTCTACCTGGTCTGCGAGGCCCTGGTCGACTACGACGCGCGCTGGGCGCGCTGGCGCCAGGAGCACGTGGCGCTGGTCGAGCGGACGCTCGGCACCCACGCCCGGGGCACGGGCGGCATGGCCGTCACCTACCTGCAGCGCACCCTCCGGTACCGGTTCTTCCCGGCCCTGTGGGCGCTGCGCGACGAGCTGGTGGTCCGGGGCGGCGGCCAGCTGGTCGGCAGACCGTCCGGCCCCGTGGCAGGCTAGGCGACGACGTTCCAGGACCGAGAGGGGTGGGTGTGGAGTACCGCCGGTTGGGCGACACCGGGCTGCGGGTGAGCGAGGTCGGCCTTGGCTCGTGGCTCACCTACGGGGTGGGCGTGGAGGCCGAGCAGGCCAAGGGGATCATCGCCCGGGCCTACGACCTCGGGGTCAACTTCTTCGACACCGCCAACGCGTACGGGCGGGGCGCGGCTGAGCGGGTCGTCGGCCAGGCCCTGGCCGCCTACCCGCGCGAGTCCTACGTGCTGGCCACCAAGGTGTTCTTCCCCATGGGCGACGGCCCCAACGACCGCGGGCTGTCCCGCAAGCACGTGGTCGAGCAGTGCGACGCGAGCCTGCGCCGCCTCGGCACCGACTACGTCGACCTGTACCAGTGCCACCGCTTCGACCACTCGACCCCGCTGGACGAGACCCTGCGGGCCCTCGACGACCTGGTGCGCCGCGGCAAGGTCCTGTACGTCGGGGTGAGCGAGTGGACCGCCCCGCAGATCGCCGAGGCGCTGCGCATCGCCGACGACCTCGGGCTCGACCGGGTCGTGTCCAACCAGCCCGAGTACTCCATCCTGCAGCGCCGCATCGAGGCCGAGGTCGTGCCGCTGTGCGCCAGGGAGGGCGTCGGCCAGGTGGTCTGGTCGCCGCTCGCCCAGGGCGTGCTCACCGGCAAGTACCGCAAGGGCGCGTCGCCCCCGGCCGACAGCAGGGCGGCCAGCCGCAAGATGGGCGGGTTCGTCGGCCACTGGCTGACCGACGACGTGCTCGACGCCGTCGAGCGGCTGCGGGCGGTGGCCGAGGAGGCCGGCATGTCCATGCCGCAGCTCGCCCTGGCCTGGGTGCTCAGCGAGCCGAACGTGGCCTCGGCCATCGTCGGCGCCACCCGGACCGCGCAGCTCGAGGAGAACTGCGAGGCCGCCGGCCTGGCGCTCGACGACGACGTGCTCGCCGCGGTCGACAAGGCGGTCGGCGAGGTCCTCCTACGATGAGGGCGGGCGCACGACGGAGCGCCCGCGAGGAGGCGAGGCACCGATGATCCCGGCCGGCGCAGCACGGATGATCCCGGCCGGCGGAGTACGGAGCGCACGCGAGGAGGCGAGGCACCGATGACCGGGCCGCTGGCGTTCATCCCGCCGCCCCCGACCAACGGGGTGCGTGTCGGGCCGCTCTTCTTCCACCTGTACGGGCTGGTCATCGCGATCGGGGTCCTGTTCGCGGTGTCGCTGGCCCGGCGCCGCTGGCAGGCCCTGGGGCGGGACCCGGCCGAGCTGGAGCGCCCCATGTTCTGGGCGGTGGTGTTCGGGTTCCTTGGCGGCCGGCTGGGCTACGTGATCACCCACACCGGCGACTTCCAGGGCCGCTGGCTGCACGTGCTGGCGATCTGGGAGGGCGGGCTGGCCCTGTACGGCGGGCTGACCCTCGGCATCCTGGCCGGCATCGTCGTGGCCCGGCGCCAGGGGCTGCCCGTGCTGCTGGCCCTGGACGCCGCCATCCCCGGGATCCCGCTCGCGCAGGCCTTCGGGCGCTGGGGCAACTACTTCAACCAGGAGCTGTTCGGCACCCCGACCACGCTGCCCTGGGCCCTCGAGGTCGAGCCCGACCACCGCCCCGAGCGGTACGCCCAGTTCGCCACCTTCCACCCGACGTTCCTGTACGAGTCGCTGTACAACCTGCTCGTGGTCGGGGTGCTGCTGTGGCTGTCGCGGCGGCGGTCGCTGCGCACCGGCAGCATCGTGCTCGCCTACCTCGCGCTCTACGGGCTCGGGCGGTTCTTCCTCGAGCTGCTGCGCACCGACACCACCTACCGGCTGTTCGGCCTGTCCCGCAACGCCTACGTCTCCCTCGCGGTCGTGGTGGGCGCCTCGGCCTGGCTGTGGCTGTGGCAGCGTCGGGGCCGTGCCGGGACCGAAGGCGAAGCCGGCGGCGGGGACGGCGACGGCGACGCCGCCGAGGTCAGCTCGGCCGCCGACCCGCCGTCCGGCCCGCCGGGCTGAGCGGGCTGGCCCGCCCGGGGTCAGGGGCCGGTCGGCCGGGTCAGCGGGCCGGCCCGCCGGGCTGAGCGGGCTGGCCCGCCCGGGTCAGGGGCCGGTCGGCCGGGGTCAGGGGCCGGTCGGCCGGGGTCAGCGGGCCGGGTCGCGCTCGAGCGGGCAGCTCATGCAGCGCGGCCCGCCCCGCCCGCGGCCGAGCTCGAAACCGGGGATGGTCAGCACCTCGACCCCGTCGTCGCGCAGGCGCTGGTTGGTGTCGACGTTGCGCTCGTAGGCGATGACCACCCCGGGCGAGATGGCGAGCAGGTTGTTGCCGTCGTCCCACTGCTCCCGGGCCGCCAGCATCTCGTTCCCGCCCGTCTCGAAGGTGCGGATCCGGGGCACGCCAAGGACCCGGGCCAGGGTGGCGAACAGCTCCCCGCCAGCCTCGACGTGCAGGTGGCGGCCGTTGCCGCGGGTGACCACGAACGGGCGCATCTGCTGGCGGAGCCCCGGGTAGACCACGAACGCGTCGTGGTCGACCTGGGTGAGGACGGTGTCCAGGTGCATGTAGGCGCGGACCCTGGGCAGCTCGACCGCGATCACGGTCTCGAGCACGCCGGCGTCGAACATGCTGTGGGCCAGCGCCTCGATGCCCTGGGCGGTGGTGCGCTCGCCCATGCCGACGAGCAGGGCGCCGTTGCCGATGACGAGCAGGTCGCCGCCTTCGACCACGGCCGGGTAGTGGTCCAGGCCGTCGCCGCCGTACCACACCGGGAAGTCCGCGCTGGCGAACATCGGGTGGTGGCGGTAGACGGTCTCGAGGTGCATGGTCTCCCGCCGGCGGGCCGGGAACGCCATCGGGTTGATCGACACCCCCCCGTACATCCACGCCGAGGTGTCGCGCATGAACATCTGGTTGGGCAGCGGGGGCAGCACGAAGGTGGTGGGGTGGAAGCTGGCCCCGACCAGCCCCTCGGGGGCGAAGGGGAGGTCCTCGGGGATGACCCCGCCGATGAGGTAGCGGACCAGCTCGGCCGGGCGCAGCGACTCGAACCACTCCCGCAGCTCCGCGCACAGGCCCTTGCCGAACACGTCCCCGGTGACCACCCGGTCGAGCAGCTCCTTGCGGGCCGGCTCGAGCGCCATGGTGTCGGCCAGCAGGTCGGAGAGCTCGTGCACGTCCACGCCCCGGCCCCGGAGCACGTCGGCGAACGCGTCATGCTCGGCCTGGGCCCGCTCGACCCACATGATCTCGTCGAACAGCGCTCGTCGACGTTGGACGGGGTCAGGCGCTGCAGCTCGAGGTCTGGCTTGTGGAGCAGCACCCTGCGGAGCAGGCCGATCTCCGATTCGACGCCGAATTGTCTCATCCTGGCTCGCCCCCGCTGTCGACCCACGCTGGCCAGGGCAAGGCTACCAGCTCGTGGTGGCTGGGCTTGACAGCGGGGTGGCAGGGCTTGACAGCGGGGTGGCAGGGCTTGACAGCGGGGCCCGCCGGGCGCACAACTCAGGCAGCCGACCAAGGGAGGGCGCCATGGCCAGGCACCTCATCGTGGCCCACCAGACCGCGGCCAGCCCGGAGCTGGCCGAGCGGGTCCAGGCGATCGCCGCGGGCGACCCCGACGCCGTGTTCACCCTGCTCGTGCCGGCCACGCCGACAAGCCACCTGCTCCACAACTGGGAGGAGGGCGAGGCGCGCCAGCTCGCCGCCCGCCGCGGCCGGGAGGCGGCCGCGCTGCTGGCCGACGCCGGCGTGACCGTGACCGCCACGATCGTCGGCAGCCACTCGCCGCTCGAGGCGGTCGGCGACGAGCTGCTGGCACGCCCCGGGTACGCGGGCATCGTGCTGTCGACCTTCCCGCCCGGCCTGTCCCGCTGGCTCAAGGGCGACCTGGTCGCCCAGCTCCGCCGGCGCTACCGTCTGCCCGTCGACCACGTGGTGGCGGCACCGAGCCAGGCGCCGGCCGGGCACTGAGAGTCCTGGCCGGCCGGCACTGACGAGCCCTGGCGGCCGGGCACTGGCGCAGCCTCGTCCCGTAACTCCCGAGCCCTTCCCGGTCACCGCCTCGAGGTACGTGCAGGACTTCCGAGGCTGCTGCCTAGCCCGGCTCGAGGCTGCGGCAGCGGGCGGCGCCGTTGACGGGGTGGGAGGCGGTGGTGCCGACCGCGAACAGGTCCAGGGTCTCGCCCGGCTGGATGTCCTCGCGCACGCTCACGCTGGCGGTGCCGACCCGCTCCCTCTTGACGTCGAACAGGGTCGCCTCGCACTTGTCGGGCCGGCCGGCCTTCTTGCTGCCGTTGCGGATGTGGAACACCACCCGCACCTCGTTGGGGCTGCCGCCGACCGGCCCGAGCACGTCGACGGTCGGGTGGAAGGTGGACCGCCCGGTGTTGGTCACCAGCTCGATCACGATGCTCACGGCGGTGAAGGCCAGGATCGCGGCCACCATCACGACCAGGCCGGTGGGGCCGAGGATCTCGCGCTTGGGGCGGGGCGCGGCGTCTGGGACGCCGGACGCCGCGGCCGGGCCCTGGGGCTGGCCGGGTGGGGCGGTGTCGGTCACGGTGCCGTCCAGTCGCGTCGCGGGTGCCGGCGGCGCCGCCGCGTGGGGTGACGCCGTCCGCGCCAATGTAGCAGGCCCGCTGGTTAGGGACGGCCCGGGAGGCCGGGCAGGGTCGTCGTGACGGTCACCCCGGGCAGGCTCACCGGGGGGAGCAGGGTCTGCCTGGTCGTGCCGGGCGCGGCGGTCGTGGGCGCGCCCGGGCCCGCCGTGGCCGGCGGGGCCGTGCCGCCGGCGCCACCGCCGGCGCCACTGCCGCTGCCGCTGCCGGTCCCGGTGCCGGTGCCGGTGCCGCCCGGGGCCGCGGCCGGGCCGCCCGGCCGGGCGGCGGCCGCGGCGTCCGGCGTCCCGGCGGCGGCGCCGCCCGTCGCGCCCGGCCCGGCCGCGGCCCCGGGGACGGCCCCCCGGCCGGGTCCGACCGCCCCCGGCCCGGGCAGGGTCGTCGGGGTGGCCGGGCTCGCCTGGTCCCGGCCCGGGCCGGTGAGGGCCGGGGGCCGCCCCGCCTGCGGCGTGCGCAGCACGACCGCGAGCCCGCCGAGCAGGGCGAGGGTGGCCACGAGGATCCCCAGCAGCGCCACCGCCGCCCGCTGGGTGAAGAACGGCAGCCGGTGCAGCCCGACCTGCCAGTCGAGCTTCAGCTCCTCCCACAGTCGCCGGGCCGACCGCATGGCATCCCTCCGAGTGGTCCGATGGCGGGGAGAATCTACCGGCTCGACCGCCCTGTGCCCAACCGGGCACGTCCGGGGCCTGCTTGGATAGGATGGGTGCGACGACGACGTCCGCCCCATCCTCCCGTGGGCCCGGCGTGCGGCCTCCGGCCGATCCGCGGGCCCGACCGGCCCGCACCGAGGTGCCCCGACCATGGCCAGCCCGAAGACGCTGTTCGCCAAGCTGTGGGACCGCCACGTGGTGGCCGAGACACCCGGCCACCCGGCCGTCCTCTACGTCGACCTGCACCTGGTCCACGAGGTGACCTCGCCGCAGGCGTTCGCGGGCCTCACCGCCCGCGGCCTGAAGGTCCGCCGGCCCGACCTGACCGTGGCCACCGCCGACCACTCCACCCCCACCCACGACCGCGCCCTGCCGATCGCCGACGAGCTGGCCGCCGCCCAGATCCGCAAGCTCGAGAAGAACTGCGCCGAGCACGGCATCCCCCTGCACGGCCTGGGCAGCCCGCACCAGGGGATCGTGCACGTGATCGGCCCGGAGCTCGGGCTCACCCAGCCGGGCATGACGATCGTGTGCGGGGACTCCCACACCGCGACCCACGGCGCGCTCGGCGCGCTCGCGTTCGGCATCGGCACCAGCGAGGTCGAGCACGTGCTGGCCACCCAGACGCTGCTGCAGCGCCGGCCGCGCACCTACGAGGTGCGGGTCGAGGGCCGGCTCGCCCCAGGCCTGGCGGCCAAGGACGTGATCCTGGCCCTGCTGGCCAGGATCGGGGTCGGCGGCGGCGCCGGCCACGTGTTCGAGTACACCGGCCCGGGCGTCCGCGCGCTGTCGATGGAGCAGCGCATGACGATCTGCAACATGTCGATCGAGGGCGGCGCCCGCGCCGGCATGGTCGCCCCCGACGACACCACCTTCGAGTACGTGGCCGGGCGTGCCTACGCGCCCAAGGGGGTCGCCTGGGACCGGGCGGTGGCCGACTGGCGCACGCTGCCGACCGAAGGGGGCGCCGCCTACGACCGGTCGGTCACGATCGACGCGTCGGAGCTGGCGCCGATGGTCACCTACGGCACCAACCCGGGCATGGGCCTGCCGGTCACCGGCCGGGTCCCCGACCCCGACCACGCTGCCGACCCGGCCCGCAGGCAGGCGCTGCGCAAGGCGCTCGCCTACATGGACCTGCGCCCGGGCGAGCCGCTCCTCGGCCGCCCGGTCGACGTGGTGTTCATCGGCTCGTGCACCAACTCGCGCATCTCCGACCTGCGCCAGGCCGCGGCCGTGCTGCGGGGTGCCAGGGTCGACCCGCGGGTGCGGGTCCTGGTCGTGCCCGGCTCCCAGGACGTCAAGCGCCAGGCCGAGGCCGAGGGCCTGGCCGAGGTGTTCCGGGCCGCCGGCGCGGAGTGGCGGGAGGCGGGCTGCTCGATGTGCATCGCCATGAACGGCGACCAGCTCGCGCCCGGCCAGTACGCGGTGTCGACCTCCAACCGCAACTTCGAGGGCCGCCAGGGCGCCGGCGGGCGGACGTTCCTGGCCAGCCCGCTCACGGCCGCCGCCTCGGCCCTGGCCGGCGCCATCGCCGACCCGCGCCGGCTCGGCGAGCGGGTCACGGTCGGCCGGGCCGGTTCCGGGGAGGCCGGGACCGGTTCCGGGGAGGGCGGGACCGGTTCCGGGGAGGGCGGGACCGGTTCCCGGGAGGGTAGGACCGGTCCCGGGGCGGGGGTGTGACGGTGGAGCCGTTCCGCGTGTTCTCCAGCGCCGTGGTGCCCCTGCTGGCCGACGACGTCGACACCGACCAGATCATCCCGGCCCGCTTCCTCAAGACGACCGACAAGGCGGGCCTGGGCGACAGCCTGTTCGCCGACTGGCGCTATGACACCGGCGGGGCTCCCCGGCCCGGCTTCGTGCTCAACCAGCCCGGCATGGCCGGGCGGCGCATCCTGCTCGCGGGCGCCAACTTCGGGGCCGGGTCGTCGCGCGAGCACGCGCCGTGGGCGCTCACCGCGTTCGGGTTCCGTGCCGTGCTGGCCACCTCGTTCGCCGACATCTTCCGCAGCAACGCGCTCAAGAACGGCCTGCTCCCGGTCGAGCTGGACCCGGCCGCCCACGCCCGGGCCGCCGCCCTGGTCCAGGCCGAGCCCGACGCCGAGGTGGCGGTGGACCTGGCCGCCGGCACGGTGACGCTCCCCGACGGCACCCAGGCCCGCTTCGAGGTCGACCCGTTCTCCCGCGCCATGCTCCTGGAGGGCACCGACGAGCTCGGCTACCTGCTCGCCCGGGCCGACGAGGTCGCCGCCTACGAGGCCGCCCACCCCGGCCGGGTCGACACCACCGCCCCGGTGGCGGGGTGAGCCCGGCCCAGGGCCGGTGAGCGCCGGGCCCGTCGCCGGCCGGCCCCGGGGGGCGGCGTCCCCGGTGGCGGCGTCCCCGGTGGCGGCCCCGGGCCGGTGAGCGCGGGGCCCGGCGTCGACGACGCGGTCGAGCTGGTGCCGGCCGGGCCGGTGCGGGCCAGGCTCGACGCGCCCGCGAGCAAGAGCGTGACCAACCGGGCGCTGGTCTGCGCCGCCCTGGCCGACGGCGACAGCGTGCTCGCCGGCCCGCTGGCCAGCGACGACTCCGACGCCATGCGGGAGGCGGTCGGCGCCCTGGGCGCGCGGGTGGCTGACGCGGGCGGCGCCGCCTGGCGGGTGCGCGGCACCGGCGGGCGGCCGCGCTCCCCGGACCGGCCCCTGGACGCCAGGCTGTCCGGCACGACCATGCGGTTCCTGGCCGCGGTGGCCACCCTGGCCCCGGCCGGCGCGACCGTGACGGGCCGGCCCGGTCTGCTCGCCCGCCCGGTCGGGCCGCTCACCGCCGCGCTGCGGTCCCTGGGGGCGGCCGTGGCCGACGCCGGCGGCCACCCGCCGGTGACCGCGGCGGGCGGCGGGCTGGCCGGCGGGCCGGTGACGGTCCCGGCCGCCCGGTCCAGCCAGTTCGCCAGCGCGGTGCTGCTGGTCGCCCCCTTCGCCCGCGCGCCGGTGCGCCTGACCGCCGAGGGGCTCGCGGCACCCGGCTACGTCGAGCTCACCGCCGAGGTGATGCGCTGGTTCGGCGCCGGCGCCGAGCGGGACGGCGCCGCCAGCTGGCGGGTCGAGCCCGGGCGCTACCACGGCCGGGCGCTGGAGATCGAGTACGACGCGAGCGCCGCCGGGCACCTGTACGCCCTGGCCGCGGCCACCGGCGGGGAGGTGACCGTGACCAACGCGGCGCCCGGCTCGCGCCAGCCCGACGCCGCGCTCCCCGAGGTGCTGGCCCGCATGGGCGCCAGCGTCCGCCGGCAGGGGGCGAGCCTGACCGTGGCCGGGCCGCGGGTGCTCGCCCCGGTCGACGCCGACCTGGCCGCCATGCCCGACCAGGTCACCACCGTGGCCGCGCTGGCCGCGCTCGCCCCGGGCACCTCCCGCATCCGCGGGGTGGCGGTGGTCCGCGGCCACGAGACCGACCGGCTCGCCGCGCTCGCCGCCGAGCTGGCCAAGCTGGGTGTCGGGGTCGAGGAGCAGCCCGACGGGCTGGTCGTGCACGGCGGGCTGGCCCGCCTGGTCCCGGCCACCGTCGCCACCCACGGCGACCACCGGCTGGCCATGGCGTTCGCCGCCGTCGCGGCCCGCGTCCCCGGGGTGGCCATCGAGGACCCCGGGTGCGTCGCCAAGACCTACCCGGGGTTCTGGCGCGACCTGGCCGCGGCCGGCGTGCGGCCGCGGCGGCCCGGCCCCGGCCGTGCCGGCCGGTAGGATTGCCCCGCCCACCAGCCGACCCAGGAAGCGGCGGGAGCACCGGAGGTTGCGCGATGCTCCGCAAGCCGGGTAGTCATGCTCCGCAAGCCAGGTGGTTGACATAACGTCACGACGACCGTCGGTCAGGGCGGTGCGCGAGGATGGTCCGCATGGGTGAGCAGAAGGACAGGATGCTGCGCGGCGAGCTGTACCTGGCCGACGACCCGGAGCTCGTGGCCGACCACCGGCGCTGCCGGCTGCTGGTGGAGCGCTTCAACGCCACCAGCGTGACCGACCAGGAGGAACGGCTGGGGCTGCTGCGCTCGCTGCTCGGCCACCTCGGCGACGGCGCCGAGATCCGGCCGCCGCTGCAGTGCGACTACGGCTACCCGATCCGTGTCGGCGCCCGCAGCTTTGTCAACTACGGGGCGGTCATCCTGGACTGCGCGCCGGTCACGGTGGGCGACGACGTCCAGATCGCCTCGGGCGTGCAGCTGCTCACCGCCACCCATCCCCTGGACGCGGCCGTGCGGCGCAGCCGCTACGAGTCGGCCCGGCCCATCTCGATCGGCGACGGGGCCTGGCTCGGCGGCGGCGTCATCGTCTGTCCCGGCGTGCGCATCGGCGAGGAGACCGTGGTGGGCGCGGGCAGCGTGGTGACCCGGGACCTGCCGGACCGGGTGCTTGCGGTCGGCAACCCGTGCCGGGTGGTTCGCGCGCTGTAGCCCCGGTCGGGGACGGCCGGCCGAGCAGCGCCAGCCCGGCCAGCAGCAGGGCCGCGCCGGCCAGCCCGGCGGCGGTGAGCCGCTCGCCCAGCAGGGCGACGCCGAGGGTGGCCGCGGTGAGCGGCTCGGCCAGCGACACGGTCGCCGCCGTGGCCACCGTCACCCGGCCCAGGCCGGCCGCGAACAGCACGTAGGCGGCTGCCGTGGCCAGCAGGCCGAGGTGCAGGGCGACCAGCAGCCCGCGGGACGTGGCCAGCCAGCCGAGCGGGTGCAGCGCCGCCACCGGGACGAGCAGCAGCGTGCCAGCGCCGAACAGCACGGCCATGGTCTCCACCTGCCCGTGCCTGGCCAGCAGGTCCTTGGCTGCCACGGCAAAGACCGCGTAGGCCGCGCCGGCAACGAGGGCGAGGGCGGCGCCGCCCGGGGCGAAACGCACCGCCTGCCCGGCCAGCGCGAGCAGGCCGCCGCCGGTGACCGCCAGCGCGGTCGCGGCGTACCAGCGGCGGGCCGGCCGCTCGCGCCGGGCGAGCCAGGCGAGCACGCCGGCCAGCACGGGCGCGCTGCCGATCGCGACCATCGTGCCGACGGCCACGCCGGTGCGGGCCACGGCCGAGAAGAAGGCGAGCTGGTAGGCGGCGACGGCGACCGCGCCGGCCGCGACCGGCCCAGGCGGCCAGGGCGCGCCCCGGCGCAGCTGTCCACGCAGGCGGGCCGCGGCCAGCAGCGCGGCGGCGCCGACGGCGATGCGGACCGCCCCGACCGACAGCGGCGAGGTGCCGGCCGGCGCGAGCGCGCGGGCGGTCCCGGTCGTGCCCCACAGCACGGCCGCGGCCAGCACCAGCCCGGTGCCGCCCCGGTGCCGCGTCGCGCCCATCCCCCGACTCTATGGGAATCGTCCTGCTCCGAAGACGCCGGCCGCCGGCGACCCGGTCGGCGGCCGGAGCGTCGGCGGCGTTCCCGTGCAACCAGCGCTCGACCGCGCCGACTTGCCGAGAGGCCCAACATGGAGGACTATTCGGCTTTTCCTGTCGTAGAGCACAAGTCACCCAGGCGGCGAGGGCGAAGGAGCGATCCCATGGCGCGAGTCGTCAAGGTGCTGTCCATCGACGGTGGCGGGGTGCGCGGCATCGTCCCGGCCATGCTCGTCGCCGAGCTGGAGCAGCGCACCGGCCGCTGCGCCGCCGACCTGTTCGACCTCGTCGTGGGCACCTCCACCGGCGGCGTGCTCGCCCTGGCCCTGGCCCGTCCGGGCCCGGACGGGCGGCCGGAGTCCACCGCGGCCGAGCTGATCCGGCTCGGCCGCCACGAGGGCCGGCAGACGCTGACCTGCCCGCTCCTGCAGGGCCTGTACCCGACCGGGCCAGGGGGTGGGCGCGCCGACCCGGCCCGCGCCGCCGAGCTGTTCCTGACCGACCGGTTCGGCTCGACCCGGCTCGGCGAGGCCCTCACCGGCGTGCTCGTCACCGCCTACGACGTCGAGCGTCGCAGACCCTTCCTGTTCAGCTCCAGGGACGCGCGGGCGCGGCCCGGCAGCGACTTCCGCATGCGCGACGTGGCCCGGGCGGCGACCGCGACCCGCGGCCACGTCGCGCCGGCCCGGGTCCGGGCCGGCGCGCGGGCCGGCTGGCTCACGCTGGTCGACGGGGCGGTGTTCGCCAACGACCCGGCGGCGTGGGCGCTGGCCGAGGCGACCCGCGCCCACCCCGACGAGCAGGACGCCGTCCTGCTCGTCTCGCTCGGCACCGGCCGGCCACGCGAGCCCGGCGGCCCGGCCGCGCCCGAGCCCCGCCGCCTGCTCCCCTCCGGCGGCCAGGGGCTGCGCTACTACCGCCTGCAGACCAGGCTCGAGCGGGGCGACGAGACCATGGACGACGCCCGCCCGGAGCACGTGCACGAGCTCGCGCTGCGCGCCGAGACCACCATCGACGAGCACGACCAGACCCTGGACCGGATCTGCGCGGAGCTGCTGGCCGGGTCCTGGCCGGCCTATGCCGAGCCGGCCCTGAGCGCCTCCACCAGCGCGGCGCCGTAGCCGGGCAGGTCCGGCGGCCGGCGGGCGGTGACGAGGTTGCCGTCGACCACCACCGGCTCGTCGACGTAGTTGGCTCCAGCGTTCATCACGTCATCTTTGATGCCGGGGGTACAGGTCATCGTGCGCCCCTTGAGCACCCCGGCCGAGGCGGGCACCCAGCCGCCGTGGCAGATCACGCCGAGCAGCTTGCCGGCCGCGTCGGCCTCGCGTACCAGCTCGAGCACCTTCTCGGAGCGGCGCAGCTTGTCGGGCGCCCAGCCGCCCACGACCAGGATGCCGTCGAAGCCGTCCATGTCGAGGGTCTCCACGTCCGTGTCCGGCTCGCAGGGCACCCCGTACTTGCCGCGGTAGCTGGCCGCGCCGAGCCCGGCCACCACCACCTCGGCGCCCTCCTCCCGCAGGCGCAGCACCGGGTACCAGTGCTCGAGATCCTCGTAGTCGTCCTCCACCAGGGCGATCACCCGCTTGCCTTCGAGCAGCACTTGCGCCTCCTCGGTATGCCGTCCGGCACGGACCAGCGGAGCCGCGCCGGCCCGTCGTTGCCCGCGGTCCAGCCTACGCCGTGGGAGCGGCCGACGCTGTGGGGAGTCCAGCCTACGTCGTGGGAGGCGGCCGACGCTGTGGAGGGCGGCCCAGCCGACGCTGTGGGGGTGGGTGCCGGAACCGCCGCGGGAAACGGCGTATGGTTGCGCCATGCCCACCGACGAAGAACGCATCGCGCTGTTCATCGACCACGAGAACCTCGTCATCGGCGCCCGCGAGATCGGCCGCGCATTCGACATCGGCCCGATCATGGACGCGCTCGCCGAGCGGGGCCGGGTCGTGGCCAGGCGCGCCTACGCCGACTGGACGCTGTTCGCCGACGACCGGCGCTCCCTCGTCCAGCACAACTGCGAGCTCATCGACATCCCGCAGCGCACCGGCGCGGTCCGCAAGAACGCCGCCGACATCAAGCTCGCGGTCGACGCGATGGAGCTCGCCTACGAGCGCGCCTTCGTGTCCACGTTCGTGATCGCCTCTGGCGACTCCGACTTCACCCCCCTGGTGGCGGCCTTGCGCGCTCTCAACCGGCGGGTGATCGGCATCGGGGTCAAGGGGTCGACGTCGGGCCTGCTCCCCCCCGCCTGCGACGAGTTCATGTTCTACGACCGCCTGCCCGGGGCCGCCGAGCTGACCCCGAGGCCGGCCCGGACCGGCGGCAACGGCACGGCCAAGGCCAAGCCGCCCTCTCGGGCCAAGTCCGGCAAGGCCAAGGCCCGCCCGCCGGACACCTCGGGCGACCGGGACCTGCAGGACCTGCAGCGCACCATCACCCAGACGCTGGCCGGGCTGAAGCAGAGCGGCGCCGAGCCGGTTCTCGCCTCCACGCTCAAGCGGGCCGTGCTCCGCAAGGACCCGACCTTCTCCGAGTCCGACTACGGGTTCCGCGCCTTCGGGGAGCTGCTGCGCCAGCTCGAGCGCAACGGGGTCGTCGCCCTCGGCGACGGCACCGCCTCCGGCGACCCCGCGGTCGACTTCCCGGCCGCCGGCGGCCGCGCCGACCAGGCCTTCGACCTGCTCAAGAAGACCGTGCTCGACCTGCAGGGCGAGGAGGACGAGGTGCCGCTGTCGGGCCTGAAGGACCAGCTCCGCAAGCGCGCCCCGGGCTGGTCGGAGAAGGACCTCGGCTACGCCGGGTTCCTGCAGTTCGTCAAGGCGGCCGCGTCGAGCGGGATCGTGGTCATGGAGTGGGACGACGAGGAAGGCGATTACTTTCTGTACGTCCCGGAGTGACCCTTCCCGGCCTCCCTGACCGGCTCCCCGGGGCGTGGTCAGTCGCCGATGCCCGGGATGGCGGAGACGTCGAGGTCCGACGCTCGGGCGCGGATCACCAGGAGCGACACCGCCAGCGCCAGCGCCGCGAAGACGACCGCGAGCTGGAAGGCGGTCGAGATGCCGTGCGCAAGCACCTGGTCGGCGTAGGCGGCGGGAAGCTGACCCGTCTGCTGGAACTGGGCGCGGAGCTGCGGCGAGGCGTTGGCCAGGAACTGTCCGACCTGGTGGGTGGCCTCGTTGCGGCTCGCGGTGCCGAACACGGTGACCAGGATCGACAGGCCCAGGGAGCCCCCGACCTGCTGCATGACGTTGAGCAGGCTGGAGGCCGCGCCCGACTCGTGCGGCTCCACGCCCGACACCGCGACGATCGTCAGCGGCACGAAGAGCAGGCCCATCCCCAGGCCGAACACCAGCATCGGGCCGAGGATCCCGTCGACGTAGCCGCTGCTCACCGAGACCTGCGTGAGCCAGGCGAGCCCGGCGACCGCCAGCACGGCGCCGGTCGCCATGAGGCGCTTTGGTCCAAGCCGCGGCAGCGACCGCGCGGCGAACTGCGAGGTCACCACGATCGCCACGGTGATCGGCAGGAACGCGAAGCCGGCCCGAAGCGGGCTGTAGCCCAGGACGCCCTGCACGAACAGGGTGAGGAAGAAGAACATGCCGAACATCGCGGCGGCCAGGGCCAGCATGATCGCGTAGGTGCCCGCCCGGTTGGGGTCGCCGAACAGGTGCAACGGGGTGATGGGCTGGCGGATCCTCGTCTCGATCGAGAAGAACACGGCCAGCAGGACGACGGCGGCGGCGAAGGAGCCGATCGTGCCGGGGTCGCTCCAGCCGGACTGCGCGGCGCGGATGAACCCGTAGACCAGCGCGGCCATCCCCGCCGTGGAGGTCAGCGCCCCGCCGAGGTCGAACCTGCCGGGCCGGCGCTCCGACTCGGTGATGTACAGCGGCGCCACCGCGGCCAGCAGGATGCCGATCGGCACGTTGACGAACAGCACCCACCGCCACGACAGCCAGGAGGTGAGCATGCCGCCGGCGAGCAGGCCGATGGCCCCGCCGGCCACGGCCACCGCCCCGAACACGCCGAACGCGCGGTTGCGCTCTTGGCCCTCGGGGAAGTTGGTGGTGATGAGCGCCAGCGCGGTCGGCGCCGCGATGGCGCCGCCGACGCCCTGCAGGGCGCGCGCCGCGAGCAGCCAGCCCGGCGACGTCGCCAGGCCGCCGAGGAAGGAGGCCAGGGTGAACACCAGGATGCCGGCGACGAACACGCGGCGGCGGCCGAGGATGTCGCCGGCCCGGCCGCCGAGCAGCAGCAGCCCGCCGAAGGTGAGGGTGTAGGCGTTGAGCACCCACGACAGGCTGGTGGTGGAGAAGCCCAGGGCCTGCTGGATCTGCGGCAGGGCGATGTTGACGATGGTGGCGTCCAGCACGACCATGAGCTGCGACGCCGCGATGACGGTGAGCGTAAGCGCTGGGTGGTGGCCGCGCCGCGCCGCGCCCGGGGCTCGCGACCGCTCCGACTCCAAGGTCGTCATTAGCTGTCCCCGTCCCTTCGGCTAGTGTACGATTGCGTTCACAATGCGGGTGACGGTACACCGGCTCGTATTGGGAACGCAAGCGTTCACTATTATTCTTATGGTTCTCTTTGGAGGTCGACCGATGGCCGCTCGGGCGGACCACTCGCCGACTCCGTCGCGCCACCCGCCCGGTCCCACGCGGCGCCGCGGCGAGACCCTGGAGCGCGCGATCTTCGATGCCGTCCTCCGCCAGCTGCAGACGGTCGGCTACGCCGGCCTGACGATGGAGGGGGTCGCGGCCTGCGCCCAGACCGGCAAGGCGGCGCTGTACCGCCGCTGGCCGTGCAAGGAGGACCTGGTCGTGGACGCCCTCGACCACGCACTGCCCTCCCTTGCCGACCTGCCCGACCACGGCAGCGTGCGCGACGACCTACTTGACCTGCTTCGGCGGATGACGACGATGATCAACTCCCCGACCGGCTGCGCCCTGCAGTGCCTGCTGGCGGAGATCGACCGGGACCACCCGTTCAGTGGCCTGCTGCACGAGCGCGTCTTCGCCCCGCGCAAGCACACGTTCCTCACCGTGCTGCAGCGCGGCGCCGACCGCGGAGAAGTGCGGCCCGACGCCGTCAGCCCGCTGGTGGCGGAGGTCGGACCGGCCATGGTGGTGCAGCGCTTCCTGGCAGACGGCGCCCCGGTGCCCGACGCCTACGTCGTGTCGGTCCTCGACGACGTCGTCATGCCGCTGCTGCGACCGTAGCCGGAGCGGCGGGTCATGTATCCGGCGCTGCAGCGTCAAGCCATACCTGCAGCTCTGGACGTTGCGCGCCGCCCCGGCGGCCACGCCATCCCCTCGAAACGGGCTCCTTGACCGGCCCTCCGGCTAGACTCTGGCCCGCGAAAGTTGCGACCCCTCCCAGGGGCGATGAGGACGCATCTCCCTCGACGAGGCCACCCGCATGCGGACCAGGTTGCGACCCCTCCCAGGGGCGATGAGGACTCCACAACGAGGTCGTGCGGCAGCGGCCCCGGCCGGGGTTGCGACCCCTCCCAGGGGCGATGAGGACCAAGGATCTCGTGACCGCCGTGGCGGTGAGCTTCGCGTTGCGACCCCTCCCAGGGGCGATGAGGACGACCTCGCCGAGGTCATCGCCTCCTACACGTGCCCGCGTTGCGACCCCTCCCAGGGGCGATGAGGACAACGCCGCCTGCTGGGTGCTCAGCCAGTTCCCCGCGTTGCGACCCCTCCCAGGGGCGATGAGGACAGGAGGTTGCCGCCGCCCTCCACGCCGCCTACACCGAGTTGCGACCCCTCCCAGGGGCGATGAGGACGCCCCTGCGCGGTCCCGGGCGCGTCCGGCGCCCACCGTTGCGACCCCTCCCAGGGGCGATGAGGACGCTCATTGGCGTGCTGTTCGCGTGGAAGGTCAACAGGTTGCGACCCCTCCCAGGGGCGATGAGGACGCCGCCACGAGGTCGCCTTCGTGGTCCCGTGGATGGCGTTGCGACCCCTCCCAGGGGCGATGAGGACCCGCGCCCACGGCAAGGATCGGCCCTGTTGACCTCATAGTTGCGACCCCTCCCAGGGGCGATGAGGACCCACCTCAGTCAGCCGCATCCAGCGCAAGGGGCTCTCGTTGCGACCCCTCCCAGGGGCGATGAGGACCAGCAATGGTCCGGTTCGATGCAGCTCGTGCTGCAATGTTGCGACCCCTCCCAGGGGCGATGAGGACCCGACGGTAAAGTGCCTGCTCAACATAGAGATTCGAAGCGTCCTATGAGGGGATTCTGCCGCGAGTCGTTGGTAGTGCAGAAGTCCTGGTTACGAGGGTAGATGGTTACAGGATGGAGTCGGTGTTGCCGTGCTCACACCCCCAGACCTCGCGCTTGAGTGTGGCAGGGCCCTCGATCATGTAGACGATGACACTGTCGAGGCCATCGAGCACGGCCTTGAGGTCGGCGTGGAGCTGGCGGAGCTGGGCGGGGGTGAGCTGGCCCTCGAACACGCTGCGCTGGACCCAGTGGAGGTAGCGGCGGCAGGTGCGCAGCGCCTTCGGGTTGTGCTTGACGGCTGTGTCATAGACGACGATGACCTGCACGGGTCACCACCACGCTCGGAAGGCCTTGTACGGCTCGCCTTCGAGGCAGAGCCGGACGAGCTTGAGCGCCTCCAGGCGAATCAGACCCTCGTAGCTCACCCGACGGCGTAGGCGTCGGTGGTACACCGTCTGGGCGAGTTCGTCGCGTACCATCTCGACGACACGCTTGCGGCCGGTGGCGGAGAGCGACGCCGCGGCGACGTCAGTCTCGAAGTCGGCCTCGCGCAAGCTTCGCTGGTGGGCGGCGCGGCGCAGCAGACGCTCGGCGAACAGCGGCTTGAACGGTTCGGCCAGGTCGAGGGCGAGGGTGTGGCGGTGCCGGGCCATCGTGGCGTGCAGGAAGCCGATCCCGGAGTGGAGTGGTGTGAGTCGCAGCGCCGTAAGCGCTCGACTGTAGACGATACCGTTGGCGAAGCTGATGAACGCGTTGCCAGCGTTGCGCGGGGGGCGGCGGGAACGCCCATGGAGGCGGAGCCAGGACGGCAGCTCCTCATCCAGCAGCGACCAAGACGCCCGGCGGAAGGTGCCTTCGGCGGCCATCAGCTCCGGGCTCGTCGAAGCCGACTGCACCGAGCGCTCGAGCGTGGCCAGGGACTCGGCAAGCAGCGAGGTGTCGAACGCCCAGCGGACGTTGTGGGCGGCGGCGAGCACGAGTTCCCGGGCGACGGCCAGTGCCGCCTCCGGCTTCTCGGCCGTGGCGACCTGGCGGCGCACGACCTCGCCGGCACACATGCCGTCGGCAGGCGCGAGCTGCCCGGCATAGTTGCCGTAGTGGTCGAGCAGGTGCAGGGCGATGCCGTGACGCGCCAGGAGCGAGACGGCGGCGGTGTTGACGTCGACGGGCGCGAGCGCGACGAGGTCGCGGATGTCGGTCACCGGGATGTGGACGTTCGAGCCGTCGGGCCGCTCGACGACAAGGCTTTGATCCTCGCGCCGGACACGGCACGCGGTGGTCAGCCAGTAGGTTCGCTGCGCATCGCCCGTCACGGCTACCCCCAGCAGTAGTCGAGGTAGGAGCAGCCCTTGCAGCGGGCGCGTTCCAGCCGCGCCGGGGCGCTCGGCGCGGCGCTCACCTCGACCACGTGCGCCCGATCGGCAAGGGCGCTGGCGCGTGCGGCGTCGTCGAAGGGGATCGTGACAGTCCGCCGGGCGAGTGGGTAGTGGACCACAGCGCCGTGGACTGCGACGCCGCGGTCGGCCAGGGCGAGGCAGTACAAGCGTGCCTGCGCGGTGTGGGCGTCGTCGGGACGCCGGGCGCTCTTGACCTCGTGGACCCACAGGCGGCCGTCCACCCAGTCGATGCGCATGGCATCGAGGGCTACGCCCCGCTTGCGCCGGAACGTGGTCGCGTCGACCGCCTCGCCGAAGGCGACCAGGTCGCTGTCAGCCTCAGGCCGGTAGCCCCTGGTATACAGCCACAACTGCCGGTGGCAATGGTGCAGGTACTTGACGTGGATGCCCCCGACGTCGTCCTCAGCGAGCGGGGCGTGGCCGGGTGGGGACGGGGATCGGTCGTTCACAGGATCGTCTCCGCCGGGCTGGCGGCTCCGGGGCCGGGCGTGGACAGGTCCAAGCCGTGCTCTTGGCTGTAGGGCAGCTCGAGGACCCATGTGTCGGTGGCAGGGTCGCGCGTCGGCCGGCAGCGGCCGTCCCTGACGAGCCGTGCGAGCAGCTCGTAGGACAGCGGGATCAGCAGGCCTGCGGCGAGGAGAGGGTCACGCTCGAACTGCGTGCGGTAGGCGTCCAAGTCCGTGGTGACGACCGCTTCGACACCGTCGAAGAGCTGGTCGAAACGCTCTTCCAAGTTTGAGCGGTCGTCGAACGGGCTGGAGAAGGTGAGGAAGTCCGCCGTGAACTGGTCTCGCGCGCGGCGTACCTCGGCGAGCCACTGCTGCCCCCAGACTCCCGCGTACGCGTCCGTGAGCCAGTGCTGCGCCGCGGGTTCCGCCACCAGCTCGCCGTCGTGGGCGGTGAGGATCCGCCAGGCTTCGTGGACAGGTGCGGCCAGGTACGGCCCCACCCTGTCTGGGCGAGCCGGGGCCGGCTCGACCGGGTGGATCCACACCTCGGCGGGGGGTCGTCGAGCGACACGGTTGACGCGGCCCATCCGCTGGAGGAGAGCCTCCAGCGGGGCGACGTCGGTGAACCCGACGTCGAAGTCAACGTCGAGGCTGACCTCGGCGACCTGCGTGCTGACGACCAGCCCGCCCCGCCGGTCAGGGCCGAGCGTCGCGTAGCGGCCTTGCAGCGTGTCTTCGAGCCGCCTGCGGTCCCGTTGCCGGAACCGGGCGTGCAGGAGTATGGCGCTGCTCGGGTCGTCGGGCCAGCGGTCGCGGGCGGCCTGGGCGAGCCGCGCGAACATCTGCTGCGCTCGTCCGACCGTGTTGGCGACGATGAGCACGGACCGGCCGTCGGCGATCACGTCGCGGACGCGGGCCACGCTTGCGGGGTCCGTGAGGTCGTTGTCGGAGAGGCGGAGCCGGTGACGGACGAGGCCGGACGCGAACTCCGGGTCGGCGCGCACGACGGCGATGGGCGCGGCGAGGCTGTCGCGGATGACGTCGAGGACCTGCTCGGCGAGGGTCGCAGAGGCGATGCCGATCCGCCCGCCGAGTCGCTCCCACAGCCGCAGGGTGGCGAGCAGCCATCCGAAGGTTCTGGGCTCGTAGGCGTGCAGCTCGTCGAGGATGAACGCGGAGTTGGCCGCGTCCAGCAGGACGCTGGTGTGCTTGGGGCCGAGCAGCGCGCCGCGGAGGAGCTGGTAGGGCGTGCCGACGCGCAGGCGCTCGTGGAACAGGCGGGTCATCCGCTGCCGGGCGCGTGCCTTCCTGGCGGCTTCCAGGTCGTCCGCGCCGTCCTCGGTCGACCAGGCGAGCAGCACCTGGGCGGCCTTGCCGTGGACCACGCCGATCCTGTCCACGCCGCAGCCGAGGTCGTCAGCGAGCCGGCGCACCATCGCGTTGATGGACGCGAGGTACGGCAGCACGTAGAACAGGCGAGGCTGGCCGACCAGGCCAGCGAGCGCCGCGCTCGCCCACGCCAGCATCCCCTCGGTCTTGCCGGTGCCGGTCGGCGCGACAAGCGCGACATGGCCGTCCTCGTGGGCGGTGGCGAGCTGGTGGGCGTGCGGGTGCCAGCCGGCTGCGGTGAGACGGTCGAGGTAGCCGGCTGGCAGCGGCATCGTTCCGTCGAACCCCTGCCGTCCCGCCGAGGACAGGTGGTCCGCCATCGTCACCGCTCCCTGCAGCAGCACGGCGGTCAGCCCTTCCCCGTCGGGCAGCGCCCGCTGCCAACGGTCGGTCGACGCCTTGAACATCCGTCGCGCCCGCTCCGCGGCCGGCGCGTCGGGCGGCTCGCGCCGGACCGGCTCAGGTGCGCGCGTGGCGAGCCAGTCGAGCAGTTCATCGTGGACGCCTTGGCGCACCTGCTCGCCGAACGCTTCGTTGAAGCGTTCCGGGTGGGCGCCCCCGTAGTGCCGGTCGAGGTCACGACCCCGCCCCTGGCCGACCGCTCCGGAGGGACGGAGCGGCCGATGGTGGGTGAGGACCCCGAGCGCCACCCACAGGCGCTCGTCCTCGGAGAGTGCCGTGGTGAGCAGGTCGACGAAGGCGAGGGATAGGACCTCGTGCCGCTCCCCCCAGCCGCCGCGACCCAGCTTGGGTGGCGGGAAGGCGGGGTTAGCGAGCTGCGCCTGGAACCCATCGGCGACCTTCCCGGCGTCGTGCAGCAGCGCCGCCCATGCCACGAGCGGCCAGAAGCGGCCCGGTGGCATCCCCGCGAGCCGGTCGAGCGGTCCCACACGGCGTTCGATCGCCCGGGCGGTCTGGAACGCCGCTTCCAGGTGCTCAGTGAGGCGCTCGCCCGGCCTTCCGCCACGGCGGCTCTTCGCCCAGACCGAGTCGAGCGGGACCGGTGTCATGCCGCGCTGTCGACCTCATCGACGTCGTTGACGTCGATCGGCCAGACGAGCTGCCCGCCCTCGTCCACGAGCGCGCCAACGACCGTTTCCACGTCCCCGCCGCCCTGCTCCGCCCAGAGAAAGTCCTCGTACCGGGTCCGGCGCCGGTCCGAGGCGACCCAGGTGGCGAGGCGGTACTCGTCCCCGGTCCCGTGCGGGGCCGCGCCGATCGGCACGAGCGCGTAGCCCTGCCGGCCGCTGTCGGCGGGTCTCGTCTCGACCTCGTCGATGTCGGCGAGATGGACGAGATCCTGGCTGCGGCCGAGGTGGAGCGCCCACACCGGCCGCCGCAGCGCCGCCGCGCAGCGCTTCGGGTCGTCGTGGATCACCCAGACCGTGAGCTCGGCATCCACGACCAGATGGCGCTCGAGCGGTGTCGGGCCTTTGTCCACGCCTGGGAAGCGCATCCGGCCGTCGGTGTTCAGCGGGTGGTAGGTCTCCAGGTCCATCGCCTCGCCGCCGATGCGGAACGCGATCCCCACGTGCACCCGGCCGAGCCGCTCGTAGCTGCCCCACGCCGCGGCGAGCAGTCCGCGTACCGTGGCTGGGGGTGGGACGAGCAGGCCGGCTTGGAGCCCCGGGAACATCGGGTCGCGGAACGACGCGACCGGCGCCAGGAGCCGCGCCCGCACGGCCGGCCCACCTGTCAGGGCGATCGCGTCGGTGGTCACGACGCCCAGACCGGGTCGGTGAACCAGTCGTCGTGCTCGCCGGCTCGGATCTCCTTGGCCAGCGCGAGCAGCAGGGTCCGGGGATGGTCGAGCACGACCCGCCCATCCTTGACCAGGTCGGCCAGGTCGGCGGCGACCCGGTCGCGCTGGCCGGCCAGGTAGCCCGGCGCCCAGCCGACCCACACCGGCCCGAGGGTCTCCTCGGCCCAGCCGTCCAGCTCGGCGCGCAGCACGTCCGCCCGAACCTCGGTGGTGCCACCGCTGTCGGCGACAACCCGCCCGAGTGGGCTGATGCCGCCGCGCATCGGTACCAGGACGAGCAGGGCCGGCGTGCGGTCGCCGTAGTGGAGCGCCTGCTTGGCGCCGCCGCGAACGGACGCCATCGCCCACAGGAGTCCGGCGAGCCGCTCCCGGCGCGTCTCGAGCGGCAGGGCGACCGCGTCGATCCCGCGGAAGCGCACCTTGCTGGCACCGCCCGCCAACGCCTCGACGACCTGCTCGTCAGTCAGGCTGCGCCGGTGGCCGGCGCCGCCGAGGGTGAACACGCCGATGTGGGCGACGTCGATCAGCAGGTCCGTGGCCATGTCGGCCGTGTAGAACTCGTGGCGGTGCAGGACCGGACGTTCGTCGGCGCTGAACCCCCGGGACATCGTGCCGAAGTCCTCGGTCGGGCGGGCGGGCGAGACCGCCCGCAGCGTTCCGACGCTGAGCACGCTGTCGCGCTGGGTCTCCTTGTCCTTGATCGCGCGCATGTAGCCGAACAGGTCGTCGTCGACGTACCGGTGTGGCTCGCCGACGGTGTAGGCCTGCTGCTTGGCGCCGCTGCCCGAGCGGATCACCGGGGAGGCCTCGGTGCCCGCCGTGAGCGTGTCGCGCAGCCAGCGCCGGTACGCCTGCGGAGCGATGTAGGGGTAGAGACGGCTGTCCCGTCCAGACCCCAGCCTGATCTGCTTCACGCGGCCGACTCCGCCGTCGTCGGTGAGGCCATTGTTGGGTGCTCCCTCTCGCACCTCGATGACCAGCTTCCCCGCCAGGTAGCTCATGTGCGCGGCTCCTCCTCGTCATCGGTGTCGTCAGGAGTTGCGTTGGCCAGCTCGGCGGCCAGCTCGGCGCGGGTGGTCTCGTCGAGCGACCGTCCCCAGCCCCGTTCGTGCAGTCTTGCGATCACGGCGAAGAACAGGAGGTCCCGTGCGACGAAGCCGTCGGCGCCCTCCTGGAACAGCAGCTCGTAGTCGGCTGGCTCGAGCAGCGGGCCTGCCTGCGGGTCGGTGATCAGGCGGTCGACCGCCCGTCGGCGGAACCAGCTGTTTAGCTTACGGGGGGAACGCGATGCCTCGGTGAACTCGTGCAGCGGCCCGCGCACCTCACCGTTGCCGATCAGGGCAGCCACGCGTTCGCTCACCTGCTCGATTCGGCCGGTGTCGACCGTGCTCACGTTCAGGACCTCCTTGGCGTACCGGCGGGCGAGCGCCGGGATCGTCCCCGGCGCGTCGGTCGACTGCTCCTGCGGCCGGGGCTGCCCGCTGCTGACGATGCCGAGAAGCGCGCGGCGGGCGTCCGACAGGAAGCGGTGCTCGGGCTGTTCCAGCAAGCTTGTCGCGGCGACGTTCTCGCCGAGGCGGCGCATGGTGCCGTCCCGTCCGTGGACGTCGAACGCCCGGCAGACGGCCCGCAGGCCGAGGCCGGCCGCCTTGTCCCTGGCATCCAACCCGACCAGGAAGACACACCGGCGCTGGGCGATCCGGTGCGAGCGGAGCTGCGCGCCCCGGTTGTCGTTGCGGAACACCAGCATGCGCACGCCCGACTGGGGCGTCTCCCGGTACTCCCGCAAGGCGCGGAACGCGACGGTCGTCGGGCGTTCCAACCGGACCGGCGCCGCCACCTGGTCGACGCTGACATACCGCCGGTTCTCCTCGACCGCCCGGCCGGTCAGGTAGCCGAGGAGGCCCTGGTCGCTCGAGTCGAACACGACGAGCTGGCCCCGGACATAGGTCGCGCCGTACGGCATCGCCCATCCAGCGAGCAGGCACGGCCAGCACAGCGGCCAGCCGGGCGCACCCGGCGCGGTGGTGTTGCGGTACAGGATGGACGCGACCAGGGGGAAGCGGTCCTTGCCGACGACCCGGTCGGCCGGGCGGGCGCAGAGCACGCACGCGAAGCCCACCATCTCCGAGGCGGCTGGGCGGTCCAGGAACGCGGCCAGCTCCGCAGCCACGTCCCGCCGAGCGCGCCCAGGATGTGTCGCGGGGGAGTTCGGAAAGGCCGCTCCGAGCACCCTCTGCCAGTAGCTTCCCGGTCCTTCCTTGGTCGCTCTGGCCGCGGCGACGGCGTCTCGCTGCACCGCCCCACTCACCAGGTCGAGGTCCGCACCGGTCACGGCATCCACACCGCCTCGGCCGGCCAGGCGCGCGACCGCGAACGCGCCAACGCGCTGGAGCGGATGGGGAGTAAGCGACAGCGGCGGGGTCGCAGCGACCGTTGTTGTCATTCGATCCACCCGAACCCGGCCGAGTTCGCCTGTCCGAGGCCCCACGACCAGATCGCCGCGAGCGTCTCCGATGCGGCCAGGACCCGCACCGTGACCGGGGCGCCGATCCGGGCAGGCCCGTCCACCCGGAACAGCCGCCTGGCCCCCGCCCACACCAGCTCCACCTCGACCGCGTCGTCCAGCCCGAGGGTCGCCGCCTTGCGCTGGAGGTTCCCGCGCAGCCCGTCCAGCCACCCAGGGTCATCCGGGAGCAGGAAACGGTCGGGATGGTCGCCCTTCACGACGACCGGCGTCGCCGTGTGCCACTCGGCTTGTCCGGTGATGAACCGCGGCGGGTCCACCGCGGCGACGGAGCGAATCTCCAGTGCCGCGGATCCCCAGTGGAGGACCTGGCGGCCAGCGACCACCTTGGCGACCGCCTCGGCGACGACCAGCAGCGGCGAGCCGAAGGCCACCGACCCCGTCCCACCGACCGCGTATGCCCCGGCGACCCGGGGAGCGGACGGGAACGTCGGCGGGCAGAAGGCGAACGGCCGAAGGCGGTGCGGACCGTAGCCGACATCATGCAGTCGGCGCCCGAGTTCCGGACTGTGCTCAGCCAGCGCCCCGTAGATCAGTCCACGACCAGGCGTGAGAACCTGCTCCCACGCCAGCCGACCAGCCGGCGCTCTCAGCTGCAGGACGATCCGCACGTTGCCTCCATTCTCCCCCATGGAAGGCTTCAGCCAGGGAGCAACTTCACGGTGACCGCTGTCGCGAGCCACCGCGCACCACGCCGTAGGCGGGGAATACTCCCACATCACTCCGACAACTCAAACGTGCCTGTTGTCACGAGCTGAGCCGTAGATCTGCTCAGCTCAGCAGGGCGAGTGCCACCCAGACTCGTTCGCGCGAACCCAGGGCCGACCGGGCTTCATGCGTGGCACTTGCTGCTAGTGTGGCACCGGCGTCCTGTAGACCTGACCGGTCTGAAGAGGGCACTGACCTTCCACTCGGTAGAACACCTTGGACGGATGCTTGCGAACCCCGAGGTTGTCATAGAAGCGCTGAGCGTTGGCGTTGCCGTCGTCGGTCGTCCACTCGACGCGGCTGCATTCGTACTTCGCGGCGACCTCGAATATGCCCTCCATCAGGAGCTTGCCAACGCCCTTACGGCGATACTCCTGGGCAACGTAGAGTTCCTTCAGGTAGAGCGACCGTGTAAGACCGACGGCGGGCCACAGGAATGAATACGCGGCGAGACCTACCAGCTGTGCACCATCCCATGCCAGCAGGGCATACGCAGCAGGTGGATTGCTAAAGATCGCGTCGTTGATCTGACCTACTCGAAGTTCGAGTGGCTCTACTTCCGTCGCGCCATAGAAGCGATCCATTTCCTCAAGAAGAGCAGCAATCCCGTCAATGTTGCCCGGCTCAGCAGGTGTCACGAAGACCACGAGTGTTCTACTCCCTTCGTCCCGGCCGTAAGCATTAGCAGGTCGCGGAGTTCACGAACCGGCGGCAGTGCTTGATGCTTTCTCGGGAGCTCAGCAACGATCTCATGTGCGCGGAGCGTGATAATGCCTTGACGCTGCTGGTCGCTTAGACTTACGAGAGTTTCAGTCGCGTAAGAGACGGCTGCGGGAGTATCACCGTCATGGGCAAGACAGCTTGCACGATCGAGCTTAGTGAATGCCCGATCCATGTAGTCGCCTGAAGGACAAAGTTCGAGTGCCCGTTCCTGTGCCTTCCACGCCGACCGCGTGTCACGCAGATGAGTGTAGGCATTGCCTTCGTGAAAGCGGAGCTGTGCCTCGGTATAGCCAAACGCAGACGCCACGACCAAACCAGCATCCAACTTCGCCAAGAAGGTTTCGGCTCGCGCAAGCGCCTCTCGGGTTTCTTGACGGCGGCCAAGGGCGGCATGGGCACGAGCTTCGAGTGCCGCTGCAAGTGCAGCACCGACACAAGGCACATTGCCTACGAGGTCTTGCGCGTGATACGCCACGTCCACCGCGCCGATGAGATCACCGCTGTAGTAGTGCCCGTACGCCTCTTGCGCAAGCACCCACGAGTGGGTCAGGGGATCGCCCGCTTCCTCGGCTGCAACGCGAGCAGTGCGCGCCCACCTGCGGAACTCCGTGCGCTCATCGAGCTTGACAAGTGTCAAGCACATGAGCCCCGACATTTGGGCGGTCACCCTGATAAGACGCCGTAAGGCGAACGCTGATCGGCGGCGTGAGAGCGCTCGTTTCAGTTCCGCAAGGTCAGCGGTCAAGCCTTCCAGCAGCACGCCTGGCGGGCGATGCCGAGCGGCCTGTCCGAAGTGCAGCACGGTCCGTTCCCAGTCATCGAGACTGGCGTTGGTCATCGCCCCGTCGGTGATCAGGTCATCTAGATCTCGACGAAGCAGCTCGACCTGGTCCAGGTCGGGGCGACCTATCGGCGTGGCAACCGCTGTGCCATCACGGGCAACATCCCGGTTCGGGTGAAGCTGCTCGTTGCTCTGACGAACGAACCTGAAGGTGCCGTTGGTAACTGACGACTCGTTGTCCGGAGAGTCGTCGCTGAAAGTGCGGCGAGGCGACGACGGCGAGGTCCCCTTCTTGCTGTGCTTCTTGAGCTGGGGGTAGACGAGCTGGTCTCGTCGTGCGCCAAGCGCCCCGGCGAGGTAGTACTCGTAGAAGTCGCTTGGACGCCGAGCGCCGGTCTCCCACGCGCTCACGGTCTTGCCGTTGCACGCCGCGTTGTGACCGTCTTCTTTGGCCAAGCGGTTGATCGCAGACGCGAGCCGAGGCTGGCTCAGGCCGCGTTCCTTACGGAGTGCTGCGAGGTTCGGCTCCGGCACGGGTCGCCCTTCAACGCTGCGCAACCAGGGACTTCGTAGCAAATCCTACCGCTCCGGTCACATCCCGCGCGACGCCACCCATCAAGAAGCGCCTCCGCCGTGAGGACCCGCGAGAGTCCCTGCGCGGGTATCCCCGTTCGGCGTGAGGGTCCCCGGAACGCTGGGACCGCGCCCTCAGTTCGTTGAAGGTGCTCGAGTCACGCGATCCCTGCCGTTGCAGCGCCGACGGTAACGAGGGGAGGCACGCGCGATGCGACGACAGCGAAGGTGATGCCGGGTGTTCATCGCTCAACAGCCATCCGCGACCCAAAGGCAACCAGCGTGACCGGACACGAGACCACACCAGCGCCGCAATATCTCGGCAGGGCCGCGATCGTGACACCCCTGGAAGTGGACGAACGACTGACAAGCTCAGCCGACGCGCGGACGCTCGCTTCGCCCGGCGTGCCTGGGGTGACGCCTCGTCCCGACCTGGCCGGGCATGTGCCCTACCGCTCGTCCCGGCCGCTGGTGCCGGTGCGCCTGGATACCAACGAGAGCCCCTACCCGCCCCCGGACCGGCTCCGGGCCGAGTTCGCGGAGCTGGCCGGCACCCACGACTGGCACCGCTACGGCGACCTCGACGCAATGGCGCTGCGCGGGCGGCTCGCCGCCCTCCACGGCCGCACGCCCGCGGGGGTGTGGGTCGCGGCCGGCGCCTTCGAGCTGCTGGCCCAGCTGCTGCTGGCGTTCGGCGGACCGGGCCGCACCCTGGGCGTGCTGCAACCGGCCTGGGGGGGCTACCGGCAGGTCGCCGCCGCCACCGGCACCCAGCTCGTCGACGACCGCGCTGGCGCCGACGTGGTGGTGGTCTGCACCCCGAGCAACCCGACTGGCCACCCCACCCCGGTCGAGACGGTCGCGCGGCTGTGCGCTGAGCAGCCGGGCAGCCTGGTGCTCGTCGACGAGGCGTACGGGGAGTTCAGCGCGGCGCCGAGCGCGGCCGGGCTGCTGGACCGCCACCCCAACCTGGCGGTGCTGCGCACCTTCTCCAAGGCGCTGGCCCTGGCCGACCTGCGGCTGGGCTACCTGCTCGCCCACCCCGCCATCGTGGGGGTGCTGCCGAAGGTTCGGGTGCCGTGGCAGCCGTCGGGGTTCGCCCAAGCCGCCGGGCTGCTCGCCCTGGACCACCTCGACGACCTCAAGGCCACGGTCGCGCTGGTCGTGCGTGAACGCCAGCGGGTGGCCGCCGCGCTGCGGGCGCTGCCCGGGGTGCGGGTGCGCCCCAGCCAGGCGAACTTCCTCTGTTTCGCGACCCCGCTCCCCGCCCACGAGGTCCGCCGGGCGCTACTCGGGCGCGGGGTGGCGATCCGGGACGTGTCCGGCCTTCCCCATCTGCCCGGGCACCTGCGGGTCACCATCGGCACCCCTGGCGACAACCGCGCGTTCCTGGCCGCGCTGCGGGCGGTGCTGCCATGACCCGTGGCAATGGGTACCGGCAGGACCCCGACGACCTCGCCTTCGCGCGGTTCCTGGCCGACGCCGCCGACCGGATCAGCCTGGACCTGTACCGCGGCGGGGAGCTGCTGGTGGCTCGCAAGCCCGACCCCAGCGAGGTCACCCAGGCCGACCTTGCCGTGGAAGACCACCTCCGCCACCTGATCGCCACCCACCGCCCCGAGCACGGGATGCTGGGCGAGGAACGCGGGCAGACCGGCAGCCGGCGGGTCCGCTGGGTCATCGACCCGATCGACGCGACCCGCAACTTCCTCCGCGGGGTGGATTGGTGGGCGACCCTGCTCGCCTTCGAGGTCGACGGGCGGGTGGAGGTCGCGGTGGCCTCGGCCCCGGCGATGGGGCGGCGCTGGTGGGCGGTGCGCGGCGAGGGCGCCTGGACGACCGGGCCGCTTGACCCCACGCCCCGGCCGTTGGCGGTGTCGCGGGTCGGGATGCTGTCCGACGCCCACTTCGCCTACGGCGACCTGCGCGCCGACCCCTGGTTCCTGGGACTGGCGGGGGTGTGCTGGCGCACCCGCGGGATCGGCGACTTCCTCATGTGGTGCCTGCTGGCCGACGGCGCCGTCGACATTGTGGTCGGCCAGCACACAGACCGGGTCTGGGACCTGGCCGCCCCCATCCTGCTCGTACAGGAGGCCGGCGGTCAGGTCACCGACCCCACCGGGCAGCCGTGGGCTGACGGGCAGGTGGCCGTCGGCAGCAACAGCCGGCTGCACCCCATGGCGCTCGACGTCATCCGCGCCGGCGCCGACCCTGGCCCGCCCACCGTCGCGCGGGACCGCGGCGGTTGACCCCCGACCAGACCGACCGTCCCCCATCCCAGCCCGACACGACCAGCGCCCGGCTGGCCTGGCCCGACGCGTGCCCACCCACACCCCACCATCACCGACCAGGAGACCGCCCCGGATGCGTCACGCCCCCCACGCCACCACCACCACGCCCGCCTCCCCCGACGAGGACGCCCTCGTGCAGCGGCTCGGCTACCACCCCCGGCTGGTCCGCACGCTGGGCTGGGGGGAGTCGTTCGGGGTGGGGTTCTCGTTCATCTCCGTCACCACCGGCATCTTCACCACCTTCGGGTTCCTGCTCTCGACGGCGGGGCCCCGCGGCATCTGGACCTGGCCGCTCGCGGTCGCCGGGCAGACCCTGGTCGCGCTGGTCTACGGGGCGCTGGCCGCGCGGGTGCCGCTGGCCGGCGGGCCCTACCAGTGGGCATCCAGGCTCGCCGGCCCCCTGGTGGGCTGGTGGGTCGGGTGGCTGTCGCTTTCGTTCCTGGTGATCGTCACCGTCTCGGTCGACTACGCCCTCATCCAGGCTGCCGTGTACCCGCTGGCCGGGATCACCCCGACGCCGGGGAGCCTCGCCGCCGGCACCCTGGCGGTCATCGCCACCCAGGCGGCGCTCATCGGCTGGTCAACCCCGGTGACCGCGCGGCTGAACAACCTCGCCGTGCTGGCCGAGGTCGTGGGGCTCCTCCAGCTCACCATCGTGCTGGTCATCGCGGGGCGCATCGCCGGGATCGGCCACTGGGCCAACCTCGCCAGCACCGGCGCGGTCCCCGCGGCTGGGTGGTGGTCGTGGTTGGGGCCGGGGATGCTGGCCAGCCTGCTTGGCGCCTACACCATCGTCGGGTTTGAGGCGTCGGCGACCCTCGCCGAGGAGACCCGCCAGCCCCGCCACGTGGTGCCGGGCGCCATGGCCCAGGCGGTCGTGGTCTCCGGGGCGCTGGGGATGGTGTTCCTGGTGGCGCTCACCCAGGCGATCCCCCACCCCGACCGGCTCACCGGCGACACCACCGCGCCGGTGGCGGCGATCCTCAAGGGCTTCCTCGGCGGCCGCATCGAGCTGTTCCTGGGGTTCATCTGCGTGGCGATCTACGCCTGCGGGACCGTGATCATGGCCACCGCCTCCCGGCTGGCGTGGGCCATGGCCCGCGACCGGCGCCTGCCCGCCCACCGGCTCCTGGCCCGCGTCCCCCGCGCGACCAGTGGGCCACCGTGGGCCACGCTGCTGGCCGCGGGGGCCAGCGCCACCATCGTCGTGACCCTCGGCGGCAACCCCGACGCGCTGACCACCTTGTTCACCGCCTCCACGCTCATGCCCGCGATCCTGTACACCGCCACGGTCGGACTGTATGCCTGGAACGCACGCCACCGCCCCTCGGCGCCCCACACCCCGTTCCGGCTCGGCGCCTGGGAGCGTCCGGTGGTGGCGGGCGCGCTCGCCTGGCTCGGCATCGAGCTGGTCATCCTGCTCGCCCCCGCCCAGTTCCGCCCTGCCCAGGCCTACGCCCTGGGCGCAGTCGCCCTCGGCCTAGTCGTCTACACCCTCATGCGCGTCGCCGAGCCCGCCGCCATGACCAGCCAGCCTCGGCCGAGCCAGCCCGACCCTCAGCGGGACCCGGCCCCGGCCGGGGAGCAGCCGCTATGGTGACGCGCGTCGCCTGCCTGCTGGGGCCGGGTGGGGTGAGCGCGGCCGGCGTGGTCGCAGCCGGGCTCGTGGTCCTGCTCGGGCTGGGGCTGATCGTCGCGCTGCTCTACGCAGACTATCAGGACGAGTGCGCCCACCGGCGGCGGATGGCCCGAGCCCAGCGCCGGCGGCATGGCTGACCCGGTCGACCACGGCAACTTGCCCGAGCCCAGGGTCCGCGACCCTACAGGCTCGCCCGGGCCGGGCACGGCCGGCTGGCGCCCCAGGGGTGGCCAGGGCGGTCCACTCCGCCCGGGAGTTAGGAGCTGCCGCAGAATTATTTTGAATGGATGGGGTGGTTGGGGTAGGGTCACCGGGTGGACACCGACGCGGTACTGGCAGCGACCTTCACGGCGATCCTGCCCCACCTCAACGAACGGCAGCGGCG